>Ga0247844_1002992_pt1 | contig 26025 bp, 18 predicted proteins | sample LaCtaG_FD_192421 | JGI IMG/M metagenome (GOLD analysis project Ga0247844, IMG submission 192421) | Freshwater microbial communities from meromictic Lake La Cruz, Castile-La Mancha, Spain - LaCruzMarch201714.5m_1 | ecosystem: Environmental > Aquatic > Freshwater > Lake | place: Spain: Castile-La...
TTAGTATTACTGGTGATGCAGTTACAAACGATGGTGTACTTTCAATTACTGGCACAGCAAATCAAATTAGTGCAACTGCATCAACTGGTGCAATTACATTATCTGGTCCACAAGATTTACACTCAGGAGCAACACCAACATTTGCAGGAGTCAACGCAGGTTCTGTAACTCTTACAGATGCCTTACTTGGTACTGCTACAGCAACAGCATCTACTTCAGCAACTACAATTGATTCATGGTCAGCAACCACATATTCATCTGCAAAATATATTGTTCAGATGAAAAAAGCAGGGAATATTGAAGTAATTGAATTATTAGTTACTGTAGATGGAAACAACAACGTTTACTTAACAGAGTATGCAGATGTAATTAGCAATACTGAACTTGGAACAACAAACGCTGTTTATGACAGTGGAAACGTTCTACTTCAGGTAACTGGTGCATCATCAGATACTGTTGTTAAGGTAAACAAAGTTTACATCGAAGCATAATTAGAAAGAGGTAGATTGTGGCAACCGTAAATAAAGACTTTAAAGTCAAACATGGTTTGAACGTAGCGCTAGGCGGTACTTTCGGAGATGTTGTTACAGTTGCCACACCTACTCAAAATGCACATGCTGCTACAAAACTTTATGTAGATACAGCAGTAGGATCACCAACAATTCCCTCTGGAGCAACAGCCCCAGTTTCACCAAGTAATGGTGGATTATGGTTTGATACATTAACTGAAAGACTTCATGTTTACTACAATGGAACTTGGTATCCAATGGCTACTCTTGAAGATGCAGAAGTTCTTCAGGATCACATTCACGATACAGCAATTGATGGAAGTGGTTTAATCGTAAGTACTTTTATTAGTGGTGGAGCATATAACGAACCAGGTGTTCTTGTAAGTGCAGGACTATACAATACAGCATCATTTGAAGCAACATATGATGGTGGAACGGCTATCGATAATTTTAATTAATTATCTGTTATAATATATACATATCAAAGGAGCATAAATGGCAACCAGAATGCAACAGCGCAGAGGAACCGCTTCACAGTGGACATCTGCAAACCCAGTATTAAATGCTGGAGAACTTGGGTGGGAGTCAGATACTAATAAGTTTAAAATTGGTGATGGAACAAATCACTGGGCAGACTTAGATTATTTTATTGATGTTAACTCAACAGTAAACCCTGCATTTGGTACAAGCATTGTTTTTGAAGGTGCTACCGCTGATTCTTATGAGACTACACTTCAAGTAACAGACCCAACTGCTGACAGAACAATTACTCTTCCAGATGCGACTGGAACTGTAGCACTTACAAGTGATATTTCAGTAACAGCATCATCAACAACTACACTTTCAAACAAATCAATTTCATTATCAACAAATACTGTAACTGGTACAAAGACAGAGTTTAACTCAGCAATGTCAGATGCAGATTTTGCTACAATTGCTGGTACCGAAACACTTACAAGCAAAACTTTAACAAGTCCAGTAATTTCAGGACTTACACTTTCAGATGGATCAATAGTGGTTGAAGGCGCTACTGCAAATGAATTTGAAACTACTATTCAATTTACAGATCCTACCGCAGACAGAACAATCACCTTCCCAGACGAAACAGGAACAGTTGCTTTAACAGCAAACGTAGCAGCACTATCAGGAGCAACATTTACTGGAGCGGTATCTGGAACAGACCTAACTCTTTCTGGTAATTTAACAGTTAACGGAACAACCACAAACATTAACTCAACTAATTTAGTTGTTGAAGACAAGAACATTGTTCTTGGAGATACTGCAGAACCACAAGACGCAACTGCAGATGGTGGTGGTATAACATTAAAGGGAACTACTGATAAGACATTTAACTGGGTAGATGCTACAGACTCATGGACATCTTCAGAACACTTATTTCTTTCTGCCACTAAAGAACTTAGACTTGCAGATACAGACTCAAGTCACTATGTTGGTTTTAAGTCTCCAGGAACTGTTACAACAAACAAAATTTGGACACTTCCAGCAGCAGATGGTTCAGCAGGGCAAACTTTGTCAACAGATGGCTCTGCAACTTTATCTTGGTCAACACCAGCACAAGGTGCAGCATTTAGTGAACTAATGTTGATTGGTGCATAGTACTTTATAAAATACAAAGCACTAACTCTAAACTAGAGATTAACACGCCTTAAACAAGCGTGTTTTTCTTTTTAATTCTATGATATACTTAACACTACTTTGGATTTTACAAAGTACTTATAATATTAATAGAAAGTTGGAACATAAATGTCAGATATCTTTTCTTTTCGTTTAACAGATGAATTCGTAAACAAGTATGTTGGAGTGCCAGCACCCTTTGGTTTTACAGACGCAGGCTCTAACTCATTAGGCGAAATCACCTTTATACGTACATACTCTCGTATGAAAGAAGACGGTACAAAAGAAAGATGGCATGAGGTTTGTAAGCGGGTAATTGAAGGAATGTACTCTGTACAAAAAAATCACGCTAAAGATAATCGACTACCTTGGAATGATAACAAGGCTCAGAAATCTGCTCAAGAAGCCTATGATCGTATGTTTAATTTAAAATGGACTCCACCAGGTCGTGGTCTATGGGCATTTGGAACCCCTATGACTATGGAAAAGCGCAACTCTGCATCCCTACAAAATTGTGCTATGGTTTCTACTCGTGATATTGATCGTAATGATCCAGGAGCCTTGTTTGCTTGGGTAATGGATGCTTTAATGCTAGGTATAGGTGTAGGGTTTGACACCATTGGTCAAGATAAAGAAATGCCTATCTATGCCCCAACAGAGCCAGAAAATGTATGGGAAATTCCAGATACTCGTGAAGGCTGGGTAGACTCTGTAAGAATGCTTTTAAACTCATATCTACGCCCTAATCAGGCTATACAAAAGTTTAACTATGACCTTATCCGTCCTCTAGGTGCCCCTATAAAAGGCTTTGGAGGGGTTGCTAGCGGTCCAGCACCACTTATTGCACTACATAACAAGATAGACGCAGTTATCGGCGGTAGAACAGGAGAAAAACTTGATTCTAGAGCGATAGTAGATATTGTTAACCTTATTGGTACATGCGTTGTATCTGGAAATGTTCGTCGTTCTGCTACCTTGGCTTTAGGACTACCAGAAGACAAAGATTTTATTAATTTAAAAAATGCAGAGGTTTTTCCAGATAGAAACTCATTTGATTCAAAAAATCCAGGATGGGCATGGATGTCTAACAACTCTATTGCTGCAGAAGTTGGAACAAAGTATAAAGATTATGTTGATTTAATTGCAGATAATGGTGAGCCAGGATTTATTTGGCTAGACGTTGCTAGAGATTATGGAAGACTAGCAGATCCTGCAGACTATAAAGATTCTCGTGTTATGGGATTCAATCCTTGCGCTGAACAACCTTTAGAAAGTTATGAACTATGCACTCTCGTAGAAGTTCATTTAAATCGTCATGAAGACAGAGAAGACTTTCTTCGTACATTAAAATTTGCATATCTATATGGCAAGACTGTTACATTAATGCCAACACACTGGCAAACCACAAATGGAATTATGCAACGTAATCGTCGCATTGGAACATCTTTAACTGGTATTGCATCATTTGCAGATACAAAAGGTATGCCAGTAATTCGTGAGTGGATGGACGAAGGGTATAAAAAAATTCGTTCATACGATCATACATATTCAGAGTGGTTATGTGTACGTGAATCAATTCGTGTAACTACCGTCAAACCTTCTGGCTCTGTATCTTTACTTTCTGGTGCCACTCCTGGAGTTCATTGGGGTCCTGGCGGAGCATTCTATCTTCGTGCTATTAGGTTTGGAAATACAGATCCAATGCTTCATTTATTTAAAGCGGCAGGGTATAAAATTGAAGCAGACTTAGTATCTGCAAACACTTCAGTAGTATATTTTCCAGTAGCATCTGGACATCCAAGATCTGAGAAAGATGTAAGTCTTTTTGAAAAGATTGGTTTGGCTGCTACCGCTCAAAAGTATTGGTCTGACAATGGAGTTTCTGTTACCCTTTCATTTGATAAAGATTCAGAGACCAAACATATTGCTCCAGCACTTCATATGTATGAAGGTCAATTAAAGGCAGTTTCGTTTTTGCCAATGGGTAATAAAACATACCCGCAACAACCTTACAGTCAAATAACAAGAGAAGAATATAATGCTTATGTTGGAACAATTGGCAAAATTGATTGGTCTGCTATTTATGATGGCAAAGACAATCTTGATGCTGAATCTGAAAAGTACTGCTCAACAGACGCTTGCGAAATTAAATTATATTAGTCTTCATCCTGCTATAATAAGAGGATAGGAGAAATATGGCCAACCCGTCTAATTTATATGCAGAAAAGATATTTTCAGAGCATCCTCTGGCGCTATGGGCTTTGGATCAAACCGTTGACTATATAAGTTTATTTGATTTAGATTATCAAGATATTCAAAATTTTTGGACGGTAAGTGGGGCAACCGCCTCTTTAGAAACATCAGATGTAAACGCACCATTTTCTACAGTAGAAGTAAATAAACTATTAGGAACTGTTCCCGCAGGAGCAACTGCAGATATTGTTTGCATCAGCCCAGAGTTAGTAAATTTTTCAGACCTAAATACAGATCTTGGTACGTTTTGTGTAGGTGCTCACATATACGTTGATAGCCCACACATAAACTCTATATCTATTGGGTTTGAATACACAGACACAACAACAGCAAGTATAGTTCAAAAGTTAAAAACTTATGAAGATCTTACAGCAGACTCTTGGGTATTTGTTTCACAAACCTCAGAAATAGTTAGTGAAAATACAACACTTAGAGTTGTAATAAAGATAACCTCTGAAACTGGTGGAGCAACATCCTCTGACTACTTGTATTATATAAATGGAGTCAGTGTTGGTCAATGGTCTGAAGAATTTAATTATCAATCACTTGGGGTTGTTCCAATAACAATGCCAACAGGAATAGCATTAACTTCAGATCAGGTAATTCCCTCACCAGCCTACGGAGTGTCTGGAGAAAATGCCTATCACATAGTTTCAGATAACAGTCTTTTTGCAAAAAATACAAGCATACCTTTAGTTTATGGAGCATCTAATATAACAACTCTTAGAGCAAATCCTAGCGGAGAGCCATCTTTAATTGTTCCAGGAAAAGGATTTTTAAATAAACTTGGTCAATATAAAGACTATACGGTAGAGTTTTGGGCAAGAATAAATTCAGATTCCGCTACCTCTAAAAGAATATTTGGTCCAATAGCATCAGAAGATGGTCTTTATGCTGATAATGGATTTTTAACATTAGTGATAGGTAAAAACTTTTCATCTCACTTTGTTGGAGAGTGGTTTAGACCAATGCTTATTCAGATTAGATTAATTAGAAATGCTGCAAGTTTAATTTTAAACGGAGAAGAAGTTATATCTTTAACAATTGAGACAGACAATCTTGAATTACCAGAAGAAAAAAATCAATCAAATAAAAGTCAGGACTGGTTGGGATTTTATGCATACGATGACATTACCCCAGTCGACATAGATTGTGTTGCTATTTATTCTTATCAGGTTCCCATAAATGTAGCAAAAAGAAGGTGGGTTTATGGACAAGGAGTTATTTCTCCAGAAGGGATTAACTCTTCTTATGGAGGAACATCTGCATTTATTGATTATTCTTTTGCTGATTACACAGCCAACTACAGTTATCCTGATTTTGCTGAATGGCAACAGGGGTCTTTTGATAATTTAACAACAACAACAAAAGTTTTAAGAACCCCTGAATACAGACTTCCAGAAATCTTTTTATCAGATAAAACTTTAACAGAACTATATCAAGACAATAAAACAATTCAAAGTAGCGTGTCTGGACCAATTGACAATGAGACCTTTATAACATTTAGGCCTAACAATTCTTGGAATACAAAAACTTGCTACTTTAACTTTAATAATTTTAATATTTTAAACACCAAGGTAGACTCTTTTTACGGTGTGTTTAGTAATCACAACCTTAACTCTAATCAAACTTTATTTAAAATTTATAATTCTTTAAACAATAATTATTTTTCAATTGAGCAAAGTCAGAATGTGATTACATATAACTTATACTATAACGATGTTAATCAAGTAATATACACATCTGAAACTATTGAATCCCACCAACTATTTTCTGCAGGTATTAACATAGAGTCACTAATAGAAAATTTTGGTGGTAATGTTTCTACGTTTTTTGGTAGTCGAAATTCACTTAAGGTTTATATAGGCGGAGATGGATCTTTAAGTAAAACCTTTTTAGGAAGAATGTATTCTGTTGGGTTTGCTACAACAAAAAACACACTCCTTATATCTGATTATTTTAATTCCGAAGGTATAGCGGTTTTTGACGACATGTCTGTTTCTGGTATTACAGAAGAAGAAAATGCCATTGCATTGTTTAATCATTTATCAAGTTATACCCTGTTGCCTATAGAAAATTATGATTCTTACTTTTTAGATATAGGAGTCTCAGGATCTTGGCAAGACTATTTACCACTTTCTTATTTTGCTCAATTTGTAACTAATGACGTTGGCAATCAATTTTATGATTTAGATTTTTTACAATTTAACGTAGGTGTTCCGTCACCAACCTCCTTAATAGAAAACGAAACTACATCATCTTGGACCTATGATGATTTATATCAGAGTTATTTTCAACCAACCCAAAAGACGTATTATCAGTTTGACAATCAACTATTAACTGGCTGGAATGATTACGAAGACGTTAATGAAAAGGCTGTAAAGACTTATGAATATAACACCACAGACTTTCCAGTCAGATGTTATTTAACTTTTCAATATATTGAAGATGGGGCTAATTTATTAGATAGTGATTTTACAATTACTCAACCAGTTTTACGTGACTCCATTATCGATATAGATGAATATGAAAATTGGGAAACAACAAAGTTTGAGGTTGTAAATAATGCAATAGTCTATCCAAGTAAGACCATAGATTTTAATGATCTAGCAATTGTTTATCACTTAGAGTTTAATGTACGTGGAATATTAAATAAGCCAATTCTATTAAATAGACTTCAACTTGCTTCTCAAGCATTTAACGATAACTCATTTAATCCTGTTGGAACGAGGTTTGGAGTTGACCTATTTCCTTACAAGCGTTCAGGAATATACTATGATTATAAATCTAAAAATCCTTTTACTATTTATAAAGGCAGTACGCCATACCTTTATTTAACAAAAGACTCTGGAATTCAAGTTCGTGGAGATATTCTTTCTTTAGAAAATCGTGGTATTTCTTTACCAATAAATCAAGCATTGTCTTCAGACTATCTTGTTAGTGCAGTACAACTGTGGCTTAGGTATTCAGAAGATGAGTTTCCACCAGTTCCAACAGAATTGTTTGAGATTGTTTACAAAGAAGATACCTTCAAATTTTACATAGTGGCAGATAGTGACACTGGAGCAAGGGCAAGAGTTTTTGCAAAAAGTCTTTCAACTGGCCAAATACTTGATGATTTTCAATATTATTGGAATGGTCTAGAGGTTAGAGAACCAATCCTTACATCTAAAGAATGGGGAGTTCTTGGAATATTTTTCCCTACCGCACTTACTTTTGATGAATTTTTAGGGGCAATTAATATTAATGGTCCCGTATTGTTTAATAATGTGGCATACTATCAAGCAAACAACCTACAACAAATTCAAGGAACAGTTACAAGGCCTTGGCTTAGAGTAAAAACGGAAGATGCAATTAACTTTAATTGGTCCTTTTGGGAAACCAACAAAACTTGGTATCAAACATTAGTAATAGGATCATCAAACTTATACGGAGTGAGTCCAGCAGATATTTATCGAGCATACCTAGGAACCAATAAGATAATATTTGATGATGAAAGTGGTTTAAGTGTAGACTCGGACAAGATGCAAATATATCAGGACGTAACTTGGTCAACCAGTGTTGCTTCAGCCCTATAATATGCTATACTGATGGTTATGGATAATGAGATTCTTAAGAAAGTTAGCAACGTCCGACGCAAAGTAATAGAAAAAAATTACAATTGGGGCTTGTATGTGTACAAAAAGTCTAATGGTAGTTGGTTTTCTGATGGTTCGGGTAACGTGTTAAACATACCATCTGATCGTGGAGATATAACTAAAATTGCAGAATTAAAAAAAATTGCTACACATCACGGAGATGATGGCCAAGGTGAGGCTGTTTTTGTTCCTGGACTTACAAGAATTAGCGAAAGTGAACATTCTGAGCAACTAGACAGAATGAAAAGTGGTTTAATCCCCTCTATGAATGATCATGGTGCTTGGGTAGCAGCACGACAAACCTATGATAAGTATGGTAGCCATGAGTGATGATTATGTAAGTGTTGCATTAAACACACAAGAAAAGGACGAAAACCCTTTTACCTTACAAGATCCATTTAACAAGTCTTGGGACTCTTTAAAAGATTTAACGGGCTTAGATCAAAACTTTCGTAGAAAAACATCAAGGAATGTAACAAAAGCAATTACCTATGCAACAGATCAATATCTTAATTCTGCCAATGCAATACCATCAGGCTTAGGTTCAGAATCTAAACAAATCAATCCTGGCACGGTATACAGAAATGGCTACGGATTATTTGATGTAATTACCCCTCCATACAACATGTATGAATTGGCTAACTTTTATGATACCTCTTTTGCTAATCATGCTGCCATTGATGCTAAAGTAGAAAACGTTGTTGGTCTTGGTTACCGTTTTGATATTGCAGATAGAACAATGCTAAGGTTTGAAATGAGTGAAGATACAGATGCCGTTAGCCGTGCACGTAATCGTATTGAAAGGGCAAAACTTGAGTTAAGGGATTGGTTAGAAAACCTTAATGATGATGATTCATTTACTAAAACAATGGAGCAATTCTACACAGATGTTCAAGCAACTGGTAATGGATTTCTTGAAGTAGGAAGAACTGTGGCTGGAGATATTGGATATCTTGGTCATATACCTGCAACAACTATGCGTGTTCGTCGCTTACATGATGGCTTTGTACAGATTATTGGAAACTCAGTAGTTTATTTTAGAAACTTTGGGGCAAAGAATAAAAACCCAATGACTGCAGACCCACGCCCAAATGAAATTATTCACTACAAAGAATACTCACCATTAAACACATTCTATGGCGTACCTGATATTATTGCAGCAATGCCTTCTTTAATAGGCGATCAACTTGCATCACAATATAACATTGACTACTTTGAAAACAAGGCTGTTCCAAGATATATTGTGACGCTTAAGGGCGCAAAACTATCTTCAGATGGCGAAGACAAGATGTTTAGATTTTTGCAAACTGGCTTAAAGTCTCAGTCCCACAGAACTTTGTACATCCCACTTCCTGGCGATACAGCAGATAATAAAGTTGAGTTTAAGATGGAGCCAATTGAGAATGGTATTCAAGAAGGATCCTTTAAGGAATATCGCAAGCAAAATAGAGACGACATCCTTATTGCACATCAAGTTCCTATCTCTAAACTTGGTGGCTCTGATTCAGGCATTTCCGCTGCCCTTTCACAAGATCGTACATTTAAAGAGCAGGTATCACGCCCAGCACAAAAGCATATTGAAAAGGTTGTAAATAAAATAATCAAGGAAAAAACAGATATTCTTGAACTTAAGTTTAATGAGTTAACCCTTACAGATGAAATTGCTCAGTCTCAAATCATTGAGCGTTATGTCAAAACACAGGTTATGACTCCAAATGAGGCTCGTGAAAAGTTAGATTTGCCACAAAGATCAGATGGAGATACTCCATTTATTATGTCTCCAAGACAGGCAACTGATGCTAGAGCAGATTTAGCAGGGAACAGAGAAAGAGATTCAGAAAGAACAAACAACAACTCAGACTCAGAAACTACCGTGTCTGGTCGTAATCCAAAGGGTGAAGGCAGATCATCTCAGTAAATGAGATAATTGTAAAATAGTTTGGTATAATGGATAACGATATGTTAATAAATAAAGCACATTGGGAAACTAGTGGCGATAATGTTCGTCTATCAATGCCTATTGGAAAAATAGATGTAGAGCGTAGAATGGTTTCTGGCTTTGCCACCCTTGACAATATTGACAAACAAGGTGATATTGTAACCACAGAGTCTAGCGTTGAAGCATTTAAAAAATTTAGAGGTAACCTACGTGAAATGCATCAGCCATCTGCTGTTGGTAAAATTGTATCGTTTAAAGAAGATAGATACTTTGATCCATCAGTAAAGAAATTTTACAGTGGAGTCTACGTGTCCGCCTATGTTTCAAAAGGTGCACAAAATGCTTGGGAAAAAGTATTAGATGGAACCTATAAAGGTTTTTCTATTGGCGGTAATATTAAAAATTGGGACGATGCGTACAATGACGATTTAAAGAAAAGCATTAGAGTAATTAAAGAATATGATCTATATGAATTGTCTTTAGTTGACAGTCCAGCAAATCAGTTTGCAAACATTGTTTCTATTGAAAAAATTAATGGAACTAACGTAATTGATGGGTATCTTTCAAAAACAGATATTGAAAATGTTTTTTGGGATTCAGAAGCAGGTATTGTTATGATATCAGAATCTGAAAATGAAACAAGTCCTACATCAGGAAAACCAATGCAAAACATTGGGTTTGTTGAAAAGGATGATAAAAATAATACAGAAATGATAAAGTTCTTAGTTGATAGTGCCAAAGGCATTAGGACAATTAAGATTACAAAGGAGGTTAGTCCTATGACTGAAGAAACAAACCAGACAATTCCAGCATTACCTGCTGAGGGTGAGTCAATTGTTAAAGCAGTAGAGGTCACTCCAGAGGCACAGCCAGCAGAGGTAGTTGCAGAAGCAACTGAAGCCACTGTAGTCGCTGAGTTAGCACCAGCAGTTGAAGAACTTGCTCTTGCTAAATCAGAAGAGGGTAGTGCAAATTCTTCTGAGGTAAAAGCAGAAGAGGGAGAAGTTGTTGCAGCACAAACTGTTGTAGCAAAATCTGATGACACAATTGTTGAGGCAGTTGTAGAAATCAAAAATTCTCTTACAAATGCCTTTGGTGATCTAGCAACAACTATTAAGTCTCTTCATGAGCAAGTTGTCGCATTAAGTAAGTCTCTTGACAATGTATCAGGTGAGGTTAAGGCCGTATCTGCAGAAGTAAACAATGTTAAAGGTTCTTTCAATGAGTTTGGTAAGCGAGTAGATCTTGTAGAACAAGACACCGCTTTCCGCAAGTCTGGCGATCTAGGCGAGATCGTGCAGTTTGAACCTTTAAAAGTTCAAAAATCCCTATGGGACGGTCGTTTCCTCAAATCAACCGACCTATTTAAATAAGTAAAATCACTAGGAGGTGAATAATAATGTCGGAACAAAATAAAGACCTAGAAAAAAACTATCCAGGATCAGGCGGAGCAGGCGCTGAGTTAAACTCTCAGGGCGCTTTCGTTTCTGGTGGTATTGGTAGTGCAACAGGTTTAGATTCAGCAGCAGCGTCTGTAGGATCTCAACTTGGTAACACTGCAACTGCAGCATTCGGATCAACATCTGGTGCAAATGCAGTTAACCCAACTGGTGCTGCAGGTGGTATTCTAGCACCTGAGCAAGCACAACGTTTCATTGACTATGTGTGGGATGCAACAGTTCTCGCTAAAGATGGACGTAGAGTCACAATGCGTGCTAACACAATGGAGATCGAAAAGGTCAACGTTGGAGAGCGTGTAATTCGTGCAGCCGCACAAGGCGTAACAGATTATACAAACGTTGGTGCAGCATTCACAAAAGTTGAACTAACAACCAAAAAGATTCGTCTTGATTGGGAAGTAGCAACAGAAGCACTTGAAGACAATATTGAAGGCGGAGCACTTGAAGATCATCTAGTTCGCTTGATGACCAATGCATTCGGTAACGATATTGAAGATCTTGCAATTAACGGTGTTGGATCAGGCGCAGATGCATTTCTTGCAATCATGCCTGGTTTCGTAAAGCAAACTCGTGGAACAGTAGGAAATGCTGCTCACGAATACGCTGCAACAGTATCAGATAACAACTTTACTACATCAGTAATGCAAGGCTTGCTATTAGCAATGCCTCGTAAGTACCGTGCACTTAAGAGCAATCTTAAGTTCTACGCAGGTACTGATGCTTTTGCTGGTATCGTTCGTAACAATGGTACATTGGCAGATGCAATTTCAGCAGCGTTCTCTGATCGCACTGGTAGCACACAGTCAAACCGTCAAGCATACATTGATGGTGGAGCACAGACATTCGGTAACTCACAGACAACTCGTGTACTTGGTGTAGATGTTCTTGAAGTTCCTTACTACCCTGCAGGTTATGTCGATTTGACATTCCCTTCAAACCGTGTATGGGGTTTCCAAAGAGACATCACTGTAAACCGTGAATACAAGGCAAAGAAAGACACAATTGAGTACACAGTATTTGTACGCTTTGGTCTTGCATGGGAAGAACTAGATGCAGTCGCTTATGTTGACTCAGATAGTGCTGATTCCTAAGATTTAAAAAATCTAATATTAGGGCGGGTAGCGTAAAAACTACCCGCCTTATTCTTATTCTGGTATAATTACAAATGAGCACAGGAGAATTATGAACCTAACAATAGACGAGTTATCAACTAAGACCGTAATGGCATTGAAAGCATATGCAAAGAAAAATCAAATAGAGTTGTTTGAATCAAATACAAAACTTGAAATTTTAGAAATTTTAGCCAGTTGGATTCCACCATTAGCAAAAGAAGAAGAGATCGTAGAAGAAGTGGGTAAAGAAAAAACAATGAAAAACAAAATAGCACTATACTCAGATAGAAACCTACACATGGAAAGCATTGGCGCTCTAAAAGTAGGATACAACATAGTCTCAAAGGAGGCATCGGAAAAGTGGTTGACCCACAGGTTGGTAAGAATAGCACCACCTGAAGAGGTAGCCTCATACTACGGTAAATAAAAATGCAGATACTACGTCTTCCACCATATCCCCTTTCTGTAACATACACAGTCCCAGATGCAAATGCTGATTATATAATTCTTATTGACAACGTTGCAGAACAATTAGAGTATCAAGAGTCTGTAACTTCTAACGCTAGTAAAAAAATAGTCTATTCTTTAGATGACGTTTTTATAAAGTATGACAAATCCTATGCTTTGACAATATTTGAAGATGGCGGATCATCTGGAGAAACACTTGTTCGTGGTGACATTGTTGTAGAAGATAACCTAGAGGTTAACAGACCGTACGTAGACCCAACACTACTTGCCACGTCTGGAACAGCAACAGAGATAGCACTTTATAAAGGATATGAAAATTTAGCAAGAACAATTATTGATAATATTACTGGTGGATTTTATTATGATAGGGTGTTTTTAGAAGTTGTTGGTCAGGGCAATGACTACATGCCTCTTTGGAAAAAGGCACATAAAATTTTAAAGGTTTATGAAAATGCAGCACTAGTTTATGATATTTATGACTTAGAAGATGGTCCAGAATTAACCGAATATACATTTTTAATTACAAAAGATAAAACAGCAATTACTAAAGACCCACTTCTAAATGAAGGACCTATAAATCGTGCAGAGAGAAGATACTCTCGTATACCGCTTGGATCTTCAGACTCTATTAGTTTATTTGATACAGAGGATAGCGGAAACACACAGACCATAGTTCCTGGAGTAGCCTTTTCAGAAGGTGCTGACTACATATTCTTAATTGAGACAGGATACAAAGTTGTACCATACGATATTCAAGATGCAACCCTGATGTTAATTGATGACATTAAGTGTGGAAGATTAGATTATTACAAAAGATATATAAAAAACTACAGCACAGATCAGTTTAAAATTGGGTATGACAAAGGATTTACACAGGGTACTGGAAACGTATTAGTAGACAAGATACTAGACAAATACAAAGAAACGATTGTCCGCCCAGGAGTATTATAATGGAATGTCTTCCAGAAACAGATTTTTTATATCCAATGAAGGCCGACATTTATTATCCAGTTATAACACAAACCCAATACGGACAAGCAACTAGACAATGGTTTTTTGATAGAACTATTACCTTAAATGCAACGTCAGTTGGTGGTGCGGGTACAGAACAAATTAAACCAGAAGCATTTTTACAATATGAAAACAAGTTAATAGCAAGAACAAAAATAGACCCCAGAACCTCTTCAAACAATGTAGACAATGCTATTAGCAATATCTTGATAACAAATATTCGTAATGTAAGTGATGAGGTTATCTACAGAGAAACAGCAGGCGCAAGGTCTGGTCGTGGAACTATTTACGAAGTAGCAACGGTAGAGCCGTTTACTGGCCCCTTTGGAGCAACAGAATATTTTAAATTTTTATTGCGTAGAACAGAAAATCAAACAGTAGAAGACTAATGATAGTTAGAACAAACACAGCACGCTTTAGTAAAGAAATGAACAACATAGTTGATTATGCTATTGGTTTTTTAGATGGTGCTCAAAAAGGTAAAACTGTTTTTTTAAAAAATTTGGGAGTTGGAACAATAGAGGCAATGGCCAAATATGTAGATGTTTCTGCAAGGGGAAATCCAGCAGCACTTCAACACGTATACGAATGGTATCAAACAGGCAGTCCAAGTTCAAGATTATTTAATATTACATATACTGTTAGCAACTTAGGATTAAGTATTAATTCAAAATTTACTCAGTCAAGAGGTATAAAAAAAGAATCAAATGTTCCATTTTACAACAAAGCCAAAATTATGGAGGAGGGCATTCCAGTTGTAATTAAGCCAGTAAGGTCTACCGTTCTTGTTTTTGATGAAAATGGTCAAACTGTATTTACTAAAAATCCAGTAACAGTTAGAAACCCTGGAGGAAGTCAAGCCCAAGGATCTTTTGAAAAAACCATGGATGAGTTTATTTTAAGATATTTTAAACAATCATTCTTACGTGCTAGTGGAATATATGACTATATTAAAAGACCAATAATATTTAAAAAACAAATAAAGGCTGGAGCAAAAATGGGTAGGTCAAAAGGTATTGACACTGGGTTTAAATGGATTGCTAACGCAAAGATTGGTGTAGAATAGTATTATGGTATCAGTAGTATCAAAAGAAACTGGCTTCCCCCCACTTTTTGTTAACGCTTTTGTTCACAGCGAACTCAAAGAGTTTGAGTTAATGCCAACTGGACCTGAACCATTTCAGCCATTCTTTCCTGCTCAAGTGCCTGATAGCGTAGAGGGTATTTATAATGACATCCCTTTTATTAGAAATAATCCCGATACTACCGTAATCATATTTGATCGGCTTATGAGGTTTAGACCTACATCATTTTACAAGCACAAAAGAGAACAATTAATATATTTTATTTACAGCCCTAACCTTTCTAAATTATTTGACACTACCAGAGTAATAATAGAATGTCTTGATCGAGAAGACGTTGCAGCGCAGGACTTAAACTCTTGGATAGTAAATAATGACATAGAAGATGAAAATGGTGATGTGATACCTAAAAACGTGTTTTTTCATAATCTAAAGGTATATCAAGCAGATGAAAGCAGGGATATAATAGAATTGGCCTCAGCCAGAACCTTGGGGCTAAATAAGTTAGTCATAGAGTATGACTATCACACAGTAAGCGTAGAAGGTTCAAACCAAAGATATAGTTAAAACGGTGATATAATTAGTATCGAGGAAACAACGCCATACAACTTAATATCTATTATTATGAAAAGAGGTAAAACAATATGCCATATACACGTGGTACGTCTAACAACATTATTGTCGGTGCAGCAGCATTCTTCATTAATGATACTACCTTAACTCCAGCAACTTCTGCATCAGTAGCAGTTATTGATTCAAGTGAGTCTTACAAAGACACACTGACAGCAGCCGCTTCTTATACAAACGTTGGTTACACCATGAATGGTTTGGAACTACAGTTTCAACCAGATTTTGGTGAGGTCCAGGTAGATCAGGTTCTTGACGTAGCAAGACTATTCAAGCAAGGTATGCAAGTTAATCTTGCTACCGCTTTTGCTGAAGCAACTTTAGAAAACTTGCTTGTAGCATTAGCATACTCAGATGACAAACTTACAGGAAGCAAAGCAGCATCTACAGGTCAAACACTTAATTTAAGTGCAGGAGACATTGGAGATGTCCCAATTGAAAGAGCAATTTGTGCAGTTGGCCCAGGATCTGGTGACCCACTAACATTTGATGACAAAGAGCGCATCTACATAGCATACCGTGCACTATCAATTGAAAACGTAACTGTATCAGCAAAGCGTGATGAGGCTTCAATGTTTGAAGTATCATTCCGTTTGTTACCAGAAGATACATCAGGATCTTACGGTAAAATCATAGACCGAACATTTGGTCAGTCATAATCTAAAATTAGATTAACAATAACCCACTTCTTTGGAGGTGGGTTTTTTGTTGTGTCTGTGATAGAATAGAATTATATGGCAACCACAATATATAATACTCAAATTGTACATTTATTTGACGGGACCGAGTTAGAAATCACACCATTAAAGATTAAGTATTTGCGTGAATTTATGGACACTTTTAAAGAAATAAAAAAAACAAAAAATGATGATGAAGCCATAGGCGCATTAGTTGAGTGTGTAAGGGTATGTATGAAACAATTTTATCCTTCAATATCTAAAAGCGTTAAAGATGTGGAAGATAACATAGACATGCCAACTGTATACAAAGTGTTAGATACTGCTGCTGGAATTAAAATTAATAAAAAATTAGAAGAGCCAGTTAAAGAACAGGCATTAAATAGTGGTCAAACCTGGGAAACCCTAGATCTTGCAAAATTAGAGTCTGAAGTGTTTTTGCTGGGTATATGGAAAGACTACCAAGAATTAGAAATATCTTTATCTATGCCAGAACTAATGGCAACTCTAGAGGTAATTAGAGAATTAGATTACACAGAAAAGAAATTTATGGCAGCAATTCAAGGGGTAGACTTAGATAAAGAATCAAATAAAGACAAAGGTCAAAAAGAATGGGAAGACATGAAAGCCAGAGTTTATAGTAAAGGACAGACTGGTGATGGCAATGATATTTTAGCATTACAAGGACCTAATGCACAGAAAGCAGGGTTTGGTATTGGAATGGGTTTGGATTACGAAGACCTAACAAAATAACTTCCCTATGCTATAATTGACATAGCCTATATAGGAGGATACACAAATGGCAACAACAGTACAAGAGGGTGAAGAACTTGTTCTCATGGATGGCACAAAAATTAAGGTACGATCACTTAAGATTTCTTTGCTTCGTCCATTTATGAAGAAGTTTGAGCAGGTGGCAGGGGTAGCAGAAGATAACGATAAGTCAATGACTCTTCTTATTGAATGCGTACAAATTGCTATGGAACAATACAATCCAGATCTGTCCAAAGACATTAGTAAACTAGAAGAGGTTTTAGACCTTCCAACAGTTTATAAAATTATTGAAGCCGCTTCTGGAGTTAAGTTAGCAGATGCAAACGCTCTATTAAACACAGTGCTTGCAAACAATTAAATAACATAAGAGGTGTAAATGAATGGCTGATGTAAATGCTAATATTGGCGTACACATTGATACGTCAGCGGCATTGGCAGAACTCAAGGCTCTGCAGCGTCAGTTAGCAAACTTTCATTCATCAGTGTCAAAGAGCAGCGCTGCTGCTGCCATGGCCCAAAAGGGTTTACAGACTAACCTCTTAAACTCAATAAATGCAACGGGTAAATTCCGTGCACAAATGGGGTTAGTAAGAACCTCAACAGAATCGTTTACTCACGCACTGGAGAAAAATAAACTCTCTATGCGTGAGTATTTCCGTTATGCAGGCGGATCTACAAGAACATTTGGCAAACTATTTAAACAAGAATTTAACACGATTGGCAAGGTAGCCGAAGAGCGTGTTAAGAAAATGCAGACCCAGTATATCAAGATGGGTCGTGATGCATCAGGAGCAATGAAAGCAATTTCAATAACTCCAAACACTTTAAACATGAAAGACTACTCTACAAAATTAGCGGTAGCAGCACAAAAACAAGCAATACTAAATCAATTATTAAAACAAGGATCTACCAACCTTTTAAACTTTGGTAAAAATACACAGTGGGCAGGACGCCAACTTATGGTTGGTTTCACAGTACCTCTTTTGTATTTGGGTGGCGCTGCTGCTAAAGTATTTATGGATCTTGAAAAGCAGGCTGTAAGGTTTAAGCGTGTTTACGGAGACATGTTTACGACTTCTGATGAAACAAATAAGGCTTTAGAAAATATACAAAAACTTGCTGAAGAATTTACTAAATATGGAGTAGCCGTTGTTGATACTATGGAAATGGCAGCCAACGCTGCTGCAATGGGTAAAACAGGTGCAGACCTAACAGCCCAAGTAGCACAAGCAACTCGTCTTGCAGTTCTTGGCGGGGTAGAACAAGCACAAGCATTAGAAACAACAATATCAGTTACAAATGCTTTTGGTGTGGCAGCAGAAGAATTAGCAGGTAAAATAAATTTCCTTAACGCAGTTGAAAACCAGACTGTTGTATCTATTGAAGATTTAACAATAGCAATTCCTAAAGCAGGACCAGTTGTTAAACAACTTGGTGGATCAGTTGAAGATTTAGCATTTTTCTTAACAGCCATGAAAGAAGGTGGCATCAATGCATCAGAAGGTGCTAACGCACTTAAGTCTGGTCTTGCATCATTAATTAACCCAACAAAGAAGGCTAGCGATATGCTTGCAGGATTTGGGGTTAACATTAAAAGTATTGTTGAAACTAACAAAGGAAATATAAGACAAACCGTTATAGACTTTTCTCGTGCTCTTGACACAATAGATCCTCTTAATCGTGCTCGTGCAATTGAGCAATTATTTGGTAAGTTTCAGTTTTCACGTCTATCAACATTATTTCAAAACGTAACAAAAGATGGAACTCAGGCTGCTAGAGTCCTAGACCTTGCTGGGGCATCAGTTGAAGAACTTGCTATTTTATCTGAACGAGAACTTGGTGTGTTAGAAGATGCAATTGGGACAGACTTTAAGGAGTCTGTAGAAAAGTTAAAACTTGCATTAGCCCCAATAGGAAAAGAGTTTTTAAAAGCAATTACTCCAGTTGCTAAAGCAATTGGTTTATTTTTAGAAAAATTTAATAATCTTGGAGATGGTACAAAGAAGTTTATTATTGTAGCAACTACCCTTGTTGGAGTCATTGGTCCAGTTTTATTAATGACTTTTGGCTTACTTGCCAACGGTGTTGCAAATATAATAAAATTATTTATAACAATGCGTTCTGGATTTTTAAGGGCTGGAGCAAATAGTAGTGTTCTTGCACAACAAACCCAATACTTAAATAGTGAACAATTAGAAGCAGTCACAGTAGCAACATCATTGGGTCAAGCACATGCAAGGCTAACACAATCATTTGCTACAGAAACAACAGCAGTAAGGCTTTTACGTCAAGCATACATTGATGCAACAATAGCAGCAACAAACTTTGCAAGAGCAAATCCTGGAATGATGATGCCAGGATTTAAGCCTGGTATGAAGGGTGGAAAACCAAAAGGATTTGCATCTGGAACAACTGGACTACCAGGACCAAAAGGTGCAGGAGATATTATTCCAGTACTTGGTGCTCCTGGAGAAGCAATTATTCCAGCAGAAACAGCACAAGATGATAGATTTAAACCTTTAATTGCAGCATTAGTTTCAGGAGATATTAAAGGATATAAGAAAGGCTCTGTTGGTCTTGGAGATGATTTTTCACATGTTGGTGGTTTAAAAAATCTAAATATTGACGAATTATTAAAAAACCCAAAAATTACTGCATTAGAAAAACAAAAACTTCAAGTTTATAAACAAATATTAATTTCACAAGGTAAACCTACAACAGTTGGCTCTTATGGATCTTTGGCATATTCTTTTGATTCACAAATGAATAAGGCTTTAGCAAAAGGTGGGGTATCAATTGATTCTTTTGAAAAGGCTTGGACAAATCGTGGTCCAGAAAAATGGATGTCATCTAATATACCTCCAAGTCAAGCAAAAATAGTTGACGATGCAATATTAAAGCAAATAAAGGCTTCTGGTGCAACTAAAGTAACAGATGCAATGATTGAACAAACATTTAAAAACTTGCCTGCTGAAATTAAATCTACATCTGCATATTCTAAAATGAACTCACTTCATTCAGAATTAGGATCATATGGAATTGGAAGGGGCTTAGGATCTAATCCCAAAACATCTGAGGCTATATTGGCAGATGCTAAGAAAAAAGGATATATTAAAGATTATAAAATTGAAACAAGAACTAGCGATTCGGGCGTAATTAAAACAAAAAGCCTTATTGTTACAAATAATGATGGAACACAAGTAAATCTTGGTCGTGGATCAAAAACAAATAGACAATATTTACCAGATATCCAAGATACAAGACGTAAAAGCGGAATTATTAATGGTCAAACAAGTAAGGCAAAATCTCCTGTATTAAGCGTTGTTGGTGGAGGGGCTAGCGATAATCGTCAAGTTGCCGTAGGTAAAAATGAAACAATTCTTAATAAAAAAACAACTTCAGCACTTCGTTCTGGCAAAGGAGTTTCTGTTCCTGGAATAGGAAGATTTGGACTTATAGGAGCAGATCTGGGTGTTCCAAAAGGACAATCTGTAACATCTCCAGGTATGGCAGTTTCGGCGGTAGAAAAACAATTCCGTGCAGAACAAAAATCATTAAGGCGTCAAATTGAAAAAGTTGAAAAAGAAAGAGTTAATGCATTAAAACAAGAAACAAAAATGATTCAAGAAAAAACAGCAGTAACTGAAAAACAAATTCCATTAACTAAAGAACAGTTAAAAGAACAAAAACGTGAAGTAAGAGCACAAAGAGCACAAAGAGTTGGGAGAGTTGCTGGTCCACTTGCTGGTATTGCAGGCATGGGGGCAATGGCTGGATATATGACAGGTAATGCTAAAATTGGAAATGCAATGATGGGTGTTTCTGCTCTTTCTTCAATTGCACCAATGATAACTAACCCAATGTCTGCAATGGTTGCTGCCCTTACTGTTGCGGTAGCAGGTATTTATTTCTGGAATAAAAATTTAGAGCAAAGCGCAAAGAAACAAGCAGAGTTTGTAAAGGCAACATCTGGCACAACACAAAAAATGGAAGAAGTTGGAAAAATAACAGGAGCAGTTGGTGCTTCGCAAATAATGGAAAGAAGAAGAGAGCGTGGAGCCTTTGGTGCATATAATGATGTTCAAAGAGCAGGCTCAATGTTTGGAGATAAATTTTTACAGTCTGATATTGGAAAAGAAATGGCTAAAGGTTTTGTTGAAAACATGAAACAGTTTGGATCAAAACAAGCAGCATCAGATTTTGCATTACAACTATCTACATATGTATCTGATGGTGTTTTAAATGCTGATCAAGCAGCAAGTATCGCAGAACAAATAGGAATTCAACTTGGTAATACAAGATATACAACACAAATTATTGGAGATTTAAGATCAATTATTGGTCCAAATGGAGAAGATTTAGCAAAAGATCCATTAAGGGTTAGAACACAGATTATTACTAAAGCAACTCAAAGAACACAAAAAGAATTAACAAAGTTATCAGAAGCACAAAACAAAGGAAATTCTGGAAGAACAGAAGCAGCAAAAATTGCAGCAATTGGTGCAAATAATTTAGAAATTATAAAGGCTCAATCAGATGCAACTGAATTTATGTATCAAAAACAAATTAATTCATTAAACAAGCAATTAGAAACAACAACAAATCTTGAAAAACAACTCCAATTAAAACAACAGATATCAGATTTAGAGGCAGATCAAGTAAGAGATGTTTCAAAATTTAATAATCTTTTTGTTAATACATTAGATAATCAAACAAAAATTTTTAGAGAAAATATAATGGCAAAAAGTGTTGGAAGTGGAGGAAAAGAAGATGCATATTTTGATGCATTAAAAGCATCTGTAAAAGATACATATAAAGGCACAGCCTTTGAATCAATGGCTACGGACGCATTAAGTCGTCTTGCTAAATTAAGTGATCAAACAATAAGTCCATTTGATAGAGGTAAAACAAAGGGAGGATTTGAAACTACAGAAAAGGCTCAAGAATTTGAAATTCAAATGTCCTTATTAATGAAAAATAAAATTCTTAGTCCAGAACAAAGCAATGCATTTTTAGATATGTTTGCAGGTAAATTACCAGAACTTCAACAAGCATTAAGTATTGGGCTTAAGGCTCACGGGCCAGAAAAAACTATAGCACTTCTTGACATGCTTACTGCTTCTGGAGTAGAAAAAACAAAAGCAGCGACTATATCTACACAAATTATTAAATCAAATCCTGAGCAGTTTGACAAAATAGGAGAAGCACTTGCTGCATTGCAAATGTTAGATGGTCATGAAGTAAATATGGCTGCATTTTTAGAATCAGATGATGCATTTAATAAATTAACTGCATTAGCAAATAAATTAGCAATTGTAGAAAAAATGCCAACTCCAATTACAAAAGAATCTATATTAAAATTTTATGAAGAAGGTGGTTTAGTAGGAACTGGAGTAACTAAGTCTCAACTTGATATTTTAATATCAAAATGGGCAGACTTTAATGCTTTACCAGATACTGCACAAAAAGAAGCAATTTCTAAATTTATAACAATCTATGAAACAAAATTTGCAGACCCAACTGCAAAATTAGATTATATGAGACAAGAGGCAGCAAGAATGGCCTCTGCGACTGGGTTTTCTTCATTTGGACAAGAAGCAGAATATAACAGATTAATGAGTTTGGTTGGCACAGATCCTACAAAATTAAGTAGTGAATTTGTTGCAGCACAAGTTCGTGCATATATAGGTGATACTGGTAAGGCTGTTAGTTCAATACCTGGCGGTAACAAAAGTGGCGGTAGTGGCCAGCGAGATACAACCCTTGACGATCTTTTAAGAAAATTAAAAATGACAAGAGATGCAGGTATTGATGCAGAAGGTGGAATAGGCGAACTTAATAGAATATTTAAAGAATCTGGTGGTGATATAACAAAATTCACTGGTATTATTCAACAACTTAATAACATGGGTGCAAACCGTGAATTTCTTAATTTTATTGAAGGACTAGATAATAAAACTCAAGCAGCATACCTTAATGTTAAAGAACTTAAAAAGGGAGTAGTAGAACTTACTCCTGTTGGAGAAAAGGCTATGAAACTTTTTCAAGAGGCAGGATTAGGTGGTTTTGCTGCAGATGCTGATACAACAATAACCGCAATAAAGATGCAGACAGAAGGTTTTATTAGGCTTAGAGAGGCTGGAGTTTCTGTTGAAGATTCTTTAGAAATGATGAGCGATGAACAATTTATGTATGACCTACAACAGGCAAAAAGTATTGAGTTACAAGATGAGTTAATTGCAAAATATTATGAAAGAATGGCTGCAGAACAAAAATTATTAGAAGACACTGATCCAGAAAAAGCCTTTGATATTCAAATGAATAAAGCAATGAAATATTATGACTTCCTTGAAAAAGAAGCAAAGGCTGCTGCTCAACCAGAAATTGATAGAGTTAACGCACTTATTGATGCTAATGAAAAATTAATTGATACTAAGCAACGCAGCATTGAAATGGATTATGATAGGCCAATTGAAAAACTTAATCAAGATTTAGCAATAATTAATAAGGCTGCAGATGGTATTAATAAAAAATATGATGAACAAGAAAAAGCACTTGAAAAAATATCTAGTCTTAATCAAGAAATTGCTGAGCAAGAAAAAGGAAGACTAACTCTTGCAGATGCCTTAACAAGTGGAGATATTTCTGCTGCTGCAAGAGCGGCACAAGAAATGCGTGCTACTGCTGCTGCAAACGCTATACAGAGAAGTTCTAGTGCTTTACAAATAGCAAGAGAGTCAGAAGTTTCAGCACTAACAGCGGGAGGATTAACAAGGGCGCAAATTGAAGAAAAAATATATAGTCTTGAACAACTAAGATTACCAATAATTGCTCAAATTACAGCACTACAAGATAAAAACTATAACTATAGTAAAAATGAGTTAGAGCCACTTACAGAGGCTTTAAATGCAAGAATTAAAAATATTGATACAGCAAGAACGGCATGGGAAAATCAACAACTGGCTATTCAAGCGGCAGCATTTGAAGCAGATAAAACTAATGCTAGATTTAAAGTTGGAGAAGGAATTGTTGCTGCAATTAAAAAACTTTGGGATGACATTAAAGATAAAAATATAACATTAAGTGTTAATACAGTAGGTACACCACTTGTAACATCAACAAGCACTTCAGGCATATCCACAACTGGTCGTGGCGGTGGATTCTTTAGAATACAAGATAGAATGTACGGTGGCAAAATATTGCCTATGGCTATGGGCGGAATGGTTCCTAAGTATATGGTTGCTGGGGGTGGAATTGGTTCTGATACCGTGCCAGCAATGCTAACTCCTGGAGAGTTTGTAATGAATAAGCAAGCAACAAAATCATTTGGGCCACTACTTTCTATGTTAAATGAGTCAAAATATCCATCAATGATAGGATCGTCATATGATGGTAAGGGCAGCGGTGGTAATAGAATAGCAACATCAGTTAGTGATAACTCTAGCAACGTGTATAATTATAGTGTTGGAATTACCGTTCCACAATCAAATGCTAATCCAAACGATATTGCAAGGGCAGTAATAGGACAGATTAAGTATATTGATAATCAAAGAATTAGGGGACAAAGATAATGGCTACCGCTGCATATTTGACGGGCAGACGAAGATACCAAAGACCACAAGCCCTATTATGGTCTGAGAACCCAGGAACTCTTATAAGTGGAGTATATGTACCAACAGGGTTTGAAATAGGCGCTAGCATACCAGCAGAGACCGCTGAGAGCCTTATAGATCAGTTTATGATTCTTTCTGACCACAATCGTGGAGAATTGCAGTTTACCCCTATTAGAATTGAGCAACGGCAGAGAACAATAAACGGTCGTATGCGTTCATATCATATTGCAGACAAATTAAACATGTCAGTATCTTGGAACAATTTACCGTCAAGATCTTATTATCAAGACCCAGCCTTTAACTCATCTGGAGTAACTGCATATAAAAATACAGATGGAGAGTTTACAGCAGATGGCGGAGCAGGTGGAGTAGACTTACTTGAGTGGTATGAAACTCATCAAGGTCCATTCTGGATGTACATGGCTTATGATAAATACACTAACTTTCCTACTGATGGAGAGGTTGTAAATGCTTCATACGGACATCTTGCACAATATAATCAAATAATGCAGGTATATATTTCAGACTTTAACTATTCAGTTGTAAAACGTGGTGGTGCTAATCATGACCTTTGGAATATATCGGTAACGCTGGAAGAGGTCTAAAGTGTTTGAAGGAGAAGAACTAAAAACACATTTAGAAACATCGGCAACTGTTAAACTACAGTCACTAGTTTTGGCTGAGTGGAACATGAATATGCCAGATAATATATTTAAACTTGGTAATTATAGATACCGCCCAACAGATAATACATCTTTATATTTTACTTTGCCTAATGACTTTGATTCTTTAGATGCTGGAAATTACTATACTGGCGCAACAGATGCAGATGTTGTTATAGATGGAGGGTTTGAAGATGATGACACTCCACAAAGTTTTACATTAACAAAAGATAAGTTAAAATTAATATATTCTTTAGAGGATTGCTTAAATCCGTTTAGACCAAGATCTGGAATAAATAAAGCAGCCAACTTTAATAATAGATTTTTTGCAAACTCTGGAGCATCTATGGCTCAAAGACCAAGATATTACATGCCATCTAGGTATGATCAATTTAAATACTGGACATCTTATCGAACAGAAAGCAACACAGAACGTGGCATTGCAAGTATTGTTTCTAATGGTTTATCTTTCATTGATGATGCAGTTCCCTTTGTAGTTTATAAAGAACAAGTTCCAGCCAACAGAATTGTAGTAAAAATGCAAACCAACGTAGGCGATATAGAC
>Ga0247844_1003001_pt1 | contig 25942 bp, 24 predicted proteins | sample LaCtaG_FD_192421 | JGI IMG/M metagenome (GOLD analysis project Ga0247844, IMG submission 192421) | Freshwater microbial communities from meromictic Lake La Cruz, Castile-La Mancha, Spain - LaCruzMarch201714.5m_1 | ecosystem: Environmental > Aquatic > Freshwater > Lake | place: Spain: Castile-La...
GACTACCCTAATGAGCGTTGGTCTTTTTAGTAAACCATCATCAAAAAAGGTGTGTGAGTCGATTTGTTTAACCCCCGTATCTAGTGATGAATTAGCTCCCATTGTTTGGCTGAAAAAATAACCTGTTGGCTTGGTAATGCGATAAATTTCTTTATTGATGTTTTTTACAAAGTTTTCTTTAATTCCCATTAAGCACATGACATCAACAACAACATCAAAATAGTTATTTTCAAATGGAAGGACAGAAGCGTCCCCGCATATTAGATTTGCTGAAAGTCCTTCTGCTATTAACAGACAATTAGCTCTTGTAACGGCGGTCGAAGAACCCTCTATGCCATATGTTTGAAAATTTTCTCTTGATAAAAACCAAATTTGAGCTCCAGCTCCAAAACCGATTTCTAAAACCTTTATGTTTTTTCTTGTCTCTTTGGGGAATTTCGAGCAGATGAATTTGACGAAAAATTCTGAAGGATATTTTCCCCACTCTTTTTTTTGATGTATCTCTTCCCATGATGGGTCCCAATAGTTTTCAAATTTCAAATTTTTTTTGTCCATATTGAATTGTTCCCATATTCATCATTGGTTGCAAGTCCGATAGAGTCAACATTATCTAGTGCAATAGAGTTTTCGTCGAAAGTAAAACTCCAATGAGTTCCGCCATGATAATCCAAGTTTTCGTGGATATATGTCATCCCTTTTGTTTTGAAGCAGAAGAATGGCTGAGGGCCCCAGCATTTTCGATTTGTTTTAATTTGAAGGACGTTGTCATTAAGTGCGACGTCAAAGGAAATTGGGGGTAACGGGGTTAAGTTGAGTGCTAGTCGCATTGCTTCTCTTGCTCCTGTGTTTTTGATTTTAACATCAGGATATTTTTTTTGAACTTTTCTCATGAGTGCGTAGCAATTTTCAATCCCGGGCTCCATTGCCCTCTCGTCATGATCAGTTACGGAAATGATGGTGGATTTACCTTCTTGAGCTCTCATAAATCCTTTCTCAACTTCATATTCATTAATTGCTCTGATTCTCGCATTGAGATTTAGGCATCGCGCAATGTGTCTTTTAGCTTTCCCCGAAACTTGGTAATCATAAAAGTCTGGATTATAAATTTCCCATTCAGTGGTTGCCCTTCTCCAGTCTCCAAATCGACCTTCTGAAACATCCTTTTGCTTGTTTATAGACGAATCTTCAAGCATGCCTTGGTTACCGTAATCAAAGGGGATCCAAAGTTCTAAAAATAAATTGATGTCAGGTCGTTCGGTGTGTTGCCCTGGGCGAAAAGCACTTGGGAACCATTTTCTATCTATTATTCGTTGGCTTAAAATATTAAGGTGTTCTGAGGAATTAAAAAAATTATTTGAACACTTGTGTCCTTCTCCAAAGTATGATGGAGGGTGATAGTGCCATTGAATTTCATCATAAATGGAGTTGTGTTCTTTGATTTTACTTGCGTAGAAGTCGTATAAAGTATGGTACCCCACTGATCTTCTTCTTGGGTTTATTTGGAAGCCAACATGGTCCATGGCAAACCAATTAAAAACATACCCTCGGCCAAAATCGTCACAAAAAGTATTGCGCCATTTGGGTGACATTATTTTGTCAACCATACGTTCAACATCGTCCCACGTTGGATTGTAATTTAATCTTTTTTCGGAAACGAATTCTGATACCAAATCTTGTAAGTCAAGGGGGAGTCCTTCCCCGCGTCTAAGTTTGTTGAGATTTTCTTTTGAGGCAGCAATATCTATTCCAAAGGTGCTTTTAACTCTTTCAAAGGTTGCATCAAGGGACTCATATAGTGGCCCTTCTGCATCAACACAATGAACGAAGTAAATGATTTTTTCTTTCATAAAAATTACTCAATATTTTTTTTAAGTTGTCCAAAGTCTATTTTTCCATTTTGATTAAGTGGAATTTGTGCATAAAAGATATAGTCTGATGGGATTGCATAATTTGGAAGAATTTTTAGCAATTCAGTTTTAAAGCATTGATGATCAATTGGGGTGCCTGATTTTGTTTGGTATGCAACATACACAGTTTGTTTGAAATTTTTATCGGAGGTTGCAAAAGTTGCCGCTAAAGTCACTTCTGGATTTTTTTCAACTGCTTCTGTAATTTCATCTGGACTTATGCGATAACCACCAAGTTTGATAAGATTATCAATTCTGCCGTGGAAATAAATAAATCCTTCTTCATCCATTTCAACGAGGTCACCACTTTTAACCGCAATTTCAGGCAAGCATCCTGCCCCTGGCGTATTGAGCTTGATGAATTTTTTATTAGTTAATTCTGGGTTGTTGAGATATCCATATGTCACAAATGCACCACGGTGTACCAGTTCTCCTTTTTGCCTCGGAAGAAGTCGATTTCCTGCTTCATCAATGACATATAGCTCTACTTCTGGAACAGCTTTCCCTATGCAGCCGTGGCGCTTGAAAATTTCTGAATAAGGTAGGTAGGCGGAACGAAATGATTCTGTTAAACCGTACATTACAATTATTTCTGAGTGTGGAAAAAAGTCATCAAGGCTTTTTAGTGTTTCTTGGGAGTGAAATCCTCCTGCCGTCGTAACGTAACGTAAGTTTTCAAAATTTGATTTTTTTGATGATTTAAATCTGTCTGACAAGATGGCCGGCCAAATTGCAGGGACTGCTGCAAAGCCTGTTATTTTCTCTTCTTGAAGAATTTTAAAAAGGTCTGAAGGTAAAAAATGATCGTGAATAACAATTGTCGCTCCTTTGAAGACGGTAGAAAGAAGTTGATTGAGCCCATAATCAAAACCATAAGGTAGAATACTTAAGATTTTATCTTTTTCTGTTATTTTAAGATAGGAGCTAACAATTCTTGCGCCGTCAACTAGGGTGCGTTGCGGGACAACGACTCCTTTTGGGTAGCCTGTTGAGCCACTTGTATAAATGATATTCGCTACATCTGCAGGAATGTTTGAAAAAAAATCAGATTCCGGATTGATTTCAGTTTTTACATTTGCAGAAATTTGTCCTATTTCATTGATTTCAACGGTCACAATATTGTTTTGATGAGCATAGTGTTCAATTGTTGCAAGAAATTCTTTAGTTCCAACAATAAAACGGAAAGAGCCATCTTTTATTTGGTGAAAAATATTTTCTTCTTTTAAAAGTGGGTTAATCACAGAAAAAACGCCGCTTGCCATAGATATTCCAAAAATCGAAACAGCTTGAGCAAGGGAGTGGGGAGCATAGATTGCAACTCGTTCATGTTTTTGTGTTCCAAGTTTTTTTAAGGCAAGCGCGAGTTCTGAAGATTGTTTATAAAATTGTAACCAAGTTAATCTTGTATTTTTAAATATGATAGCTTCTTTATTTGGCATTTCAACACAACGAAGTCTAAGCATTTCTGCGATGTTTCTCATAAATGTCCTATATTAGATATTAATTCATTATCTAGATTAATTGATCCAGTATTTATAAAAATAATATTGCTTCCTTTTTGAAAGTAATTATTTTTTATCATTGATTCAAAATAAAGGAAAACGGGGAGTACATAGTGAGGGTCAAGTAAAACTTCATATTCTTGAAAAACTCGAGTCATTTCATCTAGTGTTTTTAAATGAAGTGGAACATTAAAATGAAGGTTCTCAAATAGATTATTAATTGGTAAAATAAATGATTTTAGTTCTTCAGTCCATTGCTTAAAACGATGGGCATGGCGATGATTGTTTTCTTCAAAAGGACAAATACCCACAACGTTTGTATTTATATTTTGAGAAAAGAAGTGAGTGAGGGCAAAATAAAGAGAGCCTGATCCTACTGGCGTGATGATATAGTTTTGACTTGCTGAGGATATAGCGGGAAGTAGTTCCTTTCCAAGTTCCATTATTCCAAAAAAACCTGGAAAACCTCCGCACCCAAAGGGAATGAAATAAGGTTTTTTATTTTCGCGTTTTAATTTTTCTAGAAGTCTATTTGCAATTGCAGACACCATTAGCCACTTGTTTACTGGAATTGAGATAATGTTGGCATTCGCAATTTTTGTGAAGAGATGGTTGCTTGATAGTGCTGCTCGGTTTTCAGGAGTTCGAATAAAGAGGTGGCAATTAATATTAAATTTTTTTGCCAGTATAGAGATGATTTTACATTGGTTTGAGTTTATATCTCCGAGAGAGATGACATCTGTAATATTTTGAGTTGATAATTCATGAAATATATATTCGAGCGAACGAAGTTTTGTTCCTCCAATTATATAATGAGAAGTTGCTTCGTGTTTAATATTTAGCGAAACACCATACCTTTCTAAAAAAAGTGGTATTTTTTGAAGAGGCGTTGGAAAAACGCCGAGTCGGTGTTTATGGGGTGTCATAATACTGGAGACGATAACTTTTTTTGTAAAAGTGAAGTTATTACTTTGATTGATTCAAAGTTTTCAATAGAAAATTCATCTTCTGAAAAAGAGATGAAAAAGTCTTGTTCTAGTCGATCAATTAACTCTAGAATGCTCATCGAATCTAGTATTCCAAGATTTATCAGAGACGAATCAGCAGGCATCGTGTGACTAAAACTCATTTGCAAAAATATGTTTCTAACTTTTGTTTCGATGTCACTTGAATTCATGTCTGAAATCCTTAGCTTCTCTGAATTAAATTTTGTCCCTGAATTTTGTTTGGCCGAGCGCCAATATAGCAAAATAGAGAAATGATGTAAATCTGAAGAAGAAAATCATCATCATAATAATTTTTATCTTTACTGATTTTTTTGCTATTATCTTGCTAGTTTATACTGCATCAAGCCGCTGAATTTTTATAGGAACAGAAAATGGAAAATAATTCTGCAAAACATTCTATCGTTCTAGGGGGAATTGGTGGGGATTCCCATTCTGTTGGGTTAAGTTTGCTTAGGCAAGCCCTTTCAAAAGATTATCATGTGAGGTACTTAGGCCCGCAGACACCATTAGAGGAATTTTTCGAACAATCCCTGACTGCCAATCTCGTCATGCTATCGTGTATGGATGGCCACGCGCGCCATTATCTTAAATCATTTCCAGAATTTATTTTCCAAAAATATAGGACAAATTGCCTTTGGTATCTTGGTGGAAATTTAACAATTGGTGAATCTTTTGGAGTGGAAAAAGAGTTTTTAACCATGGGGTTTCATCGAGTGTTTCCAAAATTTGTAGATTTAAAACAAGTTGTTGAGATTGTTGAGAGAGATTTAAGCCAGTTCCCTCGTGCGCATTCGATTCTTCTGAGAGAGGATCATTTTTTAGAGACAATAAAAATGCAAAGCATGGCGAAAGCAGAGGACGTCTTTGATGAAAAAATCGATATCGAATATTTTTTGCGTCAGCGCACTCAAGTTTTGGAGGAGTGGCGTACTGGTGCTGATGCTTTAAATATGGAAGAAACAGCATTGTTTTTAAAAAAATCACATTCTTTTCCTGCCATTCAAAGAAAAGTTTTGAATGGAGAAAGAGGGCCCTTAATTCAACCACGCTGTGGAGTTGCAACTGTTGCAAAACAAATTGAGCTTTTTGGATGTTATAAAGCTGCAGGTGCTGATGTTTTGTCATATCAGGTCGATTCCTTAACAAGAAATAATAAATATTTGGAAGTTGAAGAGCAACTTCGTGCTGCAAAGGTAGGTTGTGATAGCCTTAATGGTTTTCCAGTAATAAATCATGGAGTCGCTAATTTAAGAAAAATTGCAGAAATTTCAGCAATACCGCTTCAAACTCGTCATAGCACTCGTCGACCGGAACTTCTTGCAGAAATAACATATGCAGGTGGCGGAACTAGTTTTGAGGGAGGACCTATTTGTTATAATATTCCGTATTATAAAAATTATCCGTTAGCCGAATCACTTAAGCGTTGGCAATATGTTGACCGATTAACTGGCATCTATCATGAGAAATATGGAATCATTTTAGATAGAGAATTTTTTGGAGTTTTAACTGCAACTCTGATCCCTCCATCTCTCGCAATTGCTATTTCTATTTTGGAAGTGATTCTTGCTGTCAAACAGGGGGTCAAGTGTGTTTCTCCTGGCTATGCAGAGCAGGGAAATAGGGTTCAGGATATTGCAGCAATTCGTTGCATGAGAAAACTTACTGAAGAATATCTTCAAAACTTAGATTATCGTGAAGTGCAGGTAAATGTTATTTTTCATCAATACATGGCCGCATTTCCTCAAGCACCAGAAAAAGCAGAGCAATTAATTTTTGAATCAGCTGTCACTGCGGGGTTATCTGGAGCAACGAGAGTTTTGATCAAAAGTCCTGTTGAGGCTTACAAAATTCCAACAATTAAAGACAATGCAGCAGGGTTGTATCTTTCAAAATGTGGTATCGAAAAATCTAAGAATTTGTGCATTGATGAAAAACAGATTGGTCGAGAAGTTGAAATTATTTCTAAAGAAGTTCATGAAATTATCTCAGGTGTTTTTTCATCAGGAGGGTCATCGTTATCTAAAGATATTATTAAGGCTTTCTCCCACGGCTTACTTGATATTCCATTTGCCCCCAGTATATATTCGCGCGGTGAAGTGATGACAGCAAGAGATAATGAAGGAGCCGTGAGATATCTTTCCTGTGGTAAATTATCTTTTTCAAAAGATATTATTGATTTTAATAGGGAAAAAATGTCGTTGCGCTTAGTTCAAGAGGGATTGGGATATAATAAAAATCCATACTCAATTGTTGAAAAAGATGTTCTTCAGGTTGCAAGAGGGGAGTATGATCGTTGGCCTTTATATGATGCCGTTTTATAATAACTAGGATGAATTGATGTATATATTAGGTGTTATTACTGCTCGTGGCGGCTCAAAAAGATTGCCGGGAAAGAATGTTAAGGTTTTGGCCGGGAAGCCGCTTATTGGTTATGTGATAGAGGCGGCTCATTCTTCAGCAGTTTTAAATCAAACAATCTTAAGCACAGATTCAGAAATTATTTCGTGTGTTGCATCAGCATTTTCTATAGAAATCCCGTTTATGCGTCCGGAAGAACTTTCTCAAGACACAGCATCTTCAGAAGACGTTCTACGACATGCTGTTGAGTTTATAGAATTAAAAGGGCAGAAGGTGGATGTTGTTGTATTGCTGCAACCGACTTCTCCTTTTACAAGTGGAAAAATGGTTGATGATTGTGTTGATGAATTAATAAAAAATAGTTGGGATTCCGTGATTACTGTTCTTTCACCATCAAAAAGATGTGAATGGATAGGGATTGATCAAGAAGGGCGTTTTGATTACATCGTTTTTCCGGAGCAACGAAAGCAATTAAGAACGAAGAAAGAGGTTGTTCCGTCAGGAAATGTCTACGCAATAACAAGGGAAGCGCTATTTAAAAATCAAAGTATCATTAGTGACAAAACGGGGATCGTTTATGTTTCTCATGAAGTGGGTATCGATATTGATTACCAGGCAGATTTTGATTTTGCAGAGTTTTTAATTTTAAAAAAGAAGATTATCAATAAAGGATAGAGAAATGAAACAACTCGCAATTTTGGGTGGACAAAAAAGTGTTAAAATTCCGTTTCCTCACTTTGTTTGGCCAGACGTAGACGAAAGAGATATTAAAGCTGTTGAAAAATACATGAGAAATCCAGTGAATGGATCAACAGGGATGCCTAAATCTGTTGATGATTTTGAAAAAAATTTTCAAGAATTTCATCACGCTGAATACGTTTTAGCATTAAACTCTGAAACAAGTTGTTTGCATACTGCTTTCTTTGCATTTGGAATCGGGGGGGGAGATGACGTTCTTGTTCCAGATTTTACTTTTCCTGCAACTGCTCTTCCAATATTATCTCTTGGTGCAAATCCAATCCTCGTAGATTGTCAACGCGATACTTTTAATATTAATCCTGAAGATATCTTAAAAAAAATAACTCCAAAAACAAAAGCTCTTGTCGTTACTCATCTTTGGGGACATCCGTGTGAAATGGATGAAATTGTAGCGATTTGTAAAGATCGTCACATTCTCCTTTTGGAAGATTGTGCGCATGTTCCAGGGGCAAAATATAAAGGAAAACTCGTTGGAACCTTTGGAGATATTGGGTGCTTCAGTTTTGATAATCAAAAACTACTTGCAAGTGGTGAAGCCGGAATTATGATTTTTAAAAATAGAGAAATCTATGAACGGGCTATCGTTTTTTCTGATTTCGGAGTTCGTCCCAAAAAACAACTCACGATTGAACAGTGGAAACAATTCAACGACACGGGGCTGGCCGTAAAATATAGAATTCATCCTCTTGCTGCTGTGGTTGCAAACGAAAAATTTTCTCGTTTAGAAGAATTTAATTCTCGAAGAAAAGATCTCTATAATTATTTTTGCTGTGCCCTTGATGCAGTTACGACAATTGAAAAACCAGTTACTCGTACTTATGTTGAACGTGGCGGCTACTACGGTTTTAAACCAATTTTTAAAACAATTAACAGAGTCGGAATTTTAAAATATATTGAAGCTCTTTGGGCGGAAGGTGTGGATATTCGCCAGACGGTTACTCCGCCGCTTCATCGGACGGCACTTTTTGGTAAAACTGAAAGCTATGGTGTTCCATTAAATAAAAAATGGGACAGAGAAATTATTAAATTTACTGATGTTGATTTCCCAAACAGTTCTTGGGTGCAAGATAATCATTTGAGTTTTGCAACCTTTTCCCATGAAAAAGAAAAAGCTATAATTGATCAATATATTGAAGCCATCTTAAAAGTCGAAAAAGTGATGACAGAAGCTCCAGAACTTTTAGGGGTTAAATAAATGGCGAGAATACTTTTACTAAATCCCAATACAGATACTTTTGGAAGGCATTCAATTCCAATTGGTTATTTAACTGCAATACTAAAGGAGCGCGGTCACGCTGTTTGTTTATTTGATACAACTTTTCTTGACACAAACTATCTTTTTAATAAAGAAAACCACCATACACTTCTAGAAAATTTAAGTTTTTTTAAACCTGTTGACCTTTCTCCCTTTGATCTTAAAAAGAAAAAAGTGGATGTTGTTAAGCTGTTTGAAGAAAAATTAAATGCTTTTTCTCCTGATGCCATCTTTTTTTCTTTTTGGGGATCGCAGCGTCATGCAGGAGGGGAGTTTGTTGCTTACTTTAACGCTCTTAAAATACTAGAAAAATCGAATATAAAAGAGATCCCAGTTTTTGTTGGTGGCATTGTTCCAACTTGGGATGCGAAGGAGGCCATAAAGAACCCGATGATCCGTGGAGTAATTCGTGGGGAAGGTGAATTTGCTTTTGCAGATATTGCAGATCGACTTGAAGCTCGTCAAGATTACTCAGATGTTCTTAATCTTTGGTGTAAACGATCTGATGGTAAGATTATTGAAAATCCAATGAGGGCACTCGTAGATGTCCTTGACAAAATTCCTCATGCTGATTTTTCTCTTTATGAGGAAAAAACTTTTTTACGCCCCTATCATGGTAAGATTTTGCGTTCTTTAGATTTTGAACTTAGTCGTGGATGTTATTATGACTGCACTTTTTGCTTAAGTCCTTTTCAGCGAAAAACATATGATTCACCAAAAAACTTTAGAAGAGAAAAAAGTGTTCAAAAAATTATTGGTGAAATATCGCTTTTAAAGAAAAAACATTCTCTTGATTTTATTAGATATAACGATGAAATTTTCTTGGGAATGAGCGATGAAAAACTTATAGAATTGGCCGAACGCTATTCGAAGGAAGTCAATCTTCCTTTTGTTATTGAAACAACGGTTCGTTCAATTACTCCTGAAAGAATTAAGTTATTAAAAAAAATGGGATGTTTAAGCATTAGTTTGGGAGTGGAGTCGGGGAGTAAATTCATGCGCGATACAGTGTGCAAGAAACCTCAGTTTGAAAATGATGAACTTGTTAAAAAAGTAAAAATTATTAAAAAAGCTGGTATTAGTTGTAATCTTTTTAACATTATCGCATTTCCATGTGAAACAGAAGCGATGATATTTGAGACGATTGAATTAAATCATCAGGCAAAACCCCCCTATTGTATGGTTGGTTTTTTTCAACCGTGGGAAGGAACTTCACTTCGTGATTATTGTGTGAACAATGGGCTTCTTGATGGAAACTTAAAAGGACTTGAAAACTCTTCTGATAATTTAAAAGGAAATAAGTTGACTGGGAAAAATATTGGAGACGATCGTTTAATTGATCTTCATAAAAAGTTTATTTTCTTTGTTTATTTACCCAAAGTTTTATGGCCCCTGGTTGAAAGAATTTTTGAAAATAATTTTCCGTCTAAAATTTTATTAAAAGTATTTAGTGTAATTCTTCGACTTAGATTTCGACTTATTCCATAGGTAAAAAGATGAAAAAGAACTGGCGTCGAGCATTAATTTTTCAAGATGTTTCCATTCTGAAAAGTTTAGATATCCTTGATAAAAATGGACTTCAAATCCTATTGGTCGTTGATAGCGATGAGGTGCTAAAGGGAATTGTAACAGACGGGGATATTCGTCGGGGTATCTTGAGTCATATTTCATTGGAAGCCCCTATCTCTACAGTTATGAACATTTCTCCTTTTTGCTTACAAGAAGAAGCGTCGCTACCTGAAGTCGAACAAAAAATGCTTGAGAGAGAAATATACCATATTCCAATTTTAAATAAGAGCGGCAAAGTTAAGAATATGTATGTTCGTGATGATTTTCACTCAAGCGATACCAAACTTCGCAATCCAGTCATAATAATGGCCGGCGGACTTGGAAAGCGATTGAAAAATCTTACTGAAAATTGTCCAAAACCAATGCTAAAGATTGGCGAAAAACCATTGCTAGAGACAATAATTTTAGGTTTAAAAAATCAAGGGTTTTTTCATATCCACATCTGTATTAATTATTTGTCTGAACATATTCTTAATTATTTTGGGAATGGTGAAAAGTTTGGAGTCGAGATTCAGTATCTAAAAGAAGAAAAAAGATTAGGGACGGCTGGTGCGCTCTCACTCTTTGCACCCACTAGCGATTTGCCCATCCTTGTTATCAATGGGGATTTGTTAACAAATATAAATTTTCGGAATATTTTAAATTTTCATGCGGCGCATACTGCAGACGGGACAATGTCTGTTCGTGCCTTTGATGTTGAAGTTCCCTATGGGGTGGTCGAAGCATCGCAAGGAAAACTAACCGGAATAAAAGAAAAACCTGTACAATCTTTTTTTGTAAATGCAGGAATATATGTTCTAAATGCATCAATGCTGCCTCTTGTGCCACTAAATGAGTTTTTTGACATGACAGATCTATTTCAAAAAATGATTAATCTCAGCAAACATACATACGTTTTTCCAATTCATGAATATTGGCTTGATATCGGAAAAATGGATGACTATCTTAGGGCGCAAACAGAAGCTAGTCTTGTGATTCCCAAGTTTGAATAAGCGCTTCCCATGGAGAATAAACTTTTGCGCGATCTGATAGTATGAAACGATTTATATATTCAGAATATTTTTCTACATTTGGCACTGGTATCTCGGTGGGTACTTCTTTTACAATATTAACTTTAGTAAGATCTAGAGTTTTTTGTATATAATTCATGAGTGGTCCTTGATAAATTTTTTCAAAAGAATCAAGAGTTAGAAGTATAATTGGCTTTTTCCACAAGACAGCAAAAGATATTGCTGTACTTGAGTGAGCCAACACTAGACTTGCATCTCGAACTAATTCTGCCGTTATGCCTTTTTTTATACATCTATTATTAAAAAAAAATTTATAGAGTGTTTCATCTGCCCTTGGGTGTGCGGCAATAATTACTTTTTGTCCATAAATAAGCTCAATTTTTAGAAAAAAGCTACTAAGGAGGGGATAATATTTTTCTGGAGAAATTGGATTTGGTTCTTTTGATCTTTTATAATCAGGATGGAAAGGTTCAAATTCGTCAAGAAATACTATATGTTTTTGTTGGGGAGGGAATTGAGAGTAGCGAGAGAAGAGTTGATAATCCATAGATCCAGTGTGAATGACTTTTGTGTTTAAATATTTGCTGATGGTTTGAGTACCTGCAAGAAGATAATACTTCGGAGTATCTAGCGGAAGAAGACGACTGAAAAAGTATAGAATTAATTTATAGGGATTCTTTGCTGCTGAAAAAAATTTGTCAATTAATGTCTTTAATATGATGCCTGTATAGGGGTGGGGGGCTAGTTTGGTTTTTGTATATGCAATTTTACAAAAAAAAAGTGTGGCATATATAAAGTGATTAATGATTTTTCCATTTCCGAGATGAGCGATAAAGTGTGAATGTTTTTTTTTATATATTTCAATAAAAAATTGGAAAAAATTTTGGGGATAACAAATTTGAACAGAGTCAAGATGATTTTTTTGATAGAGCTCAGGATTAATTAAATAAGTTAAATCAAAAATTTCAACATCAAATCCTTTTTGCTTAAAATAATCAACTCCAAATCGCTCATAATCTCTTTGAGAAAAATTGTTTTCGACAAGAATGAGAATTGTTTTAATCATATTTATTAAATTTTATCTTCAATAATAAAGTTGGGCCTTTTTTTTACTTCGTTAAAAATTCTACCGAGGTATTCACCGATAATACCAATGCTTAAAAGTTGGATAGAGCCAAAAAAAACAGTAATGACGGCGAGCGTAGACCACCCTGGAGGAATTTGCCATCTAGGATAAGGGTGAATGAGATGAAGGATATAAGTAATGATAACAAAAAGAAGGTAGATCGCCGAAGGAAAGAGAGTTAAAAAACCGATTTTGGTGATCCACCTTAATGGCTCAATTGAAAAAGAAGTAAGTCCCATGAAAACGAGTTCTTTTAAATGTTTTTTTGAATACTTTGAAACTCCATATTGCCTTGTTTCTACATTGTATGGGACGGCAATGTTTTTAAATCCAATCCAGTTAACAAGGCCACGAATAAATTTTTCGTTTTCGGGAAGATTGTTGAAAGTATCAAGGGCCTGACGATCAAGAAGGCGAAAATCAGAATGTCCCATTTCGCTTTTAAGAATTTTATTCATAAGGCCATAAAATGTTTTATCAATCATTTTTCGAAGGAGAGAAGATTTTTGATTGGCCTTAACGGTGTTTACAACCTTAAAGCCCTTTTCCCATTTACTGATGAGATCTGGAATCAGTTCTGGTGGGTGTTGGAGATCTGCGTCCATACAAATGACAGCGTCGCCCTCAGCTTCTTTTAATCCAGCAAGTAATCCTCCTTGATGTCCAAAGTTTTTACTTAATTGTATTGCGGAAAGAAAAGGATATTTCTGTTTTAATTCACGGATTTTCTCCCAGCTTCCATCGACACTTTTATTGTCAACAAGAAGGAGAGCAAAATTATATTTGGGGAGGCCTTCAAAGACAGCGTGGCAGCGTTTGCATAAAAGCTCAAGATTTTCTAGTTCATTGTATGCAGGAGAGACAATTGTAATTTTCACAAAGACTTCCTTTGATAGAGGAAAAATTCTCTTTTTGTTACTTCTCCTGTCCTTTCGGGATGAGAGATGGAAAAAGTTTTAAGGAGCGCTAGATTTTTTGTCTCAAGTTTTTCTACTTGAGCCACTGTCAGAAGGACTGAATGAAAGGGAATATTTTGAGAAATGATGGCCTCACATTCAGGAAAAGAAACTCTTTTGACACCGTCTTCAACTGGAATATCTCGATTGCAAACAATAAGATCGTCTTTTTTTACAAAAGATTCTACTTCATGTTGGAAGATTTGAATGTTTTTTGAAAGGTCTTTTTTGGAAAGATAGTACTCAAAAACATTGATAGGGCGAGGAAAAATAAAAGAGAAGCTTCCCTCTAAAAAAAGTGTGATTCCCAAAACAATATTTAGGATTTTTGATTTTTGAGACGAAATTATCAAAATGAGCGAAAGGCAAAGAAGTGGGTAAATCATGGCCTGAGTGGCCCAGTTTTTTTTACTGATAAAGAAGAAGAGAAAAATGATAATTGTTAGTGTGTATCCAAGAAGTACTTGTATTTGAAAAGAGTAGTTCTTTTGTTTTCTTTTTATAAAAATCCAAAGGCCAAGAAAAAAAAGGGCCAGAAGTGGAAAAGAGAGGAAGCCACTTTGAAATGAATCATGAACCCAGCTTATTGAATTTTCTAAAAACGAAGTTTTTTGCTCTTGGGCGTTGGGAGAAGCAAGGAAGTATTTTGAATAGTAAGCCATTGAAATTTTAAATTGCGGCGAGATAAGCACAGGGAAATTGATTAAAGCGAAGAAAATTGTAAAAAGTATTCCTGGGAAAAAAAAGCGTGAGAAAAATTTTGATAAAATAAAAAAGAAAAAGAGAGTGGTCATGGCCCCACAAAAAGAAATTATTTCGTTTGACCCATTTTCTCTCATCACAATATAAGTAATGATCGAAAGAAGGAGAGGTAGAAAAAATGGAGATTTTGTTTTTTTAAAAAATCCAGTTTCGTGAAGATAAATTTTCTTTTGATAGTACTTCCACATGATAAAAGGAATTAGAAAAACACTCCACCACTTAATGGCCGCGCCAAAGGCTGCCCAAAAAATGGCGAAGAATAAAAATTTAATTGTTTTAAAATCGCTTTCTTCAAGGCGTTTGAGGTAGTAAAGACAAAGGGTGATGCTTAGAAGGACGAGGCTTGGATCAGGTTTTAAAAATGCTGAATAGGATACAAAAAGTGCTGAACATGAAAGGACAAAGAAAAACAAAACTCGATAGATTTTCGGGATATCGTTAAAATACGTTTTTGCCAGAAAATAAAGAGCAGCACAAGATGTGAAAAGATGGATGAAGCTTAGATAATAGAAAGTCCAGTTGAGATCTGAAAAATTGAAAAGAGATTGAAGAAGCCTGTAGGGAAGGCCAACCCAGAAAAATTCACTTCCGTAGTCTGCGGCAAAGCTGTTGAGCATCTCAATCGGGTAAAGTTGATTATCAAGAATAAACTTTTCAACTTGATAAATCTGATCATGATCAGCAAAGGCGATCCAGTTAAAATCGGAGAGGAAAAAAATGTTAGCCGTTTGGCCGATGAGAAAAAGTGAGCTAAAAAAAAGGATAAATGAGGCTTCTATTAAGGTTTTATTTTTCATTCGAGTTCGTTTGCCAAAGTTCTTGATATTTGTTAACTAATTTACAATAAAAGGAATGAGAATTATATGAAAAATATTGTTATTACAGGTGCTTCTTCGTTTGTGGGGTATCATCTTGCCAAACATTTTTCAAATGTCGGAAATGTAATTGCAACTATAACAAAGCCTATTTCAGAGTACGAAGCGATTAGAAAAAAGCGTTTGGAACTTTTGAGCTCTAAGGTGATATTGGCCCATCTTGATATTTCAGCACCAGAACAGCTTAAAGATTTCATTAAAACGCATAAACCCGAACTTTGGATACATCATGCGGGTTATGTTCAAAATTATGCAAGTCCTGATTACGATTTAAAAGACGCTAATCGTATTAATGTTGATCCACTTTTTACTCTTGTTCCTCTTTTGAAAGAATTTGCTTGTAAAAAGCTTCTTGTGAGTGGGTCGAGCATGGAGTATGCGGATTCTGATTTGAAGCATTCTGAGGAAGAAAATGGTCTTCCTAGCTTCCCATATGGGGCGTCAAAACTCCTTGAAACGCAGGAGTCCTTAAGGCTAGCAAGCAAAGTCGGACTTTCGACGACGGTGATTCGGATTTTTAACCCTTTTGGACTTTTTGATACGCCGGCCAAGCTTTTTCCCTTCTTAGTCACTCAGCTTTTATCTCAGAAAAAGGTTGAATTATCCCCTTGCTTGCAAGTTCGAAATTTTGTTCACGTAGAAACGCTTTGCGATATTTATGATTTTTTTGCTCATAAAACAGAGTCGGAAATTGTCAATGCTTGTCCGCATGAGGGCATTGTTCTTGCTGAATTTTTGAAAAAACTTGCAGGCGAGCTTAAAGTAAACTCTACCCTTCTTGATTTTGGAAAAAAACAGATGCGCGAAGGCGAGCCCATGATTTGCGATGCTTCTAATAAAAAATTGTATGCAAGGGGTTTTTTGCCGAAGTATTCTTTAGATGATGAAATAAAAAAATACGCAGACGAAATTACTCAAAATAAGGAACTTTTTTTATGAAGGTACTCGTAACAGGTCATAATGGTTTTATTGGCCCTATCCTCGTTCGCCGTCTTGTTGAGGCCGGACATAAAGTGATTGGGTTCGATACTGATTATTTTAAAGACTGCTCGTTTTATAAATACCTTCCGATTGAAAATCAAATCATCAAAGATATTAGAAAACTTGAGGCCAAAGATTTAGACGGTGTTGAAGCTGTCATTCATCTTGCTGCTCTTTCAAATGATCTCATGGGGGAATTTGATCCAGCAATCACCGATGATATTAATTATAAAGCAACAATGCTTCTTGCAAATCTTGCTAAAAAACAAGGCATTGATCGTTTCATTTACTCTTCATCATGTAGCATTTATGGTCGCTCAGATCAAAAATCGATTACTGAAGAAGTTCCAATGGACCCAATCACCGCTTATGCAAAGTCAAAGCGGGATTGTGAAGTTTCTCTTGCCACTCTTGCAGATAAAAACTTTTGTCCTGTTTATATGAGAAATGCGACAGCGTATGGAGTTTCTCCCTTTTTAAGAACTGACCTTGTTGTGAACAATCTCGTTGCTTGGGCCGTCACTTCAGGAAAAATTTGTATCATGAGCGATGGAACTCCTTGGAGACCGATAGCTCATATTGATGATATTGCGCAAGCGATGGTTTGCGCTCTCACAGCGCCTCGTGAAAATATTTATAATCAAGCTTTTAACATTGGAAGAAATGAAGATAATTATCAAATTCGTGACATCGCTTCTATGGTAAAAAATGTCACGACCAACACCGATGTTACTTATACGAATGAGCATGGTGGTGATTCTCGTTCTTATAATGTGAACTTTGATAAGGTATTAAAGCATATGCCAAGTTTTAGGCCTTCATGGAATTTGGAAAAAGGTGTCGTTGAGCTTTATGAAGCCTACCATAAACATGGTATGACGACGGAACTTTTTACTGGAAAGAGTTTTACACGAATGAAGCAGCTTCGTTGGCTTCTTGACAATAATAAGATTGATCAGCATTTTTACAGAAAGGATATTTAAAATGAAAAGAGGAAATATTGAAGGTGTTGTTATCCATCCCTTAAAAAAAATTCCTGATGAGCGTGGAATGATTATGCATATGCTTCGATCAAATGAACCTCATTTTGAAAAATTTGGTGAAGTTTATTTTTCGACGGCCTATCCTCAAGCGATTAAGGGATGGCATGAACATACAAAACAAACTCAAAATTATGCGGTCATCAAAGGCATGATAAAACTTGTTCTGATTGATAATCGAAAAGATTCCTCTACCTTTGGAAATCTGATGGAGATTTTTACGGGCGAACATAACTATGGACTCGTTCGCATTCCAACTGGTGTTGTGAATGGTTACAAAAATATTGGCCTTGTGGAAGCACTCATTGCAAATTGTGCAGATCTTCCCCATGATCCCACAGAAATGCTTCGCTATGAGCCTATCAATGGTCCTTTTGATTACAATTGGGATTGTGTCATGAAGTAGGCCAAAAACCTACTTCCAGTTTTTCCAAGGCGCTGACGTTCCCCAGAGTTTCTCAAGGTCTTCCTTGTCTCTCAATGTATCCATGCATTTCCAGAAGCCTTTATGACGATAGGATACAAATTCTTCCTTTGCAGAAAGTTTTTCAAAGGGAGAGCGCTCGAGAATAAGGTTTAAGTCACCATCAAGATATTTAAAAAATTCTTTTTCAAAAACAAAAAAGCCACCGTTAATCCATGTGTTTTCATCTTTGGGTTTTTCGGTAAATTTTTTAATGAGATGAGAGTCGTCACAAAGGTCAAGAATTCCAAAGCGAGCTTCGGAAGGTTGTATGGCCGTCAGAGTACCAATTTTTCCGTGTGAGCGATGATATTTTAAGAGCTCGTTTGCGTTAACATCAGAAAGGCCGTCGCCATAAGTAAGCATAAAAGTGCCATCTATGTATTTTTCAATGAGCTTGACCCTGGCACCTGTCATTGTATTCGGCCCAGTGTCAACAAGTGTGACCTTCCAGTCTTCGGTTTGAGTATTGTGAATTTCAAAACTACTGTCTTTTAAATTGATCGTGACATCCGACTGATGAAGCATATAGTTTGAGAAATATTCTTTAATGTAATAGCCCTTGTATCCTAGGCAGATAACAAATTCATTAAACCCGCAGGCCGCATAATGCTTCATAATATGCCATAAAATAGGGCGACCACCAATTTCGACCATTGGCTTCGGTTTTAAGGTTGTTTCTTCTGAGAGGCGCGACCCAAGGCCGCCTGCAAGTATAACTATTTTCATAAATTTTATTCATCCTCGTGTGATCGTAAAAACATTTTATAGTAGTGCCCTTTCTTTTCGATTAATTCCTCATGAGTTCCTGTTTCATGAATTTGCCCGTGGTTAAGAACAAAAATTTTGTCGACATGAGCTATTGAGGTAAGTCGATGCGTGACGATGATAACTGTTTTGGTTTTAAAATTTAAGCGTAAATTTTCCATAATTGTTTGTTCGGTTGGATTATCTAATCCTGACGTGGCTTCGTCTAAGATGAGAATAGGCGTCTCACGTAAAAACGCTCTAGCAAGGGCGATTCGTTGCCTTTGTCCTCCTGAGAGGCGAGCGCCTTGATCGCCAACGAGGGTATCATAGGCATCAGGAAGTGTGTTTATAAAATCGTGCGCGGAAGCATTTTTGCAAGCTGCGTGGATTTCTGCGATCGTAGCCTTTGGATTAGCAAGGCTTAAGTTTTCCATGATTGTTGTGTTAAAAAGGAGAGCTTCCTGTGGGACTAAACTTACAAGTTCGGAGAAAGATTTTTGAGTAAGGTTTTCATAGGGTTCACTGTCAAATTTGATACTGCCTTTTTGAGGTAGATAAAAACGTAAGAGGATGTTCAGAAGAGTTGTTTTTCCAGACCCAGAATCACCTACTATAGCAATTGTTTTTCCTGCTGGTATTGAGATAGAAATGTTTTCAAGAATGTTTTGACCTTCAGTATAGGAATAAAAAATTTGAGAAATACTTATGGCGTGATTAATTTTTTTCACTTCAGCTGTACCGAAGGTGTTTTCGAGATGTTTGACATCAGTAAGATGATCGTAGGTTATCTTAAGTCTCGGCATCAAACCAACAAGAGATAGCCAATAGATCGATATGTTTGAAGCCGGAACAAGTAGTCTTTGGAGTGCGAGAACATACATAGCTAAAACAGGAATAACGCTATAAAACTCGGAGGCATGATAGAGGCGTAAAAAAATAATAGAACCACTCAGGCCGAGGGCCGTAAGTAGCATCGCAAATGGCGATGGGAAGATCATGCAATAGGCACTTTTAATGAGGTCAATTCTATTATTTACAAGGGTTTTGTAGGAGCGCTCATTGATGACATTCTCAAGATTGAAAACTTTGATAAGTTTAATGCATGAAATAGCTTCAGTGAAATGATTCGTTATTTCGGTTTGCCAGATTTGTATCCTTTTTGCGAGCGGATGAATAAAACGTTTTGAAATTCTGTTTGTAATAAGCGCAAAAAGTAAAAGAGCAAAGACAACGAGAAATGTTGTTTTGAATGAAATTGCAAAAAGGAAAAAAAGAAGAAAAATCGCTTTTAAAACTTCGTTCAAAAGTCGTGGAAAATAAAGAAGCATTTCTCCAACCGCTTGTGAAGCATTCGTTCCAACATAAAGCAAATCAGAGTTTTTATTACCTGTAAAATAATTGTAGTGATTTGAAATCATTTTAGAAAAAATTTTTTGAAAATAAATCATCATGAGATCATAACGTTTTATGTGTATGTAGCACTGGATGAGGTATGTCGTCACACTGCTTACAAAAAAGATGAGAAGGAGGAAAATTGCTGACGAGATAACTGGATCTTTAAATGGCAACGATTGTGAAAGTGTTTGGAAATGCCGGAGCATTCCTGCAATATTCGTTTGAGAAGAGCTATTTTCTGCCAGAAAGCCATTAATGAGAGGAAAAAAAGAACCTATAGAGATTGTTTCTAAAAATGCTGAAAAAATGAGAAGGAGTACAATTTCAATGACGATACGAAGGTGCGGTTTTAAAAAATAAGAAAGGACTATTTTTTCGTTGCGCCAACGTTTAAAGTAGTTAATATACTTTTTTATAATCAAGGACACTTAAAAACCATTTTGTTAATTATACTAATCGCATGATGTATAAAACGTTAGAATATGTCCAGATAATAAGTTAGATTATTGGGACATAATTCGGAGTAAAAATGAAAATCATTCTAACTGGGCCCAATGGAAATCTTGGAACTCAATTGAAAAAACTTGGGGCATTCGATATTTGCTCGGTTGGACGAAATGATTGGGATAAGCTAGAGTTGAATTCATTTGATGATTTTCATGGAATAATACATTCTGCTTATGATCTTAAAAACCAATTACATCAATCACCATCATCGATTATTGACTCAAATATTGCGTCAACTGCCAAAATTCTTGAAGTCGCTCGAGCAAAAAAGATCAAAAAGTTTTACTTCATAAGCAGTTGCGCGGTTTATGGTAATTCAAGTTCTTCTTTTGAAAATCAGGATTGCTATCCGGTCTCATTCAATGGTTATGTAAAACTCATCAATGAAAAACTTGTTCAGAATTTTTGTTCTCAAAATGGGATTGAGTATTATATTTTTCGAGTTTTTAATAGCTATGGAGGCGATGATCATTTTTCGGTTATTTCTCGCTTACACCAAGCTGTCACTCAAAAAAGTAGTTTTACGCTTTTTAATGCAGGTATATCTCGCCGAGATTTTATCCATATTTCTGATGTGGCTAAAATTGTTTCAACACTGGTGCACTCAAAGCTAAATCACAATATTATAAATATCGGCACGGGGCAAACGGCCCAATTAAGTGAGCTTGTTAAAATTGTTTCGTCTCGATTTATAGATTTAAAAATTATTCATAAAACCGGCAATGAAGCAGAATACTCAAGGGCAAATACAGATCTCTTATTTCAATACTATAAAAGTGAAATGATGAACGTCTTAGATTACGTTTCAACAAATCATTTTAATGAATTATCATAGGGGGGGCCATGGCCGCTCGGATTGATCAAGATGTAAAACGAAGCGATAGGTTTGCTTTTGCAAATACCCTTTATGCAGCACAAGGGATGATCTCTGCTGGATTTTTTAATTCCAAGATAGCTCTTTTGGACTTTGGTTGTGGTCAATTCTTTTTCTCAAAACATTTAAAAGCATTTTGCAATAAGATTCACGGTTTTGATCCTTACTATGAGTTTAAAAATTGTGAAAACGATGCTTCCCTCTCCTGCGAGATCTCTTTTTTTTCTGCTAAAGAGAATCTGCCGAAGAAAACATATGATTTGATTGTACTTAATAGCGTGTTGCAATACTTTAATGATGCTTCCGAAGTAAAATCATTTTTAGAGTCAGCTTCTTTTTGTTTGAAAGAAGAAAAAGGTAAAATTTTAATTATTGATGTGATGACTCCTGACTATAATCTCGGGCTTGATCTTTTTTGGTGGTTGGTTTTTGCAATACAAAAAAGAGTCTTGTTTTCATTGTTGCGGGATTTGTGGATGACGGCTGTTGTGACACAGACGCATAAAAAAATATTTAAAATAGAGCTTACTGAACTTGAAGAGCTTGCTCTTAATCTCGGTTTCCATTTTAAAAAAATGTCTAGAAATTGTGGCCCATCTCGTGAACGTTATACTATTTTGCTAGAGAAAATTTAAATGAAAGAAAATGAATATGAAGTGAATTATCGTTTAGAGAATGAGTATTGGTGGTTTGTCGACGTTCGCTATATCGCAAAATTATTTTTACGGAAATATTTGAAAACAACCCCCGAAGCTATTCCATCTCTCTGGAGTGAGCCTGACGTTGCGAATCATCATGTTCGTCGTTATTACCTTAAGGATTTCAGCGAGAAATTAAAGAATGAATCTTTTGAAAAGTTAGCTCTTAGTCACATCATCTCATTTGCCTTTGCTCCTGTGGCCATACTTCTTTTTATGAATCGTTTTAAAAATTATATTTTAAAGTGTACTAACAATCAAAAAGAAGCTTGTCGAATACTACCTGTGCCGCCAAATTGGGTTAATTTTTTATTAATTCAATTCTTGAAAATTGAAGGACATTTAATTTCATATCTCACGTTGCCTCTAGGTATTTCTATGATGGGTTGCTTTAGGAAAAAATAATACACAAAGGATTTGATCATGAATAATTCAGACTATTTAATTGTTGGGGCTGGCATCATTGGAATGACCATTGCGTGGGAGTTAAAAAGAAATGATCCCAAAGCAAAAATTTTGATTATTGAAAAGGAAGATGATGCAGGAAGGCACTCCTCTGGAAGAAATAGCGGTGTTCTTCATTCCGGTTTTTATTATACGGCCGATTCACTAAAAGCTAAGTTTACGGCCAAAGGCAATTCTTCAATGAAAAGCTTTTGTAAAGAGAATGGAATCAAAGTTAATTCTTGTCAGAAAGTCGTCGTTGCGAAAGACGAAAGTGAAGTTAAAGTTTTGCATCAACTTTTTGAACGTGGAAAATCTAATGGGGTAGATGTTCGAATTATTAATTCAGAGGAACTTGCTCAAATCGATCCTAATGCGAAAACAACACAAATAGCACTTCATTCTCCGTCTACCGCTACCGTGGACCCACTCGAAGTCTGTCTTGGCTTAAAGAAAAAGCTTTGCGAAATGGGAGTTGAGTTTTCTTTCGGAACAAAATATATTGCAAGAAAAAACGGCGTCATTAAAACAAGCAAGGGATTGTTTGAAACAAAATATTTTATCAACGCTGCAGGCTTATATGCAGACAAGATTGCCCACGAATGGGGCTTTGGTAAAAAATATACAATTATTCCTTTCAAGGGCATATATTTAAAATATACAGGGCAAGAACCTGTTGTTCGTACAAATATCTATCCTGTTCCTAACCTTAAAAACCCTTTTTTAGGTGTTCATTTTACTGTGACTCATGATGGTCATTTTAAAATCGGCCCGACGGCCATTCCTGCCTTTTGGCGCGAAAATTATTCTTGGAGCGAAAATTTTTCTTTGAATGAATTTTTTTCTATTCTTTATTATGAGGCAAAGCTTTTTATGACAAATGCTTTTCGCTTTCGCGATCTTGCTTTTGAGGAAATGAAAAAATATAGCAAGATCCATTTTGTCGACCTTGCTCGTGCTTTAGTAAAAAAAATGGATGCGAAAGGATTTACCGATTGGGGTAGGCCCGGGATTCGTGCCCAACTTTTAAACACAGAAACTTCTGAATTAGTGCAGGATTTTGTGATCGAAGGAGATGCTCAATCTCTGCATATTTTAAATGCAGTGAGTCCGGCATTTACTTGCTCATTTCCCTTTGCGGAGTATATTCGCAATATAGTCGAGAGTAAAGTTAGAGCTAGGTAAGATTTTTTTTAAATGAAATAAAGTAAGGGTTATTATGCTTCCATTTTTTTCAATTATTATCGGAACCTATAATCATGCAATTTTTTTGCGGCGTTGCCTTGATTCACTAATGGCACAAACATACCCAAATTGGGAAGCTATTATTATTAATAATTACTCATCAGATAATACTCTTGAAATAATTGCTTCTTACAACGAACCTCGTTTTAGAGTTATTAATTATGCAAATGAAGGTGTTATTGGGGCTTCAAAAAACAGAGGAATTGAAGTTGCACTTGGCGAGTTTGTTTGTATTTTAGATTCAGACGATTGGTGGCTTCCGAGTAAATTGGAAAAAGTTTTACCTTATTGTTTAAAATCTGATTTGATCTATCATAATTTAGAAATTGTGTATCCTTCTGGGAGAAGTGGGCTTCTTTGTGAATGCCGTGATCTTGGAAATAAACCGGAAGAAAATCTTTTATATAATGGGAACGGGATTCCTCATTCGAGCTGTGTTATTAGGAGAGAGCTTGTTTTGAAGCATTTATACAACGAAAATAAAGAATTTATCGGTGTTGAAGATTTTGATTTATGGTTAAGACTTGCACATGAAAATGTTCGTTTCCAAAAGATATCAAAAGCTCTTGGGTTTTATTGGATAGGAACATCAAATTTGACCGAAATTTCAGAAAAACAAATTGCGAGATTAGAAACTGTTTACAAAAGCCACCTGAAAAAAATAGATTTTAAATGGAAAGCAAAAACAGAAGGAGCGCTGGCTTTTCAGAAGGGATCCATCTATAGGAAAATGAAATCTAAAAATAATGCAATTCGATGCTTTCTAGAATCGTTAACTAAGGCGACTCTTAAAGTTCGACTCAAGTCATTCCGTTTGATTTTATGGGATTTTTTTAAATGTTATTAGCGTTTGTTTTCGATGCATTTATTTAGTTTTTGTAAAGTGAATCAAATTTTTTACTAACTGATGACCAAAGATAATTTTTCTATGAGATAAATACTTTTTTAATTAATCACAAATGCTCAGCGCAAGGACACACAGAATCTACGATTAGCACAAGCAAGTTCTTAATTTTTAGGGACGAATGGATCGATTGTGGGTGAAGGAACTGACATCCCTTTGTGATGTCACACTTTTCTTGAAAAGCACCAAACTTCTGTACCACTCTTTTTTCATAAATGGCTTCTCAAACAACAAAAACAAAAATGACGATGCAATAATAATTAAAACACAAGAAGGAATTGCAAAAATAAGAAATGTCACAAAATAGTTGCCGATTGGTGAAATATTGCCGACCAGTTTTCCCCAAAAAGAAATAATGAAATAATGATAAAGATAAATCGTGTAACACATCCCACCTAGCACACAAAAAAAAGGATTTGTGAAAATTAAATTAGAAATCCGGCCTTTGAAAGCAGAAATAAAAATAAATAAAAAAAGAAAAGGAAGGATAAACGGTATAAAGGTTTTGTGTCGTAATATCCCAACCATCAAAACAATCGCAACAAAACTCAGGATATCCCAGAGAAAGTTTTTGGAAGTTTTTGCCAGTTCATTTGTCATTAAATCAGAAATAAAAATACCCAGAACGAAATAATTAAAGAACGAAAAAACTGCCGGCAATTTTAAAAAATGGGGGTAAATCCCAGGATGAGAAAGAATATTCTTCGAATGATCACTGGTTTTTTAAATAACAAAGTGATTATTGGCATAAGAATGTAAAATTGCACTTCAATTTCAAGAGACCAAACAACAGTATTAATTATGTGGTTACCACCATAAATAGGGCCATGCAGATAAAAAAGACTACTTAGGTAGTGAGGAAAAAGTTCTTTAAAAGGGTATTGTGATGTAGCGATAAGAAGAAGTGTGGCAATTGTTATATTGATAAAATAGGTCGGCTCAAGTCTTGTTAAGCGACGAATAAAATAATTACCGAGAACCTCTTTTGTTGGTGGTTTTATAAAAAAAGGACGAGAAAGAATGAACGCGCTGATTATAAAGAAAAGCTCAACACCATAGTTGCCAAAAGAAAAAAAATTATTTTGAGAGTTATTTGTATTATTAAAAAATTTATTACTCACGAAACCATTTAAATGAAAAAAAACAACTGAACTAATTGCAAAAAACCGTAATCCATCAATTTCGGGGATATACTCACCAGAGGATGTTGTTCGTTTTAAGTAACTTAAAAATTTCATTTGATTTCCCTCTTCCCCAATTAGATATCTAAGCATATTTCTTTGTCTAGCTAGAAGTTGCGAAAAATTGTATTAATTGTTTCTGCCTTTCTTCCCTATCATCCCACAACAAGTTTATTATAATGCCTATAATAAGCATCATAATTCGTAATAAGCGTCACGTTTACAAAAGTCACCTGCAAAAAATAGATTTTGCCCTATAAGTAACTTTTTTTGGAGACGAGGATTTTCCCCCGACAGGCTTGTCAGTTAGTTCTAATTTTGAATTTTTGTACCAACTATTCTTTTGAAATTCCGCTTGTAGTAACGGTGGCTTT
>Ga0247844_1003002_pt1 | contig 25939 bp, 3 predicted proteins | sample LaCtaG_FD_192421 | JGI IMG/M metagenome (GOLD analysis project Ga0247844, IMG submission 192421) | Freshwater microbial communities from meromictic Lake La Cruz, Castile-La Mancha, Spain - LaCruzMarch201714.5m_1 | ecosystem: Environmental > Aquatic > Freshwater > Lake | place: Spain: Castile-La...
CCGGTGCCGGAAAGGCTGGCTCCCCCACCCTGCAGTGTCGCGTTCACCGTGATGCCGGGGGTGGTGACATTGTTGTTCCAAGTATCCTGCAGGCTCACGGCCGGGGCTGGGCTGAGGGTGGCGTTGGCTTGTGCCGTTGCGGGCGGTTGTTGTGCCACGACGACTTTCGTCGGGATGCCCGGGGTGAGGGTCACGTTGTTCGAGGTGGCGTTCGTGGTGAGCGTGCCGTTGGAGAACGTGAGTGTGTAAACACCCACGGTGCCGTTGATGCCCAGGCCGTAGAACGTCGCCGTGCCCGACTCGTCGGTGAGTGCGTTGGTGACTCCCGATGCGTTGCCGGTGCCTCCGTTGGCCGTGGCGCTGATGGTCATGTTGGCCACGGGGACGTTGTTGTTGAAGCGGTCTTTCACGCGAACCTGCGGCGCGTTTTCGTCATCGAACGGCACACCCGCCTGCGCGGTTGTCGGAGGTTGCGACACCATCACCAGGCCAAAGGCGGCGTTCGGCGAGACCGTGAAGTTCGCCGAAGTCGTGCTGTTGCTGGCCGTGGTTGGAATGGTGGCGTTGAACGAGAACGACAGCGTGTAGCCGGTGCCCGAGGTGTTGGTGATGAGGTTCGAGAAGGTGGCGTTGCCATCCGTGCCGGTGGTTGCATTGCGGGTCGAGTTCGAGGTGAGCGTGGCTCCGTTGAGGCGGGCGCTCACCGAGTAGTTGCCGACCGGGTTGCTGTATTGATCGAGGATCGAGATCGACGGCGCGCCCACGATCGCCAAGCCGGCGGTCGAGTTGCCGGGCTGGGTGCCCATTGTGATGTTTGCCGTGGTGAGGTCGGGGGTGATTTCTGTGGTGTTTGATGTCGCGGCGGTGAGGCCGGTGGCGTTGAAGGTGAGTGTGTAATTGCCTGCCTGGCCGGTGATCCTCAAGTTCGTAAAGCTCGCGTTGCCCGACGAGGCCGTGGCGTTGGACGTGCCGCTGAGGTTTCCGCTGAGGCCGCCGGTGTTGAGGCTGGCGGAGACGATTGTGCTGTTGTCGGTCGAAACATGGTTGCTCCAGGCGTCGAGGATTTGGACGATTGGCTGGGCTCCCGTGGTGTTCAGCGGTCCGCCGAAGGTCGCGTTGGCCATCGCCGTCGAGGACGGCTGGGTGGAGACGCTGAGTTGGCTCGGGTTGCCGGCGGAGAGGGCGATGGTGGTGGTTGCGTTCGCCGTGGTGAGGTTGCCGGAACTGAAGGTGAGCGTGTAGTTGCCGACCGTGCCATTGATGGAGAGGCCGCTGAAGGTTGCGGTGCCGTTGCCGTCGGTGCTGGCGGTGGTGTTGCCACCTGCGGTGGCGTTGACCGAAACGCCCCCATTGACATCATTGACGGTGGCGCTGACCACGGTGCCGCTTTCGAGGACATTGTTGCTGAAGGCATCCTGCAGGCGCACGGCGGGCTGGGATGCGGTCGCGATGCCGGCTTGCGCGGTGGCGGACGGTTCGGTGACCATCATGAGTTTGGCTGGGGCAGCGGGGTTGACCGTGAAGTTCGATGTCGTGACAGAACTATTGGCGCTCGTGGTTTCGCTGAACGAGAGGGTGAGCGTGTAGTTGCCGGCGGTTTCGATGCGCAGGGCGTCGAGGGTGGCGTTGCCGGTGGTATCGGTCGTGTTGCTGGTGGTCGAGTTGGTCGAGAAGTTGCCTGTGTTGAGCGCGGCACTGACCGTGTAGTTGCCGATCGGGTTGTCGTATTGATCGAGGATTTGAGCGGTCGGCGGACCTGCCAAGGTTTCACCGGCGGTCGAGTTGCCGGGCTGTGTGGCGACCGAGATGTTCGCCGTGGCGGTGTCGGGGCTGACCGTGAAGTTCGCCGTAGCCACTGTGATGTTGCCGGCGGCGAGCGGGGCGAAGTCGATTTGGTAAACGCCGGACTTCGTGATCACTAGGTTTGCAAACACACCATAGCCGGTGGCGTCGGTGAGGACCATATTGGTCGTGTTGGCGGTGAAGTTGCCGGAGGCGAGGGTGGCTTCGATGTTGTAGGCGCGGTTGACGGGATTGCCGAAGGCGTCGAGAACTTGAACCGCCGGGTGGGTTTGGCTGCCGTTCGAGCCGATGATCTGGCCCGCGATCGAATCGGCGGGTTCGCTTTCCACGATGATTTGATCGGCGGCGGCGGGCTCGATGTTGAACTCCTCGGTGACGAGGTCCGAGAGACCGTCGGCCGAGTAGGTGATCATGTAGCCGTCGGCGGCGGCGGTGATGACAATGTCGCTGAATGTAGCGTTGCCTGTGGCGTCCGTGGTAACCGAGGTGGTGCCGTTGAGGGTGGCATTGCCGGGGTTGGTCGAAAGGGTGGCGTTGACCGTGATGCCGGAGACCGGGTTGCCGAATTCGTCACCGACGAAGATGGTCGGTGCTTCGGGTGCGAACGAGTCGAGGTTAACACCTTCCAGCGGGCGACCGGCTTCGGTGGTGACGGGGGTGGACACCTCGGCGAGTTGGCTGGCATTGCCGGCGGTGACGGTGAGGGTGCCGTTGACCGTGGTGATGTTGTAGTTGGCAAACGAACCCCCTGCGCCGGGGACGATACCGAGTGAATAGTTGCCGACAGCCGTGGTGTTCGTCGTGGTGTAGGTGAAGTTGCCCAGGATCGCGGAGGCGTTTTGCGAGAACGCGGTGGTGCTGAACGACGGCGCGGGCGACACGGCGAGGTCCGTCGGCAGCGAGGCGGCGGCCTGCATGGTGGCGTTGCCGATCGTGAGCGTGGTCGCCAGAGGGCTGACGGTCACATTCGAGGTGAGGTCCGGAACGCCGGCGGCGGCGGTGTCGAACACGAGCGTGAAGTTCCCGGCGGCGGCAGGGAAGAGGTTCGGGAAGGAGGCCGTGCCGTTGGTGGAGGTTCGCACCGTGGTGTTCGACGAGGCGGTGAAGTTGCCGCCGGGCAGCAGGGCGCTGATGTTTGTATTCGCCACGGGGTTGCCAAAGGCATCGGTGAGCAACACGACGGGCGTGCCGGTGATGCCCGAGCCGTAGGTGGTGTTGCCCGGCTGGGTGGTGAAGGAGGCGTTCGCAGGCGCCGCCGCAATGATCGGGAACTGCGACGAGGTGGTGTTCACCGTGGCGTAATTCAACTTGGATCCGCTGAAGGTGAGCGTGTAGCCCGCTCCGGCGCGGTTGAGGGAAATGTTGTTGAAGACCGCGACACCGGTGGCGTTCGTGGTGAGCGAGACATTGCCGGTGAAGTTGCCGGAGTTTTGGTTGACCGTGACATTGACGGTGGCCCCGGCGATCGCCGTGCCGTTGGAGGTGACGGTCACTCGCGGGAAGGTGGTGTTCGGCGGCTGGGTCGAGATGATCGGCTGGCCGGCGCGGCTTTGAATCGGCTGCGCGTTGATCGTGACGGTGAGCGGCAGCGGGGTGACGAGGCCGGTGAGTTCAACGAATTTGTCATCGGCGTCCTGGCTGGAGACCGTGATGTTGCCGCTGGCCGGGCCGGCGTTGGCCTCGGCGGTGATGCGCACGAAGACCGGGGTGTCGGTGACGGTGCCTTCGGTTTCGGCGATGGTCACATTGCCGGAGAATGTGGCGTTGTCGGTGGAGACTTCGAAATCGGCCGGGGCGGTGACGATGATGTCGCCCTGGAGTTGCGAGCCGTTCACCGAGAAGGACTGCGCCGGGGACGGCTCGGTGTGCATGGTCGTGAAGTCGCTCAGGCTGGTGACCGAGGTGAAGACCTCGGCGGTGACATAGACGAGGACGAGCGAGGTGGTGTCCTCGCCCACGGCGAGGTAGAAGGTGCCTTCCGCGCCGTCGATATTGTCGGGGACCACGGTGAAGGCGTTGCGGTCGAAATTCACGATGCCGCCGGGGAAGTTGCCCACGACCCATGAGGTTTTCTTCACATCGACGAGAGAGGCGGTGGTGGAGACATTGACAACGATCGGATCGGCCGAGGTGGCGTTGACCGTGAGTGTGCCGGTGGAATCCACGAGATCCCAGTGGGTGCCCGCGGTGCCGTTGACGGATGTGAATTCCCAATTGTAAATCGCGCCGCCGTCGAGAGTCACATTGCCGGTCGAGAGGGTGCCGGGGCTGTTGCCGGGGGCGATCGCGCCGCCTGATTGGACCAACAGATCGCCGGTGGTGCCGTTGCCCGCGAGGAGGCCGCCGGATGCGACCGTGACAGCGGCGGCCGTGCCCGTGACACGGAGCGTGCCGCCGCCGATCACGGTGCCCACCTGAACATTGTTGGAAGCGTATGTGAGCGTGTTGTTGCCGAGTTTGACGAGGGCGCCGGTGCCGGTGACCGTGTTGGTGAACGAGAAGTCGTCCGAGCGGTTGATGGCGAGATCGGCGTTGGCCACGATGGACCCGGCGAGTGAGCCGGTGGTGCCGCCGTTGCCGAGTTGGAGCGTGCCGGCCGAGATCGTGGTGGTGCCGGTGCAGGTGTTCGTGGCCGTGAGGGCGAGTGTGCCCGCGCCGAGTTTGGTGATGGAGCCATTGCTACTGATCACCTCGGAGTAGGTGACATCGTCGGAGCGATTGAAGACGAGCGAGGCGTTGTTGACGATGTTGCCCGCCAGGGAGCCGGTGGTGCTGCCGTCACCGATCTGGAGCGTGCCGGAGGAGATGGTTGTGGCGCCGGTATAGGTGTTGTTCGAGGTGATCGTGAGGGTGTTTGTGCCGAGCTTGGTGATCGAGCCGTTGCCGCCGACCACATTGGAGAGCGAGATGCTGTCCGAACGGTTGATGACGAGGGAGGCGTTATTGACGATGTCGCCCGCTATGGAGCCGATGGTGCCGCCGTTGCCGATCTGGAGCGTGCCGGAGGTAACGGTGGTGGTGCCGGTGTAGGTGTTCGCGCCCGTGAGGACGGTGGTGCCGGCGCCTGTGAGGTTGACGCCGAGATCGCCTTCCATCACGAGCGGAAAGAGGTAGGAGGCGTCGGTGTGGTTGAAGACCACGCCGCGGCCGGAGGCCGTGCCGGTGGTAAGAATGGAGCCGGTGAGCGTGAGGGAACCCGCGGAGGCGCCGTTGCCGATTTGGAGGATGGCATTGGGACCCGCGAGGGCGATGTTTCCGGTGGAAACGGTGCCCGAGGCGGCGACGACGAGTTTATTGTTTGCGCCCGTGCCGACCTGGATGTTTTGGGCGGAGAGGACGGAGCCCGTGCCGGAGACGCTTACGGTGTTGTTCGCGGAAGCGGCATTGAAGCCGATGCCGAGCGAGCCGGAGAAGGTTGCGTTGCCACCGTTCACAATGGAGAGGGTGTTCAACGAACCGTCATGGCCCACGGTGAGGTTGCCGGCCTGCAGGAGCGAGCCGGTGCCGTTCACGGATAGGAGGTTGGAAACGGAGGTGGCCCCGTGGCCGAGGAACGAGTTGCCGAGGATGCCCACCGTGCCGCCGTTGGCGATGGTGAGGGCGTTGTTCGAGCCCGAGTTGCCGAGGCGCAGTGTGCCGGTGTTGTTCCAAACGGAACCTGCTCCGGAGACCAGCGCGGTGTTGTTGGACGACGCGGCTTGGGTGCCGATGCGACCGTTGCGGGTGGTGAGGTTGCCACCGCCGAGGACGGAGAGGGTGTTGCCCGCGCCGGCGTTGCCGATGTAGAGCGTGCCGTTGTTGGTGAAGCGGGAGCCGGTGCCGTTGATGGTGAGCGAGTTGGTGTTCGCCCCGGCGTTGAAGCCCACATTGGCATCCGCATTGCCCGTGAGGACGCGGCCGCCGTTGGCAACGAGGAGGGTGTTGCCGGTGCCGTTATAGCCGACCAGGAATTGGCCGGTGACGGTCCAGGTGGAATTTGCGCCGGTGACGGTGGCGGAGTTGGAATTGGCGGTGGATTCGAAGCCGATGTAGGCATCGGAATCGATGTTATACGCGGAGGCGCCGTCGGAGAGGATGAGGGTGTTGTTCGAACCCGCGTAGCCAACAGCGGTGGACGAGGTGGCGTTGAGGGCGGTGCCGGCTCCCGTGATGTTGGCCGAGTTGAAGGCGCTGGTCGCGAGGCCGCCAATCCAGGTGGATTGGGCGGTGGCGGAGGCTCCGCCGGAGAGGGTGAGCGAGTTGTTGGTGCCGTCGTAGCCGATGTTGAGGGTTTCGGTGACGGAGATGGCGGAGGTGGAGCCGTTGGCGGTGATGGTCTCGTTCGAGGAGCCGACGCCGCTTGAGAGGTCGTCCAGCGTGCGGAAGGTGCCGGATTGCACGGCGAGGCTGCCGCCGAGTTCGCCGACCCAGACGCGCTGGTCGATGGTGAGGGTCGAGTTGCCTTGGAGGATGAGGCCGGAGGATCCCGCGATGGAATCGAAGGAGACCGGGGCGTTGGCGATGACGGTGGTTGCGCTGCCGGCGAGGATGACGCGGGCATCGACCGTAAGTTCGCCGTTGTTCACGATGACGGCGTTGCCGGAGATCGCCTGAAGGGTGAGGTTGCCGCCGGCAAGGGTGATCTGGTTGTTAGATACGACTTCCAGGGACAGCAAGGAAAGGTCGCCGCCGAGGTCGATGGGTTGGTAGTTTGTGGTCGAATTGGCGGAGAAGACCGCGCCGGTGCCCGCGACAAAATCCGTGGTGGGCGTGCCCGATTGGTTGAAGGACCAGTTGTTGGACCCGTTCCAGATATTGTTTGTGGCGCCGGTCCAGTAGAGGTTCGGCGGGAGCACATTGCCCGAGAGGGAAATGGATTGCCCAACAGCCCCTGCGCTGGAGAGGGTGAGGTTGCCGGAGATGGGGCCAACGGATTGGCCGGAGGCGATGCGGACGAAGATGTTGGCAGGGATGTTGTTCGTGAACGCACCGATGTTCGCGGGGCCGCCGGTGCCGCCCTTGGAGGCGAGGCCCCAAGTCACCACGGACCCATCGGACTTCAACGCCGCGAAGGCACCACCGAAAAAGTCGTCGGAGCTGGAATACACCGCGACCACTCCGGAGGTGAGTTGGTCCGCCACGCTGGTGGTGTAGCTGTAGCTGGGCGGAAATCCTCCAAGTTCCACCGCCACCGTCGAGTTGCCGCCCCATGCCGCGTTGCCCCAGGTCACTACCGACCCGTCTTCCTTCAACGCCGCAAAGGCGTTTGCTGTGGAATACACGGCATTGACACCGGAGGTGAGATTGCCGCCCGTGGGGCTCGACGAATCCCCGCCACTCGAAGACACACCCCAGGTCACCACGGACCCATCCTCCTTGAGCGCCGCAAAGGCTCCTATATTGGCTAAGACCTCCACGACCCCGGAGGTGAGCTGACCGGCCACCGCACTCGCATCCCCGCCGCCCGCTCCCCAGGCGACCACAGAGCCGTCCTGCTTGAGCGCCGCAAACGCGCTTTCCGTGGAGTAAATCTCCACGACGCCGGAGGCGAGTTGACCGGCCACGGAGCTGGAATCGTTGCCGCCGAATCCCCCCCATGTCACTACGGAGCCATTGCTCTTCAAGGCCGCAAACGCGAAACTGGTGGAGTAGATGGCCGTGACATTCGAGGAGAGCGCGGACGCCACACTGCTCGAATCCCCGCCGGCATCGGAGCTACCCCAAGTCACCACCGAGCCATCGCTCTTGAGCGCCGCAAAGGCCTCCGCCGAAGGAACAATCTTAATGACATTCGAGGTCAGGCTCGAGGCAGCCGATCCGGTATCGCCTCCGGATCTGAAGAATCCCCAGGCAACGACAGAGCCGTCATTCTTCAAGGCTGCAAACGCATCCCCATTGGAATACACCGCCGTGACATTCGAGGTGAGTCTATCGTCCACACTGGCTTGATTCCCACCGAATTCCGATTCGCCCCAGGACACCACCGAGCCGTCCTCTTTCAACGCCGCGAAGGCGCCGCGCGTGGACGAAATGGAAACCACTCCGGATGTGAGACTCGAGGCCACACTGAAGAATGGGTCCGGGAAGTATGTGGGATAACTGATCGAGGAGTTGCCGCCCGATGAGGGAGCGCCCCAAGTCACCACGGAGCCATCCTCCTTCAAGGCCGCAAAGGCCGCCGAGTTCGAGAAGACAGCCGCGACATTCGAGGTGAGGTTGCCCCCGGTGGGGCTGCTGGCATCCCCCCCGGATAAGGCTTCGCCCCAGGCGACCACCGAGCCGTCGGCTTGGATCGCGGCGAAGGCGTTACTGTTTGGAAACTGTGTGCCTGAACCGACACGCAAGATATTTCCTGCCGCGGTGGTGTAATTGCCGAAAGCCCCTGTGTAAACGGTCTGAATGGTGCCGACCGAGGTGGGCTTCACAGAAACGCTGGATGAGAACGAGGCGTTGTTTGTCGAGACTTCGAAGCCAGCCGGCGCGGTGATGATGACCGGGCCCGTCAATCCGATGCCGTTGAGCGTGAAGGATTTGGCTTGGGAGGTCGTGATCGTGGGCGTTGTGAAATTCCCGAGGGTCGTGACCGAGGGCGAGAGCACCGCATAAACCGTGGCGGTGACAGCAACGGATTTCGTGGTGGCGTTTTCACTGGTGAGCAGGATGTTGCCGGAGAGGAATCCCGAGGCTGCCGACGAGGTGACGCGGGCGTAAATGGGGGTGGTCGTGACCGTGCCACCGGACCGGGCAAGGACGAGACTCGAGGAAAATGACGAGTTGTTCGTGGAAACCTCGAAATTCACGGGCGCGGTGACGGTGATGTCGGCATCCAGGTTTGTTCCGTTGATCGTGAACGATTTGGAAGCCGAGGCCGCGCCGGAGTTGGTCGTGAATGCCGGGAGGCTGGTGGTGGACGGCGTGATGGTGGGAGCAATCACCGTTCCAGAGACGGCGATGCTTTGGGTGGGAGTCTCTGCGCCGGAGAGGGTGAGGTTGCCGGAGTAGGCACCGACGGGAGCCTCGGGGTTGAGGCGGGTGTAGATGGTGACGGGCAACGAGGAGGAGCCGAGGTTGGCGGGGGCATTGCTGCCGCCATTGGAAGGATCGCCCCAAGCCACGACCGAGCCATCCTCTTTCAAGGCCGCGAAGGCGGAGCCCGTGGAGAAAATCTCGACGACACCCGAAGAGAGATTCCCGGACACATACGAGGAATCACCTCCTCCGTTGGAATTCCCCCAAGTGACCACCGAGCCATCGTCCTTGAGAGCGGCGAAGGCAGATGCGGTGGCATAGACCGCCACGACATTCGCAGGGATGTATCCGGAGCCGCCTCCTCCCGGATCGCCCCAGCAGACCACCTCGCCGTTTTCCTTGAGGGCCGCGAAGGCTGTCGAAGTGGAGACCACTGTGACGACGCCCGATTGCAAGCTGCCGGCCACCGCAGTGGCATTCCCTCCAGCGAAAGGAGTCCCCCAGGCGACCACAGAGCCATCCTCCTTGAGCGCCGCGAAGGCAGACTGGGCGGAGTAAATCTCCACGACCCCGGATTGGAGGCTCGAAAGCGTCAACGACCCACTGCCGCCAAAGAAAGTGTAACCCCAAGTCACCACGGAACCATCCGACTTCAAGGCCGCGAAAGCTTGCTGGTTGGCCACAATCTTGACGACATTTTCCGAAAGGGCACCAGCCATGCTGGTGCGTTGGCCGGAAGGAATCTCGATGGCCGTTTGGCCGCCGCCAAAAAACTCATCGCCCCAAGTCACCACGGAGCCATTGGATTTCAGCGCCGCGAAGGCCCTTTCCGAGGAATACACGGCGGTGACATTGGAGGTGAGATTCTCAGCCACACTGACATAGGAAGTGTAGATGAAGTAGTTGTTGCCCGCGATGGCGATGGTGGAATTGCCGCCCGTGGGACCAGGGCCCCAAGTGACCACGGAGCCATCGTCCTTGAGGGCCGCAAAGGATGCGCTGTTGGAATACACCGCAGTGACATTCGACGAGAGGTTCCCACCGACCAATACGGAGCTGTCTCCTCCATCCACAGGGTTTCCCCATGTGACGACCGAGCCGTCTGTTTTCAAGGCCGCAAAGGCCGTATTGGTCGAAGAAACCGAGGTGACATTCGACGAGAGGCTGGAGGCCACGGCTGTCGAGTTGCCGCCTATGTCCGGGTGGCCCCAGGCCGTGGCGGAGCCGTCATACCTCACGGCTGTGAAGGCCCAGTTATTGGAATAAAGACGGGCGATGTTGCCGTTGCCGATGAGGCCGGAAGCATCGCCGCCGCGGGCGGGGTCTCCCCAGGCGACTACTTTGCCTTCGGAGGTGATGGCAGCGAAAGCCGCGCCATTAGGGATTTGGGTGCCGGTGCCGCCGACCCAGATTTTTCCGGAGCCGGTGGTGTAGTTGGCGAAGGCCCCGGTATAAACGGTTTGAATGGTGCCATCCGGGTAAGGCAGGGCGAGGCTCGAGAAGAAGGTCGAGTTGTCTGTGGAGACCTGGAAACCCGTCGGCGCGGAGAGGGTCAGCATGCCGACCAGTCCCGAACCGTTGAGCGAGAAGGATTGGACGGGGTAGTTGACACCGTAGATGGCAGTGAAGTTGCCGAGCGTGGAGGGCGAGATGAGGGGCAAGACGGTGCCCGAGAGGCCAACGGTGCGCGTAACTCCAATGCTGGTGAGGGTGAGGTTCGCCGAGAGGGATCTGCTGGGGGCCGAGGCGGAAATGCGGGCGTAGAGGGTGGTGTCGCTGAGGTTCTCGCCCGAAGGAGTGAGGGTGAGGCTCGTCGAGAACGAGCTGTTGTTTTGAGAAACCTCCCAGCGTGTAGGGGCGGTGACAGTGACATTGCCTTGAAGTTCCGTGCCATTCACCGAGAAGGATTGGGAGGCGGACGGGCTGCTGAAGTTTGATGTGAAACCGCCCAGGGACGAGGGAGTCACGAGAATTCTGGGCACGATGACATACCCACTGACGGCAACGGAGGCGGTGACCATGTCGGCACCGGAGATGGAAAGGTTGCCGGAGAGGTTTCCGCCTGGAGCCGTGGGGGAGAGGCGGACATAGACGGTGACGGGAAGATCGGGCGTGCCGCCGGTCGCGCCAAGATTGATGGGGAAGGACGGCACGGTCGGCCAGCTGACCACCGAGCCATCGCTCTTCACGGCTGCGAAGTTCTGGCGATTGGAATAGACCGCGACGATGTTGTTCAACTGTCCCGTGACGGCCGAGGTATCGACATATTCATTGCGCCCCCAGCCTTCGATGGTGCCGTCTTCCTTGAGGGCAATGAAGGCCCCGAGATTCGCGGCGAGGGTGACCACACCGGAGTCGATCGAAGAGGCCCCGGGGTCGCCACCATTGGCCGGATCGCCCCAGACAACGACCGAGCCGTTGTCCTTCAAAGCCGCAAAGGCCGATTCCGTGGAGAAAATTTCAACCACCCCGGAGGTGAGATTGCCCCCGTAGGGCGAGTTGAAGTTTTGCAGATTCTCGCCCCAAGCGACCACCGAGCCGTTCGACTTCAAGGCGGCAAAGGCATATGCGTTGGAATAGACATCGACGACGCCGGAGGTGAGATTGCCACCCAGCGCGCCACTGGAATCGCCACCGGCCCAAGTCTCGCCCCATGTGACCACGGAGCCATTCGACTTCAACGCCGCAAAGGCTTGCTGGTTGGAGTAAACTTGAACGACCCCGGAGGTGAGATTGCCGCCTGTGGCGTTTGTGGAGTCTCCTCCCTGTCCACCATCGCCCCACGAGAACACGGAGCCATCCGCTATCAGGGCTGCAAAAGCTCCCGATGTCGAAGAAATGTCCACGGCATCGGTGACGGGACCGGGCGGGGTTGGCAAGACCAGCCCGAATTCCTTTGCGCCGATGTTTTGGCCCGTGGGGCCGGTGGTGTTGAGAAGCTGGACGACCACATAGCGACCCGTGACCGGGGCTGGGAAATTGAAAAACCGGGGATCGGTGTCGCGGAAGCCCGTGTGGGTGAATGTGGGAGTGGGATTGGCCTCAAGGAACTGGGTTGTGGAGGCCGCGTTGTTGACAGTCACCGTGAACGGTGTCTCCGAGATCCAGACCCTGATGGTATCCACGCCATCCGCCTGGCCGGAGGCTCCGCGGGGCGCGTAGCGAATCGCGGCGGTGGTGTAACTTTGGTCGAGAGTGAAGGAGAACCAAGCCTGTTGCGCACCTTGGGGATTCAAGTTGGAGCGGATCGCCCAAGATGTTTCAGGGTCGTTGTCAAAGGCATTGGCGATGCGAAAATTCGCATTGAAACTGCTGCTGGCCGCCAATTCTGTGTTGATGGTCGTGCCGGTGAGGACGAGGGGTGCCCGGTCGGGGCCGAGAGAACCTCCCTGGGATGGATTGCCCCATGCTTCGACTGAGCCGTCTTTTTTCAGGGCGGCGAAGGCACCGCCACTGGAGTAAATCCCGGTCACATTCGAGGAGATGGTGGCGGATGAGGAATCTCCTCCTGCGTCGGCCGCCCCCCATGTCACCACGGAGCCGTTTGTGCTCAATCCGGCAAAAGCCTCTGCATTCGGAAATTCGCGGCCACTGCCCGCGCCCCAGATTTTGCCGCTGGCGGTGGGGAAATCGTCGTTGTAAACACTTTGGACCTTGCCCGGCCCGGAGACAGTGACGGACGAGGAGAAGTTCTCATTGTCCGTGGAAACCTCGAAACCGGTCGGCGCGACGATTTCGACCGTGCTCGACAGACCTGTGGCCGAGAGATCGAAGGTCTGAGACGAAGAGGAATTGCCGGTGATGGTGTTGAAGCCGCCGAGGCTTGAGACGCTGGGGGTGAAAATCCCCTGCATCTGTCCGGAAAGCGCGATGTTGCGCGGGACGGCATCGGTGCTCGTGAGCGTGAGGTTGCCGGTATAGCTACCAGCAGGAGCGCTCGAGGGGATGCGGATATAAATGGTGGCATTCGAGACATTGCCGCCGGATTGAGGGAGTGTGACGCTCGATGAGAACGAGCTGTTGTTTGTGGAAACCTGAAACCCGGTGGGTGCCGAGACGGTGATGTCACTTGAGAGAAGCGTGCCGTTGACGGTGAGGGATTGGGCCGGCGAGGCGTTGCCGACCGAGGCGGTGAAACCGGAGAGAGAGGAGGTGGAGGGCGTCATTGCCGGGGCGAGGACCGTGCCGGAGAGGAAGACGGATTTGTCGCCCATGCCGGGGCTGGTGATGGCGAGGTTGCCGGAGATGGGACCGCCAGCGGAGGAGGGAGCGATGCGGACATACACGGAGGCGGGGACAACGGGAGGGTTGAGGCCGACCTGGGCGGGCGCGGAGGAACCGCCCGAGCCGGGAGCGCCCCAGGGCACGGTGGTGCCATCCTCTTTCACCGCGACGAAGGCGGTGCTGGTGGATTTGATGGCTGCGATGTTGGTTAACTGCGACGCGGCGGCGGAGGCGTCGCCGCCTTCGGCGGTGTTGCCCCAGGCGACCACGGTGCCATCCTCTTTCAATGCGGCAAAGGCGCTGCCGGTGGAGGCGATGGAGACCACGCCGGAAGCGAGGGCGGCGGCCTGCGCGCCCGGATCGCCGCCATATTCGGCGGTGCCCCAGGCGACGACCGAGCCGTCGTTTTTGAGGGCCGCGAAGGCGTGGCGGGTGGTGGAGATCGAGACCACGCCGGAGGTGAGGCTGCCCATTTTGTTCCAGCTATCCCAGATGCCCATCAAGCCGCCCCAGGTGACGACCGAGCCATCGGCCTTCAAGCCGGCGAAGGCATCGTCGGAGGTGAAGATTTTGACGACGCCGGAGGTGTTGTTGCCGCCGTGGACCGTTTGATAATTATACCAATCGCCCCCCGTGAAATGCCACCCCCAGGTGACCACTTCGCCACCGGTCTTGATGGCCGCGAAGGCGGCATTGGTGGAGTAGATGGCGGTGACATTGGAAGTGAGATTCCCGGCCACGCTGATGTAGTTCCATTGGGGATCGAAGGGGTGTTGCTCGCTCTGCACGATGTATTCCATGGCACCGCCGTTGTCGCGTTCGCCCCAAGTGACGACGGAGCCGTTCGATTTGAGCGCGGCGAAGGCGCGGGCGTTCGAGGTGACCGAGACGACGCCGGAGGTGAGATTGCCGCCGGTGGGAGTGCTGGAATTTCCGCCATTCGAGGCGTTGCCCCAGGTGACGATGGAGCCATTGGACTTGCGGGCGGCGAACGCGGTCTGGGTGGAGAACAGGGAAGTGACATTCGAAGTGAGGAGGGGGGAGGCGCTGTCGGGGTCGCTGCCGACGGCGCTATCGCCCCAAGAAACCACGGATCCATCCTGTTTGAGAGCGGCGAAGGCGCCTGTGGTGGAGGCGATGGAAACGACGCCGGAGGTGAGGTTGCCGGCCGCGCCGCCGAGCGAACCGCCATTGGTGGCGTTGCCCCAGGCGACGACGGAGCCATTCGCCTTCACAGCGGCGAAGGCTTGGGAGGAAGAGTAGAGGGTTTGGACGCCGGAAGTGAGATTGCCGGCCGCGCCGCCGAGCGAGCCGCCATTGGTGGCGTTGCCCCAGGCGATCACAGAGCCACTCGGGGAAATCGCGGCAAACGCGGTCTGGTTCGGAAACTCGCTGCCGCTGCCGGAGTTCCAGATTTTTCCGCTGGGGATGGTGAAGTTGCCGCGGTAAACGCTCTGGATGGTGTCGCTACCGTAGAGGGTGGCCGTCGAGGAGAAGGTCGAGTTGTCGAGGGAGACTTGGAACCACTGCGGGGCGGAGAACGAGATCGGCTTGGTGGCTCCGGTGGCGTTGATCATGAAGGATTGGGACGCGGAGGCGTTCAGGCCGGAGGCGCTGAAGTTGATCAGGCTGGAGACGGTGGGGGTGAAAAGCCCGAGGGCCGAACCCGAAAGGCTCACGGTTTGGGGGGGCGCATTCGGCGTGGCCGCATTCGGCGTGGCGATGGTGATCGTGCCGGGGAGGGACTGCTGGATCGGCGGGGTGGCGGAGATGCGGGCGTAGATGGTGGTGGGGGTCACAGTCAAGTCGGTGGCGGGCAGGAACAGGCTCGGCGAGAAGGAGGAATTGTTTGTGGAAAGCTCGTAGCCGGTCGAGGCGTTGAGAGTGATGCCGGACTGGATCGTGGTGCCACTGACCGTGAAGGATTGGGAGGCGGAGGGGGTTTGGTAAACGGATTGGAAGCCGGACAGGCTGGAGGTGGAAACGGAGAGGTTGCTGGTGGAGGTGCCGCTCAACGAAACAAAACGGCTGAATGCATTTGGCGAGGTGAGGGTGATGTTGCCGGAGAGCGAGCCACCGACCGGGGGAGTCGCCATGATGCGGGTGTAAATGGAGGTCGCCGGAACGGTGAGCGCGGTCGGCGCGAGGGACAAGCTCGGGGAGAACGAGGAGTTGTTTGTGGAAAGCTCGTAGCCGGTGGGGGCGGTGATCACAAGGTCGCCATCGAGGGAAGATCCGTTTGCGGTGAACGATTGGGCGGCGGATGCGGTGCCGTAGGTGGTGGAGAACCCGGACAAGCTGGAGGGGGTGGCTGTGATGGAGTTCGGGCTGACGATACCGTAGCTCAAGCCATTCAAGGTGGCCGCCCAAACGAGATTCCCTTCGACGGAGATGTCGTTCAAACTACTGTCAGACAATCCATTTACGCTCGTGTAGTTAACAAAAGTCTCGCCTCCATCGTAGGAAACAGTGAGGGAGCCTGCGTAGGCCTCGAAAAACGCACCGCTGATTGGGTCTTGTGCAATCCGGTAATTCAGCGCGAGGTAGATTTTATTGCCCGATGCGTAAACCGCATTCACCCGCGCGGGAATCCGGTCGCCGGTGAAGGTTTGCGTGAAGGTCACACCGCCGTCTCTGGAGATGCTCAAGACCCGGTCTCCGCCGACAAACACATTGTTCCCGTCGGCGTGGACGCAGGTGGCCAGATTGCTGACAAGACCATCCGCCGTGGTCCGGTTCGTGAAAGTGTTGCCACCGTTGGTGGAGATGCTGACACCGGAATCCGTGGCGGCGTAAATGGAATTGCCCACGGCAAAGAGGCGATTGATCGAGTTGGTGCCAAGGCCGTCGGCGGTGGTGCGGTTGTTGAAGGATGCGCCGCTGTCGGTGGAAATGCTCAAGCCGCCTGCGGTGGCCGCGTAGATGGTGTTGCCGATGACCAAGACATCCCGCACATCGTTGCTGCCGAGGCCGTGCGCGGTGGTGCGAAGAACGAAAGAGGCGGCAGCGTTCGTGGAAACGGCCAAGCCCGATCCCCGCGCAACGGCCACGAGGGAGCCGTCGAAGGAAACATTGTTGTAAGCGCCATCCGAGCCGTAAACCGACGCGAGCGAGATTTCCGAGAAGGTCGCCCCGCCATCGATGGATTTGCGGAGTGCTCCAGCCACAGGCACCGCGTAAACCACATCGCCCTGCACGGCAACCCCGCTGAAGTTGTTTTCGGAAATAAAATCATTACCGAATTTGATGCTCGTGAAAATCTGATCCTGCGCGTGGGCGGCTGGGGCGAGAAGCGCGGCGAGGGCGGCGAGGAGCAGGGGGCGTGGAACCGGAAGCTTGGAGAGACGGGATATTTTCATGGCGGCGGGCAGCGGTGGAGTGGAAGTTTTGAGTTTTAAGAATTAAGCTTTAAGAAGCGTGGAGCAGGGAGCGTGGAGACTGGAGAAACGCAGCAGAGGAAAGTCTGCGGAGCCCCTTGGAATGAGGATCGGCGGGCGGATGCGAGAAACGATGTGCGTGACGCGGACGAGGATTTTTCAGAACGGCTCCGTGATTTTTGCATGATCGAATTGCCCATATCTTCTCGGAGGGGAGAGGAATTTTTCTATACCTGTGATCAGGTAAAATGCGGGGGCCGCTGACGCGGACGGGGAGGGAGGTCTGGGGTTCTCACAGCGGCACAGCGAACACGGCGTTGGGAAGGTGAAGACGCGATGGGCTCGGCCGCGCCTTTCGGAAATGGATGGTAGGGATGGATCGCTCTCCGAGGCGTAGGCTACGAACCGGAGGCCGAGCCGTCCCATTTTTGCGGCGAAGCCGCCTTTGCTTCTCACGGCGCGGGAGCACCCGAGTCGCGGGCTGGCGCGGGACAGGAATACCTGAAAACAGGTATATCGGCATTGTCTGGATAAATGCATGATGCCCACGATGCCCAAGCAAAATCCGCCTCTGAACGGCAAACGCAAAGCCGGAGCCAGAAAACTCCGCTGCGTGCTGGTGGAGGATCAGGTGATGTTCGAGCAGATGCTGGCGATGATGCTTGAGGCGCGCGGGGTTTTCGAGGTAGCCGGGTCGGCGCACACGGTGGCCCAGGGGGTCAAACTCTGCGACTCCCTCCGGCCGGACCTTGTCGTGCTCGATATCGCCCTGCCCGATGGAGACGGCCTCGAGGTGGCGCGGCATCTTTACCGCGCAAATCCAGAGGCGCGGACGATCGTGGTGAGCGGGAATGCCTCGACCTTTCAATGCCCGCCGGACCTGCACCAGGCGATTTACTCCGTCTTGGACAAAACCACGGGCGTGGATTTGCTGTTGGGGGCGATCATGAAATTCCACCAGCACGCGAGAAGCCAGGACCCGACCATCCAAGCGGCCCTGGATCCCGTGGCCCTTTTGAGCGAGCGGGAACTCGAGGTGTTCCGCTTGATCGGCGAGGGACTGGGAACCAAGGAAATCGCCGAGCGGCTTGGTCGCGCGTATTTGACCGTCGAGACCCACCGGCGCAATATCTCGGCGAAACTCGGCACGAACCGCGGCGACCTCGTCAAGATGGCCTCCTTTTACAATCAAACCCACCGGGCTCCTCAAAACTGACCGATGCCCCCTCCACCCCCGCATGACGGCGGCCGAGAGCTTTTGCACAATGGCCCGGCCCACCGCGTCGAGCGCCTCCCACAGCCCGACGGCACGGGTTGGATTCTCAAGACCTCCGTGGGGGTCGGACTGGGAGCCGCGGAGCGCCTGGAAAACGAGCGCCGCATTCTTCAGCGGCTCCAAGGGGCGGAGGGCTGCCCCCGCCTGATCGACACGGAAGGGCCACCCCGCAGTCTCCTCATGGCCGACTTCGGCGGGGTTCGTCTCGACGCCTCGGACTTGATGGGCGCCCTGGATCTGGCGGCATTCCTCCAACTCGCAAAAACCCTCGCCCGCGCCGTGGCCGGGGTTCACGCGCGGGGGATCGTCCACCGCGCCATCGAACCCGCCCACATTCTGGTGAGGCCCGACGAACTTACTGTGGAGCTGATTGGTTTCAGCACGGCTACGACCTTCGTGGAGGAACCGTCGATCCTTGGCGGAACGGCCCGCCTCCCGCGCAATCTCCTCTGGATCGCTCCCGAGCAAACCGGCCTGATGAATCGCGCCGTGGATTGGCGGGCGGACCTTTATTCGCTCGGCGCGGTGCTTTACGCGCTCGCCACCGGCAAGGCGCCCTTCACGGAGGAATCGGCGGAAAAAATTCTCCATGCCCACATGGCGCGGCTTCCAGATCCGCCGAGCGCCGCCGCGCCCTGGATTCCAAAAATCCTCGAGCGAATCCTTCTCAAGCTCCTCGCGAAGGAGCCCGACGAGCGACCGCAAGGCCCGGCCTCTCTGGCGCGGAATTTCGCGCTCCTTCATCAAGCGCACGCCGAAGGCCGCCCGCTGGAGGAAATCCCGCTGCCGCCCGAGGACATTCCCGCGCGGCCCCGACCGGCGAGCCGCCTCCATGGCCGCTCCGAGGAATTCGAGCGCCTCGCCGGCGCCTTCGAGAGAGTGACGAATGGCGGGGCGCGGCAGATGTTCGTGGCCGGCCGCCCGGGAACGGGAAAAAGCTCGCTCATCCAGGAGCTGAGCCGCTCCGTGGCTCTGGCGGGAGGATTTTTCACCGTGGGAAAATGCGAGCAATTCGGGCAAGGCAATCCCTTCCACGCCCCGGCCCGGGCGCTCGAGGGGTTGGGCCGCCTCCTCCAGCAGGGAAGCCCCTCCGCGAGGGACAAGCTCGGGAAACGGCTCGCCATGCGGCTCGGCGCGGAAGCCCCGGTGCTCTGTGCCATGGCGCCCGGCTTGGAGCCGCTTCTCGGCCCGCCGGCACGCCTGGAGCAAGCCGACGACCACTCCACCCGCGCCCGCCTGGTGGAGCCTGTGGTCGATTTTTTGGAAACCATCTGCTCGCCCGAGCATCCGGTGGTGTGGGTGCTCGATGACCTGCAGTGGGCGGATACTCCCACGCTCCGGCTCGTCAAGCGACTGCTCGGGAACACGCGGCTGGAGGGGTTCCTCCTGGTCGGGGCCTACCGCGACGACGAGACGGGCCCCTCGCATCCGCTCTCGCTTTTGCTGCGGGACAGGGATTCTCAGGGCCGGACGCAGGAGCGGATCGACCTCGGCCATCTCGATGAGGCGGCCGTCGCCTCGATGTTGGGCGAAATGCTCAGCACCCGCCAATCCGACCTGCCGAAGCTCGCGAAATTGCTGATGGCCAAAACGGGAGGCAACCCGTTTTTCACCGCGGAAATGGTGGAACTCCTGTGGCGGGAGGGCACCCTGCTTCCCGACGACTCCGGAGCACGCTGGCAGTGGAAGGCGGCGGCCATTCGCGGCGGCGGGACCACATCGAATGTGGCGAAACTTCTCGCCCGCGACCTGGGCACGCTGCCGCGCTCGACGAGGGACATCCTCGGCGACATGGCCTGCCTCGGCAGCGGATGCGATCTCGCCACGCTGGGCCTGGCGACCTCGATGGAAACACGGCAGGTCGCCGGCCTCCTCGAACCGGCCCTGGGGCGGGGCGTGCTGACCACCTCGGATGTCTCGGCGTTTCAAACGCGAAATCCCGAGGCCCGCTTGCGCTTCGCCCACGACCACATCCAACACGCGGCCCTGGACCTCCGAAGCCCCGAGAAGCTGACCCGGAGACGCCTGGCGATCGCCCGACGGCTTTCGAGCCCGGCGAGCCAGCCGGATCTCGAGGCGAAGGCCGCCTGGTGCTACTCCCACGCGCTCGATCTTTTGGAGGGCGCAGAGGAGCGGGCCACGGCACGCGGGGTTTTGCGCCGCTCGGCGGAGGCCGCGCTGGCCTCGGGCGACCACACCACCGCCGAATCCCATCTGCGCCAGGCGAGAAGCCTTCTACCCGCCGACGCCGTGGAGACGGGCCGCGGGGAGGTTTTTCAAATCCTCGCGGGCCTGCATCTCGCCTGCTACCACCGGGGCGGACACGCCGAGGGGGACGAATTTTTCGAACTCCTCGGGAAGCTGGCCACATCCCCGGAAGAACTCGCCCTGCCGACCTGCATCCAGGTGATGAGCCTCTCAAACCGCACGCAGTATTCGGAGGCCGTGCGCCTCGGCGGGGCCCTCGCCGAAAAGCTGCTCGGGCAGGTGATGCCGCTGGCGAATCCCGAGCCCGCCCTGCGCGCCGAGATGGAGGCATTCCGCAAACTCGCCGAGGAGGGCGGCCTCGAGCGGCTGATGGACCGCATGGCACCGGTGGATTCCGGTTGGACGCATGCGGCGCGGCTGCTCAACCGGATGATCCCGGCGGCGTTTTTCACGAGCCCGCCCCTGGCCTGCTGGCTGGCCCTGCGGTGCGGGCGCGAGTGGATCGAAAATGGCTACCGGCCCGCGTTCCTGTATCCGATGGCCTGCACCGGGCTGGCCTTCATGGGGCTGGACGGCGACTACGCGACCGGCTGGCGGGCGGCATCCCAGGCGCTCGGGATCGGCCGGTCGCGCAGCGGCAGCGTGGAGACGGCGCGCTCCGAGCATGTCTTCGGCCTCTTCTCCTGCCATTGGTTCGAGCCGCTGGAAAACGCCCTCGCCCTCGCCCGCTCGGCCTTCGAGATCCTCTCGCGCACGGACGAGCTGGAATTCGCCTGCTACACCTTTTTCACCTCCCAGGCTGCGGTGTTCGAACTCGCCGGGAATTTGGAGGACATGCGGCGCGAAGTCGCGGCGGCGCTGGATTACTCGGTCCGCACGGGAAATCTGCACGCCACCCAATCCTTCGCCGCCTTCCACCAAACGGTGCGGGCCCTGGAGGGCGGCACGGCATCGCCCGGGAGCTTCGACGACGATTCGTTCCACGAGGAAAAGCATCTCGCGGAGATCAGGGAGAACCCGATGGCGCGGGCGTTTTTCCACACCTACCGCGCCTTCACCGCCTGCCTTTTTCATGATCCGGAGGTGCTCGACCGCCATGCCGAGGAAGCGGCTGCACTCACGCCCTACATCACCGGTTTTTATCCCGTGGCGCTGGCCAAATTCCTCCACGCCCTGGCGCTCGCGGAGCGGCTGCGCACAGGCCGCGGCACCGAATCCACGGAGAGCGAACTGGGGAAAAACCAACGCTGGCTGGCGGAACGCGCCGCCGACCAACCGGCCAACTTCGCCACCCTGCGGGACATCGTGGAGGCCGAGCGCCTCGACGCCGCCGGGAATCCGATGGGGGCCTTCGCGATGTTTGAAAAGGCGTGCCGGGAGGCCCAGCCTCGCCGGCGCCCGTGGCAACTCGCCATCGCCACCGAGCGGGCCGCCCGCTGCTTCGAACGGCACGGACTCGAAATGGCCTCCAGGCCGCTTTTCGCCGAGGCCCTCGCCCTGCATCTCCAACTCGGAGCCCGTGGAAAGGTGGATGCCTTGGTTGCGGAACGGCCCTACCTCAAGTCCGTCCCAGCCGTTTCCGTCCATTCCCAATCCCCGTTATCGGATGCCGGGCCGCGCCTGGCCCTCGCTATCAAATCCCTCTCCAGCCAACAAACCGTGAAGCAACTGTCTGCGAGCGCCGCACCCTGGTTCGCGGAACTCACCGGGGCCACCGATGTGCGCATCGTCGCTCTCGACTCCGAGGACCGCTGGATGCTCAAGGCCGCCCTCTCGAACGGGAATCCCCTCCCCTTCATGCCGCGCGCTGAGGCCGTTCAAGCCGGCCTTCTCTCCGAAACCGTCCTCCGCCTTTGCGAGGAATCTCCGGAACTTCTGCTCTCCAACGACACGGCCGCGGACGAACGCCTCGAGGGCGATCCCTATTTCATCAAGCTCCCAGCTTGCTCCCTGCTCGCGATGCCGGTGTTCGCGCATTCCAAGCTCCGCGCCATCGTGGTGCTGGAGAACCGGCTCCTGCGCTCGGCCTTCGATTCCGGCCTGATTGAAAACGCCCGAATTCTCTGCGACCAACTCGCGCTCGGGATCGGAAACATCCGCGGCCGCCAATCCCTCGAGCGCCTTGTCGCGCAGCGCACGGAGGAACTCGAGGCCGCCCGCGAGCGCGAAAAAACCCTCGCCCGCACCGCCTATGAACTCACCGAGAACATTCCCGTCGGCACCTATGTGCTCGAGTTGGACGAGACAGGCACGCTGAGGTTCTCGTTTGTAAGCGAACGCTGGCTCGCCATGTTCGATCTCCGCCGCGAGGACGCTCTCGCCAATATCGATCTCGCTTTCGAAGGGATCCACCCCGAGGAACGGGCCGAGTTCCAGCGCCTCAGCGACGAAGCCGTCTCTGCGAAAGCGCGTCTCTTCTGGGAAGGCCGCCTGCTGGTGCGTGGCCAAACCCGTTGGGTCACGATCGAATCGATCCCCCGACACCGCAAAGGCGGCGGCACCGTGTGGGAAGGCGCCGTCATCGACATCACCGACCGCAAAAGAATCGAGGAGCAAACACGCCGCATCCTCAACAACCTCCCGATCGCCGTCGCCTCCGTCACGCTGGAGGCCCAGGCGCGGATGCTCTTCATCAACGAATCCTTCACGCGGCTTTTCGGCTACGACCTTCAGGATGTTCCCACGGTAGCCGACTGGGCCGTGCTCGCCTACCCGGTCGAGGCCTACCGCCGTGAGACCTTCCGCATCTGGGACGCAGCGGTCGCCAAGGCCGTGGAATCACGGGGGAAGGTGGAGTCGATGGAGTTCCGGGTGACCTGCAAAAACGGCGAGGTCAAGGATGTGCTCTTCAGCGCCATCGTGCTGGAGGAGCAGCTGCTGGTGAGCCTGGTGGATATCACCGAGCGTCGGAAGGCCGAAGCCGAGGCGCGCAGCGCTCAGGAGTTGCTCCAACGCGTCGCCTTCGAGCTCACCGAAAACATCCCGGTCGGCACCTATACGATGGTCCAGCCCGCGGGAGGCGGCTTGGCTTTTTTTTCCTTCATGTCGGACCGGTTTTTGGAGCTGACCGGCCTGGAGCGCGAGGCCGCCAAGTCGGATCCCATGAATGCCTTCGCCTGCGTGCATCCCGAGGACCACGCCGAGTGGGTGCGAAAGAACGCCTATGTGTTCGAGCATCGACTGCCCTTCCACGAGGAATGCCGCGTTGTCGTGAAGGGCGAGACCCGGTGGATTGTTGCCGAATCCCGGCCGCGCGAACTTCCCGACGGCACGGTGGTGTGGGAAGGCGTGCTCACCAACATCACCGACCGCAAGGAGGCCGAACGCCGCGAGCGGGAGCGCGAGGAGGCGCACCGGTTGGAACTCCGCCAAAAACTCAAGACCGCCCTCACAGCCTCCGCCATCGCCCACGAGATCAAGCAACCGCTTTCCCGCATCATCCACACCGCCGACCTCCTTGGCCTGGACGCCAACGAGGCCTTGGAAAATCACCCCCGCTTCGCCGGGTTTGTCCGCGAACTTTCCAGCGAGGCCCGCCACATGGGCACCATCATCGAAAAGATGAGGGATCTCCTGCGCAATGTGAAAACCCACCATCATCGGGTCGATCTCGCAGAGTGCGTTCGCAACGCCATCCTCGCCAACTCGACCAAGCTCCAGGCGGCCGGTGTCGATCTCCTCCTCGCCGAGCCCGAAGGGGATTTTTCGATCGAAGGCGACGAAGCCCAGATCGCGATCGCCCTCGCGAACCTTTTTAAAAACGCGGCCCAGGCCATGGCCCGCAAATCGGGCCCGCTTGCTCCCGAAATCCTCGTCCAGATTTTACCGCATCCCGCAGAAATCGAAATCCGCATCGGCGACACCGGCCCAGGCATTGACGAGGCTGAAATTCCCGACCTCCTGCTGCGGAGCACCAAGGCCGAGGGAACCGGCCTCGGCCTCTTCATCGTGAGCACGACCATGGAAAACCACAGCGGCCGCCTTGAGATCGGCCGCTCCGCGCTCGGCGGTGCGGAGTTCCGCATGGTTTTCCCGAAGGGGAATGGGAAATGAGAAGGGCGATTGAGATTGCGAATCCGCCGAGGGGCGTTTTTTTTACCGATACGGAATTATGAAAAGACCAACGAAATTCGGCAGGGCGCGCGTGAGGCTTCGCAGGACATGGAAGAGCCGGTGGTTCCGCGCGATTCTGGTGCTGGCGGTGCTGGGAATGTTCGCCGGCTCGGGATTGTGGGCGTTTGGAAAACTCGAGCGCAGGCAGGCCCGGGGGCTGGTGGCGAAGGCGACGGAGTATTTGAAGGAAGGCAAACCCGAGGAGGCGCGCATGGGCTTGGAAACGGCGCTGCGCCTGGATCCCAAGAACGCGCAGGCGCTCCGATTGCTGGCCAGACTGCGCGAGGCGCAAGGCGCGGGCGCGGAATCGCTCGATGCGATGCGACGGCTGGCGGATTCGGGTCAACTGACGCTCGAGGACCTCTCCGCCTACGCCGCGGCGGCCGCGAGGCAGGGGGATTGGGCCTTGGCCGAGCGGTTGGCCGATGCCGCCGCGCGGGGCGGGAATCCTGTTCTTCGTCATCTTCTCCGCGCCGAGTTGCTGGTTTCAAAAAACGATCTCGCGGGAGCCGAAGCCGAGCTTCGCAGCGCCGCCGAGGTGGACAAATCGGGCATGGGCCAGGTCACGCTCGCCCGGTTTCTCATCACCCATCGCCTCAACGGCGAGACCGCTCCGGAAATTCTCGAAATGCTCCGCACCCTCTCGGCCCGTCCCGATCAAATTGGGGCCGAGGCGTTGGGCGGCGCGATCTCGAAGGGCTTGGTCCCTCGCAACGAGCTGCCCACCTGGATCGCCTCGCTCCGCTCGCACCCGAAAGCCAATCCCCAACTTCTCCTGCTCGCCGACACCACCGAGATTTTGCTGGATCCCGATTCCAAATCCGCCATCGCAAAAAAAACCTCCGACCGTCTCCGCGCCGCGCCACTTCGCGACCGGGCGGCCGGCCTGCAATGGCTCGTCGGCCTCGGCGAGCCCGCGCTGGCCGTCTCGCTGCTCACCCGCGATGAGGCGCTCGAATCCCGCGAGACCCTTTCGATGTGGCTCGACGCCCTCTCGCTGCAAAACCAATGGGCCGCCATTCTGGAAACCCTCGACCAACCCGCGAACCCGCTCCCCAAGCACCTCCAAGCGCTTTACAAAGCCCGCTCCCTGGCCGCCCTCGACCGCTCGCCCGAGTCCGCCGCCGCCTACGAACTGGCCTACCGCGAATCCCAGGAAAAAACCGAGGATTTTCTCGAAACCCTCGCCTACCTGGCACTCGCCGGGCAGGTGCAACTTTTCGAAACCGGCCTCCAACAAAACCTCGCCGACCCCGCTCTCGCCGAGCCCACGCTCCGAACCTTGATTCCCGCCGTTTCCCGCCAGCGCGACGCCGCAAAAACCAAGCGCATTTACGATCTCGCTGCGGGCGTCCCTTCCCTCGCCGATAACACCGCGCTCCAGAACGACCGCGACTATCTCGCCTTGCTCCTGGGCCAACCGGTCGATCACGAAAAAATCTCCACCCTCAGCGAGGCGAACCCACGCGATTTCTCCCTCCGCCTCACCGCCGCCCTCGCCCTCCTCCAAGCGGGTCGCGGCAAGGAGTCCCTCGCCCTCCTCGAAAATTGCGAGCCCGATGTGCATGTCGCCTCACTCGCGCCGCACCAGAAGGCCGTCGTGGCCGCCGCCCTCGCCGCCGCAGGCCGCCGCGAGGAGGCCCTCCAAGTCGCCTCGTTGGTCACCCCCCAAGCCCTGAGCGTGCAGGAAGTCGAGTTGTTGAAAACCCACCTCGCCCCGCCGCAGCAAACGCCCGCCTCACCACCCAAACCCAAGCCCGCCACCAAGAAAAAGAAGGGCTGATTTTTTTCCCGAAACGAAAGACCTTCCTCGACCTCCAAGCCCATGACCGATTCCCAAGACTCCCAGCCTCCTCAAGAGGAGCGCCCACTCACGCCTCTCCTGCTCGCGTTGATCGCGCTCCTCGGCTTCGGGCCGCTGCTGGCGCAATTTCTGTTCAACCTCTGGAATTTCGACACCTACCAATTCTTCCCGCTCGCGCTGGCGGGT
>Ga0247844_1003007_pt1 | contig 25883 bp, 21 predicted proteins | sample LaCtaG_FD_192421 | JGI IMG/M metagenome (GOLD analysis project Ga0247844, IMG submission 192421) | Freshwater microbial communities from meromictic Lake La Cruz, Castile-La Mancha, Spain - LaCruzMarch201714.5m_1 | ecosystem: Environmental > Aquatic > Freshwater > Lake | place: Spain: Castile-La...
TTACTACAAGCGGAATTTCAAAAGAATAGTTGGTACAAAAATTCAAAATTAGAACTAACTGACAAGCCTGTCGGGGGAAAATCCTCGTCTCCAAAAAAAGTTACTTATAGGGCAAGGAATCTTATGAACGAATACTTAAAAAAACTAATTGCCCTCTTTATCCCACCCAAAGGGCAAACCGTGAGCCGCAAGCAAATGATCATCTGGGGTGTTCTTCTTTTTTGTGCGGCCCTTATAAAAAGAAACTTCTAATCTTTGTAAATCGACTTTCGAGCACCGGAGTTAAAAATGGGAATAAAAATTAAAGACCTAAAAATCCTTCTTAACCAGTACGACGAAAATACTCTTGTGTGCGTTGAAGGTTATGAAGGCGGGTTCTCTGATATCGGCCATCTTAAAGAAGCACTTCTTGAGCTTAATATAAATCAAGAAGACTACATGGGCCCTCACGAAGAAACAGGAAAAGGAAACGTAAAGGCAGTTCTACTCCTCCGGGCACCTAACCCCAATTCAGTTTAACTATTCAGATCCCTCGCATCTTTTTGGCCATTCCCCTCCTCGCTTCCTTGCGGCTTGGGTGAACCAAGCCTCAGTCGTTCGTCTGAAACTGACCAAAAATCTACTTCGGGCTTTGAATAGTTATTAGTTCTTGCTTTTTTAACTTACCTTCGAATATTTTATAGATTCATTAAAATTTTAAATAACGATTCCACTTTCTGTTTTCTGGTAGTGCGATAATCTGCTTTATCTGTGCGCCAATTGTATTTCATGCTACGAACCTTTTTACACCCGTTAGCGCTGATTCCGATTGCATGGCCTCGACAAGCTTTGCGAAGGATGTCACCAGACATCCTGTCGCCGCTAGGCGCCCGAAGGGTGAATTGTGCGACGGCACAATGAAACATTGTGGTGCCAGTGCCAGCAGGCACTTTGTCGCTTGAGCTGTCGAAAAAAGTCACCAGTTACTATGGTGCCCGAACAAATCAGTCAAAACATCATGGTACCCTTATTCTAAACACAGCTCCATTTTCGAAACATCATGCAACTTCAACTACATCAATCAAACAATTCAAAACCACGGGAAAGAGTACTCCTTAATTTTAAATATTATTCTTGGCCCCCCCTTCGTTCTTCCTTTAAAGCTAAATTTTTTTTTTATATGCGGCCAATTACTTATTCTTCATCCTTTTAAAAAGTCTTTAGTTTTCATTATGTGCCTTTCATCATCCACTCCGCTCGCTTGCCTCTCAAGAACAATCACGGTTTCCCAGGGGGAGCCCTCCGAGATTCTTCTTGATACGCACTCGACTTCGTTACTTCTGGGCCCATCAAAATGAAAACAAACTTTTTAAAGGAGACGAAAATGAAATTGCTCACAAAAGAAATTGAAAAAAAATTACCTGCTATCTACGCAACAGAAAATGTCCCACTCAAAGAAAAAAATATTATCTGCAAATTTGTTCATCTCACTTCCTGTGAGATGCCACTTCGTGCGCTTACGCGACAAGATTGTCTATCCTGACAATCTTTTTCAACCCATGTGGAGCTGGTACATGGTACGTCATTGAAGGTAACCAAGAAGAAGATGATTTTATCTTTTTCGGATTAGTCGATCTTCATGAACAAGAATTCGGATATTTTTCACTGAAAGAACTCGAGTCTATCCGTCTTCCGTTCGGCTTAAAAATCGAGCGCGATCTTCATTTTTCAAATACTCTTATTGGGGATGTTTGGGAGGGGTGAAAACCTCCCTACTTAGTCGAAGCTTGCCTTATTTTTCTCGTACATTTAATAAGTGCTTACAAAGCTACAAGTTTTTTCGTGAGGATATTCTGGAGCTCTATGAATACTGATTTGTAGTATGTTTTCTTCCTTTCCTTCATTTAAATCAAAACGAAATTCGATAAATTTGGCAGTAACTACAACCTCTTTTGTACTTTGAGTTTTTGCAATTTCTTTAAAGTAAGCAAAAGATTCATCCGTATCGTCTTTGCAGTTTAAAGTCCCAATTTCTTGCCCAAGTGAATCATAAAAATTCACACTTTCTTCAGCGAAAGAGCAAAGAGACATAAGAGAAAAAAAAGTTAAAATTATAAATTTTTTTTTCATATCAAACCTCAAAGATTAATATTTAATGGAGTCTAATTGATTATTTCGCACTGCGCAATTTAATAATAATACTCATGATTTTTTTACAATGTTTCGATGTATGTACCTAATTTTATAACTTAAAACGGCTCTTGTTTTTATTCAATCAGATGTTGATTGGTTACGTGCTTAAATATGCTTTATCTGTGCGGCAATTGTATTTTGTGCTTTGATTAGGTTTTTGTGGAGTGTTGCCGTCGCACCACTCCCCCTGCGGGCGCCTGGCGGCGACAAAGTGCCTGCTGGCACTTTTCATGCTGCGAACCTCTTCACACCCGTTATACTACGCATTTTAGTTTTCCTCACTGAGAACTAAAATTGCCTCGTGTATGCCTCCTAGATTTGCTTTTAAGCAAATCGGGTTCGGTATAGCGCTGTCCCCGATTTGTTAAGCTTCATCAATGAAGCTTCCCTCTTCGAGGCGCCTGCGGCGACAAGGTGCTTGGTAGCACCTTTCATGGTCACGACAAGCATTGTCTCATCTCGCCGTCGCGAGATTCGCACTACGTGCGCCTACGGCGACAAGATGTTTGGTAACATCTTGCGCGGTCGTGGTGCCTACTAATTGATTCAGTTGAAACACTGTAGTTCTATTCCATCCACCGTTACTCCCTCCAAAGAAGAACATTCAACCACTTTTCATTCATCTTTTCAGGGCGTCTATCAATCGTAATCCAAGCGTTCCTAATTGTAAGCCTCGTAAACTGGGCCAACATCCTTTTTAACTCTTCTTCCGTAAAATCAGAAAAATGACGGCCATTTCTTTCCCCATCAAATTCACCATATTTAAAAGAAGCATAAACCGTTCCTGATTTTTTCAGGGCCTTTTCAACTTTCATAAATATTTCTGGTAATTCTTTTTTAGGAACATGTAAAAGGGAGGCACAGGCCCAAACTCCATCAAACTCTTCTGTATAATCAATCGACTTAAAATCTCTAACTTGAACAACGACTCCAAAACTTTCTTTAGCAAGCTTCGCTAGTTCTTTTGAACTATCAATGGCCACAACTTCATGGCCAAGCCTTTTAAAATAGGCCGCATCTCTTCCTGGGCCACAACCTAAATCCATGATGACAGAAAACTTAGGAAGCCTCGTTAAAAACGGTTCATACAAATCTTTCATCTCAAGATGAACAGTTGTTTCAAAAAAACTTTTAGCATTCTCATCATAGTAGTTTGTCATTTGAGTGATCTTTTGATTAAAAAAATTGTTATAACCATATGGATTGCATCTATATTATTCATTGGCTTGCTCATACTTCCAGCGCGTGAAGCCTTGATTCTGTGCAGTTTTGAAAAGAGGAATATAAAAGTCCGCAAATGAGTTTACAAAATCATTTTTTTGAAAAGAGTCGCGTATCTTTAAGTCTTGGTAATAGGACTCACATTCTTTTGTCTTTTTTTCTTTTAAAAAATTAAAAAAATCTGCCTGAAAAAAGGCAAGATTTTTAATATAAGACTCGTCAGGTATTTTATCAGATTTAATAGAATTAATATTTTTCTCAGATGGAACAAAGTTATACGTAGGATCTGATCCTAAAAATGACCATGGAAGAAAGTGATCATGAGAAATTTCCATAAGAGGTGTTTTTGAATAAAAGCAAATTCTCTTTGTAGGATAAACTTCGAAATACTCTTTAAATAAACCTTTAATTACCCCCATATTCCTTTTAACAGGCGGCTCTAGCTTCGTAGAGAGTGATAAAACCGTAGGGTTATTTCGTTGGAGATATTCAAGATATTTAGTTCTCCACCACCCTTCAATAATGCTGAAATTTTCACTTAGATAGTCAAACCAATTTGCATCGATACTTAATAACAAATCTCCATCAGATTCACTTAGACGATAAAGTGGACTTAAACTTAGATTTTGTGAAAGTCCCAAAATGTGCTTATTTTTCTGGTGATCTGGAATCCCTAAAAGTTCATCGGCAAAAAAAGGCGTAAGAATTCTAAATGGCACATATTTTTTATAATCAGATAAAATTTTTGAGATTACATCGGAGTTTTTAATTAACTCATTGACCTCGACCGTATTCGTTGGATGATTTATTTCATGACTGAGTAGCTGTATCCATTTACCCATTTGGTCAGACTGACCCAAATTTAAGCGATAATAATAAACCGAGTACCACGCATAAGAAATAGCACCCAGTGCAATTTCTCGAAACGACATTTTAGAATTTCCATTCTCTATTTTATTTAAGATCGATTTAAAAAGTAAAAATTTGTAAGAAGTCGCTGTAGAATCAAAAAGCTGAACAAGTGATGAAATGGGAAGGTTTTTATTATTGGGTAACGACATTATACAGGAGTCCATTTTTTTATCTGCGAGTCATTTTTCAAGATAATACGACCGAGAGTAAGGGATGAAAAGATGAATTATAAAACAAGCAGATTTGTCGGTCTTCAGCAATGCGCCTATTGCCTAATATTATGGTTTTAGCTTGAGCATCACTTATGCCACCACTGGCCTAAAGTTTTAAAACTGGTCCTTCCTACTGGGAAAATATTACTTTATGTTTTCGTGTTAAAATGGGCCGCTACGAGCTCAAATTCTCCCCTCCTCATCGCTTTATCATAAGTCATTCATACATTTCGCCGCTGCCGCCATCATGGCCCTCGACTGCATATAATCTCCATTAAAACACAAATAAGCCTTTCCTCTGAAAAACTCAAAAACTCACGCCCTTGAAGGGCACTGTAGATATTCTCATCATGACAACGATAAACAATACCTTCCTTTGAAAATGAATTCTTTTTCAAATGATAACTAAACGTAGGCCTATAATTATAATTAAGATTCTTTTTGTACGATTGATCACTTAGTTTCTTTTTCTTTTTTTGAAATAAAAATTCATAAACATTAGGATCAAGAGTCCCCTTCTTTTTCAAATCTAAAATTCTTTTTGCATGAACTGTAGTTAAAAAATCGCCAGCTATTTTATAAATGCTTTTTTTTGAGGGAGACAGCATTTTCAGTTCTTGATGATAATCATCACCTTTGCACCACCCCAGTTCATCAAATAATGAATAAATGAGTTCAAAAAGCGTAGGCCTTCTTTCATAATAAAATTCTAGCTTGGATTTCTTTAGGCCATGCTCAAGGTACGTTTTTACTTTAAAAAATCTCGTCTCAAAAATAATTGGAACATTTTTAAGCGTGCAAACTTCTTGAAGATCCGACCCTATCCTCCTTCCATCTTTTAACCAAAGATTTACTTCTGCTATTTTTACCCCTTCATTTATTAATGAGATATCGCAATCCTTTTTTGGATTGATCCAATTTTCATTGGCCCACCTAAAATCAAAGGCCTTTATGTTACGCCTTTTTTTAGACTTACCCTCAAGAATACGATTTGCTATTTTCTCAATATCAGGATGACAGTAAGTCGTCCAAAAAGTGTAATCAGTTTTTATTAGTTCGATAATTGATTTTAAAGTGACTTTATTTTGAAGCTCACACGAGCAAGTGTGAATATCCAAATTACTTAGTTTTTCAATTTTTCTAGATGCAAGAATGATCTTCTTTTTGTTTTTAATTACAAAGCTGCGTGCAAAAATCTCACCATTTCTTTTTATGAAATAATCGTACTGGGTAGGTAGGTTTTTGGTATTAGAATTTTCTTTTTTTGTCACATAATCTCCCTAGCTAAAATTTTTCCCCTTCCAAAAAGGAATACTTTGGACCAAGTATTTTTTATTTTCTTTCCTTCTTTTTTTCGCAATCTCTGTGACGATTCTTGGATCATCAAATTCTGACCATCCTGATCCACAAGGGGAGGAAACATGAGTATTAAGTCTCAGTGTTCGTGTTGCTCTCTTCGTTGAAAATCTCTTGACATGACGGCCAAGAAATTTTTTCAGTAAAGCTTCCTTTGTTTTATATGGCCCCATTCTTTTTTCCTCTCTCCCTGCCCAATGTCCGTAATATCCCTTTGGGCCCTTCGAAACAAAAGGAACAGCAATGATAGGTATAAAATCAAAGAGTTTTCTTTTATAAAAGCACACGATATCAATATACATCCCATCATAATCAAATTGAATTTTGGAATTAATTTCTTTAAAGCGAAATGTAACGTGACCTTTGCTATGAGAAATGAGTTCAAAAGTTAATCCATATTTTAAAAAAAGCTCAGTAAAAACTTTTATAAGAGCATCATTTATTGAAACTTTTTTAAAACGCTTCATCTTTTTTAATTCCTTTGTGGTCATACAATACGATTATATAAAACTTCATGGACAAAATATGTCCTATGTACAAATATTCAAAATCGCTTAGCTTGCCATCCATTTTTGTTATTAGCTTACTTCTTTTTGAGAGGAAATCTTCATTGCGAAGATCTGCTTTCATCTACACCATACTTCTTTTCCCCCTTGCCATCTCACCCCGCTGGTGCTGTCTCCGCCTGTAAGGCCATAAGAGAGCCCGCCCACTGAGAGAGGAGTCCTATGGCCAACTTTTGTCCAACATACTTGCTATAATGCTTTCATGAGAATCGTTTCAAAGTTTTCAGATTATTACGACGGCGCACAGTCTTACGATAAAGATGATCTCACCTATTTACGCCTTCAAACTAAAAAACACTTACGCGACGTCATTGATTTAGGCCGTTACTACAGTGATGCCGATATTAGCTCAAGGTTTAGTAACACGAGCTTTCAAGAAATTCGAATCATTGCTTACGCCGAGCGCCTGATTGGTTTTTGCGGAAAAATCTATCCGGTCTTAACTTTTTATTACCACAGTAAAAATGAAATCCTCCCTTCGTTTAACTTTTATCCTCGAACATCTGAACAATCGACACTTCACCAAGAACAAATTAAAAAAGTTAATATCAAAAAAACTCATTTCCTTACTCAATCATCACTTGATGATTTTCTCACTTCTTACAAAATGAAAATCCTAACGACTCGCTTTGGCCATGGTTCCGATGGTGAAGAAATGTATGGGAAATACTTTAAAAAACGCATTAAGAGAATTCATGAAAATAAAGAGAAATATGAATCCCTTTTTTTTAAACTAAATGTGCCCTTATTTATCATCTACAATGAATTTAATGAAGAAAGCGATTTGTTTTACCACTGCTACCGCGAAACACATATTTGGATCGAGACAAATCCCCGCTTAAAAGACTTCGATTTTAATAAAATCATTGATCCCTATACGGCCTTCCAAGAAATCAGCATGTTCATTGGCGGCGCTTTATCAAAACCCGAAAGACCAATGCTTGTTATCTCCGATGAGATAAAAGCAGCACAACATGGCTATGATCAATACTCTTTTAAAACAATGAGGGGCGACAAAAAACCTAGAAACCAAAACCGTAACAAAAAAAATAGCTAACCTGAATTCGGAATTACGTCGGTCTTCGTCGTCAGAAATCTTTTTTATTCGGTCACTTATTTTGCATCGCCGTTCTCGGCTCCTGCCTTCTCGGCATACAGTACATCCTGTACATAAGCTCCCTCATGAAAAAAAATTTCTTCCTAGAATCCCTCGCAATTGCGAATTCAGGATAGAGTCTTATTTTAAACAACGATTCCATTTTCTATTTGTTTGTTTTTCAGCAGTTTATTTTTAATGCGAAGAATCCCCTTTACCAACGCCATACTTCTTTTATGCTCCGCCACTCACACCCGTTAGCGCTGATTCCGATCCCTTGGACGCGACAAGCTTTGCGGTCGCGGTATCCCTTTCCCATTTGTGAACCTTTGAGGCGACTGCGAGATATGATGTTTGGTAACATCATTGACAGTCGTTATGAATGCAAAAAAAATACGTCTAAAAATTCTTATACTTCTCCTACCCTTTTGCATGCCTTTTGATTACTGCCTGAGACCTTTTTTCAATTTCAAGAATTTCTTTAGACTTTAAAAACTGACGATTTGGATATAATAAATCTGCCGGATGCATTCCTAATGCCGCACCTAATATTTCTGCATAATGAGAAGTCATCTCCATGCGATTATTTTCAAGTGCACTAATATTTGATCTTTTAATTCCCGTTATTTCTTCTAGTTCTTCCTGAGAGATTCCTGCCTCAATCCGTGCCCCTCTTAATACTTCGCTAGAGTTTAGTTCTTCACCTAAAATTTCATATAAAGCTTGTCTCATTTTTTCCATATTGTCCTCTATCTTTTATAATTATGATCAGTCGTTACTCTATGGACTTCAACAACGATTTTATTCTCTATTATTTTGTAAATGACTCTTCCCGCACTACTGAAGGCCGAAGCTCGATGGCCCTCCCACTCACGAAAAAGTTCGTGATCATGCCACTCTAAAGATTGCGCAATATATTCTGGGCCAAATTCTTCCATCTCATCAACCCACATCAAAAGAACTTTAACATCGGCCTTAGTAACAGCTCCTTTCTCTAGGAGTTGTTTTAAGTTGGCCTTTGCCGCCGTTGTCATCTCTACTGTCCATTTCGCCACATTTACTCCTTTTGCGTATATTATATTATACAGTATATTTTATTATACGTCAATGCTTTCAAGTTTACAGGCAATTACCTCTATTTATTGTTGTCCGACAGGTTACACTTTATTTTGTTTTTGTCGCGTAAGCGACCTTAAAGCCTTCTCTACCCTCTCTCCTTGGACATCTTTTGTCCAACACCCTTGCTAAAATACACTTATGAGAACCCTATTACTAAACGAAACACTTAACCTCCTTCGCTCCTACCCGCAGTTCGACTTTCCTGACTGTTACTACATCCTTTTCGAACAATGCTGGGCCGAAGGAGAAAATGAGCTTACTAAAAAAGTCTTCTACGAAATTATTCTCGATGCCATGAGGTCTAAAGACCCATGGGTAATCGAGGAACTCATATCACCAAATAGTGATATGATCGCGCCTTTAAAAGAATTAAATCTCTATGATTTTTCCTTAAACTTTTTAAAAGTTGCACCAAGAAAAAAAAGATACAAGCATAAGCTTTCTCGAGTAAAACCACTTGATGAAAACGAAGTTTCTTTCTGCGCCTGCTGCCACACCTTTCCAATCACCGTCGACGAAATCCAAAACTTCCCATGTAATTACTCACTCCCTTGCACCTTTCGATCACTTTCCCTCGGCCCTCCTTGCGGCTTGGGTGAACCAAGCCTCAGTTGTTCCTCGGAAAAGGTCTCAAAATTTGCCGCGGGAATTGAGCAATTACAACATGGAGTACAAAGCGCTTATTTTCAAATTAAAAATTGCAAAGATTATATCGCTTCAACTTTTAAAAGGGCCTACGAAGAAAAAGACCTTAAAAAAAGAAATTTCCTTATTGAAAGACTTCTTCAAGAACTTTATGACAAAAATGGCCCGAGTCCCCAGTTTTATAAATTATGGGAAGAGGCCATAGGCCATGAAATCAGCGTTGATATAATGTTTATTAATCTGGGCCCTGACGATATCTTCGATAAAAACCGATTTAAAATTTTTATGAAAGCTTTTTCAAAACGTGACAAAAGAAACGATCACATCATTGATGACATGGTTCAACTTCTTTTAGAACACCAAAAATGGGATCTAGCGTATTACGTTCTTTGTAAGGTCAGCTCGCCCTATATGAGAATCTTCTACGCTAGCTGGAACATCACTACGAATAAGAAGAATACAGAGAAGGAACTCATGTTTTTAAGACGGGTTTATGCGGGAGTTAGGCATGAGTTGTAGTGCTTACGCTGTAGCGTTTTGCGTTTGATTTGTTCTGGAATTGAGTTTTTTTTGTTTTCTGTTTTTGGCAGGTTTGTTTTTAGTCGATGATTTGCTTTTGTTGCGCCAATTTAATTTTATGCTGTGATTAGGTGTTTGTTGAGCTTCACCGTCGTGAAGCTCCCCCTGCGGGCGCCTAGCGGCGACAAAGTGCTTGGTAGCACTTTGGGGCCGATTCCGTTTGCATGGCCACGACAAGCTTTGCGAAGGATGTCACCAGACCGGCAGATTCTCCACTGGAGAATCAGTGTCGCCGCTAGGCGCCTCGTAGAGGTGAGCCTTGTGACCGACAAGGCGAAACATTGGGGTGCCCTCAATTAATTGAGAAACCACGAATCGAAAATTGTCTTCGGCCCGTCCGTGGGCCTCGTCCCTCGTGCAGAGGGACGCCTGGCGGCGACATTATTCGCTATCGTGCGAATAATTATTCTTCGCCCCGTTGTTCAAATTTCGTTTTGAGAAGATGATGAGTTAACTAGGTTATAAAATTGCTAATCAATAACGCCAGAAAAGCTGAGTGGTTTTGTCGTGTTCTGATTATTTTTTTATACGCAATAAGTCTAAATCGATTATAATAAAACTGTTCTTTTAAAATTAAATATTAGAGATATCAAAAAAAATATAAATATTATTTTAGAATTTTATAAAAGAGAAAAGATATTAAACATCACACAGAAATCGAAGACTGTTTTCTTTGGATGATTAATGAAAGTACTGATGCCGATATGCAAGTTTGCGCCTATGTGAACTTTCAGTTGTTGTTTTCTTTGGATGATTAATGAAAGTTAAAACTAAAGTTTATGCACATACAGAATACAACTTTCAGTTGTTGTTTTCTTTGGATGATTAATGAAAGGAAGACTGCTTTTGCGGATTACTTCGAACAAAAGCTTTCAGTTGTTGTTTTCTTTGGATGATTAATGAAAGTACAATAACGCTCTTAATTGATTGATTGCTGCTATCTTTCAGTTGTTGTTTTCTTTGGATGATTAATGAAAGGTAATAAGAAAAATCAATAATAAGTTTGTATAAGCTTTCAGTTGTTGTTTTCTTTGGATGATTAATGAAAGGGGAATGTGACCGTTGGAGTTTCGAAGTTAACCGTCTTTCAGTTGTTGTTTTCTTTGGATGATTAATGAAAGCTGATGGATTCCCTACTAGGATAACGGACATTTTCTTTCAGTTGTTGTTTTCTTTGGATGATTAATGAAAGGTACAAGGTACTTGTGTATGGTTCGATGATTCTAACTTTCAGTTGTTGTTTTCTTTGGATGATTAATGAAAGAAACCTGAAGCTCCCCCATATATAGCACCAGTTACTTTCAGTTGTTGTTTTCTTTGGATGATTAATGAAAGATAATTATCCTAAAAGTATAAGTAAAAGGAACCACTTTCAGTTGTTGTTTTCTTTGGATGATTAATGAAAGTTGTACGATCCTTGAGAATGAACTTGAAAGTATTCTTTCAGTTGTTGTTTTCTTTGGATGATTAATGAAAGAAGTTAACATGATTTACTGAAGTCATGCTACAATCTTTCAGTTGTTGTTTTCTTTGGATGATTAATGAAAGTGGCCGGCCCTGCACCACTCGCTGGTACATTTGAACTTTCAGTTGTTGTTTTCTTTGGATGATTAATGAAAGGCGTATGGTCCTAATACTTTTAAATTTATTCTCACTTTCAGTTGTTGTTTTCTTTGGATGATTAATGAAAGAAAGTTAACATGATTTACTGAAGTCATGCTACAACTTTCAGTTGTTGTTTTCTTTGGATGATTAATGAAAGTCATTTCAAACAAGATTGTTCAAATAAGTGGTATATCTTTCAGTTGTTGTTTTCTTTGGATGATTAATGAAAGACAAGCGTTCCATCTGGAAACGTAGCAGGGGCAATCTTTCAGTTGTTGTTTTCTTTGGATGATTAATGAAAGTCCTCGGTAATTATCTAAAATCTTTGAAGAATCGTAGAGCAAAAAGCTTGATTTCTTCGAAAGATAGGAAAATCTTGCAAAACCTTGCTATTTTTCGAAAATCTTAGATACTTATCCATAGGTACAATCATCCAAAGAATTGATACACTGAAATCAATCAAATCAAAGATTGAAAAGACTTGGGCATGTCTTAAAAACTGCCCGCCTTTTTAAAATCGATCATTGCAATAATTAAAATACTCACATTGCCCACATTGGTGTTCATTAGCACTTGATTCTGGGAGTGTGCCTAAAATTAACAATTCATCCATTTTTGCTAAAATTTGAATAACTTCACTTCTTAGTACCGCATTTATTTCAACAATATTGGCCTTTGCTTTTTCGCCTGTCAAAATAAATCCGAGTTGACACCTCTTTTTAAATTTTTCTTCTGCGCAAAGAGCATATCCCGCAAGTTGATAAATATGTCCTCGTTGAACTTTTTTTGTAAGTTTAAAATCGATAACAACAATTTCTTCATCTGTCTCAATTACGGCATCACAAATTCCATGAATTTTATAAATCGGGCTAGATAAATTAACATCGAAAACCATCTTCCCTTTTTCTAAATCAAACCGTGTTAATGTTCGTTGTTGAGAAAGTAGGACTTGCTTTTTATGATGATCATTTCCTTGTTTTGTCCAATGAGGCATCGGGACATGAATCCCCATTACTTCTTGAAAAAAAACAACCCTAGGACAAAAAATATATTGTCTAAAAAGTGAAATAGGAAGGCTAGATGATTCCATGACTACTAACCTTAAAATCATTTTCTGAATGGCCAATAAAAAAAGTATTAATATTTTTTTGAATATCTATTTCAATAATAAGAACTTTGTCTGTATTTTTTTTATTCAATAAAATTTCAATTTCTCTTTCTAAACATTGTCTTTCTGCCTTATTCAAAAGACCCCAAAATACAGATTTCTGGATAGGATTCATACCAAAATCTTTAAATCTATCAAAAAGTTTTTTTCTGATTTTATTATCTTCTATATCGTATACAATTAAAAACTCTTTTCTAAGTGCTCCCATGCGCTACCACTTAAAAACATGAGGCTTGTAAGTTTTTGTGTTATTAAAATGCCCAACTAAACGATAAATCTGGCGTTGCAGAAGTGATTCTAATGTGATTTTGCAACCTTTATATTGATGTTTTTTTTCAAAAGAACTTTGAATTTCTTCTATCAAAAGGCCTCTTAGTTTTTTTGAAAAAGTATCGTGATTATTGATATGATCTCTTAGTTTTATAATTGAACGATCGACAACCCATGGCCTATATTCTTCCATTAAATCCAAGATGAGCGATGGCTTTCCTGCTCTTTGTGTGTGTAAAAAACCATCATAAATTTCAAGGCCAGCATTAATTGAGCAATGCCAAACGTACGAAGAAAGTATCGCATAACCGTAATTGAGCATTTGATTTACAATATCTTGCGCACCTCGACCTTCTCTGCCTTTAAATGACTGGGGGAAAAATTTAGATTCAACCCAAGAGTTAAAATAGCTACGTGCTGCTGATCCTTCAAATCCAAGAAGTGGTGAGATCCCTTGTTCTTTAGTAGGGGTGTGATCATGAATATTTATAAGAATGTTTTGTAGCATTAAAATGGATTTTTCGACAGAGGCAAGTGCATTTTTAGAATAAGCATCATCTTTTTTGATCAAGTATTTTTTAAAATACTGAAGAACGGCTTTTTGGTTTTTTATTTTTCCTTCAATGATTATTTTTGAAAGAAAAAGTTTTTTATCTGTTTGCAAAAAATTAAACTGTGCTTCTCTTACTTTAACAACAGCATGAAGCTGCCCTCCAGAAAGGCAAACAACTTCTCTTGCATATTCATCGAATATAAAAAACTTAATCCCTCTTGCTCCACAATTAAGGAGAAGATCAGAGGAAAATGAAACACCATTTTTCAAAACGCTGACTGTGCTTAAACGATTTAAGGGGAGTTCTTTTACAACATTCCCTTCGTGCTTAACAACAAGTCGTTCACCGTTTGTTCCTAGAAATGTACCATAATCAAGTACCGCAAGATGTTTCATTTTTGTGTGTGCGCCTCTATTATGGCCTTGTTGACATCAGCATTACCATCATGAGTAAATTCAATTAAAATACTTTTGTCTTTCAGTGCAATCAGATCAAATTTGTCATCTCTCATGTTTTTTAAAAGTGAATCAGTAAACCAAAAACTTTTATGGTCTTTAATCGAATAGGATGCTTCTAAGGCCATAAGATTTACTTGAGGCAATATGGTTGATAACACTTTCTCCGAAATCTCGACACGACAGCGTCTTCTTTTTGCCTCACTGAGACGATATAAAATTGATTGGATGCCCAATTCTTTTAGATTATTCGGTACAATAATAGCAATAAAATTGGACATTGAGATATAATCTTCTGGCATAGGTCCAAAACGTTCAAAAGAATATTTTGAAGCAATTTCTGTTGGGATACCTTTAAGTTTATTATTTTGAACAAAAAATCCTTTATTTAAAATTGCATTATTTTTTTGTAATTGCCATACACTTTCTTTTTTAGGATTTAATCTTCTTACTCGAATATTTCCTTCTGTCGTAAGGACAGAGAGAGAATATGTTTTCTTTACAGCAATATGTTCTTTTTGGGCCTGAACAGTTATAGGAAAAAAATCTTTCCAGCAAATAATTTCAAGGTTTTCTACAGTAGTATTTTTAATTGATTTATAAATTTTTTCAATAGTTGTTTTAATCGGAAGGTCTATGTTGCCCTCCTCAGTAAAATCACTTTTTTTAATCTTCTGCTGATAATACTTTGCTATTTCACTAGTATTATAAATTCCGATATTTTTATTTTTTTCTTGTTTTATAAATAAACTATCACAACTTATTTTTTTTATTCGATACGAAAAGATGTCGAGTAATTTTATTAGCGTTTCGTCAAACCCTTTGTTTTCATTTTTAAGTTTTAAATTTTCCTCATAAATTTTAGTTTTATTTATTGTAAAATATAAACATTTTCCATCTTGTAACGTTGAGGCGATATCATCGAAAGATGAAATTTTTTGATTCATATATTCTGCAAAAGGGAGAAGATATTTCTTCCAATCAGGAACTTTTGCCCCCTCTCTCATATTGACAGAATTATCTTTTGAAAATCCTATTTTCCATTCTATCTTTGTATTATTTTTATATGCAAAGATGGGGAGATAATTCTCCGATGTCATGGTTGCTGCAAGTATCTTTGTTGCCCCAATATCTTTTTCAGCTTCATGCTTACTTTCCATCGTTACTATTTCAAGACTTTTAGGAATGATTCTTTGAATTTCCTTAACGTTTTCTTCAGAAAATATTACATTTTCTGTAATAAGTTCATTTGCAATTTTCTGATCTTCACAAGCTCTCGCATAAACAAGTGCAGCATCAATGATATGGCTTTGAAGACTTTGTTGGCCATCTTTTTTCCAACGTATATCACTTGGATCTGCATGTGCTAAAAGCTCTCTTAAATCACTTCTTTCATTGGCGCTCACAAATAAAAACTTCTTTTTTATTAGTGGAAAAGTTGGATTTCGTTTAGAAACAATATCAATTTTTTTACTAATCAATGATGCAAGATATTTTTGAGTTCCATTCACTCTTGTTGCGGTCATTTTGTTGAGAATCCATATTGCACTGTCTCTTGTTTCTTCAACAAAAAGTGCAAAACGAAGGATTTTTCTTATTTCTTCATCTGCAAAATCAAGTCTTCCTCTTTTTGATTCTTCTTCAAGCTTTTTAAAATTTTCGACAATATTGTTTTTAAGGATAATCTTATCGTCATTTCCCCAGATTTCTTTGAGAAATTTTTCACTCAAATCATTAAGCGTAAATACATTCTTTCCTTTTTTAATATTCCCCTTATTTGAACAGTAAATGAGATTACATTCAGAATTAAAAACAGTCTGAAACTTATCTTTAGTGCTGCTTCTTGGAATAATATGATCAAATTCTCCATGAGTTGAAAGGGATTCTCCGGTATAAGGACAAATTCCTTTTGAATCATTTTTAATTCTATCCCACTTCTCTTGGAATCTCTTTACTGATCTTTCTTCTTTCTTTTCATCTTTTATTTGACCTTTGTTAAGCCTTCCCACAGCACTTCGATCTTGTTGCTTTTTAATATCTTTTAAATCAAATGAAAATGAAAAGGTATTTTCCTCAATGACAATTGGAAGTATTATTTCTGAAATACTTTTAATATGGGTATAATTGATTAATTGCTTTTCTTTCTCTAAAGCAATTTTCCAAGAAATACTATCAAGAAGCCTCCCCACAATCCCGTCAATAGGCTTTTCTGTTCCCCTAGATAGTCTTGTGATATTTTCACCTTCAGGCCTATTATTTCTAAAACTATTATCTTTTGCACAATAGAGGCATGTTTTTGAAAATCCATGAATATCACTCTCAAGGTGATTGTAAAGCTGAGCAAAAGAATAGATGTTTGAATATTTTTTATTTTGATCATCACTTTGTAGCAGATGTTTCTGTATTTCGATTGATGTATGATTAATTTCTTCAACTAATTTTTTTAATCCTTTGTCAGCATCGGGTTGCACTTTTAGAACTTTTTTAATTTCGAAATTTAGTGAATTCCCATAATCCTCTTGGGCCTCACTGCATGCCTTTAGTGTCCCTAGTAAAGTCCGTCTACCGACTTTGACACTTCTTAGAAATGATTTAAAATCTTCGATTGATTTTTCTGTTTGAAATTTTTCTCTAGAGTTCAATATGTCGCCAATTAGATAATGGGCCATATTGTTTTTGTGTTTCGTTTTTAATCCACAAGTTGAAAGAATGCTATCTTCTTTTTGAATCCAATATCCATATCGGGCTTCATGTTGTTCGCTATAATACTGTTTTAAAAAATGCTCAAGCTTTTCATTGGGTTCCTTGTTTGTGAGAAATGTTAGTATAGCATTAATTCTATTTGGAGCCTTTTCCTTCATCATTTGATCAAGATATATTTGAAATTTTCTTGCAAGGTCTAGATCATCTTTAATCTCAATTTCAGGAAAACCAAAATCAATTTTGTAGTCGGCCGCAACTTTGCTAGCAAAGTTTTTCCATGAAGGTAGAACTTTATTTAATACTTCCAACTTTAATAGCAGAGTTTCGCAAATCGGAGGATGACGATTATTTTGGTCTTCAAAAGGAGGAATTGTAAGTTTGGGTTCAACTTTCTTTAAAAGTTCGATACCTTCTTTATGAGAAACGGCCCCTAACTCTTTAAGTCTTGAAATTTCAATACTTGTTCCCACATGCCAGGAACTAATATATCTATTAAAAAGTTTATTAAATTTTTCTTCATCCCATAAGTCATTTTGTATCATTCGCTGATCATTAAAGTATTTTCTTAAAAATCTAAGTTGAAAATTACTTATATTTCCAACAACTTTCCAAAGTTCATTTGCTGTAATTTTCCCTTGCGTGGCATCCTTTGAAACAAACTTCTCAATATCTCTTTTTATCGTTTCAAGATATTCTTCTCTATGCTTATGTCCACCATTGATTGCTTTTTCAAGTGCTTCAATAGCTTCATCGAAATCCTTAAAAATCTTGATTGTCACCCTTTGGAGCTTTCCTTTTATTTCTTTTTCTTCCTTGAGTTTTTCCCTGATTACAGAAGAATGTTTTTCTCGTACAACCCTTTCTAAAAAATTATAAAGAGTTTCACCACTATGAATAGCTTCACCAATTTTTTCAAAAAAATCATATTTAAATTCATGTATTTCAAGGGCATCATAATCAATACCTTCATCAATATAGGTATAACCACGCCGGTTAAGCATTCCCATTAAAAAATCTTCAAGTGTCTGTTGTTGGTTAATTTTAAGACTTATATCAAGACCTACGGCTTTAGATAAAACAACTCGAAGAAATCTTTTTGCCAATCGTCTTCTATTTAGACTTCTTTGAGTGTGTCTCGCTGTCCTTCGACTCGATTGACTCCATGTCTTTTTATTATTATCGACAATGACAACACCTTTATATTCACCATCTAAAAAAGACTCCCCTTGACTGTAATTACCTAAATGAACTCCAGTATATTTGGCCCCTAAATCAATTGAAATTGGAGAAATCAATTTTGTCATTAATAACCTCACGAGAAATATTAGAATTGATTTATTATATGATGAAAATATGGTTGAGGGATAAAAATTTGGATTGTTATATGGACAAAATTTGTCCCACGCGGATTTCTTAACTACCTTAAGTAAACTGTCCAATTTAGTTCAGAATAGATTTTAAAATAGGTTGAGTTTTACTCATTTTTTGTGTGATGATTTCTTGATTTCAAATACGAATGTCTTGTTACTTTTTAATATAGACATGGAATTGTACCATTTTTATGTGCCATAACAAAAAAAAGGACTTTAATGTGATTGTAAACCAAGGTAATTCAACTTGCCCCTTTTGTAAAAATAAAGCCGACAAAATTGAAGCAGGAAGCGATGAACGATTTCTCTTTTCTTGTAATATTTGTGCTCATTATTTTATAAGTTCAGACCTTCGAAATGAAATCAAAGTTCGGCCCCTTGATAATGGCCTTCTTAATTGCATCTCGGAAAACATCAAAACAAATTCTAAGAGTCTTCCTGCTATCACCGCGTGGCACTCAAGGCATGGGATAACAATTCCTCGGTATAACGGGGACGTTATGATCAAGTATTTTGAGGATTACGTCAAACTCCCGATTATTCATTCAGAAAAAACGAAAAATTTTTTAATGTTAATGGCAGAAAAACTCTCTGAATGCTCTCCATTTGATGAATGTAAGATTTTTCAAGAAGACTTATGGAAAATAAAAATTTTAGATTTTGACGAGTGTTTTGAGTGGGCAAAAGCACTAGAGAAAGATGAACTTATAGTTAATCAAAATTCTATTCTACGAACTATTGATGATGATTCTTCTAAGCGCTCAAGTGTTTTTTATACAATCACTCCTAAAGGTTGGGAAACCATTTTTCAAAATCAAAAATCCATTAACTCTAAAAAAGTCTTTGTCGCCATGCAGTTTAATTGGTTAAGTGATGATATGAATAAACTTAAAAACGAATATGTGGAAGCCGTAAAGGCCGCTTGTAGCGATTGTGGCTATGAAGCTGAAACGGTTGCCGAAGTTCATCATATTGATCAAATCACTGATAAAATCATTGCGAGTATAAAAAAATCAAAATTCGTTATTTCTGATTTTACCTTCAATAACCGTGGTGCTTATTATGAAACAGGCCTTGCTAGAGGACTTGGAATCCCTATTATTCATACCGTTCACAAAGACCACACAAATAACAAAGAAGACGACTGCAAACGTCTTCACTTTGATATTGCTCAAATTAATTATATAAAATGGGAAGACCCATCTCATTTGCGAGAATACTTAACAGACAGAATTAAAGCAGTTATCGAGTAATTAATGTTAAAATGCAATATCTGTAACAACAGCTTTGAAACCCTAAAATCAAATACGCATATCATTCCCCGATGCTTAATTGTTGAGACAAAAGAAAACGGTAAAAATGTTTATATTTCGCCAAGAAAGCTACACGAAAGAAACCAAACTGACTTAGTTCTAGACAATGGTTGGTGTGAATTTTGTGAAAAACTTTTCAGCGAAGATGATGCTTTTGCAAAATTATTTATTAAGGATAAAAAATATATAATTGGTCAAAGAACTTCAAAGATAAAAAATGAAATTGAATTAGGAATTGAGGAACATGAAGCCACTTGTGGGCCACCCTTAAAAAGGTTTTTAGTAGGAATTATTCTTCGCCACTCCATTTTCTTAATGATAAAAGAATCATTAGATTTACTTGGCCCTCATTTTGAGGCATTGAGAGAACTATATTTTACTTCAAAAACAAGTGATGCAAGTTATCCTTTATCCATCATCAAATATACTGATTTGAGACTTATGGGATACCCTACGCGAGAGAAATATCAAGGACTCAATGCCGTTTCTGGGATATTTGGTAGCTACAAAATGATTTTGTTTGTGAACAAACAACATCTTTGTCCTAAAGAATTTGAACAACTTTTAATAACATCAAAGCAAGTAAGAATTCTAGTGACTACCTCAAACGACAGCAATATGAAAAAAGAAATTATTAAGCGTATTACCGATCTCAAGGGAAAAGAAGAATAGAATTTTATGAAAAACAAAGAAAATCAATTTTTAACTCAAAAAAAAATCGACATAACCATTCTTTCCCTGAATCAAATAATCTCAGAACTAAAATCCGATGATTTAACGGGCATATCATATTTCTACAACATTCAAGGTCATAAGATAATAAAAGACCTCCTCACAAACTGGAACACAACTTGCTCATCAACAACAGAAATCGAAGCAAAAAATCTTATTAAAGAGTTCTTTTTCTTCGCAGGCAAAGAATTTGATGTACCCACATTAGCCCCCAATCGGGCAAAACACATGATTACGGCCTACCTTCTAGGGATTTGGTTTTATAATAATTTTAGTCCCGTAAAAAATGCCATCAATTCAGCCATTAATTATTCATGCAATAAAACGAACGAAAGAAACAGTGATGAAGAAATTTTTTTATACGTTTGGTTTCTTATTTGTCTTGGGCACGACCTTAAATCAGATTCCGAATTAAGTGATCTTTCTGACACTGAAAAAAGAGGATTAGATATCCTTCATGAAAACGTAACACTTGTTCCCATCGCATACCGCAACTGTGTTAAAGATTATCTAAAGCTAAAAAAAGGGAATCACGGAATTATCGGAGGTATTGAACTTTTTATAAAGATTAAAAAAGAATTTGATGATCATTGTCCTCTTGGCAAATGGTGGAATACCGACACGCTCACGAAGGATGCAAGTATTGCTTGCTGGGCCATTATTTGTCATAATTTCTGGTACGCAAGTACTCCAGAGTCTTGCAAAGAATACAAGAAAAATAATCTTGATTTTCTTCTTCCTTGCCAAGACCCTCACATCACACTTGATGAGCACCCTTTTTTATTTCTTTTTTCTATTATTGATACATTAGAGCCACAAAAGCACAACGTTTCTCTAGATGAACGTTTTATTGTCTTTAAAAGACATGAATGCTTTGGGAGTGATGTTTTTAAAAAATCTAACAGTGATATAAGTGGATGGTTAAAGCTAATAAAAAAGAAGACACATCAAGTCTTACCATTATATTATTTTGCTTAAAACACAAGGACTATCATGTACGCAAAAGGATTTAGAAAAAGCCTTCCTAAAGATCCAGTCGAAGCTGAAGATAAAACTCCTGTTTTTATCAATCAGGACACAAAAAATCTAATTATCGGAACGATGATTTCCTATGATGGCCGCTTTGTTGATGGGAAATATGGCAACGGAAACTTTGATTTTTTCTATCCAAACGAGGCAAAAAATCACCTATGGTCATTTCTTTTTAAAGTCTTTGATTCAACCCCAAAAGATTTAAGCGAGTATAAAAAACGATCACGAATCGAAAAAGAACAATTTTTAATAAGAAACAATATCGGGATGACAAACCTGATCTCAAAATGCATTTGCAAAAAAAATTGTTCGTATGATTCTCAAATAATGATAACTAAAATAAAAAACGAAATTCCTAAAAAAATTTTAAATTCTAATCTTCAAAAGATTTTTTTCACGAGCAAAAATACGTTCTCTCTTTTCTTGAATCTTCCCAATATAGAAATTTCTTGTAAAGAAGATATTGTAACTCTTAAAACCAATATTATGTTTCCATTAATAATTAATGGGAGAAAATTTACGGCTTTTATTCTTCCCAATCCAACATCTCGTGGTCGATTTAAGGGCGATACTTTAGAAAATAAATATTTTGAATATAAAAAGATGTTAATAGCTTAAGAGATATTATTTAAACAAACCAAAGTTCTGCAGCTAGTTTTCAATATTTTGTGATAATCAAATCAATCCGTTGATGTGGCTTAATATTAGCTGAAAAGTATTTTTGAACGCAACTTTTATAAATTTATCTCTACTAATCTCCTATCCTCTGACACTATCTTCCCGAAATCACTAAAAACAAAAATCTTCACCCTTTTTCTTTACCGTTTAAAATAAAATGATGACTAAAGAAAATGCCCGACTTTGCCGATCGGGTACTGTTCTCTTTTTTAATTTATTAATGGCCTTTTTTAAAATTACTCCAAAAAACCTGAGTAATTATTGGAAGGATTTTTATGATTGAAAAAAACATTGAAAATACTTGGATGACATTTTTAGATGCCCAAAAAAATGAAATTGTAAAAGCTTATATTGAATTTCTTAATAAAGACAAAGACCTTAAAGATGTTAAAGATAATCTTATCTATTTTATTAAAAGATATAAAGGAGCAGGTTTTCGAGAATCAAAACTTGAAAAACTTAAACCGATCGTTCTTGCAGATTTTTTAATTGCATCGATTAATATGTCTAAAGATAAAATAAGTAAACCTAATATGATAAGCGGTATTTGTCGGTTTTATTATCTTGAGTACGATAAAAAAATTCTCCCAACGTTTTTAGATTTGTTAAAAATTGAACACAATGGTAATGGGCTTATTAATGGTGTTGAAAAAAACAACGCATTAAATGAAAGAGCGAAAAATCTTACTTTTGAAGAAGTAAATGCGGCCATTAAAACCTTGGAAAAAAATCACTCTAAAATTGAAATTTTTGGACTTTTAAATGCACTTTATTATGTGATGCCCGTCTGGGAATTCTTGGGGCCTTGTCTTTCAGATTTAGACTCAAAAATTAACAATCGTAGTAACGAAACGGTCAATGAAAAAATTCTTCAAAAAGAAACAAATGAACCTCTTTCCTCTAAAATTACCTTTCTTGATAAACTCATTATAAGTAGTATTGTCGCTTCCGTAAATGATGAACCAGGAAGTCACACTTATGAAGAGCTTTATGAAATAGTCGATGAATTAATTACTTTAAATTCAAGACCTGATTGCCACTATCATTATGAACACATGGGCTTTCTTGATAGCCTTTATAATAAAGAAATCAATCATCTGTACACTGAAAAAAATAATTCAAACGTTTATAGAAAAAAATATTATCTTTATGGATACCTAAGTGGACTGATGAGAGATATTGAAAAATCAAAAACAAAAATAATGGATACCTTTGAAAATTATAAAAAAGTTATCTGTATAGCGAGCGATAACACCTCCGATGAAAGGATATTAAGTATTCAGCAAAAACTTTTTTTCCTTCTTCTTGAAGAAAACAAAATCAAAGATGCTGGAAATCTTTTATCAAAGAATAACTTTAATACAAAAACGGATAGGAATGAACGTTTTGTAATAAGAATCATGAACAAACTCAAGGGATGGCTTTTAAGAGAAAAACTCGAAGAGGTCAAACAATTAATTTCTTGCTTGGAAGATTTAAAATTTATCGATTTACATAATGAATATCAAATCAGAATAAATTATTACCGCGCAAGAACGTATCAACTTTCAGGAAATTTCTCAAAGGCCATTTCCATTTATACTGAATTAAGCGCTCTTGAAAATGAGTATAAATATGTTTATTTAACCGAAATGGCCCTTTGCCATCTTAGTTACAAGGATGTTCGCTATATTGAATTCCCTGACAGTGAAGAAAAGTTCAAGGATTTTTATAATCGGCTCTCATCTCAAGTAGAACATTTCAAAGAGGCCATAAGAATTTCCCCTGAAAAGGCAACGAATGCCTATCTTACTATGGGGATAATTCTTCTTGCCAAGCATTCTTCCGATGTTTTAACGGACTGTTCAAAGTATTTTGATATGGCACTGGAGAAAATCACAACAACTTATTATGAAGAATATCGAGCACTAGAAATTGACAATGATTTTCTTTTTCTTTCAAGCATTGCTCATAGTGTAGAAAAAAAAGCACGCCTTTGCTTGGCAGTTTCTGAGGCCGAAAAACTTGATGATCATTTAATTTTAAAAATTAGAGATAATATTGAAAAAGTGGCGACAAGTGAAAAACATTTTAGTTTGGCCCTATGGTCAAGACTTATTGATGCACTGGATGCTTTAGGTGAAACTTCATTTGTCGCAAATCTTTATGATTCAGTGGCCAAGGGGAAAATGAAAAATAAAGAAGAAGTTTTAAATCTTTTTAAAAATGGAAACCTCACTTCTTCTGAAGAATTTGCCAAAAGACAACTTCAAAAAATTCATAAAATAAATAATCACGTTGAGAAAATGAATTCTCTTAATGAATTTATTAATAACTTTCATGGTGATCAATCATCTTTAGCGGCCGAAGCGATTGATGCGATTGAAGAAATTGTTTCTTTAAATGAATCACCAAACTTAGAAAACACATCAGCGTTTCTAACTCTTTTACGAGATAAAACGAACAGCATTAATGTTATTTATTCACGGCAAGACTTTTTACAATTAATGATTAAGTCTCTTTGCGCCCACAATGACCTAGCAATGCATGATGAGCTTGAGTCTTGTTATAAGTTATTAGTTGATCATTTGCTGCAAAATAACGAGACTTATTCGCAGGCCGAAGAATGGCTAGAAGAAATGGAAGAAGCTTTTCCAATGAACCAAGAAGGGCATTATGATCGCGATGCGTACTATAATAATATTAGACGAACCGTTGGAATTAAGTCAGAAGACAGTAATGAGACTAGTATCAGAAACTATAACGGAAAAATACATATTTCATTTTTTGGAGGAAGTGTAAGACATCGTGACACTTTAAATTCTGCCTTAGAAAAACTAAATGAAAAGTATCAAAACAAAATCTGTGTTGTCGGTGAACCCATTTTCATTTATGAAAACTCTTCTTCGAAGTGGGGAAGACTTTTAGAATCAAGCAAAAGCATGATTTTAGATTCCGATATTGTTATAATAAATACTGATATCAGAACCAATTTTGGAGGCCATCTTAGAGAGATGGCAGGCAACAAATGGTCCTCTTGCAGTAGGCCTGGTCAAGGAATTTATACTCGTGTCATTGAAAAGGCCTGCGCTAAATTTATAGCCAGTAAAGTAAAAGAAGAAAGTAATGTTATAAACTTAAAACCCAAAGAGAAAAAAGCTGCTTAAGACTTTACTTTATTATGTGACAATTTTAAGGAATAATTATGGCACAATATCATTTTTTTAAAAGTGGTTATGCGAATTCACTTTTTCCACTTTGCATAAGGGAAAATCTTATCTGGGTTGGATATGGGAACGTTGACCAAATATGCATTTATAATGATGTTGTATCAAATACGATAAAGGAAAATTATCCCCCAACTTGTCATACGACCGAAAAACAAGTCCCTCAAAAAAAATTAGAAGATCTAATTCGACTTTTTCAAATATCAAAAAACAAAGATGATCAAATTTTGTTTTCATTTTTCGAGGATAAGTTATATTTTTTTAAACTGAAATTAAATAATCAAAGCAAACTTGATTTTAAAAAATACGGTGATTCCGACTGCCAAAATTATCTTAAAGACACATCGTTATACAAATGCGTAGTAAGGGCATTCGCTCCTAAAGATAAAACGATCGAATCTTTGATTTCTGAAGGATTTTTTCTTGAAGTGGAACATATTCAGAGTTTTTCAAGATCCGATCTTCTTCCTTCAATTAATTCACTTTCAGTCTATCAGTACTTTAACAGAGGAACTGTTCGTCCAATAAGCGCTGCAAATTCAGACAAAGAATCGTCTCTAAACATGATTAAGGATGAAAATCTTTTAAAAGGAATTACCGACTATCTTGGGAATACTGTTGTTGAAAAAAGATACGGTGCTTTCATTCGGTTTTATTTTGATTGGCTATTAATTAAGTCATGTAAAAAAAATAATTTTGAAGATTATCTTGTCGGAGAACTTGGTGTAAAAATTTCAAATATTCCGATCATGGTATTAAATCCCTCACAATTAGAAATGATTGCAGCACTACTACTTAGTGACTGTCGGGAAACTTCTTTAAAAATAGTCTAATTTATCTTCATCCTCGGCCTTCCCCAAACGTTTTTTTTATTTTAAAATATTCTCATAATGAGAAGAGAAACCTCTATTAATCACCA
>Ga0247844_1003008_pt1 | contig 25872 bp, 16 predicted proteins | sample LaCtaG_FD_192421 | JGI IMG/M metagenome (GOLD analysis project Ga0247844, IMG submission 192421) | Freshwater microbial communities from meromictic Lake La Cruz, Castile-La Mancha, Spain - LaCruzMarch201714.5m_1 | ecosystem: Environmental > Aquatic > Freshwater > Lake | place: Spain: Castile-La...
TATAGCGATTCACTTTGCACACTTGCTGTTGCAGGCGCCACAGGCACGGCATCAAGCACAAGTATCAACTTAACCGCCAATGCTTTAGCTGATGATGCTTATACTTTTTACGCAAATCTAGAATCAGGCGGAGTCACCTCCAGTTGCTCTAGCGCAAGTGTTGTCTATCAGCTCGACACCACGGCTCCCACTTGGGCAAACTCGACGGCCATTGCTGCCGCAACAAGCACCTCAACCACTACCGCGCCTAATGGTAGCTACACGGCAAACGCAAATGATGGCACAGGCGTTGCGGGGCTGATTTACCAGTATTCCATCGGCACAAGTAGCGGCGGCATCCAAGTGGTGGGTTGGACGGCTACGGGCGGTACACCATTTACTCCTAGCGGTTTAACCCTGCCTGTCGGAACTACTTACTACCTGAATTTTCGAGTGGTTGATGCACTATCAAATGCATCAAGCGTCTACACTCGGTCTTGGCAAGTCGTCTCAGCTCCCACCATTAGCTACGCCGGAGCAGCGGGCACAAACGGTACGCGTGGAACTGCAATGAGCGTGACTCCGACAACTCTAACAACTGGAGCTTCGGCCACCATTTCTAGCTGCGCGATTACGGCAGGCGGTTCCCTTCCTACCGGGGTGACAATACACAACACGACTTGCGTGATTTCAGGCACTCCGACGACTCTTTTAGCTTCAACCAGTTTTACCATCACGGTGACCAACTCCTATTCGCAATCCACATCAGCTACGGTGTCGCTGTCTGTCGATGAAAACTTAATTGATTCCGACAACACCACATATGGTTTTGGCGGCGGCACTAAGGTCGGTGTGCAGTGGAATACGAATTCGATCAATAAACTCATCTTAGGGCCGGATACGGACTGCGATGGCAACATGAGTGAAGGCGAAACGGTCTATACAAACTGTGCCGAGCTTGATGCGAGCTGGACTCCGCAGTGGAGTTCGCTTGTGGGTTACTGGAAGATGGACGAGTCGAGTTGGAATGGGACTGCGAATGAGGTGTTGGATTCGAAGGGAACCAACCACGGCACTTCAGCTAATGGTGCTACAACCTCAAGTACCACAAAAAATGGAAGCAAGGCCGGAATTTTTGATGGATCAGATGACTTTGTTTCGCTGCCCATAGCAGCTTCGCTTAGCACCGCCAGTGGAACTGTCGCTTTTTGGATGAAGAGTGCATCAGACACCGGTCGGGCTGTTTATGCAGTGACTGATTCAGCCTCTGGAACTGGAATAATCATTGGGGTGGGTGCCAACATCACAAGCCACTGTAGTGACGAACTTATTACCATCATAAATGGCCCTTCGGCCCGCTTCTGCTACAGCACAACTAACAGAAGTGAGTTGTTTGATGGCAATTGGCATTATGTTGTTGTGACTTCCACAGGAACAACGAAGAAATTCTATATTGACGGTAGTAGTAAAACATCAACTCAAGGTGGTGTTTTTGATGGTTTCACTGCAAATGCCACAAGTGCCAATGGGATTGGTATTGGCAAAAACATCATGGGATCCCATTTGGCGGCCACATTCTCAGGTTCACTCGACAGTATGGCTGTGTGGAATGTAGCTCTAAGCGATGCCGAAGTCCAAGCCATCTACGATCGCCAATCCGCAAAATACTCCGGCCAATTCACTTCGCGCGTAATGAACTACGGTAGCTCCAATGCGTGGGATGGGCTGAAATGGTTGACCACGCTTCCGTTTGGCAAAGAGCTCATGGGTGATGCAAACAATAGTGGAACAATTACAGCAGCGGATAGTGAGACGCATGCGAACTATCCGTCCCTTGTGGGATCAACTGGATCGACGACGGATGACAATTTGATGAGCGGACTCGTGGGGCTTTGGCATATGAATGAATCAAACTGGAACGGCACTGCTTCGGAAGTTGTTGATAGTTCTGGCAATGGAAATCATGGCACTAGAGCGGGAAATGCCACGACATCAAGTCTTGGCGTATTTCAAAACACAGGAACCTTTGATGGAACGGGTGATCACATTACTGTTCCCAGTTCCACCTCACTAAATCCTGCCAATTTTATCTCGATCGCGGCATGGGTGAAGACTAATAATTCAACTCAAAGATACGTGACAACAAACGGCCAATATTATCTCGCTATTGGTGTGAATGCCGGTGATGGTAAATTTTCGCTTTATACGGGCTTGGGTCCAGGCTGGGTTTATTCAAATTCTGTAATCAGCGACGGAAAATGGCATCATATCGTTGCCACTTACGATGGAAGTCATATGAGTCTTTTCCTAGATGGTGTTGCTGATAACACCCCTGTCGCTGCAACAGGAGCCATGGCTGCAGGATCTACACTATATATCGGAGCAAGAAGTGGATCCTGGGAATGGAACGGAAATCTGGACGAAGTCGCCATCTGGAACCGCGCCCTGCACGCCGATGAAATCAAACAACTCTATCGCAGAGGCGCCAACAGAATTAAATATCAAGTCCGTACTTGCACGACTTCTGATTGCTCCGACAACCCAAGCTGGCTGGGTAACGACAACACAAAGGCAAGTTACTTCTCTGAACTCCACAATTACGCACCTTACAACTTCGACGTAAATAATTGCTCGGCAACAAATTTAATTCTCACTGGCTCCCCAAGTCTTTTGTTTGATTGTTTTACGGGGGCCCTCTCAAATTTGACTTCGCAAAATTACTTTCAATACCGCGCTATTCTTGAAAGCGATGACGCCTCAACAAATTGCAACTACGGCTCTGGCGCCACTTGGTGCTCGCCAGAGCTAAAATCTGTGGAAGTAAAACCCTAAGCCGCTGTTTTTCCTAAATCCCTCATAAACTCATCCATTTTTATCACGGTGGTTTTATTAAGTTCCGAGGTATCAAGTAGCGCATATTTTGCAATCATCCCCGCACTCATGTGCCCCGTAACAGCAGCCGCTGCATCAAGGGAATTTGTAAGGTGACGAGCAAGTTGGGCGCCTGCGTAGCGCATTACATGGGCTCCCGAAAAAGCCGTAAGACCTGTGCGTTTCCAGGCGCGATTAAAGTTTTCATTAATACGTGTGTATCGCATGGGTTTGCCTTCGTTGTGAAAAAGAAACGGACAGCCCTTGGGGACTTCTTTTAGGCGACGATTAAAGATTTCAAGAAGGGCATCGCAAATGTAAACCTCACGGGCCTTCCCATTTTTAGGCAGCAGCTTCGGCACCGGCACCCCTCGCGGCCAGGTCATCACTTCCCTAATAGTTAGAATTCGTCTATTTAAATCAATGTTTTTGACCTGAATCCCGAGCACTTCACCAATTCTTCCACTGGTAAAAACGGCAACAATGCCGATGTCCTTATAAATTCCGCGTAACTCGCCAAGAAACATTTGAAGTTCCTCAGGGCGAATTCGTCTTTCTTTTGCGGGCATCTCTTCCAGAACAGCAAGATCTAAGTGAAAACGTTTGATGGGATTTTTAAAACCAAAATCAAAATTCTCGATGTACCAGTTTAGCAAGCCCTTAATGTCTCGTACTTCTTTATCAAAGCCATGCCTTTTATGCCGATATCGGCATAAAAGGCACAGTTATGAAAAAGAGGTACGAGACATCAAATGCTTGATTAATTGGCATATTGAAAACTTTGACTTTGGCTTCAAAAACCCGGTAAAACGCTTTCATTTCGACTTGGCTACTCTTGCGGAGATCCCCGAACGGGAGAGGCGGATTAGGCCCGAAGAAATTCAAAAGTTTCTCAATGCGCTTCGCGGAATGTACAAAGACATTGGGACGGTTGGAATTTACACGAGCGGTAGAATTGGGGAGATTCTTGGGATTCAAGTAAAGAATATTGACCTTGAGCGGAGAATGCTCACTATCCGCGAAGTCATGACCTGGCCTCACGGAATTCCTACACCAAAATCCCTTCCCAAAAATGGGAAGCCCAGGCTGGTTTTTATCAATGACGCTCTTTATGAAATTTTTACCCGAAGATTGAAGGATGTTCCGGCGGGGTGTCCTTATTTATTTCACAATAATGGACAGCCACTTCGTTATACGCGCATTAATGAGAATTTTAACCGCGCCTGGAAAAGGGCCGGACTTTCAAAATTCTCAGGTGCCCATGTGTGTCGCTACGCCGGGGCGCAATTAGCTAGGAGCCTGACAAATTCCCTTGATGCGGCTGCATCAGTGACTGGGCATATGTCGCATTCCATGATTTCAAAATACGCGCTTCTTGATACCGCTGACTTAAATAAATCCACAGTCATCGAAATGAATCGTTACATGCGGGGACTCGAAAAGGTTGCGTAAAGATATACTGATCCGTAGTCGAATAACGGGATGCGTCGGCTACGGATTATTTTTTTTCGTGTTTCAAGTCGCAACACGTTGGAGTGTCAAACTATTGGCGCTACTTAGTTTTTGGGGTTGAGTGCTTTTTTTGATCGAAAGCGAAGCATTTCATAGACTTCGATTCCAAATGCTTTGGAAATTTTTGCAAGCGTCCGAAGTGTGGCGGAAGGCGGAGTTTTTCCTTCGAGCATCTGAATATATTTATATTCAAGGCCTGCGAGCTCAGCCAAGCGCTCTTGCGTCAATTCTGCTTTCTTTCGTAAGCGCCTAAGATTTTTGGCAAATTCCCTTTCAATGGACATCTGAGGATTAGGATCGGTCCAAAACGATCCGTTAAACACCTAAGATATTAGGTGTTTTGTGATTCGAAACACGTTTGCGTTCTGGAAATTACACAGTTTTTTATTTGACGCTCAGTTAAGAAACTATGCCTTTTTTCCGATGTGTTTAGTTGAGGGACTATGTCTAAGCAACAGCGTGCGCCAATTCTAAACGAGAAGAAGAAAGTAAAAATCGTGCTTTCTTTATTTTTATCCGTGGGCGCGTTGGCGGCTGGTGTTTTCTTTTGGAATCAAACTTTTTCATCCGCTCCAAAGCTTGTCGTGAAAACCGAAACTCCAAAGCCAGTTGAGCAAAAAAAGAACGTGACGGAGAGGTCACCCCGAAACAATTCCTCTGCCACTCCAAAACATCCTGAGCTGAAGGCGATGATTCCGCCCACTCAAGTTCAAGTTGTAATCCCAAAAAAATCAGCGCCAGATGTAGAAACGGGCATTAGCCAAAGCGAAACCAAAAACCCGCCCATGCAAAAAGCCCCGGTGGCTTTTGAGCAGAATGAAAAAACCGTTGAAGCGAAACAAACTTTAGTCCCTGAGATTAAAAATCCAGAGCCTGCGCAAATCGAACCATCACTTCGGGAGCCAGCCGCAGAGAGCACGGCCACGCCCGTATTACCTGCGTTAGAAGAGTCGCTTTTTAACTGGCGTGGAAAAAGCAAATTACAAAGCGAGCACCGCGATGCGGTGATAAACCTTTTAGGTGAACTCTCGGCAGTCAAAGCGGGCCAAGTAGAATTGGGTGGAGACGAGTCGGGTGGAAAGTATTTTCATTTCTATATTCCAAACGAAAATCGAGAACTACTTGAAGCAAAGTTAAAAGAGCTTTTAGGGGATTCGTTTTACTCAAGGCACGTTTATAGCAAAGACAAAAAAGCAAAAGCGGGTCACACGCGCGTAGTGTTTGTATTGTACTCGGCGCCGATTACAAGAACCGTGGCTGCTGCTGTCGAAGAAAAAGAACAAAAAAGTGTAGAAGAAACGAAAGCAACAGAAGAAAAACCATCTCAGCCTAAAACCGAATTACCTAAAACCAATCCGACAAAACGCCATTTTCAATTTAAACTCTTCCCCTCCAATTCTTTTTTTAATGCCACGGATAATACCAATTCCTCAAAAGCAAACTTCGCGTCTAACACCAACTTTGGATTGTCAGGCAGCTACGTTCAGCACTTAAGTCCCGAGTATCACCTCAGCGGAGAGATGCAACTTACCCAAATGAAGTTTAACCCCATTGATTCAAGAGCGCTCGGGGGCGCAAGCCAACTCTACATTGGCTATGGGCTAACGCTCGATCGGCACTATAGTCAATTCACACTCACCTCAAGCCTTGGAATAAAAGACACGCCGTTCATTCACGGCGTGAGTTCTGGCAACCTTGAGATAGAAAGAATTTCTGTTCCGTACCTTGCAAGCGGAGTATGTGGCACGCTGGCTAGTTTTGAATCAGGATTTCATGTGGACGCAGCGTTTATTCCTCGCGTCCTGTTTCCCGCAAACAGCAGCGGGATAAGTTCAAAGCTTGGTTATGGAGTACAAACAAAGTTGACCTCCGTGGACGAACAAGAAAATGGCAATGCCTATTTTCTTGGGCTCGGTATTCTTTATGAGAAACAAAAGAGCGACGTTGTAGATCAAAGTTATTTTGAAGGAGCACTTGAATTTGGCTTTAGGTGGGGGGCATGTCGGTGATGCTTTCTCTCCCAGCTAAAATTAAAATCCTCCCAACCGTGGCCTTTTTGAGCATAACCGTTTTACTTTCAGGCTGTAATATTTTTGGAAAATCAGAAAGCTTAGGCGGAGGCGCTGGAGTGTTTCAACCAGGCGTTCCCGCTGGCCGCGACGCCACGAACACCGCGCCTGTAGCGACTGATGGAACTCTAACGACAAATAAAAATGTCGCGGGTTCAAGCACGCTGACCGCCACTGACGCCAATTCAAATTCTTTGACCTATTCTATAGTTTCAAACCCAAGCCACGGAACGGTGAGCGTAACGAATACAGCAACCGGAGCCTATACCTATACGCCTACAAGCAATTATTCGGGAGCAGATAGTTTCACGTTTAAGGCAAATGACGCCACCGCTGACTCAAACACCGCAACGATTTCAATTACGGTAAGCAACACGGCGACAGCGCCCGTGGCGGCAAATATTACTCCGGCCGCTTTTAATGAAGACACACAAAGCGGCGTGATCACCCTTTCTTACACCGACGGGGATGGGGATCTCGCTACCGCTTGCGCATTGTCCGCACTAAGCGGCGTAACAGAAACACTAGACTGTGCTTGCGACGGGTCAGGCGTATGCACGGTAAAAGTAACGGGCACGGCAAATACAAATGGAGCGGCTTCTTTTAGTTACACGGTAACTGCTGGCGGCGAAGCCTCCAATACTGCAAGCGCAACTCTTTCCATCACCGCAGTTAACGATACTCCCACACTTACTACTATCAGCACATTTGCAGGAGCTACTGAGGACTCGGCGTTTACGATTTCGTACGCTGACTTGGCTTCCGCCGCCGATGAAGCGGATGTCGATGGCGACGCGCTTAGTTTTAGAATCGAAGCCGTATCTACAGGTACACTTACGAAAGGTGGCGTAGCTGTAACTCCTGGAACTACACTTCTTTCAAGCGGTGAATCTTTAGTGTGGACCGGGGCTGCAAATGCGAGCGGGACACTGAACGCTTTTACCGTTAAAGTGCATGATGGGACAGTGGCATCATCGAGCGCAGTTCAGGTGCAAGTGACTGTTGCCTCAGCCAATGATGCTCCAACGCTAACGACGATTAGCACTTTAGCAACTGCCACCGAGGATACGGCTTTTACGATTTCTTATGCCACTTTGGCTTCCGCCGCGGATGAAGCAGATACCGAGGGCGACACCTTAAGTTTTAGAATTGAAGCCGTAACGACTGGCACTTTAACTAAAGGTGGCGTGGCCGTTACTGCAGGCACAACCCTCCTATCAGCAGGGGAGTCTTTAGTATGGACTGGGGCCGCTAATGCGAATGGAACGCTCAACGCATTTACCGTGAAAGCTCATGACGGAACATCTGCCTCATCATCGGCTATTCAAGTTGAGGTCACAACTACGGCTGTAGCAGATACTCCAACGCTTACCACGATTAGTGCTCTGACGGGTGCAACCGAGGACACAGCATTTACGATTTCATACGCTACTCTTGCCGCTGCCGCCGATGAAGCCGATGGAGATGGAGACGCACTTAGTTTTAGAATTGAAGCTGTTTCAACTGGAACGCTTACTAAAGGAGGCGTGGCCGTCACTCCCGGAACAACGCTCCTATCCACTGGCGAGTCACTGGTTTGGACTCCGGCAAGCAATGCGGACGGAACTTTAAATGCTTTTACCGTAAAAGCCCATGATGGCACTACCGCCTCATCCAGTGCAGTTCAGGTCCAAGTAACTGTAGCCACTGCAAACGACGCGCCCACTCTTACAACAATTAACACACTTGCAACAGCTACCGAGGATACGGCATTTACCATTGCCTATGCCGATCTAACCGGTGCTGGTGATGAAGCCGATTCCGATGGCGACGCTATTAGTTTTCGCGTTGAAGCCATATCAACAGGCTCACTCACTAAAGGAGGGGTGGCTGTTACACCAGGTTCAACGCTTCTTTCTACCGGAGAATCGCTTGTCTGGACAGGAGCCGCAAATGCCAACGGGACTCTGAACGCCTTCACAGTAAAAGCCCATGATGGCACAACTGCTTCAAGCTCTGCCATTCAGGTGCAAGTCACAACCACTGCCGCAAACGATGCTCCCACTTTAACATCCGTCACCACTCTTACAGGCGCCACTGAAGATACGGACTTTACCATTGCTTATGCCGATTTAACAGGCGCTGCCGATGAAGCAGATGTGGATGGAGATGCGATTAGCTTTCGTGTGGAAGCGGTATCGACGGGCACACTCACTAAAGGTGGGGTTGCCGTCACACCTGGCACCACACTTATTTCAACGGGTGAGTCACTGGTGTGGACACCTGCAAGTAATGCCAATGGAACTTTAAATGCCTTCACGATTAAAGCCCATGATGGCACGACTGCCTCTAGCTCTGCCATTCAAGTTCAAGTCACAGCTGCTACCGCAAACGATTCTCCCACCTTAACCACAATCTCAACTTTAGCCACGGCCACGGAAGACACGGCTTTCACCATAAGTTATGCAACCCTTGCCGCCGCCGCTGATGAAGCCGATACGGATGGCGACACACTAAGTTTCAGGGTCGAGGCAGTATCAACGGGTACTCTTACTAAAGGCGGTGTCGCCGTCACGCCAGGCACGACACTTCTTTCAACGGGTGAGTCGCTGGTGTGGACAGGAGCAAGTAATGCAAATGGGACACTGAATGCTTTCACGGTAAAGGCCCATGATGGCACAACCGCTTCAAGTTCTGCCATTCAGGTCCAAGTCACAACGACCGCGGCTGCCGATACCCCCACACTCACCGCAATCAGTACATTAAGCGGAGCAAGTGTGGATACGGCATTTACGATTTCTTATGCGACCCTTGCGGCGGCTGCCAATGAGGCTGATGGAGATGGAGATGCGCTTAGCTTTCGCGTTGAAGCCGTTAGTACAGGAACACTAACAAAAGGTGGAACCCCGGTAACCGATGGGGCAACACTTCTTTCAACGGGCGAATCGCTTGTTTGGACTCCTGCCGCTGCGGCGACCGGGACTCTTAATGCCTTCACGGTGAAAGCCCATGATGGTGCTCTCGCCTCCTCCAGTGCAGTGCAAGTGCAAGTTTCGGTGGCACTTGATTTTACGGACGATGATGATACCGCCACAGGTTTTTCGGGTGGAACCAAAGTTGGCGTGAGTTGGAATACAAACTCCATCAATAAACTCATTTTGGGCCCCGATACTGACTGCGATGGCAACATGAGCGAGGGCGAAACCGTCTATACCAACTGCGCTGAACTTGATGAGTCGTGGACTCCGCAGTGGAGTTCGCTTGTAGCCTACTGGAAGATGAATGGTGCAACCGGAGGAACTTCATTTACCGATTCAGTCGGAGGCAAGACCGTCACCACTAGCGGAAACATTCAAACAAGTACTGTCGAAATAAAATTAGGAAGTTCAAGCGCATTACTAGATGGCTCTGGCGATTACCTAACGCTTCCATCGCATGCAGACTTTGCATTTGGCGCAGGAGATTGGGCCATAATGATTTGGTTTAGAGTTGCAAACCTTACGAATTACCGAATGATATATGATGGCAGACCTGGTGCAAATGGACCTTACCCTACCATGGAAATCAATCCCAATGGAGGAGTCGAATATTTTACAAATTCTGGTTTTGCGATTTCGTCAGTGGATGGTCTTGTTTCACCTGGGGGGTGGTATCATTTTTTGCTTACTAGAATAGCAGGCAGTACAAAACTATATTTAAATGGCCAACAAGTTGGCGCAACCTACGCTGATGCCATTAACTACCCACAAACTGCGGTAGTCATTGGAACTAACGCACTTGCAGCCATTACCTATGATTTCAATGGCAATATGGATGACTTCGCTATCTGGAAGGGAGCTGGCCTCACTTCCACCGAGGTCCAAACCATCTACTCCCGTCAATCCGCAAAATACTCAGGTTCACTCACCTCACGCGTGATGAACTACGGCAGTTCCATTGCGTGGGATGGGCTCAAGTGGTTGACGACACTTCCGTTTGGAAAAGAACTTACCGGAGATGCGAATAACAGTGGAACAATCACTGCCGTCGACAGCGAAACTTCAACGGATTATCCATCATTAGTTGGCTCTACTGGCGCAACGACAGACGACAACTTAATGAGTGGTCTTAGAGGTCTTTGGCATTTTAATGAAGCCTCATGGAATGGCACGGCCGGAGAGGTAAAAGACAAGTCAGGAAATGCTAACAACGGCGTGAGAGTGGGAACGGCAACCACATCGGCTACCGGTATGTTCGGAAGTTCAGGGACATTTAACGGAACGACCGATTATATTTCGATACCCGATTCGACTTCATTAAATATTCCCACAGCATTATCCATCAGTGCTTGGGTTAAACGCGAAAGGACCGGTACCAGAGAAATTTTTTTAGGAAAAAGTGATGGAAACTCAGTTAACTCTTACTGGTTTGAATTCACGGGTGGAAATCTATTCAATTTTTTTACTGCAGTAACACAAGGAAACTCAGTTCGCACAATAAGTGATACTTCCTGGCATCACTATGTAGGGACATGGGACGGAACGACGCAAAGTACATACATTGATGGTGTATTTGATTCCTCTAGGGGGGCAGTAGGCTCAATTGCAACAAATGCTCAGACACTAGGAATTGGAAGATTGGGAGGCCTCGGGGCCTTGTATTTTAAGGGTGAAATCGACGAAGTCGCCATTTGGTCCCGCGCCCTCCACGCCGATGAAATCAAACAACTCTATCGTAGGGGCGCCAACCGCATTAAGTACCAAGTGCGCACATGTACCGCTGCTGACTGCTCCGACAACCCCACATGGCTCGGAAACGACAATACTAAAGCCAGTTACTTCTCTGAACTCCACAATTATGCGCCCTACAACTTCGACGTAAATAATTGCTCGGCCACCAATCTAATCCTCACGGGCTCCCCAAGTCTTTTGTTTGACTGCTTTACGGGAGCCCTCTCAAATTTGACATCGCAGAATTACTTTCAATACCGCGCTATTCTTGAAAGCGATGACGCCTCCACAAACTGCAACTACGGCTCTGGCGCCACTTGGTGCTCGCCAGAGCTAAAATCGGTTGAAGTAAAACCCTAAGCCGCTGTTTTTCCTAAATCCCTCATAAACTCGTCCATCTTAATCACAGTGGTTTTATTGAGCTCCGAGGTATCAAGCAGGGCATATTTTGCAATCATCCCCGCACTCATGTGCCCCGTAACAGCAGCCGCTGCATCAAGGGAATTTGTAAGGTGACGAGCAAGTTGGGCGCCTGCGTAGCGCATGACATGGGCTCCCGAAAAAGCCGTAAGACCCGTGCGTTTCCAGGCGCGATTAAAATTTTCATTAATGCGCGTGTATCGCATGGCCTTGCCTTCGTTGTGAAAAAGATACGGACAGCCTTTGGGGACTTGCTTTAGGCGACGCGTGAAAATTTCATGTAAGGCATCGCAAATATAAACCTCTCGGGCCTTCCCATTTTTAGGCAGTAGCTTTGGCACCGGCACCCCTCGCGGCCAGGTCATAACTTCTCTAATAGTTAGAATTCTTCGATTTAAATCAATGTTTTTGACCTGAATCCCGAGCACCTCACCAATTCTTCCACTGGTAAAAACGGCAACAATGCCGATGTCTTTATAAATGCCACGTAGCTCGCCAAGAAACTTTTGAAGTTCCTCAGGACGAATTCGCCGCTCTTTGGCGGGCATCTCCTCCAGCACTGCAAGATCCAAGTGAAAGCGCTTGATGGGATTTTTAAAACCAAAATCAAAATTCTCGATGTACCAATTGAGCAGGCCCTTGATATCGCGCACTTCTTTATCAAAGCCGTAGCGCTTTCTCTTGGTTGCAGGTGCTTGGTAGCTAGCTTTCAGGTCCCGGATAAAATTGGCGATGAGTTCAGGGGTAAAATCAGCCAAACGCACCTTCATGAGTGGGCCAAGTGAGCGCTCCACTCGCTCTGTGATTTTAATCTGCGATTGAAGTGACAGAGTGGGCACATGCAGGGTTTTGTATTTTGAGTAAAGGTCACCAAAGGTAATGGTTTTTGACCGTCCATTTATTGAGCTTTGGGATCTAAAAACGACTCGCAAGTGCGATATAAAAAAGTGGAATATCCGGCCTAACAATCCAACAGGGACTAAAGTTGTCATTAAAAATTTATACAGTTCTCCAATTAATTCGTATTCCTTTGGGGGACCCGACAGTTTAACGCCTAGACGGCGTTGGCCTTTGCCTTAAAGTTTTTGTCATTTTTGTGAGCGAGGGCATGCCCTTGGCCACGCTAGTCAAAGCAGCTTTTTGAATACTGCTATGCACCTGCCTCAAGGCCATACTTCCTGTTCCTAATAAACTGATAATAAAAATTGCCGATCCGATGAGTTCCTTCATATTCTTTCTCCTCAATCAAAGCTGATCTGCGTTGCAATCAGTGTCCTTGCCAGCAGAAGAATCTGCTTTACCTGCGTATCACTGGCTCTACGGGCGATTTCTAAGAGTTCGTCGCGGTATGTCGGCGCTCGTCTTTGACGATAAACTCGGACGCGCTCCTGAAAGCCCTTCAGGCCGATCCCGCCCAACGCTTCAAGATATTTTTCCAGGGCATCGCCCTTCGGCACATCCATTCGCCCGTTTTCGATCTGGCTAACGTAGCTATCCGACTTGCCCATGCTCGCGCCGAGTCCACGCATCGATAACTCGCGCTCTTCTCTCAGCTCACGCAGCACACGGGCCTCATCGCACATAATCACGCGGGCCGTGCGCTTGTTTGGGAGCTTGCCGGTCGATGACTTCGATAAAAGATTGATTTCCTGCATATTCCGTCTCCCTCAGCTACATGCGCAGTAAATGCGAAGCGTACTTTTGACGGGCTCGCTTATAAGCATGTAGTTGCTCGTGACGAAGTAACGCCGGATTCTTCTCCACCGTTTTTGGTTCTTCTCCACCCAAAACGCGCGCGCGGAGTTTATGAAGACAGGTTGATGATTCTTGAGAGAGCTTCGGAGCATGCTTTTACCTCCGCTAAGCCCCTAGAATTTCTTGAAATTTATCCATTCGCAGTTCGGCGAAGTGGAGAAGAAAATTCTGGGGTAGCTCCCTTAGTCTCCACCACGCCCCGTGGCAAAGGCTGACTAAACGTCAGGCTTTGACTGGCGGCGTACTTCCCGATCCCAAACCCGAATCCAAGCCTACCCGACAACTTGTATACTCGAATTCTACAAAGCACTGTTGTTTGTATGACAAAGCTTCACTCCGACGTCGGAGTCAGCCCAACTTGCCAGGATCTGCGACTTGCGAAAGATTATGTTCTCCAAAAGAGTACCTTTTTACGTATAACCTCTGGTGCTACAATGTGTATTCATGGGTGATAAAATTCCGTTAGCAAACAGTTACAGCGAGTATGAAAAAGCTCTTCTTCGACTCATAGAGGCCCTAGCCCAACCCAAAAATGATTTTATTCGAGATTCTGTCATTCAGCGTTTTGAATTCACTGTTGAGCTGGCATGGAAAGTTGCCCGAAAAATTTATGGATTTAGCGACGTCTCACCAAAAATGGTTATTCGGGAAATGGCTCAACAAGGCTTAATCGATGACCCTGCCATTTGGTTTGACCTCATTGAAAAAAGAAATCTCAGCTCACACACTTACAAAGAGAATATCGCCGAAATCGTGTTTAAAGCAGCGCAAGAGGCAATACCCATTTTCCAGCAACTTCTTGAAAAATTTAAAGAGCAGAACAAAACCCAATGACATTTGGTTTGAGTTTAAACGATTGGAATACTTTAAAATCAATTTTAATTGATCCCTTGAAAAACGAAGACTCAAAAGTCTGGATTTTTGGTTCGAGAGCGACAGGTCGATTTCGAAAATTTTCGGACATTGATGTTTTGTTTGAAACTTCAAAACCGCTGCCGGTCGCGTTTCTCTCACAAATTAAAGAAAAACTGGAAGAAAGCAATCTTCCCATCAAAGTTGACATTGTTGAAACGATTCATTTAGCGGAAAGTTATGCTGAGCAGATTTTAAAGGATAGAATTGCAGTTTAAAAATTTAAAACTCAAACTCACTGCACATTTACAGCGACTCCTCGGACCTGGAGGGCAGTGATTTTTGCATTATCTACACCGGCTGTAGGGGGAATAACAATCGCAGCGACGGAATTCATGGGAAGTGCGGCGTCGAGAAGATTGTTAATACTTTGTGCCGACAAAGCTGTTCTGCCAAAATTTATGCCGGATAACGAATTTAACCCACCTAACATACTTGCAGGAAGCACCCAGCCAGAAAAACTGTTTTGGGAATATCCAGAAGTATTGATGTCGTTGTGTAAACTCAGACTTTTAATTTTTTTCGTGCCTTGAAAGGGATCTGAGTCAAATGTCGTCAACGCGTTGTTCATGAGATTTAAAGTTTCAAGATTGGTCAAGCCTGAGAAAAGATTTTGAGGAAGGGGACCTGTTAAATTGTTATAGGAAAGCTGGAGATTTTGAAGTGCGCCGAGTCCCGAAAATGTAGAAGCTTGAAGAGTAGTGAGCGAGTTGACTGCCAAGTCTAGATTTTCGAGTTTGGACAGCCCGCTAAATGTTCCCTGCCCCCCTGGAAAAGGTTCGGGAATGATGGAAGTCAGGCGAGTCCGACTTAAAGCTAAATTCCTCAACTCTGTTAATCCTTTAAATGCATCTGCCGGCAATGGTGCTGCTGAAAAATTGTTTTGGGAATATCCAGAAGTATTGATGTCATTGTGTAAATACAGATTTACTATTTTCGTCGTGCCTTGAAAGGGATCGGGACCAAAAGTTCTTAAAGCGTTGTTCATAAGATGAAGCGTTTCTAAATTCGTGAGTCCAAAAAAAACTTGCTGAGGAAGTGCGCCCAGCGGAGGTGCGCCCCCTAGTTGATTGTAATGGAGGTAAAGTGTTTTCAGCGCCGTGAGTCCGTTAAAGGTCCCGTTTTGAAGAGTTGTCATTGAATTGACCGAAAGATCAAGATACTCAAGATTTGCCAAACCGCTGAAAGTTCCTTGGCCTCCGGGAAAAGGTTCGGGAACTATAGAAGACAATTGAGTACGACTCAGTATCAATGTTTTCAGCTCCGTCAATCCTTTAAACACATCGGCCGGAAGCGGAGCCGCTGAAAAATTGTTTTGGGAAAATCCAGAAGTATTGATGTCGTTATGAAGATAAAGATTAGCGAGTTTAGTTGTTCCTTGAAAGGGATCGGGACCAAAAGTTCTTAAAGCGTTGTTCATAAGATTTAAAGTCTTCAGTTCAGTCATTCCTTTAAACACATTGGCGGGAATCGGACTTGCGATACTGTTTGTGATGCTGTTGTAATGCAAATTTAGAATCGTCACCTTATTTAAATTTTCAAATGTAGCAGGTGGCAAATCAGTGAGCTCATTATTGTTTAAATGAATCTGATTCACTTCTGCCATATGCTTAAAGGTGCTTTTTAAGCGAGTGATTTTAGCAGATGGAAAATGCACCTCCGCAATGGAATTTGCACAAGTAGACTTCAACGTTATCGTCGTAGCCCCTGTCCATTTGTAGCACGACACATTTGGAACAAAACAATTAGCTGGCAAACCAGCTTCGGTTCCCCCGACTCCCGACCATTTGTGATCACTTCGATCAGCAACACTCGGATCAAAAACAAACGCCACATAACCCACCCCGCCAGGCGCTCCGCTTGAATCAAAAGTAAAAACAGTACGTCGACACTTTGATCCCTGCACCAAAATGGAGCTCACAGATTTCATATTTGAAGCTTTGCGACGCTCCAGTTTTAAATAAAACTCTCCATTGGTCGTGGGCATATGGCAACTAAAAAAAACTTCTGGGAACTGAGGAAGTCCCACTAGCGATGCCTGAAGCATGGCGGTTGGAGGGGTAGCTATGCACGAATAAGTATTTTTAAAAGCATCACGATCATCTCGTAGGTTGCTTGCGATCAGGATTCCTGCGTCAGACAACATTCGGCGGCTTTCGGCATCGATGACTTCACTCACAAGAATTTTAGTCGATTGACTTTGTCGCGATAGCAAAAAAGAAACGAGCACAACTGAGACTAAGCTCAAGACAATTGTGCCCATCAAAACTGATCCGCTTCGAGACGAGAGATTCATGATGCCAAGAGTATAGTTCCTAGCTAAAAAAATGCAAGAAACGCTCGAAGGGTACTACTGCCAAATTCTTAATAGGTTCGATCCACCGCTGAAAATAATTTTCCCGTCATCTTGTAGTAGACTTGTCCCGATACTGCTAGTGGATGGCAATGCTTGCACTCCTCCGCTACCAAAACTTGTATCTACACTGAGATCCGCATTGTAGCGAATAACAATTTTAGCCACGCTCAAATCGGCAGCAAAGAATTCCGTGCCTATTAACAACTTCCCGCTAGGTAATGAATTCACTGCTCTTCCCCATGCGTGGCTTGTGCCAAAAGTTGCCGTTTTTGTGGCTTCTAAAGAGGCATTGCTGGAAAATCTTGCAAAACACATTTTGTTGGGTGCTCCTAGTGAAGCGCAACTTCCGACGAGAACAATTTTGCCATCGCGTTGCAAAGTCATTCCATAAATATTATCGGCATCCAGAATCGCTTGCTTGCGAATTCCCCCAACGCCAAAAGAAGTGTCGAGTCGACCAACAGAATCCATTTGCATCAAAAGAAAGTCACTGAACATAGGATTCGAGAAATCACCACCAATGAGAATCTTAGAATCATCTCGAACAAAAACTTTTTTGGCTTTGCCTTTATTTCCGTCGATAGCCATTGTGATGATGCCGTTGGCGTTGCCTGAGTTCCCATCAAAGGATTGATCAAGAGTTCCATTAGCTAAAAATCTGAGAACCGCCACATTGTCGCTGTTGTCACAGCGTATGCAACCCGCGGCTACTATTTTTCCATCAGATTGCAGCGCGACACCGTGAATTCGATCCCAGAATTCGCTGAGTCTTTGCGTAACAATGCCTGTGCCGACACCCGAAGAAACTCCGAAGGTAGTGTCCAAACTTCCATCAGGCATGTACCTCACAAGAGCCATATCGTCCCGATTGGTAGTTGCACCGTTGTCATAAAAACCGCCCACAACAATTTTGCCGTCAGGTTGAATCGCTAAGGATGTGGCAACATCCACTGCAAGGCCGATGGGTGTATTGACAATTCCTGCATTTCCAAAAGTTGAATCTAACGTAGCATCGCTGTTCAAACGGGCCACGCCAAAATTATTAGAAAATTTTCCGACCACAATGATTTTTCCGTCAGGCAAACTTTGCATTTCATTAACCGTAAAACCACTCAAATTGATGCTTGATTCTTGCGTTCCTGATGTCCCAGGAGCCTTAACTTCCAGTTCAATTGTACTTGGTAAAAACTTTTTACTCGAATGCGACACAATCGAAGTGGCTTTGGAAATGACATTGGCATTTTTATAGTAAAGTTTTACGTGTGATTTTCCAGCGGGAACGCTGAAACTTGTTTTTACATTTGTGCAAGAAGAATCAAAAAAGGCGCCAGAGTTTGCTGATAGTACAAAAGTGTTTTCTAGGTTTTCCACTAGCGTTTCATGATTCTCGTTTTGAAGTGTGACATTTAAAGTTGAGCAAATGTTTTGATAAACAACACTTGGTCCTTGAACCAAGATGTATCTTGGCTTTGCTGTGATAGCAATGTTCACAGCTACGGATGCCGAATCTTCCACTCCATCATTGACATAGAAAAATATTACATCAGAGCCTACAAAGCCCGAATTAGGCTTATACACATAGTTTGCGCCGGATCCGCTGAGAATTCCATTTCCGGGATTTTGTTTAATTTTAAAGTTGAGACTATCATTTTCGATATCTTTTCCAGAAAGGATAATGGGTAATTCTGAGTCCTCCACCACCGCAATATTTTGAGCAATTGCGGTTGGCGCATCGTTGACTGCGACTATTTTTAAAGAAACCGTTGCTGCTTCCGACTCTAAACTTCCATCACTCACTTTGAAAGTGAACGAATCACTGCCATTGTAATTGGAATTAGGAAGGTAACTTAAATTTGGCGGGGTTCCACTGAGCACTCCATTTGTTGGCATATTCACAATTGAAAAAGATAAAGATGATTCTTCAACATCACTGCCAGTTAAAGTGATTGTTTTTGCCGTGTCTTCGTTTGTTTCAAGATTTTGAGCTACAGCAAGTGGCGCATCGTTGACTGCTACTATTTTTAAGGAAACCGTTGCTGCTTCCGACTCTAAACTTCCATCACTCACTTTAAAAGTGAACGAATCACTTCCATTATAATTGGAATTTGGTAGATAACTTAAATTTGGTGGCGTGCCGCTTAACACTCCCTTGGTAGGCATTTCGATTAACGAAAAAGTCAAAGGAGAATTTTCGATATCGCTACCCGCAAGAATAATTTCTTTTGCAGTGTCTTCTTGGCTTTCAAGATTTTGACCAATAGCTAGTGGCGCATCGTTGACCGCGGTCATCAAAAATACCACTGTGCCAATTGCAGAATCTGCTTTGCCATCGTTAGCTTTAAATTTGATTGAATCAGTTCCGGCATAATTTGCATTGGGTATATATTTAAACTGGGGCGCAGTTCCCTCGATAACACCATTCTTTGGCGCTTCGACGATAGAGAATACCAAATCGTCTTTATCTTCATCTATGCCACTCAAGATGAAATTCTTAAAAGAATCCTCCATCATCGTAAAAGTCTGTCCCGTCACAGAAGGAAGATCGTTTACCGATTTTACATTTATCATCACTTTTGCCAGTGCTGAATCCGCTTTTCCATCATTCACTTTATAGACAAAGTAATCCGAGCCATTAAAATTCTTCTCGGGAATGTAACTAAGATTTGGCAATGTTCCGCTGAGTTTTCCGTGGTCAGGCTCAATCTCAATTGAAAAAGTTAAAGCATCTTGATCAACATCCGAACCCACAAGTTCTAAAGCAACTGATGAATCTTCATCTGTTTTGATGGAAAGATTTTTAGCCTGAGGTGGGCGATTGACAGGAGCTTTGTTTTCAATTGGAGCCGATTCTGGCTCTTTTGTTTCAGGCAGAACCTGATCCAAGGATCCACCAGTTTTTGTGCTAATTTTGTCACTGTTACTCGGCTCTGCCCCAATATCATCGTTCAGTTTAACTGCAGTCAGTTCACATGCGCTTGCAAAAAAGAGAAGACTGACTCCGACAATGTTTAGCAGTTTTTGATTCACAAATTTTAACGACCACAACGTACATGCATTCAATTTGCTCATGAGTTTAAGTCTAGGGTCTATTCGTTACACAGCGGTGAATAAATTTATATATAATTGAGTTTATTAGTTTATTTTGCTCAAATCGTTCATTTGCTTAATTTCTGTTGCAGCCCACGATTCCATTTTTGGACTCCAATGTTAAAATTTCGCCATGTTAAAAAAATTCATTTCACTAACATTTTGCAGTTTGGCAGTTTTATCGTGTTCAAACACACCGAACACGACTGAAGATTTTCCAGCATCGCTCCTCACAGAATTTTTAACTTGGAGTCCTGTACTAAGCGGTGATCGAGCTTTTGCAAGCTCAGGCCATTCTGGACAGACCACCCGCGTTTATTTTAATCCCACTGCCGCTCCTTCATTTGCAAGCGGTGGCGCTCTTCCATTCCCTGTCGATTCCATTATTGCAAAGGCAGTGGTTGCTGATGCCGACACACCCGCAACAGCAGCTACGAGAGTTTATTTTATGCGAAAAAAAGAAGCCTCTTTTGATCCAACAAACGAAAGCTGGAGTTACGCATTTGCAGAACTGAATAATGGCGTCTATGAATTCAACGCGAGCATGGGTAAAGTAGCGAGCTGCATTTCTTGTCACGCTAATGAATCAGAATGGGATTATGTACGAACAGTTGAGTATCACCGCAATGATACGGCTCCATAAAGATCTCGCAATTGATTATTTATTTCCAATCTTCCGTTCTAAAAAAGTTCTATCAATGACGTCTTTTTCTCGCAGTCCTTGTTTGAGTTTTAACAAGAATTCTACAGATGCAAAAGGTATCGTAACGCTATCGATGATTTTTGGATCGAGCAGTTTTTCGTTTCCAGTGTAGGTTTCTCCGCAGGCTTTTGTCATGAGATCAATCACAAACTCATCAGCCACTCGAATCACTTCAAACTGACTCAAATCTTCCGGCTTTAGCTCTTTTGATGCACCGTCGGGAAGCTGATTAAGTACTGTCAAAAGCTTTGTATGATTTTCGAGATTATCTTGAATGAGCAAATCGATATCTTCCGTGGCTCGGGTAAGACCTTGAGCAATGACTGCCAAGCCCCCTATAACAATGTAGTGCACTCCAGCGGAATTAAGCTCTCTACAAAGTTTAACCAGGTCTTCAATTGAAGGCGGCCGAGATTCTAGGTTTTTCGGGTTAACATTTTCAGAGTCCATTCTTGCGCCTCTTTGTGACTTTTAAATTTATAGACGCCTTTAGGAATAAACGGATTTCCCTCTCGAAGGCGAATGACAAGTTTTAAGAAATTAGCAACTTCACTGAGATTTCCTGAGAAAGGCTTTCGCTTGCCGACTTGCTTAATCATTAAGTTCATTTTAACCTGAAATATCATTTTGACAAACTTATAGACAGCAGCGCCGTACTTTGGACTTTGAAATCTAGCGCTGATTCAGGAGACGAGTAAAAGTTGGAGTTGCTTAAATTCACCCAAACAGGGAACTGAAGTCATTTTCAGTTCCCTGTTTTTTTTTAAGCAGATGCTACTTTCGTTCAGCAATCCCTGCATACTTGCGAGCCGCTGCTCCGGTATAAATCTGTCTTGGACGTCCAATCTTCATAGTGGGGTCTTCAACCATTTCTTTCCACTGCGCAATCCAGCCTGGCAAGCGACCAATGGCAAACATCACGGTAAACATATTCGTAGGGATGCCCATCGCGCGATAAATAATTCCCGAATAGAAATCCACATTGGGGTAAAGTTTGCGTTCTACAAAATAAGGATCTTTGAGTGCCGCTTCCTCAAGCCCTTTAGCGATTTCAAGCAACGGATCGTTAATGCCCCATTTTGCTAATAGATCATCACAGGCTTTTTTGATAATTTTTGCACGAGGATCAAAATTTTTGTAAACTTGGTGACCAAAGCCCATCAGCTTAAAGGGATTGGTTTTGTCTTTCGCCATTTCAAGGAATTTTTTATACCCCCCACCGTCTGCTTGAATGGCTTCAAGCATTTCCAAAACTTCCTGATTTGCTCCACCATGGAGGGGGCCCCACAATGCGCAAATTCCAGACGAGATTGATGCAAATAGATTTGCCTTGGATGAGCCCACAAGTCTTACTGTAGATGTTGAACAATTTTGTTCGTGATCGGCATGCAAAATTAAAAGAAGTTCTAAAGCGCGAACCGCAACGGGATCCATAACAAAATCTTCCGCAGGAACTTGAAACATCATGTTTAAGAAATTGGGAACGTAGCTTAAAGAATTTTTGGGATACACAAAAGCTTGGCCCACTGAACGTTTGTACGCGAAGGCCGAGAGCACTCGAACTTTCGAGAGTAGTCTTGTAATTGTGCCATCACGTTCTTCTGGTGTTTGATCAGACTTTAACAGATCAGGATAATAAGACGACATGGAACAAACCATCGACGAAAGTATTGCCATCGGATGAGCTTGGCCTGGATAATTGTTAAAAAAGTTTTTCATGTCTTCATGAATGAGCGAGTGTTTTTTTATTTTTTCTCTAAAGGTCGCAAATTGCGTCTCAGTGGGAAGCTCGCCATAAATCAAAAGATAAGAAACTTCTAAGAAAGATGATTTTTCGCAAAGATCCGCAATGTCATAGCCGCGGTAGCGCAAAATTCCGTTTTCACCGTCCAAGAAAGTAATTTTTGAAGTGCAGGCCCCGGTGTTCATGTAACCCGAATCCAAAGTCACATAACCTGTTTGCGCGCGAAGCTTGGTGATATCGATGGCCTTTTCTTTTTCCACTCCTTCAATCACTGGGAGTTCAATGGTGCGGCCGTCATCAAGCGTTAGTTTTGCAAATTTGCTCATAGCAAATGATTATCCTGCAAAAATTTAAAAAAGTCGCCAGGGATAGGCGTCAGAATTTTGTTTGCATGAAAGATCAATCCTCGATGCAAATTCGAAACACTTTCGTTACTTGAGCAAATTCCCAGGTCGAAATCTTATTCGCGTTTGGCGTTTTTACAACACCCTTTGACTTGGGATCGGGATCATTTCTCGGGGGACCCGCTCCACAAACTTTTACCTCTGTATATGAGCCAGGGGGACAAACTTTGGCAGCGGGTGGAATGGCAATTGGACGCTGTATGCCGTCAACACCACAAATGTCAGATCCCGATTGGCCAGTAATACTAGTTTCCCCTCCGGCATACTGGCAGTTATTAGTATTCATACAAGTCTCTTTTGATCCATCATTTTTGTAAGCCCTCCACCATGGAGTATAATATTTATAGTACTTTTTTCGCGACACTGGAGTCGCCACGGGAGTGGGTGAAGGCGCCGGAACGCAAATTATGGCACCTTGACCATCAACTCCAGTCGCCATTTCTCCAGCTGCGCAACTTTGTGCCTGTCCCAGCTTGCCACAAGTTTTATCAGCTTCATTGTAGGAAAGCCCAAGAGCCTCACAGATTTCTTTAGGCGGCATGCTGTCGTCAGAGCTATCGCAAGACTTAACTTTTATGCCTGGAGCTGTAACTCCGGGAACGTCGCCATCCACAAATAAATTCATCGGTATGCGATCGACAAAAACTTTTGGTCCAAATGAATCACCTTTTGGTTTAGTCTGCACCTCCAGCATCACGGCTTGTGGACCAGGCACAAATTCAGCAGCCGTGGCCGCGGGCCACATCGGCGCAAGGGAAATGCGTTCCACTATGACATCGTCAAACGCCTTATTTTTTTCAATCCCTTCACCACCAATTTGAAGTTTTTGAATTTCAATACTTGTGCCGGGTGCCCCGGGTGTTGCCGGCAGTTTTGCGTTGACAAATTGATCTACAGTAAACTGAAGATTTCCACTTGGGCCATGAAATCCTGCGCCACATCGATCCCCTTGTTGACCAAACAACTGCACCCAAGTCTGTAATTTAGACATTGCAACACGATTATTCACACTGGATGCACCCTTTTGAGAATTGTTTAAAAAAGATGCCATACCTACCGCTAAAATTCCCAACACCCCTGCTCCAACCACCACGCCCGCAAGCGAGGATCCCTTGCGTGATCCTAACTTTAAGCTGCTTTGAACAGTTAAAACTTGTGCCATAAATGATCCTTCCAAAAAACATTTCTAACATCCTCATCAGCATAGCCAATGTTTATCTATGAATCTCAATTCAGAATGACAGGATATCCCATAAAACTTCATAAAAAAAATCTGACACAAATCTAAGAGCTAAGCGTTTGAGCTTTATATGAATTTCAGATGGGAGTTTCTTCATGAATTTTTAACATAAATATCGCATTTGGAATGACTCAATAATTTCGCACCAACTCCTCCCCACATCAATTCAATTGCTAAAGCTGTGTTAGACTGTAAAAACAAAGCAACACTATGCAGCCTCGGTGAATGCGTACTAAAGAAAGATTTTGTGAAGTTCATTTAAATTTAACATTTTCCAAATAGTTATGCAGATTTGGTTAATTACCCATTCTTAGCTTTCAAATTTTCGCGCCAAAAACTTTCTCTAATAGTTGCGACGTCTCATTGTTACGATGGTGGCATGAGAAATAAAAAAATTAGCAAACTCATACTTTTGATTTCTAGTCTCGGTGTGGCCCACATTTCCGGGGCCCAAAGCAGTCCCGCGTTACAAAGCGCAGAATCGGCAATTCAAAAAAGCGGAAACTTTTTAAATCTTTATCAAGATCTTTGTCATTCCTGCCTCGAAGTATTAGGAGTCGGAACATGCGACACCGGAATGGCTCAACGGACTATGAGCAATGCAAACCAGGCCAAAGCAAAAATTCTAGAGGCTGAACAATCAATTGAAGCAGCTAAAAATCAAACGGCTGGAACCAATCCTGCATCCACCACATCACTTACAGGTTCAGGAACTCAGGTTCAAGACAAATCCTCTGGCGCAGGTGGGAAAATGCAACTCTGTGCAAGTCATGGCGCATCGGCAAAAACAGCGGCTGCAAGCTCAAAAAGTAACTTACTAAACAAATTCAATATTGCTGCTCGCTCCAATTCGGATGTTAAGAGTTGTGGAGATTCCCGTATGTCTAACTTCATACAATCAGAACGAAGCGCACAAGGCGAACTTGAAAAATTGATTTCGCTTTGTAAAAATGATGCTTCTGCTTCCGAAAGAATGGCCGATTCAGGAAAAACAATGGACAACGCAGGAGACGCAGTAGACCCCAGCCAAGCAGGCAATCAAGCCGGTGCCAACGATCCCGCTTCAGCCCAAGATGCAGGCAGCGAAAGTCTTGCAGATAACCCCAGCGACAGTGGAAGTGCAGAAAAAGCGGACGGCGGAAATGGTGGAGCAGCCATTGGCCCCTTGCTCGGCGCAGTAGGTGCACTAGGCGCACTCGCAGGGGCTAAATTAATGGGGGAAGACGAGGAGGAGGAAGAAGAAGAGGAAGTTCTTCCTGTCGAAGAAAAAAAGGACGAAGTTATAGCAGCTGCAAAATGTCCACTAGGAACTATCGAAATCTCTCCGAAAGTCTGTGCACTTCCGAATGGTGGCGCATCATCATCGCTTACCCCAATTGCCGCGACCTTCGTTCCAACATCTGGCAATACTTTGGCACGCACCTTAGCAAGTGCACAAAGAGATATTGAAAACAATTGCAAAGAAAAGTCCTGCACAACACGCGAAAAACTTCGCGAGGACATCTTTAAGAATCCCTTACTTCAATAGTATTTTTTGGGTGGCTGTAGATTTTGCTTTGGCGTTCAGTTCAATATGCCAGTCAATCACGCGATCAAAAACTTCTAAAAGATGATCATGCGCGGAACTTGCTTGGACATTTAAAAGATCAATACACTCGTGTATTGCCTCAATGGTCGACAAACAAAAATCTTTTGGCTGCTTGCGAATTCTAAATCGAGAGGCTTGTCTGGGACTAAAACAAACTCGGGGCAAGTTGTTGAGCTTTTCACAAGAACGCATCATGCCCGAAGCCGTGTTCCAAGTGCCATCGATAACAATGATCACAAGCTTTTTATCTTTTGGAAAAAGCTCCCATCTTTCCCCAACTGACAAAGGCGAAAGATTTACAGAATTTTCACCGGGATAAAGCACCACACAGTGATGATCGGGATTATTTAAAATTCCTTGCAATTTGGTATTTTCACCAAAACTTGCGGCATCAATCATGATGGAATTGTTAAGACACAGATGAGCCATACGGCCAGTGGCCACTCGCCGTCTAAACTCTACGGGGTGAATTAAAATCACGAACTGGGGCTCAGATTGAAAGCTCTTTATCAAATGGCAATAACAAAGCGGCTTGCTACGCCGA
>Ga0247844_1003013_pt1 | contig 25823 bp, 24 predicted proteins | sample LaCtaG_FD_192421 | JGI IMG/M metagenome (GOLD analysis project Ga0247844, IMG submission 192421) | Freshwater microbial communities from meromictic Lake La Cruz, Castile-La Mancha, Spain - LaCruzMarch201714.5m_1 | ecosystem: Environmental > Aquatic > Freshwater > Lake | place: Spain: Castile-La...
TTTGCATCTCTTTGATTTGCAAACTCTCGAAAGATTTGTTTTGATTCATAATGATAATTTTTTGAAGTTTTTTGTCACTTCAAAATTATCATTTAGTTTCAATTACCGGAACGGTTTCGTTCAACACATTTATATACTGAGTAGAAAATTGGCTACGTTCTGTTAACTGAACACACATCGCATTTATACAGAGTTTGGCATTTATTTAAGTTGTTGAAATATTGCATATTGCAACAATTGCTTTAAATCGTACTATTAAGCATGGCCAACTTATCAAATAATGAAAATATATATAAGTATTTGGCATTCACTTAATTTCCGCCCCAAAGATATAAACTTTTTCTAACATTAACAATTGTTTTTTTATTTATTTTTAAATTATCCAACCGTCTCTTTATTTGGTCAAATCCTTTGGTTTACTATGGTTATATCACTTAAAAGCTATCGGGATATAGTAAGCGAAGTTGGCATTAAAAAAATGGCCTGAAAAATAAATTCCAGACCATTGATTCAAATTATTAACAGACAGTATTACACGATGGGAGCAGCAGGAGCTTCGGTGCGTGTTCCAATTTTTGAATTTCGGATCGATTTTACAAGCTCGTTGAGTTCGGCATGCAGTTCAGTCCATCCTGTTACCGATTTCATTCCTTCAACTATGCTCAGGTAGTTGCGCAGCGCATCCTCTATATTTCGGCGTATAGAGCTGGCCGAAAGGGTAAGGCGTAAATTTGAATTGGCTAAAAGCTGTTCGGCATAAATGGTTTTGAAATTGTTCTGAGCTTGTTTCATGGCATCGAAATAAATGCTTAAGTTCAATGTAGTTAATTTCGACAGGTTTTCGGGCAAGCTCAGGTCGGTAATAAGTTTGTCCATTTTGGTGGTTTGGTCGTTGTAACTGTAGTTGTTAATGTCCAACCCACGGTTTTGAAAAATACGGAACAAATCGACCGCAATTTGCTGGTTAGCAAAAGGAGGTAGTTTTTGAAATAGTGATAGTTTGGTTGGCAAGCGAACCTAATACGCTGTTTGACAGCTTTGTCATTGAAATTTGCATAAAAATTGGTTTTTAAAATGTTACTAAAAAAAATATAAACTCTGAGAAAAATAATTATTCTTTATTACCGTACACCTCCGAAAGTTTCGCTGAACTGTAGGGAAGCTTCCGTACATCTCCGGAAGGTCCGCTGGACTGTAGGGAAACTTCCGTACGCCTCCGGAAGGTTCGCTGGACATTGGGGAAGCTTCCGTACTCCTCCGGAAGGTCCGCTGGACATTGGGGAAGCTTCCGTACACCTCTGGAAGGTTCGCTGGACTGTGGGGAAGTATCCGTAGACCTCCGGAAGGTTCGCTGGACCGTGGGGGAGCTTTCCGTATACCGACCATAAAAATACCCGCTCCCGAAAGCCTGAAGCTTCCGAAAACGGGTTTTGTATGGTAGTAAGCGGGTGACTTTGAGTCACCTACTCTCTTAAGATATTATTTATCAACTTATTTTTGGAACAAAGCTATCCAATCTTCTTCTTTAAAACCAACAAGTACCTTGTCAGCCGAAAGCAAAATGGGACGTTTCACCATCAAGCCATTTTGAGCTAAAATTTCTAATAACTCATTTGTTGGGAGCGATTTAACCTTGTCTTTCATGTTGTGCTCTTTGTACAACAAGCCGCTGGTGTTGAAAAATTTGGCTATTGGCAAACCACTTTTATCAAACCATTCGGTGAGTTCCGCTTTGGTTGGATTTTCCTCTTTTATGGGACGATACGTATATTCAATGCTGTTGGCTTTAAGCCATTTTTCAGCTTTCTGACAAGTACCACACTTAGGATAACACAATACTAATGGTTTCATATCTTTTACTTTATGAACTTATTTAAAAATTGCTTTGAAAATGTCGTTTCCATTAGCAAACAGAAGTAGACCCATCAGGATAAAGAAACCCGCCGATTGAGCATATTCCATAAATTGTTCGCTTGGTTTGCGTCGTGTAATCATTTCGTAAAGTAGAAAAATTACGTGTCCACCATCCAAAGCCGGAATAGGCAGGAAGTTCATAAATGCCAGAATTACAGAAAGTAAAGCTGTCATCGACCAGAAAATTTGCCAATCCCATGTTTTAGGAAACATTTTACCAATACTGCCAAAACCGCCCAATTGCTTAGCTCCTTCCTTCGAAAAAACTAGTTTTAACTGTTTGGTATAGCTTGTTAGTGTTTCCCAACCCATATTTATACCAGCAGGTATAGAGGCCCAAAAACCGTATTCTGTTTTTTTAGTGTTGAAAAATTTTGAAGCAGGAAAAAATGCGACTCCTAATTTTGCATTCTCGGTAACTTGAACGTAAGCGCTATCAATTTTTCCTTGTCTGTAAAATCCAATTTTAATTTTTTGATTTTTATAACTATCAAGTTTCGATGCAATATCCTGAAATATAAATGCTGATTTGCCATTAATAGTTACAATACTATCGCCCATTGCAAGTTTTGCATCTTGGGCAGGACTTCCATCGCTCACTTCGGCAATCACAAAAGGATGACGAACCGACACAAGGTCAAGTTCCTCGGCCGCTAATATTTTTTGCGATAAATCGGCTGGTAGTTTTACTTCAATGCGATTGCTATCGCGTTCAACTAATACATTTTGATGACCTTCAATTAATACTGATTCAACAAAATCGGAACGTTTTTCCACGGCTTTTCCATCAACCGAAATAATTTTATCGCCATTTTTTAGTCCATATTCATTTAATGTTTTTGAGAAATGCAAGCCGTATTTTGCTTCGCTAAAAGGTAGATATTCTTCGCCCCAAGTAAATAAAACTGCCGCATAAATCACCAAGGCCAATACAAAGTTAACCAACACACCACCAATAATTATTGGTAAGCGTTGCCAAACTGGACGAGCACGGTATTCCCAATCTTGTGGAGGAAGCGCCATTTGTGCTTTGTCCATCGATTCGTCGATCATACCTGCAATTTTGCAATAGCCACCAAGTGGTAACCAACCAATTCCCCATTCGGTCGTTTCGGGATATTTACGCCAGTCGCCATCGGCAAGTTCGTTTAATGGAATAGGTTCCAAAAGCGGTTTCCCTTTCGCATCAACCATAATATCGCCTTCGGCATCTTTGCGTGGGCGTTCGTTGGCAGGTACATTTTTGGCCAATAATTTAATCTCCCATTTCCCGTTTATCCTTTTTGCTCTGATAAGCGAAAACTGTGGATTGAAAAACATATAAAACTTATCAACACGAACTTTAAATAAGCGAGCAAAGAAAAAATGCCCAAATTCATGTAGAACTACTAATATCGAAAGACTGAGAATGAGCTGTATAGCTCTGATTAAGAATGTTTCCATTAAATATAATTATTGTTTTTACTTGCCCCAAGCCCCTAAAGGGGATGTGAAGCTACTTTCGTCTCTTAAATTCTAAATAAATTAAATTTAAATGCATAGCACTTTGCATACTACTCTTTAAGCCCCTTTAGGGGTTTGGGGCAGTATTTACTATTTCATTTGTCAAGTCTCTTACTGCTGTATCTGTCGCTACATAGTCTTCGTATGTTGGTTTTGATATAAAATGTGCTTTTGCCATTATGGTTTCGATAATATCGCTCATTTGCAAAAAGCCAATTTTGTTTTTTAAAAATTCAGCTACAACTACTTCGTTGGCTGCATTCAAAATGCAAGGCATATTTCCACCTCGTTCCATGGCATAAAATGCAAAAGCCAGATTTCGAAATCGTTCTAAATCGGGTCTTTCGAACGTAAACTGCGAACAGATATTGAAATCGAGCCGCTGAAAATTTGTTTTCAATCGGTCGGGATACGTAAATGCATACTGTATAGGCAGTTTCATATCGGGTAAACCCATTTGCGCCTTTATCGAACTATCGGCAAATTGCACCATCGAATGTATAATGGACTGCGGATGAACCACTACATCAATCTGTTCGGGCATTACGCCAAACAGCCATTTTGCTTCGATTACCTCAAATCCTTTGTTCATCATACTAGCCGAATCAATCGTGATTTTCGCGCCCATATCCCAATTTGGATGTTTGAGTGCTTGTGCACTGGTCACTTGTTCCAATTCGCTTATCGATTTGGTGCGAAACGGACCACCCGAAGCTGTTAGTATAATTTTTTCGATTGGATTATTTCCTTCGCCCACTAAACACTGAAAAATAGCAGAATGTTCAGAATCGACCGGAAGTATAGCGGAATTATGTTTCGCCACCAAGTCGCAAATCAATTCTCCAGCCACAACCAAGGTTTCTTTGTTTGCTAGCGCAATTTTTTTGCCGGCTTTAACTGCATGAATTGTAGGTTCTAAACCCGAATAACCAACCATTGCCGTGAGGACAATATCCACAGGTTGCATTTCGGCAATTTGAGCTATTGAATCGGAACCAGCGAAAACCTTTATTGGTAAATCCGAAAGTGCGTTTTTGAGCTTTTCGTAATGCGCTTCGTTAGCAATAGCCACCATTTCGGGCTTGAATTTACGTGCTTGTTCTATTAGTAAATCCACCTGATTATTGGCCGTAAGCGCATAAGCCTCAAACAACGAATCATTGTCGGCAATCACCTCTAGTGCTTGTGTGCCAATGGACCCAGTGGAACCAAGAATTGCTATTTGTTTTTTAGTATCAGACATTAAGAAAATTAGAAATTAAGAAATTAATAGATTCAATTGAAATCCTGCCCCAAGCCCCTAAAGGGGATGTAAGTTTGTACCGAATGGTCTTTTTCTTTAAGCCCCTTTAGGGGTTTGGGGCAATCATTAAAATATTATCACATCCTCCGGATTAACAGGTTTTCCCATTTGCCACAATTCGAAATAAAATTGACTCCCTGCTTTTGCCGAAGCTTCATTGCCTGTAATGGCAATTCCTTCGCCTGCTCGTACATTGTCACCAACTTTTTTAAGTAACCGACTATTATTTTTATAAATCGATATATAGTTGTTTTCGTGTTGAATTTGAATTACATAACTAAAGTCGAATGTAAAGCCGGCATAAATAACAGTTCCAGCAAGTACACTCTGTACAGTTTCACCAATCGAGGTAATCATCGATATACCATATTGTTTCTCGGCCATATCAAAAGTTGACGAAATAACACCTTTTGTTGGTCGGAAAAATACAAATACATTTTCGTTGTAATTTTGTTCAATAGTGGCTAAGTTATATTTTTCTTTGTCTTCAAATTCTTTGACAAATTCCTTTTCGGAGCTAGATTTTTCGAGATGTTTGTCGGCTAATTGTTTAAATTGAACCGAATCTAATTCAGCAATTGAATCGGGTTTAATTCTACCTTCAAAAATTGAACGAATAACGTTTAGATATCCTGTCTGTAACTTTGCATCGTGCAATAATGAGTCGGCAAGCATTGATTCGTTAATGATATTCGACCTATCGCCACTTTCGCCATAACCTGGTAAATAATACCGAATAGGAGTTGCAAATATTAATAATGTCAATAAAATAAATGTAGCTAATACAAGCGATGAAGCATAAACCAATACGCTCAAACGCGACAAGCGAACGTGCCACGACTCCTCCAATGTGTTCTCATTCAGCACCGAAACACGATACTGAAAGCGAAGTTTTTGAAGAAATGAACTGAACCGAACTGATTTGCTTTTCATCGACAATATTTATATATTGAATTATTTACACAAAAGTAAGTTTTTTTGGTGTATAACCAAAATACAAGAAGCCCAAACTACAGTAGGTTTGAGCTTCTTAACAAATAATAGTTTGTTTTTTATTTATTGCAACTTAATTCTAAGGCATTCTGTTTCGTGTGTCAAACAATGATTGTAAATTTGCAAAAATTAATTTTCTTAATCTCTAATTTGTTAATATGGAATTGTCCATGCAAAGTATTACCTACTTGCAAGGTGTTGGCCCTAAAAAGGCTACGCTTTTCGCATCGGAACTTGGGTTACAAACAGCCGAAGATTTGGTGCGTTACTATCCATATAAATATGTGGATAGAAGTCGGTTTTATTATTTACACGAAATAAATGGTAATATGCCTTTTATTCAGGTTAAAGGACATATTATTCGTTTCGAGAAAATTGGGGAAGGACATCAACAAAGACTTTTAGCCATTTTTACAGATGGGAAAGATACTATAGAGTTAATTTGGTTCAAAGGTATTAAATTTATAATCGAAAAGTATAAAACTGGTATTGAGTATGTTATATTTGGTAAGCCTGCAGCTTTTAATGGCAAGTTCAATATATTACATCCTGAAATTGACCTTGTAACTGCATTGCCTCCGGCTGAGCAAATGGGATTGCAACCATTTTACAATACTACTGAGAAAATGAAAGCTGGTTTTTTAAATTCGAAAGCCATACAGAATATAATATATCCACTTTTAAACCAAGTTAAACAAGGGGTTTCGGATACACTTCCTGCTTATATCATCAAACGATTTGCATTGATGAACCTCACCGAATCGCTTGTAAATGTGCATTTTCCGAAAAATGCTCAAGCGCTTAATAAGGCTCGTCAGCGTTTGAAATTTGAAGAACTCTTTTACATTCAACTCAGCATACTTCGACAATCGAAGTGGCGTGAACAGAATTTTAAAGGATTTGTTTTTTCGAAAATTGGCGATAATTTCAACTCCTTTTATACTAATTGTTTGCCATTTGAACTTACGGGTGCTCAAAAACGTGTTTTACGCGAAATTCGTACCGATGTGGGTAGCGGTAGGCAGATGAATCGACTATTGCAAGGCGATGTTGGTAGCGGTAAAACGCTCGTAGCGCTAATGTCCATGCTTATTGCTGTTGATAATGGTTATCAAGCTGCGCTTATGGCTCCAACCGAAATTCTTGCTAATCAACATTTTGTAACTATAAAAGAATTTCTGGGTGATTTGGGAGTTAAAGTTGAATTGCTTACTGGTTCTACTCGCCCTAAAGCACGTGAATCACTACACGAACAACTTCGTTGTGGCGAAATGAAAATATTGATTGGAACGCATGCTTTAATCGAAGATACGGTACAGTTTCAGAATTTAGGATTGGTAGTTATTGACGAGCAACATCGATTTGGTGTGGAGCAACGTTCAAAGCTTTGGAAAAAAAACATTCAGCCTCCTCATATACTGGTAATGACTGCTACACCAATACCTCGTACGCTGGCTATGACGTTGTACGGCGATTTACGTGTGTCGGTTATTGATGAGTTGCCTCCTGGCCGTAAACCAATACAAACTTTTCATCATTATCAAACAAAACGCCTAAGTATTAATCAATTTATTGCAAAACAAGTAACCGAAGGCCGGCAAATTTACATAGTATATCCGCTTATTCAGGAATCCGAAAAAATGGATTTGCAAGATTTAGAGAATGGTTACGATTATATACGTGAAACATTTCCGCAATATAATGTATGCAAAGTGCATGGAAAACTGAAAGCAGTAGAAAAAGAGTATCAGATGCAACAATTTGTATCTGGTAAAGCGCAAATAATGGTGGCTACTACGGTTATTGAAGTGGGAGTAAATGTGCCAAATGCATCGGTTATGATAATTGAAAATGCCGAAAGATTCGGATTGTCGCAGCTGCATCAATTACGAGGTAGGGTAGGGCGTGGTGCCGACCAGTCGTATTGTATCTTGCTTACAGGCTATAAATTAGCTGCCGAAACTCGTAAGCGTATGGAAATTATGGTGCGCACTAACGATGGTTTCGAAATATCGGAAGCCGACCTTCAACTGCGTGGACCTGGCGATATCGAAGGCAAAGCGCAAAGTGGAATGCCTTTCGAACTAAAAATTGCTAACTTAGCACAAGATGGTAAAATGCTCGAAATTGCACGTCAGGTTGCTATCGAAGTGCTTGAGGATGACTCTGAAATTGCTAAACCTGAAAACTATGTGTTAACGCATCAACTTCGTAAACTAAAAACAAACACATTAAATTGGGGTGTGATAAGTTAAAAAATCGGAACTTTTTTTGAATTCTAAGCAAATTTACCTATTTTTGGATAGTATTTTTTTTTACATCAATAATACATTTTAAAATGGAAAAAACACTTGTAATTATTAAACCAGGAGCCATACAGCGCGAACTGGTTGGCGAAGTAATTTCGCGTTTCGAAAGAAAAGGTTTACAACTTTGTGGTTTTAAGATGATTCATCTGACCGATGAAGTTTTGGCTGAACATTATGCTCATTTAGCCCATAAACCATTTTTTAAACGTATTAAAGAAGGTATGATGATTACACCAGTAATTGTTTGTTGTTTGAAAGGTATTGATGCTGTACAAATTGTACATCAAATGGCCGGAAAAACAAATGGCCGTGAAGCAGTACAAGGCACTATCCGTGGCGATTTTAGTGTGAGTATTCAGGAAAACATAGTTCACACTTCCGACTCGCTCGATACTGCTGAAATTGAGTTGAATCGTTTTTTTAAACCCGAAGAAATTTTTGAGTATAAGCAAAATAATTTTGGATTCCTTTACGCAAACGACGAATTTTAATTATTAATTTTTTGAAAATTTCAAATTAATAAATATCCCTTAATTAGGGTCTTATTTACTACGATTGGCACATTAATATTTTTAACATGCATTTATTCCGAAATTTATTTTTATTGACGTTGTTATTCCTCAATTTTATTTCGGGACTTAATGCTCAGCATTTTAACACTTCTTTCCTTCCGAAGAAAGATACTGTTAATATTTATCAGGAAATGCTTAACGACCGCTCGGATGACTTAATGGAAAATCATCCGGCCGACGATATTTACAATAATATCTGGACAGCAAACCGTCTGAATCCTTATAAAATTCCGATCGATAGTTTGCCCGATTCAGTAAAAATTGATTGCCGATTTTTTAATGTTCCTGTGCCAGGTATAATAACATCCGATTTTGGACCTCGTAGATACCGTTATCATTATGGTACTGATTTAAAAGTTAATATAGGCGATACGGTTGTTGCCTGTTTTTCGGGACGTATCCGAATTATCGATTACGAAGCTCGTGGTTATGGACATTATGTAGTTATTCGTCACGAAAATGGGCTCGAATCGGTTTATGCACACTTGTCGCAAGTCCTTGTTAAACTCGATCAAAATGTGAAGAGTGGTGAAATTATTGCTCTGGCAGGTAATACTGGCCGCTCAACTGGGCCACACTTGCATTTTGAAACACGATACTTAGGTAACGCTATAAATTCAGCTACTATTATAAATTTCTATACTGGAAAGGTTCATTCCGACACTTATCTTATTACCAAGAAGAAGTCGTTTTATTATCAACGCGATGTGATAGCTGCTAAAAAAGCTCAAACAAAAGCAAAGTATTACACAGTACGTAAAGGTGATAATCTCGGAAGTATTGCAGCACGTAATGGTACAAGTGTTAAAAATTTGTGTCGTTTAAATGGTATTAAAGAAAAGAAATTGTTGCAATTAGGACAAAAACTGCGTGTACGATAATCGATGAAAATGATTTTTTCTTAAATAGTAAATAGTTAAATTGTAAATACTTATAATCAATGATTTCGAATCAATTTCCCATTAGACTTACTTTCAAAATTGGTACATTAAGTAACGATTTTGTAGCTCAAAATGCAAATGGAGAGACAATTGTATATGTGCGTCAAAAACTTTTAAAATTAATTGAGCAGGTTGATGTGTTTGAAAGTGAAGCTCGAAGCGAATTGTTATATACCTTACGAGCAAACCGTTGGATTGATTTTACTGCAACATATACTTTTACTAATAAACTTGGCTCCGAAATTGGACGTATTGTACGCAAAGGCTGGTCTTCGCTTTGGAAAGCACACTACGAAATTTACGACGAAAAGCAAATGCTCGATTTAACAGTGCGCGAAGAAAATCCATGGACTAAAGTATTGGATAGTTTGATTGGCGAGATTCCATTTTTAGGACTGGCAACAGGCTATTTATTTCACCCTTCGTATATAGTAACCCGTCCCGATGGAACTCCTGTGGTTAGGTTAAAGAAAGAATCTTCGTTTTGGGGTCGTATTTTTACTATGGAAAAATTAGCCGAGTTCGAAAGAGGCGAGGAAGAACGCGTTTTGTTGGGACTAATGATGATGATTCTGCTTGAACGTCAGCGCGGATAATTTTTGTTAGAGCATAAAAAAACTGCTAATAAGATAAGGCATTCCGCCCGAAAGTATGCCTGCTCCAAGTTTAAAACTATCCGTTTTGTAAAAAACAAAAAGCAATGCCAAGTTAGGAAATGCCGATAATAATAAAAGCTTTCCTAATAATGCGCTAGGATATAGAGCTTTGATTGTGTCGATTAATCCTGTGTCGAAAGGAGAAAATTGATTCATATACAGCCATATAAATAGTGGTGGAATGAAAATTCCAGGCACAAATCCTATCCAAAAATTATTAAATTTTTCTATTTTAAAATCTTTGAGTTCCAAATTTCTAACTTCTAATTTCTAATTTCTAATTTCTAATTTCCTATAGCTCCCAACTTTGAAGTGATTTTAATATACTATACTCGGTCAAGTCAATTTTGGAAGGAACCACTGATATATAACCATTTGCCAACGCCCATTCATCTGTATCGTGTGCTTCGGGTTCATGGTTTTTAAAATAACCAGTTAGCCAAAAATAAGTTCGACCTTGAGGATCAATACGTTTGGCGTATTCTTCGGTCCAGTTACCTTTGCATTGACGGGCAATTTTGATACCTTTAATTTCGCCTTTTGGTGCATTTACATTTAAGCAAACACCATAAGGAAGTCCGTTTTTAAGCGTTTCGCGAGTAATTTGTAAAATGTATTTTTCAAAAATTCTAAAATCAGCTTGTAGCGAATGGTCGCATATTGAAAATCCGATTGATGTCAAACCGTTTTCACAGCCTTCCAGAACAGCACCCATTGTGCCCGAATATATAACATTTATGGCCGCATTTGAACCATGATTAATGCCTGAAACCAATAAATCCGGTTTGCGGTCAAGTATGTCATGCAAAGCTAGTTTCACACAATCAGTTGGAGTGCCTGTACATTTGTAGCGTATCAATCCTTCGCGTTCTTCAATTTTTGTGTATCGTATTGGATGCGAAACGGTTATTGCGTTCGATTGACCTGAACGGCCACCATCGGGAGCCATTACTACTACATCGCCAATTTCCATCATTAAACGTGTAAGTACATTTATGCCATTAGCAGTATCGCCATCATCGTTTGTAATAAGTATAAGTGGTCTTGCCATTTTTTATTCAAAAATCGTATTTTTGGTTATTGATAAATTCTAATTCTTCGATATTTTTAGCTGTGTGAAAAATAAAAAAACGTATGACAGGATGCTGAAATAAATTAAGTCACGTGAGTCAATTACACCTCTGCTTATCGATTTGTAATGTGCGTGTATTCCCATTTGCTCAATTATTTCCATCGAATTTCCCGAGTCAAAAAATGATGTTAAAATATCGAAGCCATAAAAAAGCACAAATGAAACTACAACCGCTATTATAAACGATATAACTTGATTTTTTGAAAGCGATGAAGCGAAAATTCCGATAGCAGTATATACAAGTGCCAATAATATTAAGCCAATAAACGACCCCCAAAATGCTCCTGAGTCAACATTTCCTACTGGCTCAGCCAAATACGAAACTATAAAATAGTTCAAAATGGTGGGGATAAGCGCTATTAAAACTAACAATACACTAGCAAAATATTTTCCAAGTAAAATTTGCCATTTGCTAATAGGTTTGGTTACCAACAATTCCCAAGTTCCACTGAGTTTTTCTTCGGCAAATGCACGCATACTAATGGCAGGACATAGAAATAAAAAAAGCCAAGGAGCTATCATAAAAAGTCCATCAACATTGGCATAACCCGATTCAGGGATATTATACTCACCCGGAATGACCCATAAAAACAAATTAGTGAGAATCAGAAATATACCCACTACTATATAAGCAGTAAGTGACCCGAAAAACGATTTTATTTCTTTTTTTAATATCGAGAACATAAGATAGTAAATATAAACTGCCCCCAACCCCTAAAGGGGAGTAAAGAAAAGAAACCATTCGGTACTATTTCACATCCCCTTTAGGGGCTTGAGGCAGATATTGTAAATAATTACATCATTAAAATAAATTCTTAACTTTGCGCTGTCAAAGGTAAACAAAAAATTATGCCTCACAAAGCTTCTCTTTTATGAATAAGTTTTTTTTAATATTTGTATTTTCTGTTTTTAGTTTTGTATTACAAGCACAAACCAAAAATAATTTTGCCATAAGAGCTGAGTATATGTATGGAAATATACTGAAACATACCACTCATTTACAAAATTTGGTGAAAGAACCTACTAAAGGTACGGAGCTATCTATCGAGTGGCAAACCATGGGTGAGCAGAATTGGCATCAATACATTGGTTATCCACGTATCGGGTTGGGTTTGGTGTCGCTCAATTTGGGTAATCCTGATAAACTTGGAAAACTGTATGCTGTTTATCCCTATTTAAATTTCAGATTATTCCATATTCAAGGTTTTGTAATGAACTTAAAAGGCGGAGCCGGAGCCAGTTTTTTGACCAAAACATTTAATAATACTGCATCTAATTTAAACGACCTAAATACAGGTAATGCCGCAATAGGCTCAATATTAAATGTGTATTTTGCTGGTGGTGTTAATTTTATTGTACCTATCGATAAAGGTTTTGCTTTTGTTTCCGACTTTCAGTGGAATCATGCTTCGAATGGTAGTTTTTACCAGCCTAATTCGGGCATAAATATGGTTAATGCTAGTGCAGGGATAAGTTATACACCTTTTTATAAACATGCTTATAGGCCAATTCGAAAACATTTGCGTGATATGCCTCAAAAGTTGAGTTTTGAGTTTGTTGCTTCGGGTGGTGCGCGTGAGTTGTATTATAAGGATGATATACAATATCCTACGGGCTCTTTTGTAATGGCTGTGTATCGGCCGTTGGGTAACGCGATACGCTTGGGAGTAGGAGTGGAGGGTTTTTACGATGGTGTTTACAATGGAAATACAAAATTTCAACGAACTTATCTGACTGAAGATAAATGGGAAAATAAAATTCGAGTTGGAGTTTCGCTGCGACCTGAATTGATGTTTGGCCGTTTTACTGCTGGATTGCATTGTGGTGCGTATGTGCATAATCCGCTTAAAAATCTGGAACCGTACGCCGATGCAAAAATAGCAACGCTTATTAAACCAATATTTTATAAATATGATATTGAAAAGGAAGATGGTTGGTTTTATACACGTGCTTCGTTGCAGTATTCCGCAACTGACAATTTGTTCATTTCGTTGGGATTAAAAACACATTTGCAAAAGGCAGAATTTATTGAATGGGGTTTGGGATATAAATTTCAACAAAAAGACCCAAAATTTAGACACATCAGGCATTCAAAAAAATAATTACAATGTTGGGATAAGTAATTTCACTTTTGTTCATTCTCAGTGTTTTCAGTTTCGTTCCAATAATCTGTTTCTTCTTCCATTTCCTCTTCTTCCCATACTTTTATAGGCTTTTGCGGTCCTTCGTTTCGGAATACGATTGCAATAATTAGTCCTGTAATCAAACCAGCTAAATGTCCTTCCCACGATACGGGGTCGTTTACCGTCCACGGAAAAATATGCCATACCATATTGCCATAAATTAGCGTAACAACCAACGATATGGCTATGAGTGGTACATGCCGGCGTATTAAACCACTGAAAAGCAGAAACGAAGCCATAGCGTAAATCAATCCGCTAGCACCTACGTGCCTGCTTTCACGACCAATAAACCAAAGTATCATTCCACTTACAAACCACAAAGCAATAAAAATTTGGATATTTACTGGTCGGTAGAAATAAAATAAACAGCAACTCAACAAAAAAAACGAGAGTAAATTATTAAATAAGTGACTCCAATTGGCGTGTATAAAAATATAGCTAATAATCGTCCAAAGCCATTCCACTTTTCGTGGATATATGCCCGCTTTAGCAAAATCCCATTCCATACCAATTTCCAAAATATAAACCAACATCATAACCAATGTAAAAGCAAATGGTATAAATGCAATTTTAAATATATATTTAAAAGACGATTTTTTATTGTGCAGAGTCATCTTGTTTAATTGTAGTAAATGTACACAAAAGTACAAGTATTTTATGATTCATAACTTTCAATGTAGAATTAATATGGATTTATTTTGTTTTGCTCGAAAAAGCTATTCTAAAACATGTTTTTTTGTCAAAATATCCATTGTTGGTTTAAAAAAAAATATTAACTTGCAACACGAATTCAAAGAATATCAAAACCACGCTTATGAGTTACCTTAAATTTGACAAAACTTTACTGATTAATCTCGAGAAATCCTTGTCAAAAGAGATGATTCGTACAAATAGGGCTGGCGCTTACAATAGCACTACGCTGATCGATTGCAATACGCGCAAATATCATGGTCAGTTGGTGCTCCCACTCCCCGAATTTGACGATACGAACCATGTGCTTTTATCATCGCTCGACGAAACAGTTATTCAGCATGGAGCTGAATTTAATCTTGGAATACATAAATACAATGGTAATAACTTTAGTCCGAACGGACACAAATACATTCGTCAGTTCGATTGCGAAGTTATTTCGCGTACCGTTTATCGTGTAGGAGGTGTCGTGCTTTCCAAAGAAAGAATGCTGGTGTCGTTTGAACCTCGCATTTTAATAAAATACACTTTACTCGAAGCGCATTCGCCAACCACCCTGCGTTTTAAGCCATTTTTGGCTTTCAGGAGCGTAAATGCATTATCCAAGCAAAACGATACAGCTAAAACCGATTATGCTGAAACTCCAAATGGCATACGTACTTGTATGTACCAAAACTACCCTTGTTTATTTATGCAGTTTTCGAAAAAAAACACCTATCATCATCAGCCAGATTGGTACAATAATATTGAATACTACAAAGAGCAGGAACGTGGCTACGATTATCAAGAAGATTTAATGGTTCCGGGTTATTTTGAAATGCCCATTAAAAAAGGTGAAAGTATCATTTTTTCGGCAGGAATTAGTGAAATTTCGCCTCGTAAATTAAGCGAATTGTGGGATGTGGAGCTTCAACATCGTAGCGTACGCGACACAATGTTTAATACCCTGAAAAATTCTGCTCAGCAGTTTTATAAACGCGAAGGAGATAAAACCTATCTATTAGCTGGTTATCCTTGGTTTGGTGCTCGGGCTCGCGACCAGTTTGTATCACTTCCAGGTTGTACATTAGTAGTCGACCGCATGGATTATTTCGATGCTATTATGCAAACATCCATTCAAGAACTTCGAAGTTTTATGAATAATGATTTGTCAGCTATAAAATTACAAAATATTGATGATCCCGATGTGTTGCTTTGGTTTATATGGGTGGTGCAGCAATATGCTAAAAAACAAAGCATAACACTAGCATCGGAACAATATGGAGAGTTTATACAAGAGATAATTGCATTTATTCGTAAACAAAATCATCCACGTTTATTGCTTCAAACCAATGGTTTGCTGTATGTTGATGGAAAAGCTAAACCTGCTACTTGGATGAATGCTGTTGAAGATGGCAGACCAATTACGCCACGTACAGGTTATATTGTCGAAATTAATGCATTATGGTACAATGCCTTAAAATTTGCTTCGGAAATTACACGTGTATCGGGCAATGAACATGCTGCTGATATGCTTGATTACCAAGCCGAAATAACACGTGAAGCATTTGTGAAAACTTTTTGGAATGGTGCATATTTGTACGATTATGTAGATGGAAATTATAATAATCCCGAAGTGCGACCAAATATGATTTTTGCAGTTTCGTTACCTTATTCTACATTGGACAAAAAGCAAAAGAAAGCCGTTGTGGATATTTGTACAAAAGAATTATTAACGCCAAGGGGTTTGCGTAGTTTAAGTCCGAAAAGTGGCTCATATCGCCCTAATTATATTGGTGGCATGCTCGAGCGTAACCGAAATTATCACAACGGACCAGTTTGGCCATTTACATTTGGTGCATACAGTATTGCATATCTGAGTATTTATAAAGAAAGTGGCATTTCATTTATCGAACGTATGCTTACAGGTATCGAATCCGAAATGACTGAACTTTGTGTAGGCACAATTCCTGAATTGTTTGATGGAAATCCTCCATTTAAAGGCCATGGCGGAATGTCATTTGCCATGAGTGTGGCTGGTGTTTTAAGAGTGTTGGACGATTTAGGTAACTACAAAAATTAACAAGAGATGAAAGCATTAATGTTTGGGTGGGAATTTCCACCTCATATTTTAGGTGGCTTAGGTACTGCAAGTTACGGCTTAACCAAAGGCATGTCGTTGCAGCCCGATATGAATATTACTTTTGTCATTCCAAAGCCGCATGGCGACGAAGATCAGAGTTTCTTGAAAATTGTTGGAGCTTGTAATGTCCCAGTTAACTGGCGCGAAAACAGTTGGGAATATGTAAATAATAGAATTGGTAGAATGATGCATCCAGATGAATATTTTTGGTTGCGTAATGGCATTAAATACAATTTTTCGCGCATACATACCAACGATCTTGGATGTATTGATTTTTCAGGTCGATATCCTGATAATTTGATCGAAGAAATTGCAAATTATGAAGCTGTTGCAAGTGTTTTAGCGCATCAAATGGATTTTGACATTATTCATTCACACGATTGGTTGACATATCCAGCTGGAGTTTTTGCCAAGCAAATAAGTGGTAAACCGCTCGTAATTCACGTGCATGCCACCGATTTTGATCGTAGTCGTGGGCAAGTGAATCCTACGGTATATGGAATTGAGAAGCGTGGTATGGATATGGCCGACCACATAATGACGGTTAGTGAACTGACACGTAGAATTGTAATTGAAAAATACCACCAAAATCCCGCAAAAGTAACAACCGTACACAATGCAGTTGAGCCTTTGCCCGATGCCGATTCGTTTACCAAAACACCTCGACACGATAAAGTAGTGACTTTCCTGGGTAGAATTACCATGCAAAAAGGACCAGAGTATTTTGTTGAAGCTGCCTACAGAGTGTTGCAAAAAACAAGCGGAGTTCGTTTTGTAATGGCTGGTAGTGGTGATATGATGCATGCTATGATTGATTTGGCTGCTCGTCGCGGAATTGCTGATAAATTTCATTTCACTGGCTTCCTCAAAGGTCGTCAGGTGCACGAAATGCTTGGCGAAAGTGATGTTTATATCATGCCTTCGGTGTCGGAGCCATTTGGAATTTCGCCTCTAGAGGCAATGCAAGTGGGTACCCCTTCCATTATTTCGAAACAATCTGGCTGTGCCGAAATTTTAGATCACGCCATTAAAACCGATTATTGGGATATTGATGCCATGGCCGATGCTATTTATGCCATTGTAAAATATCCTGCCATGTATTCAAGTCTTCGTAATTTAGGACGCGAAGAGGTTGATAATATTAAATGGTATGATGCTGGATTAAAAGTGAGATCGATTTACGAAAGTGTAATGTGAGTTCATAAAGTTTGTAAAGTTTATAAAGTTCATAAAGTTTATAAGGTCAAGAGGTAAAATCTTTAAATTTTCAAATCATCAAACAAAATTAAAATATTCATAGTATGAAAAATATATGCTTCTACTTTCAAATTCATGAGCCTATACGGCTGAAACGCTACCGCTTTTTCGAAATTGGACAGGATCATTACTATTATGATGATTTACAGACAGATGAACGCATTGATCATTTGGTTGAAAAATCATATTTAAATGCAAATCGTACCATCGCTGAAATGATTCGTAGTTCAAATGGCAAATTCCGTTGTTCCTATGTAATATCCGGAGTTGCATTGGATCTTTTCGAACAATATTCGCCAGCAATAATTGATAGTTTCAAGGAATTAGCAAAAACGGGATGTGTCGATTTTTTGGCTGAACCTTACGCACATTCTTTGGCTTCGGTTTTTAAACCTGACGAATTTGAAAAACAGGTAAAGTTGCACTCCGATAAAATTAATCACTTATTTGGTATAAAACCAAGCACTTTTTTTAATACCGAACTCATTTACTCCGACGAAATAGGAGAATTAGTTTCCAAAATGGGGTATAAAACCATGATGGTAGAGGAAGCAAAGCACGTTATGGGTTGGAAAAGTCCAAACTACGTGTACAAACATGCTTATCTGCCAAAATTCAAATTGTTGGTGCGTAACTGGAAATTAAGCGACGATTTAGCTTTCAAATTTAGCAGTAATCAACTTACTGCCGAAAAATATATTAGCTGGATTACCGCATTACCCGCAGGCGAAGATATTGTCAATATTGGAATGGGGTACGAAGTTTTTGGTATTGTGAATTCGGCCGAATCGGGAATATTTGACTTCCTGAAAGCCTTGCCATATCATGCTATGGAACAGCAAGTTTCATTTGTATTGCCTGCCGAATATGCCAAAAAAACGGATGCTGCGGATGTTTTATCAGTGCCATTTCCGATGAGTTGGGTAGGTAACGACAAAGACCTAACTCCCTGGACAGGTAATGATTTACAACAAGAGGCTTTAAATAAGTTATATGCAGTATCAGAGCGCGTTAATTTGTGCAACGATAAACCATTACAGCGCGATTGGCTCTTGTTGCAATCTTCGGATCACTTCCGCTATATGAGTCACCGCGATGCTTGGGGGTCGACTTACGAAACGGCTTATGATGCTTTTATGAATTACATGAATATATTAGCCGATTTTCTGGAACGTGTTGAAGCTCAATATCCTACCACTATTGAAAATGAGGAATTGAACGAACTTCTTAAAACAATTACAAGCCAGGAAAAGGAAATTGAAAAGTTGGAAATGGAAATCAAAAAACTGAAAACTAAAAAAGCTCCCAAGGCTGAAAAATAAGACAAGTTTCTGATTAAAAAAGTGAGGCTTCAGATTTTTATCTGAAGCCTCACTTTTTTACCAAATTAATGCCACTTTAAAAGTCATTTTTTCGGGCAAATCTTCTATAAAGTCGGAATTTGTTACGAATAATCGCATTTTTCCTCGCTCATATTCATAATCCACTGTACGTGTCCATCTATTTCCAACAGCATCTTCCAAATGTCGAACATAAGGTAATGGCTGCGATGCATAATCAAAAGTGATGTATGTGTTTACAACTCCACTGTTGTAAACATAAGTGGAGATTTCGGGCATATCGAACGAGCAAGAGTAATAACGGTTAAAACCTTTACTGTCTGTGTTCTCTACCCAGTCGTTTTCATTCACTACCAAATTAATGGTTTTAATATTTGTTTGATCGTCGTTTACGTCGATACACGATACAGCTAATAAGCTGATTGCTAGTAGATAAAATAATTGTTTCATGGCTTTGTATATTTAAATTGTTTGTAATAGTTGTAGTTTTAACTGCATTTGCAATTATTGTGCCCGAAAATATTTATTTGAAATATTTTTTATCTAAATAATAGTTAAAACTTCAAAGTGCATTAAACTTTCAACTTAGTGTGTCGTCAGATATAATACAAACAATTAATTTAAAATTATTTACAATTTAAAATTCAAACTTTATGAAAAACAAATTTTTAATCGCAACAGTTGTGTTTGCCTTGGGCACATTGTTTATAAATGCCCAAAAACACGAAGGAAGACGTGGTGCTGAACAGCACAAAAAAGTAACACCTGAAATGCGTGCCGATAAAATGGCCGAACATTTACAATTAAATGCTTCTGAAAAAGCAAAAGTGCTTGAACTTTTTAAACAAGGAGAAGCAAAAATGCTTGCACTTAAAGAAGAAGTAATGAAACTAAAAGAAAAAAGTGAAGTAATAGGCAAAGAGCAAAAAGCAAAATTCGAAGCATTGCGCAATACGCAGCAAGCTGAATTGGAGAAGATTATTGGTAAAGAAAAAATGGCAAAAATGCAAGCTAAACATGCCGAAGGAATGCAAAAAATGCGCAAAATGGAGGAGATGCATAAGCAAATGCATAAACGTATGGATGGCAGAATGCGTAATCACAAACAAGGAATGGGTCCAAAACAGGATAAATTGAGGGATATGAAAGCAGCTTTTGCTCCCGAAAAACGTGCTGAACGTATGCAAAATGATCTTGGATTAACTGATACACAAAAAGAATCACTTACAAAGTTGTTTGTTGATCAAGAAAAGAAGATTGCCGAAGAACGTAAACAGAAATTTGAGGAAATGAAAAATGCAAATGATGCTGCTGTCGAAAAAATTATTGGCAAGGAAAAAATGGCAAAATTTATTGAAAATAGAAAGCAACAGGTAGAAAAGGTTAAGAAACATCGTAAAGCTAAGGTGGCTTGATGTAATGTGTTAGTTTAGTGTAATTTAAAATTAAAAAAGACTTTTCAGAAATCATCTGAAAAGTCTTTTTTATTACTCAAAATTCATAACTCGTAACTCAAAACTATCAATACTTATTATAAAATTGTCTTATATAGCTAAATGCTTGTGAGTAAATTGGTTTTGTAAATTCTACAAAAAGCGTTTGTTGCGATGGTGGTAATTGTGGATTTTGTTCGCATTGTTTCTTTTGTTCCGCTGTAAGAGCACGATCATCGCCATTATAAGTAGACCAGTTAGTATACCAAACATATTCACCACTAAAATTGCGTTGTTCAATTAGTCTGTTTTGTTGGTCGAAAACGCGAACACTTAAAATACCACCCGATTTAATTTCTCTACGAAACGAATTTAGTTTGGCCGTTACAGTATTATATACATTCACTTTTTTGCCTTCGATGGTAGCTGTGCCAACAATTACGCTATCGCGTTTCAAATCAACTGTTTTTTTCGAATCGTATACATTTCCAATAGAGAAATCCTCGAAGTTTAAAACCAGATATTGATGTGGGCGAACTTCGGAATTGTTACCAAATTGGTCGTAATTGTAGAATTTTATCATTCGTTTTTCAAGCACTCTACTTAATTCGGACAATAAATTGGTGCTGAAAAAGTCGGCTGAGTACTGATACTTCATCCCGGTTACAGGTTTTTCGAACAATACGCGTAATGTACCTTGGTAGCGAGCTTCTTCAATAAGTTTCAAAGCATCCTGATAGCCATAAACATAATTGTTGGAGCGTTGAAATAGCTGCATAGCGTTGCGGGCATCGAAAATTGTACCGGCATTTAAAGCTTTCATTCCCATTTCGTAAACCTGACCAGCAGCTACTTTACGTGCTTCGGATAATTCTGCAGGAAATTCAGTAGGCTTGGCAATGACACGGTTAGCTGCGGGTGTACGATAAATATTATCCGCTAATTGATTAATTTTTTCGTAATGATACACTACATCTTCGTAATTGTTAGGCGAATTGTTAAGTTTAGCCTTTTCAATCTCACGTTGAGCCATTTGAAGTGCCAATGGATATGTTTTTGTCAGAACAAACTCCGCTTTATCACTATTTGGCGACGATTTTAAATGATCGACTGCATCGAAAGCTGCTTTGTAATAGTCACCTTTTTTGTATGCTCTATAGCCCGACGAACAAGATGTTGCTACTAATAAAATGCTAATAGCAATAAGTAATTGTTGTTTCATAAAAGTAATTTTTAGATGTTAGAATCAATAACCAATAACGTGCGAACCTGCCTGCGGTAGGCAGGGCAAAATTACGCACAAAGTGCAAATATCGCGAAGCTAGTAACGCACGAAGTGCAAATTACATTCTTTCCGGTACTTCTATCCCTAATAAGTTCATTCCTAGCTGAATAACCTTAGCTATTGAAGCCGAAAGTTGTAAGCGGAATTTTTTCAATTCTTGATTTTCTTCTTTTAAAATAGAGAAATCGTGGTAAAATTGATTAAATTCCTTAACCAATTCGTACTCGTAATTAGCTATTAATGCCGGACTAAATTCATCGCCAGCTTGTTTTATTACCGCTGGAAATTCGGCTAATAACTGTATTAAATAACTCTCCTTTTCGGATATTGCAAGTGTGTTATCAATTTCTGTTTCAAAATTTATGCCCTGATCTACTGCTTTACGCAATACCGATTTAATACGAGCATGTGTATATTGTATAAAAGGACCTGTATTACCATTAAAATCAATAGATTCAGCAGGATTGAAGGTCATGTTTTTTCGAGGATCCACTTTCAGAATGAAATATTTCAATGCACCCAAACCAACCATGCGCGATATGTTTATAATTTCATCGGCAGTACAATTCTCTAGTTTTCCGAGTTCTAGCGACGTTTCGTGGGCAGTTTGTATCATTTCGGCCATTAAATCGTCGGCATCTACAACAGTGCCTTCGCGGCTTTTCATTTTGCCTTCGGGCAGTTCCACCATTCCGTACGAAAAGTGAACCAAATCCTTGCCCCAAGCGTAACCCAATTTGTCCAGTAATATTGATAAAACCTGAAAATGATAATTTTGTTCATTTCCTACAACATAAACCATTTTTTTGATATCAAAATCATTGTAACGCAGTTTGGCTGTGCCTATATCCTGAGTCATGTACACGGATGTGCCATCGGCACGAAGCAACAGTTTTTCGTCAAGACCATCGCCAGTTAAATCGGCCCAAACCGAATTGTCATCGCGTGTGTAAAACGATTTTTCGGCTACTCCACGTTCCACTTCTTCTTTGCCGGTGAGGTATGTTTGGCTTTCGTAGTATATTTTGTCGAAATCCACACCCATCTGTTTGTAGGTTTGGTCAAAACCAGCATATACCCAACTATTCATAGTTTCCCATAAATGACGAACTTCAGGGTCGTTTAGCTCCCATGCTAGCAGCATTTTTTGAGCTTCGAGTATAAGTGGAGCAGTTTTTTTTGCTTCCTCCTCGCTTATGTTTTTGTCCATAAGTGCTTTTATTTCAGCTTTGTATGCTTTATCGAATACCACATAGTATTTTCCTACCAAGTGATCGCCTTTTAAACCAGTACTTTCGGGTGTTTCGCCATTGCCAAAAAGCTTCCAAGCCAACATCGATTTGCAAATATGGATTCCGCGGTCATTTACAATATTTGTTTTTACCACATTCCAACCACAAGCTTTTTGAATTTCGGCTATACTATATCCGAGTAGATTATTGCGTATATGCCCCAAGTGCAAGGGCTTATTCGTGTTTGGCGACGAATATTCTATCATCATCGTAGCGTCAGTGGCAGTAGGTGTTTTAATACCAAATTTGTCGTCGGCATAAATAGCAGCTAATGTTTGCAACCAGTACGATTTATGAATGCTTAGGTTCAAAAAGCCTTTAATGACATTGAATCCGCTTACTTGAGGATTGTTTTTTACAATATATTCGCCAATTTCCTGACCGGTAGCTTCGGGCGATTTGCGGGCAATCTTAACAAAAGGAAATACTACAACGGTAACGTCGCCTTCGAATTCTTTTTTTGTTTTTTGTATCTGAATCTGATTAAGTGGAGTTTCGGTACTGTAAAGTGTTTTTACTGACTCGGCCACAACTGTTTGAATAATAGTTTCTAAGTTCATTGTTGCTTTATTTTTCGGAGTGCAAAGATACGAATTTTGATTCAAGAAGCAAGATGGTTTCAGTCATTATTTTAGCTCATCGAACTATGTTATTTAAGGCTGATTTATTGGACAAATTATAGCAAATTTTTTAAGCAAAATGGCACCTGAAATTTTTGTTACATTTTATTTCTACTGTTTTTTGTACTAGTAAAGTAGCTTTGAATTTGATTTTTCGAAACAAAATCTTACATTTTGAATTAATTGAAATGGATATTGTGTGAACTAAAGTTAAAGTATTGGCTTTTATAATGGATTTATGGTTAATAAATAATAATATATTGGTGTGCTCTGTCATTGGTTTTCATAAAATAGGCCGTTTTTATATGCGTAAATATTCATTTTTCATTCATTTATGCTTATTTTTTGCAATTTTGAGTCGAAAACTCTTCGAAAATAAAGAGCGTAGTGTTAGTGTTTTATTAAGTAAAATTTTTTTTTGTATTACTATTTATATTGCTGATATTTAATGATATAACATTTATGTGTGTGAGTTTTCATGCTTTGCCATTGGTTTTAATATTGTTGGTCAAATTACGAATTGGAATGTAGTTGAGAACCACAAAAATTTATTTTTTATGTGCTTAAAAATGTGTTTTGGTTGTAGTATTTATAGCTACAAGGCCTTGTGAATAACTGCTACAGTGCCTTGTCTATTGCTTTGAGTAGTTCGAAGCAGTAAATTTGAAATGTGAAAAGCAACAATAATTCATGTAAGGATTGAAGCTTGGAGCAACACAAAATAAAATACAAAAATTACTCACATTCAAAAAATAATGAATTATGAAAACGCTCAACTCAAAAACCATTCTCGCAGCAGCTACATTATTATTAACTGTATCGTTTGCAAAAGCTCAAACCCCAGTACATTGCTGCACTGTAATTGAAGTAACTGATGGTTACTATAGTGATAAAGTATGGATGATTACCGAACCTGGCACATCGGATGGTTTCGATAATGGTTACGATGGCTATAAATTTTTAAATGCCACTACTCCAGCTCCTCAAGTATTTGATAAAAGCATTGATGGAACATTTCAAGTTTCAAGTTTTCCAACTATCGAAAACAATGCATTTGCTTTTGTAGCAGGTGAATCAACTCAATACACTTTTACATTTACACATTACGACATTAATTATTTTTATCCCGGACTTTATTTGGTCGACCTATTAAAAGGTGATACGATTGATGTATATGCTCAAGGTGCTAAACATTCTTTCACAGCATCGAAAAGTGATATGCTTGAACGCTTTAAATTTATTACTAAGCTTCCTGTTGTTGTACCTCCAGTAGTTGTTCCTCCTGTAGTTGAACCTCCAGTAGTTGTAACTCCTCCAGTAGTAGAACCTCCAGTAGTAGTAGAGCCTCCAGTAGTTCCTGAACCCGAAATAGTTGACCCAGGTATCGATCCTAACGATGGAAGTGGCAGTACTGTAGTTGACAAAAAAGATAAAAAAGACAAAAAAGAAAATAAAGCCAAAAAGGTAAAAGTAAGAGCACACAATAAAAAGCTCATGGTTGAAAATCCAAACAAACAAAAAGCTAACATTAAAATTGTAAATGCACGTAATGGTAAAGTGGTAAAACAAGTAGTTGTTAAACCCGAAACTAACACAACCATAGAAACAGGAACACAATCCGGACAATATGTAATTCAAACTACTGTAGACGTAGATGTTTCGAGCACAACAGTATTAATGCAATAATTAGAGTTTTAAAAATAGGTAGAAAGATTGGTTTTTTGGGTTTAAAGTGTTAACGTAATTAGTCCTGATTTGAAAATGATTTGATGATTGAATCAGGACTAATTTTAAAACAAAATACCAGAACATCAACTGCCAAAACTAGATATAAGAAGTAATTTTTTTTCATAAATAACAATTCAGTTTTAACCTCGAAAATTGCTGTTAAGTTTACAAAATTAGGTGTGGTTTTAAAAAACTTAGATTCTTAACTTTTTCTTGAAAATTATCGTTTGAACATGAGTTAAAGCAAACAGATGGAATAGAATACATTTGTTTGCTTTTCCTTTTTTAAGGCATGATAAAATATGTTCTTAAACATACAAAATTATATGTTTCAATCATTTGATAAACAGTGTAGATGTTGTATATTTGCGATTAAAGTAAATAATGCGATTTTTTAGATTTTTTTTGAATATATTTTAATGTTGAGTCCACTCCGAAAAGTCTGAGCAGACAGTTTTAATTGATTAATACTTTGGTTTAAAAAATGTCATATAATTGGGTAAATTTACCCAAAAAAGTTCTTTGAAATATTGCGTATATCATTATTATT
>Ga0247844_1003016_pt1 | contig 25814 bp, 20 predicted proteins | sample LaCtaG_FD_192421 | JGI IMG/M metagenome (GOLD analysis project Ga0247844, IMG submission 192421) | Freshwater microbial communities from meromictic Lake La Cruz, Castile-La Mancha, Spain - LaCruzMarch201714.5m_1 | ecosystem: Environmental > Aquatic > Freshwater > Lake | place: Spain: Castile-La...
GGGGGGCTGAACTTCAGGCCGGGGGGGTTTGGTGGCGGCCGGCTTGTCGGAGGGCAGGGGCGTCGTGGTTTGCTCGCGGGGCTGAACCTCGGGGCCGGCTGTCTTTCCGGTCAGCGCCTTTTCGACCGGAAGCGGGGTTGTGGCTTGCGTGCCCGGCGGATCGCCGGCCGCCACGTCGCCGGACCCTTGCCCCCATCCGTCAGGCATGACCTGAACCTTGGACGACCCGTCCTCGGCGGCCTTGGACGAGCCGTCCGCCGCGGTTTTGGACGATCCGTCCTCTGCGGCCGGAAGAACCAGGGGCACCGGCGGTGCCATGGGTGCTTGAAGGAAGCCTGCCACAACGGCTCCATCGAGCCCGGCATCGACCTGCACGTCGGACGACTTCCCGGCTTCGGTCGACGTCCCCGCTTCAGTCGACGTCCCCGGCTGGCCCGGGCTCTTCGTCGCAGGCGCCGACTCCGGCTCACCGGAATAGGCCGCCAGCAGCGCCCCGAAGCCGGACGTGACCTCGCCCGAGCCTGACGCTCCCTGCGGGGCGGCCGGGACGGCGGGTGCGATGACGGACAGCAGGCTGAGTTCGGACATGGTTGCCGGGAAAGCCGTTCATGGAGGGGAGGGGGGGACGAGGGCGCCTGCTGCGCCGGACATTCGAGACCCCCTGCGCAAGTCGCGGGCCAAACGAACCGCGTCTCGTAATGGTCAGAAAACAAACAGAAAAGAGTCCAGGCCCGGCTTTCGCTCCCCCTTGCGGCTCAGTCGAAACTTGCCGCGTGGAGACGATTATTGCCCGGCGCCTGCCGTCGGCCGTGACGGCCCCCCAAGTCCAGCTTTCGTCTGGCCCGGTCCTTGCGCGCCCTGCCACACATGACCCAGGCGAGAAACGCAAGAACGCGTAAATTCAATAGCTTGTACGGTCCGCCCCTGCGGGGTGCCGGGCAAAAAACGCGCGTCGTGTGGCAGGGCTTGCCGGGTATCGCGACTTTGGAGGTCTTCGGATGTCCCTGAACGCAATCATGAACACCGCGAACTCTGGCCTGCAGGCAGCCCAGACCCAGCTTCGCGTCATTTCCGACAACGTCTCCAACGTGAATACGCCCGGCTATGTGCGCAAGGTCGGCGAGCAGCGGACCCTGACCAGCCAGGGCATGGGCGCAGGCGTTGAGGTGGGGCGTATCCGCCTGGCCACCGACCGGTTTCTGCAGGCGGCCAGTCTGAACGCGGGGGCCGAGTCGGCGCGCATGGGCGTGCGGCACGAACTCTATGACCGTATCCAGTCGCTGTTCGGTGACCCCGGCGGCGACAGCGGCTTTTTCGCGAAGGTCGACTCTGTCTTCTCCGCCTTTGCAGCCACTGCCGAGGACCCGACGTCGTCGCCCCGGCGACAGGACGCCCTGTTTCGTTCCCAGGCGCTCTTCGATGAGGCCAACCGGATCGCCGGCCAGATCCAGGCGGTACGTCAGGACGCGGACGGCCGGATCCAGAGCGCGGTTGGACGAGCCAACAGCCTGATTGAGCAGATTGAGGGCCTCAACCAGGAGATCTCGCGCGCCAAGGCCGTCGACGGCGATCCTTCAGGGGCGGAAACGGCCCAGCTGAACCTGATCAGCCAACTGGCCGAGTCCATGGATATTCGGGTTGCCGCGCGATCCATGGGCGGGGTGTCGATCAGGACAGGCGTGGGGGCGCTTCTGGTAGGCGATGGTGCGGCGACCCTCGAGTACAACCGCTCCGGAACGGTCACCGGGGAAACCGCCTTCGGAGAAGTCTATATCACCGAGCCGGGTGGGCAGAAGCGGCCCCTGCTCGACAGCCTTGTTTCAGGCGAGATCAAGGGCTTGATCGAGCTCAGGGATGTCGAGGCTCCCGCAGCGGCCGAACGGCTGGCCGAGCTGGTGTCTCATGCGGCTGATGAGCTGAACCGTGCTCACAACGCCCACTCCGCAGTGCCGGCACCGACCCGTCTCACAGGCCGCAATGTCGGTCAGTCGTTCGAGAGCGCGATTGCCGGGTTTTCGGGGCGGGCGACGGTCGCCGTGACAAACGCTGCCGGCGTGATCCAGACCCGGGCCGATATTGTCTTCTCCGGTGCGACCATGACGGTCAACGGTGTCGCCGCGACGCCGGCGACCTTTCTCGGGGTTCTCAATACCCAGTTGGGCGGCGCGGCAACGGCCAGTTTCAACAACGGCAAGCTGACCCTTGCAGCGACCGGAACCAACGGCGTCGCCATCGCCGATGACGCCGCTGTCCCGTCCGCCAAGGCCGGTCGGAGTTTTTCCCACTATTTCGGTCTCAACGACCTGGTGTCCTCCGACCGGCCTGCATTCTACGACAATGGTCTGACCGCGGCCTCGCCGCACGGCTTCACCGCCGGAGAGACTCTGACCCTCCGCTTCACCGGCGAAACCGGCTCGCGACTGCGGGAGCTGGAGATCGCTGTCCCCGCCGGCGGCACGGTCGGAGACCTGGTCACTGCGCTGAATGATCCGGCGACCGGGGTTGGCCGCTTCGGTGCCTTCTCCCTGGCGGCTGACGGGTCACTGTCCTTTGTCGGCAACGCCAACCCGGCGCCGACGATGACGGTGGTGCAGGACCGGACGACACAGGTTCCGTCAGGCGTGTCGGTGACCGAGCTATTCGGTATCGGCGGCGGCGTGCGCGCCTCGCGGGCCGACGGCTTCGCCGTTCGGGCGGATATTCGACAAACCCCTGCCAGGCTGGCGCTGGCGCGGCTGAACCTTGCGGCGGCGACGGGAACGGCGGCTCTCAGCAGCGGTGACGGTCGCGGCGCTCTGGCCCTCGCCGATGCGGGCCAGCGGGCGGCGAATTTCCAGGCCGCCGGCGGATCTTCGGGGGGATCGATCTCGGTCTCCCGCTATGCCGCTGAGCTGTCGGGCGAGATCGGCGGCAATGCGGCTTCGGCCAGAAGTCGCATGGAGACGGCAAGCGCGCTCTCTGCCGAGGCAACCGCCCGGCAGAGAGCCGAGGAAGGTGTCAATCTGGACGAGGAACTGGTGCTGATGACGACCTATCAGCAGGCCTTCAACGCCTCCGCCCGACTGATACAGGCGGCCAAGGACATGTACGATACGTTGATGGGGATAGTCTGATGACCCGCGTCGCCACTTTCGGAAACTATCAGTCGGCCCTGCTCGACCTGATGAGCGCCCAGACCCGGGCGGCGGAAGCCCAGCAAAGGGTCTCGACGCAGAAGAACGCCACTGATCTGACCGGTTTCGGCCGGCAGTCGGAAACCCTGACGGCCCTCAAGGGTGCGCAAAGCCGGATCCAGGGCTTTCTCGATACCGGCGAGGCCGTGAGCGCGCGACTCACGACCCAGGACCTGGCCTTGGGCCAGATCAATGACGCGATCTCCGGTGCCCGCGAGGCGCTGGGTGGTGCTCTCGCCACTGACTCCGGTGCCGCATTGATGCTGGACCTGGAAGGTCAGTTCCAGGCCATGCGAGGTGGCCTGAACATGCGGCACCTCGGAAGCTACCTGTTCGCCGGTGCCTCGACCTTCACCGAGCCCGTCGCGGCCGACAGTATGGCTGCCCTGGCCGCTGCGCCGGACGTGCCTTCGCTGTTCAGCAACGATACACTGAAGAGCGCCAGCCGGGTTGCCGAGGGAACGACGCTGGAGACAGGCTTCCTCGCCAATGAAGTCGGCTCGGATGTGCTGAGTATCCTGCGGGACATCCAGACCTTTCATGCCACGCCGGGGTCCGGCCCCCTCACCGGTCGGCTCACTGCACCGCAGAAGGCCTTCCTCACGACCCAGCTTGGCCGGCTCGCGGCGGCCGGGACGGAGGTGGTCACCAAGATGGCAGGGACAGGCACCTTCGCAAACCAGGTCGAGAGCCTGACCCGGGACCATGAGGCGCAAAAGACCGCCCTCGACAAGCTGGTGGCAGGCCGGACAGACGCCGATATGGCGAAAGCCATTACGGATCTGCAGCTGTCCCAGGTCGCCATCCAGGCCTCGGCCCAGGTGATCAGCCAGCTGCGACAGGTTTCCCTTCTCAACTATCTGAGCTGAAGAGTTATTCCGGGGCAAGGCAACGCCCTTCCCCGGGGGAGAGGCAGCATAAAGGCAGGGGTTGGCTGTTCTTTCGGTGCGCATCGCCCTCGCCGTCCGCGCGCATGCCGCCGTAGATGTCCCCGCCTTTGTCTGCCGGCACGTCATGGCAGGACCGGATCGGGTCAGGGGCAGCAGCGCCCTGGACCCGGCGCTTTCTTGAAGAAAACAAGTCGGCGCGGGTCTATTCGGACCCTCAAGCGACCAAAACCGTGGCTGAACGACTACGGCCCGTCTGCATTTTGACGTCTGGCCGGGCTTTGCCGTGCCGTCGGCGTAGTCAAAGCCGACCCGGCAATCTACGGACATGGCATGGCCGCAGCGGATTTCCAGATCGAGGACGGTTGGCCGGGACCGACGCTTCGGCTGTCCGGCGACTGGACTGCGACCGAGCTGGGCCGGATTTCGCGCCGTCTTGACGAAGCGCTCCGGGATCGTCCCGTTCACGCGGTGGATCTGACGGATCTCGGCCGGTTTGACACTGCCGGTGCCCTGGCGATCGTCCAGGCCGGCAACTGCGTCCTGCCGGCTTCGGCCTGGGCCCAGCGGCCCGGGGCCGGGCGCACCTATGCCATGGTCGAGAAGCTGGAGCGCGAAAGCGCCGGACCGCCCCGACGGTCAGCGGGCTGGGTTCGTTTTTTCGGCAAGGTCGGGCGCGGTGTTCATGACATTCTCGACGAGGCGTCCCTGTCGATGGCCTTCCTCGGCCGGCTTGTGGTCGCCTCAGGCTCGGCCCTTCGGCCGGGCCGTATTCGCTGGGCTGCCTGGTTCAGCCAGGTTGAACGCGCCGGGCTCGACTCGATACCGATCGTGGCCTTGACCAATTTCTTCATCGGAGCGGTGATCGCCTATCTGGGTGCCAATCTGCTGACCCAGTTCGGTGCCGGAGTTTACACCGTGCAGCTGGTGGCGGTGGCGACCTTGCGCGAACTGGCGGTCCTGATCACGGCGATCCTGCTGGCAGGCCGCTCCTCCTCGTCCTTCGCCGCCGAGATCGGCGCGATGCGTATGAACCAGGAGGTCGATGCCATGCAGGTGATGGGGGTCAACCCCTTTCAGGCGCTTGTTGTCCCGCGCCTTGCGGCCATGCTGCTGATGCTCCCGCTGCTGACCTTCATCGGTATGCTGGGCGGTCTGCTGGGCGGGATGCTGGTGACCTGGAGCGAGCTCAGCTACGGCCCGTCCTTCTTTGTCCAGCGCATCAGCGAGGACCCGAACATGGGTACCCATCTGCTGGTCGGGATGATCAAGGCTCCTGTGTTTGCGGTGGTTATCGCCGCCATCGGCTGCCGCCAGGGCATGGCGGTCTCGGGCGATGTCGAGAGCCTGGGTCGGCGGGTCACCGCCGCCGTGGTGCAGGCCATTTTCGCCATCATCCTTCTGGATGCCCTGTTCGCCATGATCTTCCTGGAGCTTGATCTGTGACCGCCGCAGTGACGCCGGCGGCTCCGGCCAAGGTCATTGAAAACCTCATCGAGGTGCGAGGCCTGCTGAGCCAGTTCGGCAACCATGTCGTTCATGAGGGGCTCGACCTGACGCTGGAGCGGGGTGAGGTGCTGGGCGTCGTCGGTGGCTCGGGCACCGGCAAGACCGTTCTGCTGAACTCGATCATCGGACTGAAGGAGCCCGAGGGCGGCTCGGTCAGCATCCTTGGCCACGACCGCGCGACCATGACCGGGGCGGATGAGGCGGATGTCCAGCGGCGGACCGGAATCCTCTTCCAGCAGGGGGCCCTGTTCTCGTCACTGAGCGTCATCGACAATGTCGCCTCGCCCCTCGTCGAGCACACAGGCCTGGCCGGGGGCGTGATCCGTGAGCTCGCCGAGATGAAGATCGCCATGGTCGGGCTGAAGCCCGAGGCCCACCATCTGAAACCCGCCGAACTGTCGGGCGGGATGCGGAAACGGGTCGGGCTGGCCCGGGCGCTGGCGCTGGACCCGGAACTCCTGTTCCTTGATGAACCGACCGCCGGGCTGGATCCGATCGGTGCCGCGGCCTTCGACGCCCTGATCCGTCAGCTTTCGCAAGACCTGGGTCTCACGGTGTTCATGATCACCCATGACCTCGACAGCCTGTACGCTATCACCGACAAGGTAGCGGTGGTCGCCGACAGACACATCGTGGCCAAGGCGACGGTTGAGGAGCTGGAGCGGTCAGACCATCCCTGGATCAGGGAGTATTTCCTGGGGCCGCGTGGACGCGCAGCCGGCAGGGCCGCCTGAGGAGAGCGGACGAGATGGAACGAGACGCCCACTACGCCGCCGTCGGCATTGCCACCATCGCCCTTTTGGCGGCGGCGGTGGTGTTCGCCATGTGGCTGGCCCGCCTGTCATTCAACAATGACTATGACGTCTATGACATCGTCTTCTACGGCCCGGTCCGCGGCCTGTCAGAAGGCGGAGAGGTGCATTTCAACGGCATCCGCGTGGGCGAGGTCACCGACCTGAATCTGGACCCGAAAAAGGGCGACCAGGTCATAGCCCGGGTCCGCGTTGATGCGACCACGCCGGTCCGCGTCACCTCGCGCGCCCAGCTGGAGCCGCAGGGCATCACCGGGCTGAACTACATCCAGATCACAGCCGGCAATCCCAAGAGCGCTGTGCTCAAGACCCGGTATCCTGCCAATGCCGTGCCGGTCATCCAGAGCCAGCCTTCGCCCATTGCCGAACTGCTCACCGGTTCCGGCACCGTCCTGGCCCAGACCGTTGATGCGCTGGACCGGATCAACCGGGTGCTTTCGGACGAGAACATCCAGTCCTTCTCCACCAGCCTGAAGAATTTTGAATCCCTGACCCAAGAGCTGGAAGCGCACAAGGGCGTGCTGGAGCAGCTGGAGCAGGCGCTGATCAAGGCCAATTCCGCGGTGGCCGAATATGAGGCGCTCGCGGTCAGCGCGCGCCGGATCATCGAGGGTGACGGACGCGAGGCTGTGGCGAATATCAACGCCGCGGCCGAGGAGGCGAGAGCGGCGATGGCTTCGATCAACCGCACGGCCACCAATGTCGAAGGTCCGATGGACGAGTTCGCCACCACCGGTCTGCCGCAGCTTCAGCAATCGATCCAGGCGCTCGAGGATGCAACCCGGTCGCTCGAGGGGCTGGTCGAGGAGGTCAGGACTCGCCCGCGCGACTTTATCGGCCGCGCGCCGACCAAGGAAATGGAGGTCCAGCCGTGAACCGCTTCTCATTGATCCGCCCGATTGCGGCGACCCTGGCCGCGATGGCCCTTTCGGCCTGTGCCCTGTTGGCGACGCCGGAACCGGTGCAAAGCTATCGCTTCGGCGAAGCCGCAGCGGCGTCTTCAGCGGCCCTGTCGGTCGCCAGCCCGACCGAGGTCACCCTGCGCCGCGTTGAGTTTCCCGAAGCGGTTGAGGGCGACAGGCTGCTGGGCGTCACCGGAACGGAGACCGCCTATATCGCCGGGGCGCGTTGGGTTTCGCCGGCGGCGGACCTCTATACGGAGAGTATCGAAAACGCCTTTGCGGCCCGGGCGACGCGGGTGCGCCTGATCGGTCCGCGTGAGCTCATCCGGGCCGGCCGGTCGCTTGATATCGACGTCCGTTCCTTTGAAGCCCGCTACGAGGCACCGGGCCTCGCACCGACCATCGTGGTCACCGCCCGCGCCCGGCTTCTGGCCCTGCCGGACAGGACCGTGGTGGCCGAACAGGTGTTTACCGTCGAACAGCCTGCGACCGCCAACCGGGTATCCGCCATCGTCGAGGCCTTCGACACCGCAACACGGGACCTGAACACCCGGATCGTTGCCTGGACCGATGCCAGCGCCGGCTGACTAAAGCGGCCGCAGCAGCGCTTCCATCCGGGCCTCGACTTCGGCGCGGCGGCTTTGCGAAGCGGTCAGTTCGGCGACTGCCCGGTCGATGCGCGCCTTGAGGTCATTGCGGACGCGGCTCATGCGCTCGCCATCGGGCCGGACGGATTTCGGCCGTTTGCCTGAAAGGCCCAGCGCCTCCTTCCAGTCGTCACGCCAGGCCGCCAGGCCTTCGGCACAGGCCTTGAGGGTCTCTGCGCTGCGGGCGTCGGCATTCTGAGCGCTGCGGATCAGCGGCAGGGACTGCAGGGCCGCGGCGCGACACGCCTCGAGCGCGGCCTTTCGGACGACCAGCGGATGCGGGGCGTCGCCTTCACCGGGGGCATGACCTTCAAGCCGGGCCGAGGCGGCGGCAAGATGGGCGTCGAGGTCGGCGAACGCCTCCCGGACCTCGACCCAGGCCTTGTCGAGGACGCCGGACCTTTGACCCGCACCCTCGACCCGGCCCGAAAGGTCCGTCGCGGTTTCGGACAGGCCGGCGGCCGCCCGGGTCCAGGCTTGGCGGAAGAGCTTCAGCCGGGCACCGCGACCCTTGAACAGGCCTGCAAGACCGCGGCGCGGCTCCAGCGCCGCCGGGTCGAGACCCTCCAGCACGGAACGGGCATGGTTGAGCCGGGCCGAGGCGCCGGTCAGGTCGCCGGCACGGGCAGCGGCCAGGGCGCGTTCGATGCGCTCCACGGCGGCGGACCGTGCGGATTCAGCGAAGACCTCGACCCCGGACTCCTCCCAGGCCGCGTCGATCTCTGCGATCCGCGCTGCGTCAGGCGCAGGCCAGTTGCCCTGCCAGCGATAGGCCCCGTCTGCCATCACCCATACTCCCCTCATCCGGTTCTGCGACCGGTGGAAGGACTATGACTACGACTTTGGCCCGGCGGCAACGGTACAGGTTGTCCCGGTTGTATGGCGACGGTCAGCCGAGGTCAGGCGCGATCGTATAGGTCGCCTCTGTCTTGCTCGCGACCTCTTCGAGAGTAACGCCCTCGGCCAGTTCGATCAGCTCCAGACCCGAGCCGTCCGGCTTGACGTCAAAGACGCACAGGTCGGTGATGATACGGCTGACCACGCCCGTGCCGGTCAGGGGCAGGGTGCAGGCCTTCAGCACCTTGGACTGGCCGTGTTTGTTGGCGTGATCCATGACGACGACCACGCGTTTGACGCCGGCGACGAGGTCCATGGCCCCGCCCATGCCCTTCACCAGCTTGCCGGGGATCATCCAGTTGGCGATGTCGCCGTTCTCGGCCACTTCCATGGCCCCGAGAATGGACAGGTTGATGTGGCCGCCGCGGATCATGGCAAAACTGTCCGAGGAGCTGAAATAGCTGCTCTCGGCGATCTCGGTGATGGTCTGTTTGCCGGCGTTGATAAGGTCGGCATCGACCTCGTCCTCATAAGGGAAGGGCCCCATGCCGAGCATGCCATTCTCGGACTGGAGGGTGACCTCCATGCCGTGCGGGATGTAGTTGGCGACCAGCGTCGGGATGCCGATGCCGAGGTTGACGTAGAAGCCGTCCTGCAGCTCGCGGGCAGCGCGGGCGGCGAGTTGCTCGCGGGTACGGGACATTGGGGTGATCCGGGTGTGGGGAATGGGGTGTGGGGTGTGGGGTCAGGTTTCGGCGGCGTCACGTGCTCTGAGTGACCGGATGAGGGCACCGAGCGCTCGACCCAGTTGATCACATTGGCCCAGAACCGGGTCGACCCTGGCCTGGGGTGTATGACCGACTTCCGCAGCGATAATCAGGTGTGTTTCCAGTTCCTTCAGCGATCCTTGTGCGATCATCAGGTGCCTGACGTAGTCCTTTCGGGTGCCTCGCCCGTATCCTTCGGCGACGTTGGCCGGGACAGACACGGCGGAGCGTCTGATCTGTGAGGTCAGGCCGAACAATTCGTCCTTCGGGAATGTTTGAGTGACAAGGTAGCACGCCTTCACAAGGGCGATGCCATCACGCCAGACGGTCAGTTCCCGGTAGGATTTGAGCGGCGCTGTCACCCTTCACACCCCATACCCGACACCCCACACCCCACACCCTGATCAGGCGCTCTCCCTCTGACGAACGGTGCGTTGTTCGATGCGTTTCTCGGGCACGGTCAGGACGATGCGGTCGACATAGATGCCGGGGGTGTGGATCTGGTCGGGGTCCATCGAGCCGGTCGGGACGATGTGCTCGACCTCGACGACGGTGACCTTGCCCGCAGTGGCCATCATCGGGTTGAAATTGCGGGCGGTCTTGCGGAACTGGAGATTGCCGCGGCCGTCAGCCTTCCAGGCCTTGACGATCGACAGGTCGGCGACGAGGCCGGTCTCCATGACGTAGTCGCGGCCTTTGAAATTGCGAACTTCCTTGCCTTCGGCGACCAGGGTGCCGACGCCGGTGGCGGTGAAGAAGGCCGGGATGCCCGCGCCGCCGGCGCGGATGCGCTCGGCCAGGGTGCCCTGGGGGTTGAACTCAAGCTGGAGCTCGCCGGCCAGGTACTGGCGTTCGAACTCCTTGTTCTCGCCGACATAGGACGAGATCATCCGGGCGATCTGGCGCGTTTCCAGCAGCTGGCCGAGGCCGAAGCCGTCGACGCCGGCATTGTTGGAGATGACCGTCAGGTCCCGGGCTCCACTGTCGCGCAGGGCGGCGATCAGGTGCTCGGGGATGCCGCACAGACCAAAGCCGCCGGACATCACGGTCATGCCGTCGAAGGTCAGGCCCTCCAGTGCGGCCTTCGCGTCGGGGAAGATCTTCCGCATCGCTTCCTCATTTTTTCACCGCCCGATGAATATTGGCAGCGCTCGTCCGTCCCTACCGTGGGGAGGCGGAGCGGGCAAGGCGAGCCTCGAAAAACACCGTCCGGATCGTCCACTGCGTCAGGACCTGCAGTTCCGCAACATGGCGTCCGGCTGCATCACTATCGGACGGAGCCCTCCGTCACAGGCTGCTTCGGCGGCGCGCCGCGGTGACGGTAGCGTGCCCCCTTGAACATCATCTTCGCCGCCTCCCAGTGGATGCCCCAGGTGACCTTCCAGGTCAGCAGGGGGTGGGTCAGGAAGGCGCGAAGCAACTCATCGTCGGTCAGGGGACGGCGTTGGCCGGCGAAGCTGGCGGTCAGGATCGGGGTCTCACCCCGACGGACGGCGACGACGACCGACACCGCCTCGCCGGGCGGGCGGACGGTGAAATCATAGGTCAGGTCGCGGTCCATGAAGGGCGAGACGAACAGCTGTTTGTCCACGGTCTGGCGGATCAGTGCGCGACCAGCCCCCTCCACCGCCTCCGGCGGTCCCCCTCCCCCGGGAGGGGGAGGAGAAGGCACGGCGACAAGGTAGCTGTGGCGCTCATGGAAGGTGTTGGTGACCTCATAGAGCAGGGCGGCGAGGGCCCCGTCCGGCGTGTGGCAGAAGAAGACGCTGATCGGGTTGAAGCCGTAGCCGAGGATGCGCGGCATGGTCAGCAGGCGTATCGGCCCGCCGGCGATGTCGATCCCCGCCTCCGCCAGATGGCCCTCGACCTGGGCGCGCAGGGGGCGGCCGGAGCGGTCGCCATGGTCCGAGGATCGAAAGCTGATCAGGCCGAACCGCCCTCGACCCAGCAGACCCAGGCGGGACTGGAGGCCGTCCAGCTCATCGAGATCGGCCAGCACCATCCAGACACGATAGCGCAGGCGATGGTCGAAGCTGCGCGACCGCTGATGCACGACCTCGCCGACATAGAGGGCGGAAGCGGCGGTGTTGGCCAGAGACGCTTTCACGCCGCTTCGGTCAGCCGGTCCGGGTCAGCGGATGGGCGCAGATGAATCCGGCCGCTCTCGTTTTCGACGGTCCACGGCCGGCGAACGCCGCCCAGCTGTTCGGCAACGGCCAGCCCGGACTGGATGCCGTCCTCGTGGAAGCCCGAGCCGAACCAGGCCCCTGCGAACCAGACATTGCGGCGGCCCTGAAGCGACCATAGCTCGGTTTGGGCGGCGACGGCGGCGCTGTCGAACACCGGGTGCTCATAGTCCCATTCGCCGATCACCAGGGCCGGATCCGGATCCCGGGCCGGGTTCAGGCTGACGAACAGGGGGGGGCCGGGCAGGGACTGGAGCTCGTTCATCCAGTAGGTCACGCCGCCTTCGCCCGCGCGGGCCGAGTAGCCCTTGTGAGTCCAGGCGGCCCAGGCCTTGCGCCGCTTGGGCATCAGGGTGACGTCGCGGTGCAGGATCACCCGGTTGGCCCGGTAGCCGATGGCGCCCAGCAGGCGGCGGTCCTCCGCCGACGGCGCCTCCAGCAGCGCCAGGGCCTGGTCGGAATGGGTGGCCAGGACCACGGCGTCGAACCGCTCCAGCCGCCCGTCGTCGAACCGCAGAGCCGCGCCGTCGAGCCCGCGCAAGACGCCGGTGATCCCGGCATTGGTGACGACCTGTCCGCGGAAGGCCTCGACCAGCCGGGTCACATAGGATCGGCTGCCGCCATGCACCGTGCGCCAGGTCGGCCTCAGATCCAGGGTGAGAAGGTTGTGGTTCATGTAGAAGCGGACAAAGGAGGCCGCCGGATAGTCGGCCATCTGTCCCATGGTGCAGGACCAGATGGCGGCGGCCTGGGGCAGCAGATGGGCGTCCCGGAACAGGGTCCCGTAGCCGCGACGCGCCAGATAGGCGTGCAGGGTCTCGCCTGTCCGTTCCAGCTCCGGCAGATCACGCGGCGCCTGTTTCTGGAACCGCAGGAGATCGCCGATCATCCGCCAGAACCGTGGGCTGGCGTAGTTGCGCTTCTGGGCAAACAGGGCACCGATCCCCTGGCTGCAGTATTCAAAGGCTCCGTCATCGATCGATACGGCAAAGGACATCATGGCCGGCTTGGTCGGGACGTCCAGATGCGCGAACAGGGCGGTCAGATTGGGATAGTTGGCCTCATTGTAAACGATGAAGCCGGTGTCGACGGCCACCGGCTGGTCCGGCGACGGGGCGTCGACCGTGCTGGAGTGACCGCCGAGGCGGTCGTCGGCCTCGAACAGGGTGACGTCATGCGCCTGTGACAGCAGCCAGGCGCACGACAGCCCGGAGATGCCCGAGCCGACCACGGCGATCCGCCGGCCCGGGGGCGAGGGGGGCGTCTCCGCGACGAGATGAGGGGGCATGCCGACTCCAACTGCTGTCCGATAACATACGGCCGAATCAGCCCGGTGGATGCCGTTCATCCGGATGCCGGGCTTTGACATAGATCTACTATCCCAAGTCCTGCCAGGAGCGTCCATGTCTCTCGCCAACGTCGCCATACGTCGCCTGCAGGATGCGCCGTTTCCGGACTTCATCGCCCGTCCGGCGATCGACAGTCTGGTCAGCGAGGCGCGCCGGCGGCTGGACCGCGAGGCGCCGCATGACGAGGCCGTGTTCGCCCGCGACATGGCGCAGCGCGCGATCGCCGAGCATACGGCGGCGGCCAATGCGCAGCACTATGAACTGCCCCCGGAGTTCTTCGAGATCTGTCTGGGCAAACGCCTGAAATACTCCTGCTGCCTCTATCCGGCCGCCGACACATCGCTGGATCAGGCCGAGGAGGCGGCGCTGGCCGAGACCTGCGATCACGCGGGGCTTGCCGACGGCCAGCGGGTGCTGGAGCTCGGCTGTGGCTGGGGCTCGCTGAGCCTGTGGATGGCCGAGCGTTATCCGAACTCGGCGATCACGGCCGTATCGAACAGCCATGGCCAGCGCGGTCATATCGAGGCCCAGGCGAAGGCGCGCGGCCTGACCAATCTGACCGTGATCACCTGCGACATGAACGACTTCAGCCCGGCCGACGGTGACGGTTTCGACCGCATTGTCTCGGTCGAGATGTTCGAGCACATGGCCAATTGGCGGGCCCTGCTGACGCGCGCCCGGGGCTGGCTGAAGCCCGACGGGCGGATGTTCATCCACATCTTCACCCACCGCGACGCACCTTACCGGTTCGACCATACCGACAGCGGTGACTTCATCGCCCAGCACTTCTTCACCGGGGGCGTCATGCCCAGCCGTGGCCTCATACGGCAGTTCCCGGACCTGTTCGCAGTCGAGCGTGAATGGACCTGGAGCGGCGTCAACTACCAGCGCACCGCGGACCACTGGCTGGCCAATATGGACGCCAACGGCGATCGGGTGATGGAACTGATGCGCGAGACCTACGGACCCGACGCGGCCCTGTGGCGGCGGCGCTGGCGGCGGTTCTATCTGGCCACGGCGGGTCTGTTCGGCAATGACGGCGGCAACACCTGGGCGGTCACCCATTATCTCCTGAAACCAGCGTAAGGACCTGACTTCATGTTCAAATACATAGCGGCCTATCTCGGCGCGGGCCTGACCTTTGCCGCCATCGATGCGGTCTGGCTGACCAATATGACCGACCGGCTCTACCGGCCGGTGCTGGGCCCGATCCTGGCCGACAAGCCGGATATGCAGGCGGCGGTTGCCTTCTACCTGATCTCCATCTTCGGGACCGTTTTCCTGGCCATCGCACCCGCGCTGCGTCAGGGGGCCTGGCAGCGGGCGGTGATAAACGGCGCCGTGCTCGGTTTCGTGGCCTATGCCACCTACGACCTGACCAATCAGGCGACGCTGAAGGTCTGGTCGCTCCACCTGACCCTGATTGATCTGGCCTGGGGCACGACCCTGACGAGCGTCTCGGCGCTGGGCGGGTATCTCAGTGCACGGTGGGCCGAGCGCCGGTTCGGCTGAACCTCGCTGGGTTAACCTTTTTGCTCCCGCGAGGCGGGCACGAGGTGGCTATACGGCGGTGATGGGTTAAAGGGTCAGACGGCTCAAGGTTCAGTCGGGGATCGGTTTGCGCGCTGGCATCAACGCTTTGACGGCGATCTTCCTGATCGGTGTCCTGGCCGGACTGGCGTTGACGCCAGACGGCCGGGCGTGGCTGCGCCATCCTACGATCCTGCTGGGCGACAGGGCCGCGGCCTCTGCGCCCTTGCCCACATCCGTCTCTGCGCCTGCCGCCGCTGCGCCCGCGACGGTGCCCGTTCCAGCCACCGCCCGCGCGACCCCCCTGAACGCCCGGCTGGCCGAGGGACCGTTGCGCATCGGCGTGTTCGGGGACTCCATGGCCGACGGCCTGTACGCGGGCCTGTACCGCGAGCTGCAGGACGAGCAGAACCTGAAGGTGAGCAAATTCTCGCAGGTGTCGACCGGGCTGTCCCGCTACGACTATGTGAACATTCACGCCAGAACCCGGGCGCAGCTGGATGAGCATCCGGTCGATGTCGCCGTGCTGCTGTTCGGCACCAATGACGCACAGGGTATCGATACCGGCGACGACATCCACAGGTTCGGCACCGACGGCTGGAAGGCCGCCTACGGCCGGCGGATTGACGATCTGGTCGCCCTGCTGCGCAGCCGGGGTATCGCGGTCTATTGGGTCGGCCTGCCCCGAATGAAGCGGGACAGCTTTGACGACCAGATGATGCTCATCAACGGCGTGATCGAGTCGCGGATGCGGGCGCTGGGCGTGCCCTATATCGAGACCGTGGGCCTGACCTCGAACGGGGACGGTGATTATGAGGCCTATCTCCCCACGGCGGGCGGACGCCGTGTTCTGATGCGCGCCGGCGACGGCATCCATATGTCGATGGCCGGCTATGTGCGGATGAGTGCCCCGGTCGCGGCGATGATCAGGCGCGACTCCGGACTGGATCGCGTGCCGTCACCGGGTCCGGCCTCCCCGCCGGCCGCAGAGCCCGCCGCCTGAGCATGAAAAGGCTCGCCGGGGTCCTCGTCGCGGCTGCCCTGGCGTCCGGTGCGGCCGCGCAGGTCCCCTATGGACCGGCGGACATTCCTGCGCCGGGCCTTTCCATCTGTCCCGACGGCCTGTGTCAGCCCGGGGCGCTCAACGGCGTGTTCGAAGCCCTGTCGGAGGCGGAAGCCGGTCGGGGTCAGGCACCCGTGCACATCCTCCAGATCGGCGACAGCCACACCGCAGGCGACCGGATCACCGGCAGGCTGCGGACGGCGCTGCAGGGGCGCTTTGGCGACGGTGGCCGCGGTGTGCTTCCGCCCGGCATCCCCTATGCCGGCTATTCGCCGATGCGGGTCGAGGTGACGACGGAAGGCTGGATCGCCACCCTCGCGCCGCTGGTCGGCAACACCGGCTATGTCCGGGCCGGCGTGGGGCTGACGGGGGTGCAGGCGATCACCGTCCAGTCGGGCGGGACCCTGACCGTTCTAAGCGACCGCCCTTCGCCCGCTCCACTGCGCATCGGCCTGTGCGGGGAGGGGCCCGGCCGGTTGCAGGTCACGGCCGATGATGAGGTCTGGATCGTCTCCCTTGACGACGGGCGCTGCACGACTTTGATCGCGAAATCGAACCACCGGCAAATGGTCCTCGAGGCCATCGACGGGGTCGTTTCACTGGATGACCTGCGCCTGACGCTCAGTGCCCCGGGGGTCGAGCTTTCGAATCTCGGCGTGGTCGGTGCGACGCTCCGGGATCTGGCCTCGCGAGATCAGGCCGTGATGGCGCGGGAGCTGGCGGCCTGGCGGCCGGCGCTGATCGTGCTGGCCTTCGGCACCAATGAGGGGTTCGACGACAGGCTGGACCCGGAGGCTTATGAGGCGCTGTTGCGCGGGCAGATCACGCGGTTGCGGCGGCTGGCACCGGAGGCGTCCCTGATGATCGTGGGTGCACCGGATGCACTGCGGAGCGGTGTCACCAGCGGCTGCAGCGCTGATGGCCTGCGCAGCTCTCCGCCTTCGCTGGCGCTGGTGCGGGACGTGCAACGCCGGGTCTCTGCCGACATGGGTGTGGCGTTCTGGGACTGGCACGGACGGATGGGCGGCGACTGTTCGGCGGATCGGCTGGCGACACGGGGCGAGCCCTTGATGTTGCGCGACCGGGTGCATTTCAGTTCTGCCGGCGCTGACTGGATCGGCGGCATGCTCCATGCCGACCTGATGACCGCTTATGAGGCCTGGTCAGCGCGGCGCAGGGGAGGCGAATAGATGCTCTTTCCCACGCTCGTCTTCGGCGTCTTCTTCCTGTTCGTCTATTTCACCGCCTGGTCGCTGGACCGCGAGAACGGGCGTCGCAAACTGTTCCTGCTGCTGGCCAGCTGGTTCTTCTATGCCCAGTGGGACTGGCGCTTCGTCGCCCTGCTGATCGCCTCGGCGGTGCTGAACTGGGGCGTCGGCGCGCTGATCGCACGGCAACCGGGAGCGAAGAAGGCCTGGCTGGTCGGCCTCGGGGTCGCGGCCAATCTGCTGATCCTCGGCTTCTTCAAATACTACGGCTTCTTCATCGAACAGGCCGGCGACCTGCTGATGCGGTTCGGCTGGGAGCGGGACCTGCCGCTGCTGCAGATCGTCCTGCCGGTCGGGATCTCGTTCTTCACCTTCCAGGGCATCAGCTATGTCGTGGACGTCCATCGCGGCAAGACGCCCCCGGCGAAGAACCTGCTCGACGTCATGCTGTTGATGAGCTTCTTCCCGCATCTGGTGGCCGGGCCGATCGTGCGGGCCTCGGATCTGCTGCCGCAGTTCGACCGGGCCCCGAGGCTCACGCGGGAGATGGCGACCTACGGTCTGCTGCTGATCGTCTGGGGCCTGTTCAAGAAGACGGTGATCGCGTCGGAACTGTCGGTGAGCCTCGTCGATCCGGTGTTCTTCGACCCGTCTGCCTACTCCGGGTTCGACATCGCAGCGGCGACCTATGGCTATGCGGTCCAGATCTATTGCGATTTCTCGGCCTATTCGGACATGGCCATCGGCCTGGCCGCCCTGCTGGGCTATTCCTTTCCGCGCAATTTCGACCAGCCGTACCGCGCGTCGTCGCTGCAGAGTTTCTGGCGGCGCTGGCATATCAGCCTGTCCAGCTGGCTGCGGGACTATCTCTATGTGCCGCTGGGCGGCGGACGGAAGGGGCTGGCCTCGTCCTGCGTGAACGTCTTCATCACCATGCTGCTGGGTGGACTCTGGCACGGGGCGGCCTGGACCTTCCTGGCCTGGGGGGCCCTGCACGGCGGGGTGCAGGTCATCGAGCGGCTGGGCCGGGCGGCCTTCGGCGACCGCAAGGTGGTGCCGACCGTGATCGGGGTGCTGGTCACATTCCACGTCGTCTGCCTCGGCTGGATCCTGTTCCGTGCCGAGAATTTCGATCTGGCCATGGCCATGCTGCAGGGGCTTGGCCGGGTCGGGCCGGTGACGGCGCTGACGCCCTTGCTGCTGACCCTGATCGTCGGCGGCCTGGCCATGCACTGGCTGCCGCCGCGCGCCATCGAAGGTGTGGCCGAGCGGTTGAAGGCGGCACCGTCGGTCACCCTGGGTCTGCTGATCGGTGCGGCCATTCTGCTGGTCGAGGCCGTCCGTCCCGAAGGCGTGGCCCCCTTCATCTATTTCCAGTTCTGAGGCGGCGATGACCGACGACCGCGATCCTCCCGAAATCCCGCTGGAGCCGTTTCCGGTCTACCGGCAGGAGTCGCCCTTTCCGCCGCTGGACGACGGCCTCACGGCCGGGCCGGGCGATCCCTGGAGCGACCGGAACCAGAACGTCGACGCCCACGACCTGCCGACCCGCGAGAACCGTCTGCTGGCGCTGGGGCGGTTCGCCTTTCCGCCTGACCCACCGCTGGACGACGAAGGCCTCGCCGCCCGCGATCGCCGTTGGGCCGGCCGCACGATCCTGGTCAGTGCGGCCTTCCTGCTCGTGTTCAACGCCGTCTCGCCCCTGAACTGGTCGCGGCAGCAGGCTCCGTCCTGGCTGCAGGGCACGATCCAGCAGATCTCCGGGGTCTGGGTCGGACAACTGGCGGTCTTCGGCGTCGACATGCCGCGACAGGGCGTGCGCGAGGCCTGGATGGCGGCGCGCGAAATGCGCTTCGCAGGTCAGGAACCGGCGCCGCCCGCGCCTTGACCGGAGCCTTGCCCGGACCCTAGCGTGCCGCAGCCCATCGGGGCCGGTCGTTTGGGGATTTCATTATGCGTCATCGTCTGCTCGGTCGGGCCCTGCCCGCCTTTGTGCTTCTGGCCGCCCTGGCCGGCCCCGTGCTGGCGCAGGAAGGCCGGACCTATCAGCAGCCGCCGGCCCCGATCGCCGAGATTCTCGACACCCGACCGACCCCGACGCCCAGCCTGTCGCCCGACCGGACGATGCTGGCCCTGTTCGAGCGCGCCAACCTGCCGCCCATTGCCGAAATGGCCGAGCCGATGCTGCGGCTGGCCGGCTACCGGATCAATCCGCGCAACAATGGCCAGGCCAACAGCCGGGTGACCTGGCTGACCGGCCTCAGCTTCCAGCCCGTCGCGGGCGGCCTCGCGCAGGCGGTCAGTCTGCCGGCCAATTCACGCTTCCTCTCACCCGGCTGGTCGCCGGACGGCCGCTCGGTGGCCCTGCTGATGGATGCGCCGACCGGGCTGGAGCTTTGGGTCGTGGACGTGGCCAGCGGCAGCGCGCGCAAGCTGACCGACGCCCGGGTCAATGCGGCGAGCGGCGGGGCCTTCGACTGGCTGCCGGACAGTTCGGGTCTGGTCGTCCGGATGACGCCGCAGGGCCGCGGCCCGGCCCCGGACGTCAGCCGTCCGCCTGAAGGCCCGATCGTCGAGGAAAGCTTCGGCCGCCTGGCCCCCGCCCGGACCTATCAGGACCTGCTGTCGAATGCCGGGGACGAAGCCCTGTTCGAATACTATTTCACCTCCCAGCTGACCCTTGTCCCACTGGCAGGGCAGGCGCGCACACTCGGCGCGGCGGCCGTCTATCTGGGGTCGGGCGTCTCGCCGGACGGTCGCTATGTCCTGCAAACCCGGGTGCGTAGGCCCTACAGCTATGTCGTCCCCGCAGCCCTGTTCCCGGCCGATGTTCTGGTGACGGATATGGAGGGCGTGGTCGTGCACCGGGTCGCCGACCTGCCGCTGCGCGACAACATCCCGACGCCGTTCGACTCCGTGGCGCCGGGCCCGCGCTCGGCCCAGTGGCGGGCCGACGCGCCTTCGACCCTTGTCTGGGTCGAGGCCCAGGACGGCGGCGATCCCCGCACCCCGGCCGAGGTGCGCGACCGGGTGTTCACCCTTGAGGCCCCGTTCGACTCCGCACCGACGCCGCTGATCGATCTGAAGGACCGCTTCGCCGGCCTGGTCTGGGGCGATGCCGATACCGCCCTGGTCGTCAGCCGACAGTTCAACAGCCGGCGCGAGACCCGCTATCTGGTCGATCCGTCGAACCCCGGACAGGAGCGCGTCCTGCTGGAGCGGAACTATCAGGACCGCTACAACGATCCGGGCTCCCCGGTGACCGAACCCAATGCCAGCGGCTTCCCGGTCATGCGGTTCACCGCCGACCGCACCCGTGTGCTCATGACCGGTGCCGGGGCGACGCGGGCAGGGGAGTATCCCTTCCTGTCGAGCATGGACCTCGTCACCGGCCTGATGGAGCGGATCTGGACCTCGGCGGACGGGGTCTATGAAAGTGTCGTCGGCATCCTCGATGAGGACGGTCGCCGGATGGTGACGCGGCGGGAGACCCGCAACGATCCGCCCAACCTCTTTGTCCGTGATCTGGACGCCGATGCGACGCCACTGACCCGCTTCCCGGATCCGGCCCCGCAGATGGCCGGGGTGACAAAACAGCTGATCAGCTACACCCGCGCCGACGGGGTGCAGCTGTCCGGGACGCTGTATCTGCCCGCCGGCTACGACAAGGACCGGGACGGGCCGCTGCCGCTGGTTATGTGGGCCTATCCGGCCGAGTTCACCGACGCCGCCGTGGCGGGACAGGTGGTCGACACCGCCAACCGCTTCACCCGGCCGGGTGGCATCAGCCACCTGTTCCTGCTGACCCAGGGCTATGCCGTGCTGGACGACCCCTCGATGCCGATCGTCGGCGTCAACGGGGCCGAGCCCAACGACACCTACATCCAGCAGCTGACCGCCAGCGCCGAGGCGGCGGTCGAGGCGGTTGTGGGCATGGGCGTCGCCGACCGCGACCGCATCGCCGTCGGCGGGCACAGCTACGGGGCCTTCATGACCGCCAACCTGCTGGCCCACACCGACCTGTTCCGCACCGGCATCGCCCGGTCGGGTGCCTACAACCGCACCCTGACCCCGTTCGGCTTCCAGGCCGAGCAGCGCACCTACTGGGAGGCGGGCGATACCTATACGGAGATGTCGCCCTTCACCTTCGCCAACCGGGTCAATGAGCCGATCCTGCTGATCCACGGCGAGGCGGACGACAACTCCGGTACCTTCCCGGTCCAGTCAGAGCGGTTTTATGCCGCGCTCAAGGGCAATGGTGCCAATGTCCGCTACGTCGTCCTGCCGCTCGAGGCCCACGGCTACCGCGCGCGGGAATCGGTCGGCCACACCCAGTGGGAGATGACCCGCTGGCTGGACCGGTATCTGAAGAACGCCGGGCCGCGGGCGGTGGCTACAGACTGATCAGCCCCCGAGGGTCGAGGGATCACACCTCGACGATCGGCCCCAGCCCGTCAGCGTCGCGCGCCACGGTGAACGTCTTCAGCACGCCTGCCTCATAGGGTTTGGTGAACAGGGTCGAGACGGTGCGCAGCTCGGCCTTCGCCTGATCGGCCGTCAGGGTCAGGAGGACATAGCCCTTGGCCGACTGGTCGCAGAAGATGACCTCGTCATTGGCCTGCATCAGGGCGGCGCCCAGCGGCATCCGGGGCACGGCGTCGCCGGGCGAGGGGCTGGAGATGGCGCTGGTTCCGAACTCGACGCCCCGGCGTGCGCCCGCCGCGTCCTTCAGTTCGTCGACCCAGAAGGCGTGGCTGTCGCCGGCCAGCACAACAGGCTGGACGCCCGCTTCGGCGAAGGCGGCGTAAAGCCGCTCGCGGCCGGCCGGATAGCCGTCCCAGCTGTCGAGATTGAAGGGAACGCCCAGCTTGAACAGCTCTATCGACTGGCGGACCTGATCCCGGACGGCAGCGGGCAGGGTGGCCAGCAGGCCGGCAATCTGTAGCGGATTGGCCATGGTGGTGATGTCGGGACCCTGGACGCGGGCCATGACGACCTGGTTGCCGATCACCTGCCAGGGCTTGCCCGAGGCCCGGGAGGCCTGAAGCGTCGACCGGATCCAGTCGCGCTGGCCCTCCCCCAGCAGGTCGCGGGCCGGGTCATTGCGCTTCGTCTGGAAGGCTGCGACGTCGGGACGACCGTCCACGACGGGCATGTCGGTGAGATAACGAAGCTGTTCGCCGCGGGCGAGAAGACGGGTCTCGACCATCAGCAGGCTGGCCAGATCGCCGAAGTCGAAGCTGCGGTAGATGGCTTCGGGCGTCAGTCCGCCGGCCGGTTCGCGGATGGGCATCCACTCGAAATAGGCCTTCAGCGCTGCCGCCTTGCGCGTGGCATAGTCGCCCTCGCTGGCCGCCGTGTGGTTTTCGGCACCCTGGGTCCAGGCGTCATTGGTGACCTCGTGGTCGTCCCAGACGCAGATGAAGGGGGCGCGGGCGTGGGCGGCCTGAAGGTCAGGGTCGGACTTGTACTGGGCGTGGCGGGTCCGGTAGTCGGCCAGGGAGACGATTTCGTGGGCCGGTTCGGGACTGCGGCCCAGCGGAGTCCCTGAGGCCATGCCGTAGTCGTCGGACCCGGCCCCGTATTCATAGATGTAGTCGCCGAGGTGAACGACGGCGTCGACCCGCTCAAGTTTCGAGACGGCGTCCCAGGCATTGAAAAGTCCACCCGGGTAGAGCTGGCAGGAAGCGACGGCCAGAACGACCTCGGGGGTCGGGCCGACGGGCAGGGTGCGGGCGCGGCCGTGCGGCGAGCTGGTCTCCCCGGCTGTGAATGCGTAGCGGTATTCGACTCCTGGCTGCAGACCGGAGACGGCAACCTTGACGGTGAAGTCGCGATCCGGTCCAGCCTCGAACGTGCCCGAGGCGACGGAGGCCGCTGTGTCTCCGTCGCGCCAGACCGACCAGTCAACGCGCACCGCCCGGACCGTCGGGTCTGACGGGGTGACCCGGGTCCAGATCACCATGCCATCCGCTCGGGGGTCACCCGAAGCAACGCCGTGGAGGAAGACCACGGACGGGACCGTGCGGGCCGCAGCAGGGGCGGCTGCCCCCGCCGCGCCGGCTCCGAAAAGGCCGAGCAGGTCGCGGCGGTGCAAGGTCATCCGGGGTGTTCCTAGTAACGCACGCTGAGTGTTGCGCCGTAGGTGCGCGGCTCACCGGCGATGAAGGTCGGCACGCCCAGCGAGTCGCCGGTGTTGCCGGCGTCCTTGATGAACTGCTCGTCCAGCAGATTATCGCCGAACAGTTCGACGCCCCAGTTGCCGGCTGACGGTGCATAACGGATCCGCAGGTTCATCAGGCCGTAGCTTTCCTGCAGCTCGTCCACGACGGTGTCGGGCACGAAATTGCTGGCCTGCAGGCTGGCGCGGTCGTTGTTGTCGTCGAAGAAGGTCTCCGACTGCCAGCTGTATGTCGGTTGAACCTCGACCGTTCCGCCGAACAGGGGCGTGCGCCAGGTCGCACCGATCGAGGCGCGGTTGTCGGGCGACAGGCGGAACTTGTTGCCGTCAAAGATGCCCGCTTCGAAGCGCGAGTGGTTGTGGCTGTAGGTGGCGAACAGATCGAGGTTTTCGGACGGGCTGAAGAAGGCCTGGCCCTCGAAGCCGTAGGAGCTGGCCTCACCGGCATTGGTGGTGATGAACTGGGTTCCGACCTGAACCGTGGTCTGGAAATTCTGGTAGTCGTAGAAATAGATCGCACCGTCGAGGCGGAGGGCTCCACCCATCAGGGCGGTCTTGGCACCGACCTCATAGCTGTCGACCGTTTCGGCGTCGACGAAGGTGAAGGTCGGGGCGGCGAAAGGCTGCGACGGCGGGCGGGCCGCGAGGACGGCCGGGCGGCGACCGCGGGCATAGTTGGCATAGAGGCTGGTGTTGTCGGTCGCCTCATAGCGGCCGGTGACGCGCCAGGTGACGCCGTCGTCATCCAGGTCCTGACTGACGACCGAACCATTGCCGGCGGTCGGCTGGAAGGTCAGGCCGAACAGCGGGAAGGCGGCCGTGACCGGGGCCGTGGCGGCACCCGGCTGGGCCAGCTGGAAGACATAGCCATTGGCCACGGCACCGAGGGCGGCGGCCTGGGTCAGCGAGGCCGGAGTGCCCTGGGCGATCAGGGCGTTGATCTGGGCCGTCAGGCCCTGCACTGCCAGCAAGCCGCCGAGGATCGAGCGGCCGTTCAGGGCGGCGGTGGAGATCGAGGTGGTCTTCTCGTCCTGGGTGAAGCGGATGCCGGCCGCGAACTCCAGCCGGTCCGTCGGGCGCCAGGTCAGGTCGCCGAACACGTCAAACGATTCCAGCGCGCTGGCGTTCGTTCCGGTCTCGATGTGCGAGGCCTTCAGATTGTTGCGGATGCCCGCAATGAACGGAGCGGGGATGCCGAAGCCGGCAAGGATGGGATCGAGCAGGGCCGGGTTGGAGAAGGCGATCAGCGGCAGCGCCGTGGTTCCGGCTGCCATCGGATTGCCGTCGAGCAGGCCGGCCAGCTGGGCCAGGGCGACGCGTTCGTTGAATTCGGTCGGCGTGCGCTGGAAGCCGTCTTCATTGAAATAGCCGGCGCCGATGAAGCCCGAGATCTGGCCGCCGTTGTCCCAGTTCAGGCGGAACTCCTGGCTGAACTGGTCGCCCTGGGCGTCTTCACCCGCGATCAGCATGGGCAGGGAGATACCGTCCGGATCGAAGGTCTCATAGGAGTCGAAATCGCGGTAGGCGGTGGTCGAGGTGAGGGTCAGGCTGTCTGAAAAGTCAAAGCGGCCGATACCGGTCAAGCCACGAACAGTCCGGTCGAGGCCGAGGAATTTGCCACCGTCGAAATTGGCCGAGGGCGTCAGGGCCGCACCGTCCCACGGATCGCGGCCGCCGAGGACTGCACCCGTGTTCGGGTCGGCCGGCGAATAGGCCATCGCCTTGAACGAAGTGCCGGGGCCCGCGTCGCTCTGGTAGTTGGCGATGACGTCGTAGCGGAAGGAGTCGTTCGGCTGGAAGGCCAGTCCGAGACGGTAGGCATAGGTCTGGAAGCCGTTGTAGTCGGGCCCGCCGAGCAGGTTCTCGACATAGCCGTCCCGGGTCTTCATCCGGGTCGAGAAGCGCATGGCCAGCATGTCATTGATGGGGGCGTTCACCATCGCCTCGACCATGGTGTAGTCCAGACTGCCGAAGGCGAGCCGGCCTGAGGCATCGAAGCTGTCAATGTCAGCCTTGTTCTGGATCACATTGATCGCGCCGATCAGGGCGCCACGACCGTAAAGGGTCGATTGCGGGCCCTTGGCGATTTCGATGCGCTCGACATCGAACAGTTCGACGTAGGAGCCACGCGATTTCGAGATCGAGACGCCGTCCTGATAGACCGACACGCGCGGCTCGCTGGTGGCTTCGCCCGAGTCCGATGTGATGCCGCGCATCACGAAGCCGGGGTTGTTGGGCGACTGGTTCTGCACCAGCAGGCCCGGGGTGAAGGCCGACAGCTCCTCGAAATCCTGGACGCCGAGGTTTTCCAGGGTGGCGCCGCTGTATGCCGTCAGTGCGAAGGGTACCTCGGTCGCGCTCTGCTCGCGCAGCTGGGCCGTGACGATGACCTCATCCAGCTGGGCGGGTTCGGCGTTCTGGGCCGATGCCGCCCCGGCCAGGGCCCAGACGACGCCCAGCGCACTGGCACCGAGCAGGATGGACGAACGTTGTTTGCGATGAATCATGGCAGCCCCCGAGGATTACCAGAAGCCGCGTAGCGCTGGTTCGTGCCGCATCGACGACATAGCGGCGACCGCACGGTGAACCTGCTGAGTCGTAGTTGTGATGATCTGTCCGTATACGGCAGGTGATCTTTCGGTGTTCGAAACCCTTGGCGCGATAGAACATTCCTGTTGCCTCAGCCGCGCTTGTCGGGTCACGCTGTATGTTGATCTTTGCGGGAGCAGCATGGCCTTCGACGAAATGTCCGGTGACGGCGGG
>Ga0247844_1003022_pt1 | contig 25786 bp, 17 predicted proteins | sample LaCtaG_FD_192421 | JGI IMG/M metagenome (GOLD analysis project Ga0247844, IMG submission 192421) | Freshwater microbial communities from meromictic Lake La Cruz, Castile-La Mancha, Spain - LaCruzMarch201714.5m_1 | ecosystem: Environmental > Aquatic > Freshwater > Lake | place: Spain: Castile-La...
CTTATTGTATCTTTGTCAAGTACTTGGTACACCATGAAGGGAATGTTATTGTTGTTTTGTCGCATACAAAACGTTCCCTTCTTTTAAATATTGTTTATACTCCTAAAAAAGTCAAGACGACTTCATCATTTACTTTTCTTGCATCATCTAAATCAAGCGTGCTATTTATGTTTTTAGCGCGTTTATTTTTTTCAACCTGCATTTTATCCAAAATTTCTTCTACTTCTTTTGGGAAATTGAAAACACCTTTTAAACTGTCATTGAATAAAAGATTGGTCATAAAACGAGCATTCACAATTTCTGATGCTGCCAATGCATTTGGGAATGTAAGAACCTTATTGGCATCAAGTTCTACCATTTCACCATTAACATCTTCTGATATTACCGGAAAAAAGTTAAGAAGTTCAGCAATATTCGCCTCTCGGTCTTTTTCGGTAATTTCTCCTTTTACAGCTTTGGGATTTAATCCATTGGCAAACTTGTCATAGATTTCAAGTACTCGAGTGGGTGCAAAATCAAACAAATACGCAGATTTTTTAGTGAACAACTCCCCATTTCTCATTTCTTTATAAGGATTTTGAGCCCGAAAAGCAGCCTGCATATACAACGAAGGCGTTTTAATGTCCGTGAGCATTAAAACTGCAGTCCACTCTTTAACAGTTACGCCAGTGGTTAATTGTCCGCACGAAAGCGTAATGGTTTTATCGTTTTCACGAATGGCTTTTTTTACTTTTTCAAACGAACTTTCATTGGCTTTAAAATCATTTTCTTCTTCTTCAAAACTTCTGCCATCACCAGCTGCGACAATTACTTCATAATCCTTGAATATAGCATCATTTTTCAGCAGTTTTTCTAGGGCCTTTACAGATTCAACCCTATTGCCAACATACCAAAAAGTATGTTTTAGTTCCTCTCTTAGTTCAGGAGTAGAGAAAGGGTATTTTATATTTGTTGTAAGATTTGTCAGAAATTCCTTAACCTCATTTTCTCGTATAAACTTTTTATCTTTTGCTCTAAAAAACTCATTTAAATCAAAAGCATAATCAACGTTTACGTTATCTATTTCTACCCCCTCATTTACTTCATTTGTTATCATTTGAGAAATACGATAAGTAAATAGCCTAAGGTCAGGCATATCTGTGTGTTCGCCAGATTCACCTTCTTCTATTTCTATTTGCTTAATCTTTTGCTCATCCAAATACGTCCAATTGTAAATGGCTTCTTTTGGGAATTTTTCGTTAGCTAGTTGTTTAAATGGTGTTCCTGAAAGGTGAAGTGTATGTTTACGCTTAATCATATCAAATGCAGCATCTGTTCTTCCGGTATCAATTCCTTCGTGCGCTTCATCTATAATCAATAAATCCCATTGTAAGTCGGCAACCCACCGTAATTTATCGAAATTCCCTCCAAAGTATTTAGACCCCTTTAAATCTTGTAAAGAAAGGAATGTAAATTGTGGTTTAATGGGCTTTGTTGAAATATGCTGTTCTCGCGTGATTGTTGGTCTATTATTTAAGGATGAAGTCTCAGAAATAAATGCATATCCATCGATAAACTCTTCATAATCATCAAACCAAGAATTTGCAATTGCAGGTCTGTTGGTTACTATAAGTACTTTTGTTGCTTTGAGTCGCTTTGCTAAATCATAGCTTGCTAGTGTTTTGCCAAAACGAGGTTTAGCATTCCAGAGAAATTCTCCTTTTTCATTATTTTCAAAATACTCAAACGCTTTTTTTACTGCCTCTTCTTGTTCATAGCGCAATGTATATTCTGTCTTTCCCTTACCGTTTTGAAGTGCTGAAAACTTTTCTATACGAAATAAATCAAACAACTCTTTTGATTTGCCAGGTTCTCCGTTGAAATAAAACCATTCTTCACCTAAATTAACTCTTCTTTCAATGCCTTTTTTTACAAGAAATTTATGGAAAGTTTTATCGATAAAACTTTCTTTTCCACCATCAAAAAAAGCGGGTGCACTCCAAAGTTTCGTGTATTTTTCTTTAAAAGCTGCTGTTTTTACTTGTTGCAGTATTCTTTTGTCAACATTTTCCTTTTCTGTATAACCAATTTTTTGTGAACCGTTATTCTCATTACGATTTGGCAGAATGTATGAGTATAATTGAGGATAAACGATTTTAAATGATTTTATATCTTGTGTTTTATTACTCATATTCTCTGTTTGAAAATTATTATTTTGGTGAAGGCAGCTTGAGCGCACTCTGAACCCCTTTTTAATTGATTATTTTGAATCGTTTCTTTATGGATAGAATAATTGAAGTTGAAGAAATATTTTTGTGTCCTGTGGACGAAAAAAGTTTGAGGAAACAACATACCATCCGACAAACGGCTGAAAAAAGCCGTTGAGCGGATGTTAAGTAGCGTACAACCGATTTTTTTTCGGTTTGACGCGTTGATGAAATGAAGAATGCTAAATAGAGGTTTTCCATCCGACAAACGGCTGAAAAAAGCCGTTGAGCGGATGCAGGATGTATAAACCCTGACAGTGGTTACTACCATGGCAGCGGTTGATGAAAATACGGTTGAATGAAAATATACAGTTAGAAGCTGCTCATCCGACAAACCGCTGAAAAAGCGGTTGAGCGGATTGCATCTGACAGCGTTACAAAAATAAAAAAGGAGGAAAATAATAGGAAAGTAAACCATGGCTTAGGATTTGGGCAATCCAGCCATTATTCTACGGAAAGGGAAACTTTAAGGCACGAAAAAGGCGTGAGTTTCGTCTTATCCGCCTTCGAGGCCCTCAGAAAGCCCACACAGAAATGATAAGTCAAAAGCCCACGCCAATTGGCGTGAGCATTTTGCTTACTGAATCTATTTCTGTGGCTCGCTTAAAAGAAATTTCTGAGGTTTCGAAGGCGCGAACAATAGCTAAATGCTATTTATAAAATGTTGAAATTGTTGTCATTGCATCGATTTGTTATCGATGAGGTATTTTGTTTTGTTGGTATTTATATTATGGTATCCACGTAGAGACGCACCACATGGCGCGTCTCTACGGTAAACCGAATCGTTCCTGTTTGTTTTGCAAATGTACGCATAAGATTTGTTTTCACAACCAGTTTATTAATAAATTATATTCACATTTTTGGTTTTCAATTCATATCATTATTTTTTGTCGCACATCCTCCATTTTAATGAGAATCACATCTATCACACAAAATATGCCTTCCGCTGGCAGAAATTACCATAAATCATTTGACGGACACCTTCCGCTGGCGGATTTTACCATAAATCATTTGACGGACGGCTTCAGCTGGTAGATTTTACCATAAATCATTTGACGGACGGCTTCCGCTGGTAGAAATTGCCATAAATCGTTTGATGGATGCCTTCCGCTGACGGAAATTGCCATTAATCATTTGATGGATGACATCCGCTTAACTTTTCTTGAATCCTTCGTTTGACGGATGACTTCCGCTTAACAATATTTTAATCCTTCATTTGACGGTCGGCTTCCGCATTAAGGAATTGACCATACAGCGGACGAATGATGGTTTCCGCATTAAGGAAATTTCAATCCTTCATTTGATGGACGACTTCCGCTTAACATTTCTTCAATCCTTCATATGACGGATGACTTCCGCATTAAGGAATTAGTCATCATTTACATTACATCTATCTTAAAATTGAGAATTATTGGGTTTTATGGTGTCAAAACACTCTTTCGGAACGAAATTGGAGGGTATTTAATTAGGATATATTTGGCACGTTTGCAAATATACTATAACGTGAGGGAATGGAGGCAACCCGAAAACGAAAAAGCCCGGAGATGCATATTGCATTCCAGGCTTTTATGGAACTAATCTCTAGTTCGTAGTGCTACATATTAAGCAGCGGGTGTGGTTGGAGCATCTTTGGCTGGTGCTTCAGTTTTGGTTTTCTGAGCCACTGCAAGTTTCACTTCATCAAACCGGTTTTGAAGATTCACACACAAGGAATCCCATTCGGGCGTATCAACTTGACTAGCCATCAGATTTACTTCATCCATATACTCCTTGATAGCATCGGTCAATTCCTTGCGCAAATCACTCGGAACAACTTTTACAGAGGATCTATTTGTAATTCCTGTGTATAATAGTTCATAGTCCTTTTGAGACTGTTCCAGTGCACTGAGTTTCTCAGTTAACAAAGTTGTGACCAATGCAGCAGAAAACTCTGACCTTTTCAAGGCTGCAATTATAGTATGATACTGCGCTGTTTGGACTAGAAGCATTAGTTTACTGAAATTTTTGCCAAACCGATTCACTTGTTGAAACAATAAATTGGCAGCAGCTTTCGTTTCGGTATTGGGCGAATTGAGTGAACCTTCGAGGTAATTGTACATTTGAATGAACAATTCGCTTCGTAATTCATACTTGGCTTTCAGGGCCTTTTTCAAATCACTTTCTTCTTGATCAAGTGTTATTGCAGCCTGGTAACGCAAACTCACATCCACCAAATGCAAAAAACGTTTCGTCACTTTGGCAGCTAGAATGCCAGATGTAATCACTGTATCTATAAAGCGCAATACAAACGCAGACAACTGCATGATATTGGCTTTGTTTATTTTTGAACGAAAATTTACTGTTGTATTCATATTTGTATTTATTAAAAATTTATTTGATGTAATTTATTTACACACGGTTTTAAGTAACTGGAATTATTTATTGATATATTAATTATTTCATAAGACGTTCATTTACTAGGTCTTACTAATTATTAATTGTTCATTATTAATTGTTAATTACTTTGTGTGTATTAATGAATAAGAGATCCAATTGGTCTACCTTAAGTCTATCCCTTTCGATAAGAATGGGACAAGCACAATGAAACAAATATTATTGGAAAACGATAGAGTGTTGTGCCACAGAAGGCATCCCTGATAAAGCAGGATTGACTGGAGCACATTCCGAATAACAATGAAACAAATGCCAAAAGTTTGCGCATCCATTGTCTGATGGAACGAACGGACATTGCCATCCGCACTTTCATTGCGCGCCACGACAGTATATATACGATTACATTTTCTTGAAATGGAGAATCTGTATAGTATTGATATGACTTCTGCGCATCAAAACTGCTATTGCAGGTTTGACAATACGGATATAAACTTGGAAATGGGTCGTTGAAATTGTTTTGGAAAATGCGTGTCATGGTTCTGGATTTGGGCATCCAGCCATTATTCTGAGAAAGGGAAACTTCACGAAATAAAAAAGCGTGAACTTTATCTTATCCACCCTCGAGGCCCTCGTAAAGCCCACACAAATTGATAAGTCAAAAGTCCACGCCAGATGGCGTGAGCATTTTGCTTGCTCTATTCTATTTGTGTGTTCACTTTTGAAATTTACGAGGTTTCGAAGGTTGCGAACAATAGCTAAATGCTATTTATAAAATGTTGAAAAATATTGTCATTACACCGATTTGTTGTCGATGGATATATTGTTTTGTTTATTGTTTTGCAAATGTACGAATAAGATTTGTTTTCACAATCTAATGATTAAAATATTTTTGGTTGTGTGTTTGTAGCATCACAGTCCCTAAAAATACAGGACATAAAAAGTAATGAAACAAAAGAACAAAGAATGGCCCGGATAGTTATAGGGGCGTGTGCTATTCTTCATTTGTTTATTAAGAGCGTTTTATTCTGTGGTCGGAACCAAAAATAAAAAAGAAACAAATTAAATTTGTTTCATGAGAGCTAACGGAATGATTGATCCTATACTAATTATCGACATTAAACGATAGTATCACGCAATATTAAAAATCCAATTACAAGTTATACCTTAACCTTGTAATTGGATTTTTTATTTAATGAATAATCAGATATATAGCTAGTTGTAGTAATTTATTAGTACTTAAGACAATCATTGACTGCGTTTCAGTAATTATTAATTATTAATTTTTAATTATTAATTAAATTTCTACCTCCACGAAGGATACAAATTTGGAACACGTTCGTTCAATCTGGCATAAAGGTTCACTAGTTTCTCTCTGATTTTATCTTTGTCGAACTGGGTAATGAGTTGCTTAGAAACAAGTAATCCGTTAGAATATGCAGTTTTGTCATTCATGAGTTGCCTGGTCATTGCTATAAAATCATTGGTAGTTGCAGCTTTCAAATAAGTATAATCATACAGCGATTTATACTCTGCTATATCTCTAAAAACTACCGGCATTCCACAAGCAGCTGCTTCTATGGGTGCCAGCGGACAGTTTTCCTGATAAGAAGTGAAAAGCATGGCATCGGCAGCAGCATATATCAGCGGCATTTGATCCAATTCCAACATACCTGTAAACTGGATGTTGCCAGGAGCAGATGCGATGCGTGCATCTATTCTCGAAATACCTTCTGTCATGGCCTTGAACGGTCGTCCTCCTGCCCACACAAATTTTCCTTGAGGAACAGCAGCAGCTACATCCATGAAATCTTCCACTCCTTTGCGGGCTTGCAGTTGACCAACTCCCAACACCACAAATTCATCGTCATTAAGCCCCAACAGTTCCCTTCCTTTTTTTCTATTTTCGGGAGTTCTTATCCATTTGTCGATGTTGATAGGATTGGCGATTCTTACTATTTCTGTTTTGGCACCCAACTCTTTAATCGCTCTTTCCACCATGGGTGAAATGGCAATACATACATCGGCATAAGAATATACTTGCTTGAAATACCACTTCACATAGGGCATAAACACTGGCCAATAGGGCAATGAGCCAATAATTGAATCAGGAATTACATGAACAGTTTGTACGCGTCTGTTTTTGTATAACAATCCTTTGAGAAAGTACAACGGCCCATAGGTATGGCTATGATAAACATCACCCGAGCCTTCGTTGTTGACAGTTACTTCTATATCGTTTTTTGATTTTAATAATTCCACATGGTCAATAAAAGCGGTGTGAACGCCATTGCCTTTCACCATGTATTGTGTTTCTGAAACTACATGTACTTTCATAATTGTTTGTTTTATAAACCTGCCCCCTAACCCCCTAAAGGGGGAATAAAACGGGTGCTATGATTTTTTGTTATTGAAATAATATCATATCCTAGTAATAAATGTTTATTCTTTTCATTGGTGTTTTCATAAATGAAAAAATTTTTGATATTTTATTTAGCTAAAATAAATGAAACTCAATGCTTGCATAATTCCCCTTTAGGGGTTAGGGGCCAATAGTTCTTCTTTAGGGGTTAGAGGCTCTTTATTTTATAATAGTCAATACTAGCATAATTCTCCGCCAGCTGGCGGATTAAGCGGTACTTTATTTTCTATCATTCGTTTTACAATGAAAAATACGATAGCAACAACCAGCATTGCCAAAGTTGTTAGTCCAATATATAAATGAAAATTGGAGTTGCCACCGGTCACCAAGTTCCAGTAGGGTCCAATTAAATAACCAATGCTAACATAGAAAAAAGACCAAATTGAAGCCGTTCCAATAAGGATAAGACTGTATTTCTTAGGCGGAATTTGGAGTAAACCACACAAAACCGAAACATAACCACGTATGAAAGGCGTTAATCTGCCTACGAAAATTCCCGATTGACCAGATGTTTCAATTTTCATCTTAATATTATTGATTTTCTTTTGAGGAAGTTTAATCCAACTGGGTTTTCGATGAAGTATTAATTGCCCGAAGAAATAGAAAACAGCATATAGAATGCAACTGCCAATCAAATCGCCAACTAGCGCTGAGATTACAATCAATGGAAAGTTTAATACACCGAGATATGCTAGGTAGCCCGCAGCAATCATCACAAATTCGTTGGGAATGGGATTTGGAAAGCCTACTTCTTGCAGAAAAACCAACAGCAATATGGCTAAATATCCATGTTGGGAAATGCTGAGAATAATTTCGTTTGACATATATAATATTGTTTTTTGCAAAAGTAGAGTTGATGTATGATAAGATTATTTCATTTGTTTTACAATTCTGTTTCAAGTTCCCGGCCTACAGTCTACAGTCTTCGGTCTTTAGTTAATAGATACAGATAACAGTCAAATTGTGACTGGAGACCGTAGACCGTAGACTTTTCATTGTCATATCATTTTAATTTGTATGTCTTAACGATGTAATATTATAGCCGTTATTTTGCAAAAAAAAACACCAAATGAATACACAAAAATTTTATCCAACAATAGTTATATCGGATGTTCATCTCGGAACGGAACATTCTAAAACGACACAACTAACCGATTTCTTACGTTCAGTAAATTGCAATACGCTTATTATGAATGGTGATATCATTGATGGCTGGCATTTGCAAAAAGGGGGAAAAGGGAAATGGAAGAAAGAACATACTGATTTTTTTAAAGTCATCATGAAAATGATGGAAAACCACAATACCCAAATCATTTATGTGCGTGGCAACCATGATGATTTTATTGACCATTTGGCACCACTATCATTTGGCAACTTGTCTATTGTGAATGATTATGTGCACGTAAAAAATGGTAAAACATATTACGTGATACATGGCGATATATTTGACAGTGTAACTTCCAAAATGGTTTGGTTGGCAAAACTGGGCGATATTGGATATACGTTTTTGCTTTGGGTGAATAGATTATACAATATCTACCGTGCCAAAAAAGGAATGGAATACTATTCACTTTCGCAAAAAATAAAGCAGAAAGTGAAGTCGGCAGTTTCTTATGTTTCCGATTACGAAAAGGAATTGGTGGCTTTGGCACGTGCTCGTCATGCCGACGGTATTATTTGCGGTCACATTCACCAACCAGCCAATACGCATATTGAAGGAATTCATTATCTGAATTCTGGCGATTGGGTTGAAACCATGTCGGCACTGTTGGAACACGAAGATGGAACCTGGGAAGTATATATGCACCGTAATAATGCTGTTAAACCAGAATCACTGGAGGTTTCAAAAGGAGTATTCACTCTTTCTACTCCAGCAAGTGAAGGTATGAAAGTGGCTTTTTCGCATTATTATTGAAAGAACCAAGAGACAAGAGGCAAGAACCAAGAGACAAGAGGCAAGATTCTGTCCTATTGACCCCCAAACCCCCTACTGGGGGCCTAAAGACCAAGTTTCTATGTTATCTTTAAAATACTGCGTCTTAAGCCCCCAGTAGGGTTCCGATAGCTATCGGGATGGGGGTCGAAGTAAAACAAATTAACCCATTATCCAATTAACTCATTATCCCATTAATAAAATGAAATACCTATTTGTAGTGCAAGGTGAGGGCAGAGGTCATTTTACCCAAGCCCTAAGTTTAAAGAGTCTACTCGAAAAGAATGGACACGAAGTGGTAGGCGTAATGGTGGGCAGTAGTGCCAAACGCGTATTGCCAGCATTTTTCACTGAAAAAATAAACAGTGATATCGTTCAATTTCAAAGTCCTAATTTTCTGCCCACTCCCAAAGGAAAACATTCGTCATTGATTATCAGCATTCTCTATAACCTATTGTTGCTGCCTGTTTACATTAAAAGTATTCTTAGCATTCGCAGTACAATAATAGAAAAGCAACCCGATGTGGTGATTAATTTTTACGAATTGATGTGTGGTGTAACGTATGGCATTTTCAAGCCCAATCCACCCATGATTAATGTGGCGCACCAATATTATTTCCTTACGCCCGATTTCCGGTATACTGGAAATAATCCCAAGCAGTTTAAGTTGCTGAATTTTTACACCAGGCTCACTGCCATGAATGCTTATAAAATGCTGGCTCTTTCGTTACGTATTGACGACAATTCATATTATGGAAAAATTGCCATTGTGCCACCGTTACTTCGACAAGAAGTGCTGCATAAACAAACGAAACCGGGAAATTATATTCATGGATATATGCTCAATAGTGGTTATGCAGCCGAGCTTACGAAATGGAGCAAACGAAATTTGGGTGAACAAATTCATTTCTTCTGGGATAAAAAAAGTGCCAGCCAAACCGAGCAATTAACACCAAGTCTTACGCTACATAAACTGAGCGATTCACTTTTTTTGGAATATATGGCTGGTTGTAAGGCCTATGCCACCACTGGCGGTTTCGAGTCGGTATGTGAAGCCATGTATATGCAAAAACCAGTAATGATGGTGCCAACGCACATTGAGCAGGAATGTAACGTGATGGATGCCATCCGTTCTGGAGCAGGAGTTACTGCCAGCGAATTTGACCTAGATATACTTTTAGAATATGTGCCTAATTACAAAAAAACAATGGAATTTCAATACTGGACGCGTACTGCCGAATCACTTTTTATGTACGAATTGACCAGAATTGAATACGAATCCTCAAATATTTTTGCAACAATATAAAAATTGCTTTCTAGTTAGTTTTGCTAAACCTTTACTGTGAAAATCTAAGAGCTGCCTTATTTAAGGCAGCTCTTTTTGTAAATATCATTTTACAGAAGAGAAAATGACTTAAGTAGTAGGAAAAGTAACTAAACCAATTGGAAAAGTAACTAAACCAATAGGAAAAGTAACTAAACCAATAGGAAAAGTAACTAAACCTATAGGAAAAGTAACTAAACCAATAGGAAAAGTTACTAAACCTGTAGGAATAGTAACTAAACCTGTAGAAAAAGTAACTAAACCAGAAGGAAAGAGACCGTTCATGAAACTGTATCTATAAAAGGGAGCATTCACGCAACTGTGTCTGAACTTATTATTTCGAAGAGAGGAATTAGACCTGCCTTTTAGGATATAACTCAAGCGAACTCAAACGGAACGCTTGCTTAGTTTAAGGGGACTCAACCTGAAATTTCCCCTATTCCCAAAGTAATCCAAAGACCATTCTTGAACTTAACTAACCCTGCCAGCTGGGCTGTAAAGAATAAGCAATTCAGTGAAAAATATTGTATCGTACTGAAATTTGTTTTCAGTTTTTTGTTTATAATCCTGAATTGTGTTTACATTTTTGTAAACCTATTTCAGGACTAGACACTGCGTCTTGTCCCCCTCTCCTTGGGAGAGGGGTTAGGGGAGAGGTCGAAATGTGGTAAATGCAAAACACGTATTGAACAATTTAAAATTATTTTTAGTACGATAACCAATTAAAACAACCAGTTAATTTTTTACACCCCACCTGTCAGCGATTATGTCCCTATTTTAGCTCAATACTTTGCATAATGTTGAAATGGTTTCGTAACAGGTCTGTCGTTTCAAAGTAATTTATATTTATTAGTCATGTATTGGTTTAGTAACTGATTTTTAAACTGGCACTTATACCTTTGCCGTTGAAAAAAAGTACGATTTGATTTGTAAAGTTGAATTCATGTAATTGTTTAAATTATATGAAATGTGCTCAGTAGATATTTGGATAAAATCCTTTTGATTATAAATTGGTTTAATGTTTTAATAATTAAAAAACAAACAAAAATGAAAATGAAATTTTTACTAGTCGGTGGTTTTACCTTGTTAGCCAATTCGTTTATGGCGCAAAGCACTGTCGTGAATGACTCAATTGGAAAATCGAGTTCATCAAGTATTTCACGCGTAAGTTCTTCTATACTAGAAGACCCTTGGGTTCTACCTACTGGTACACAATTTACTATGCCAATAGCTGCAATTGTAAAAAAGAATGGAGTATTGAGTCAACCCGATGGTCAATACTTAGGTATATTCAAAAATAATATATGTCAGGGTTATACCATTCTCACAGAAGGTCCTGTTGGTCTAATATATGTATTAACAGCGATGTATTCAACAAATAACGTTCCTGGATTTACATTTAAGGTTTATGATTCATATGCAAACCAGTATTATGATGTAGTAGAGACTGTAACATTTGTAAAAAATACTTCTATTGGAAATGCTGATGTACCAAAAGTTTTAAATTTGAAATTTGCAATAACAAAAACAACTGGTAATGCTTTAATGGGAAGTGTAAGTGGAACTGCAAACGGTAGTTTTACTTCTAATCAAGCTGTATCAGTAACAGCAACTCCAACAACAGGCAATCGCTTTGTAAATTGGACTGATGGAGTTGGTGGCACAGTAATGTCGACAAACGCTGTTTATGCATTTAATGCTTCGGAAAACAGAAATTTAATAGCAAATTTTGCAGCTAACTATAATGTTACAGCCACTTCTAACAATGACTTATTAGGAAGTGTTACTGGTGCAGGTTACATAGTTCCTGGTCAACCAGTTACATTAACAGCAACTCCAATCTCAGGTAAACGTTTTATCAAATGGACTGTGGCTGGAGTTACAGTATCAACAAGTGCAACATACACTTTTACTCCTAACGCAAATAAAACTTTAGTTGCAAACTTCGATATAATTTCGGGAACTACAATAACTGCACCAACTGCTACTTCAAGCGATATTACCACAAATAGTGATGTTGTCATCAACAATGGAAGTACTGTTTCAATAGATGCATCCAAAGAAGTTTATAGTTTGACAGTAACCCCAGGTGCTAAAATTGATTTAACGCAACCATTGACTGTTGTAGGTGACGTAACCTTTAAGGCAGATCAAGATAAATCGTTCAGTATTAAAATTGAAAGTGGGATGACTGTTAGCGGTACAGTTCGGTATGTGAAAACAATGAATGATAACCAATGGTACTTTATGTCATTTCCTTGCAATGTAACCATTAGTGAAATATCGCAAGTAGGTGGAACTGGTCTAGGACTTTTAGGAACCGACTGGTTTATCAATTATTATGATGGTGCTTCGCGTATTACTAACTTAGGAGCAACCTCAAACTGGAAAGATGTGAATGTGGCTACTCCAACGCATCTTAATACACTAACACTTACAGCCAACCAAGGATATATTTTTGGTTTGAAAACCGGAGTAGGTACCAAAGATCTTGCATTTATATTGGATAAAGCACTGGTTGCTGCCAGAGAATCAGATGTACGTACCATTCCAGTAGTAGCTTATGGTGATGCTTCAGCAGTAGCAGAAAATCACAAAGGTTGGAACTTGGTAGGACAACCCTACTTAAGTAGATTCAAAGGTGCTAATGCCGGTGGTATGACACATATGACTTTGCCAGTTGGTACTGGTGCAACATATTCTCAAGAATTAAAGGCTGACGTTACAAGTATTGACCCTTTTTCTGCTTACTTTGTACAAGCAGATGCAGCTCTTGAAACTACAGGTATAGATTTCGCTTTAGCTGGTCGTCAATTAGTTGCAAGTACTGTTGAAACCAATCAATCAGATCGTGTTCAACTTTATTTCACTAGCCCAACTGGAACCGACAAAACAAACGTGATTTTAAGTAATGATCAAAGTGTTGATTATAAAATTGGTCAAGATTTAGAAAAAATGTTAGGTTTGGGAACTTCTAAACCACAATTGTACACCAATTTGAATGGCGTAAATTATGCTTTCAATGCATTGCCAGTCAATAATGTTTCAAATCTATCTTTGGGATTTTATACTCAAACTGCCGGATCAAACGTGATAAGCGTAGATGCTTCTCAAGCACCTGAATTATCTCAATTGTTTTTAACCGATAAAGTACAAAATACGACTACTGATTTGTTGACTTCTAATTATAGCTTTACTGCAGAGGCTGGTACAAACAATACGAGGTTCTCGATTACTGCAAAACGTATCAGTACTGATAACAATAGTATTGAATCAACTACCAATAGCCCAATAATTAGAACTGAAGGTCATTTATTGACAATAAGTAATGTGCAACAACCTGCTACAGTTCGTGTATTTGATGCAATGGGTCGTTTGGTGATCAATAAGCAAATGTCAGCGAACTCAATAGAACTAAATGTGGCAACTGCAGGAGTGTATAGCATTCAAATTCAATCAATTGATAGCAATTTGACTGTAAAAACAATTATCAAATAATACATTCAAATAATTCAAAGGTGCTAAAGTTTATCTTTAGCCCTTTGATTTGCTCATAAGTACAATTATAAATCTACAAAAAAAAATAGTAATGAAAAATTATTATAATCAATCTACTTTTCTTATAGTAATATCATTGGTGATATTGTCTCTTTTTAGTTCGTGCAAATCTGAAGGCCGTGATTCAGACAGTAAGTTTTCAAAAAATGCTGGAAATGCTTTCTCCTTGGGTGGACATGGTAGCAATACTTCATCAACGAACAATCTATACGCCGGAAATTTGTCTAATTACAAATCAAAAGCAAATTCTTCTGCATCAAACACTGCAACAGGACTCGATATGCCTTCAGTATCAGCACCTTCTGCTAAAATTGTAGAAACTGATGTGCAAAATACAGCACAAAGTAATGTTTCAATGTCTGGAAATAATACTCGTAATCAATCTCAATCAAATGGTTTTAAATCTTCAAGTGCAAATTCAGGTTCAAATCAAGGATCAGCACTTGTTGCAGATATTAATTCAACGATAAAAGAACGAACAGTAACCACTGGAAGTGTAAAATCAAATGTAAAATCAAGCTCAAAATCGAGTGCTGCTGCTAAAGCTGGAGCACAAAAAGTAGGTGAAAAACCTGGTGAGCCTGGTTATGTTGGTCCTAGCTTACCAATTGGTGATGGTATTTGGATATTATTGTCATTTGTTTGTGTTTATTCAGGAAGAAAGTTATTCTTTAGTATCGTCTAATTTTAAAAAAAGGCAGATATAAATTGTTTTTTTTTATCTGCCTTTTTTATTATCTCAATTCATATTATTTGACAATTCCAATATGATTTATTTCTTTACTTACCTATATTTATGTATTTACGGTGTGGTTTTTCCGAAATGATAAAGTCTTAATACATAGAGTGTATTTGTATTTTGTAACAGCAATGAAATAGTTTAGCAATCTTTTAGTAGCCGTATATTCATTTGTTATTAATGTTGTCTTAATACTAAAGGAATGACAAAACTATAATTTTGCACATGAAATTTTCAACTAAAGAAATCGTGATTAAAAGAATTATTTTTACCCTTTTCATGTTTGTATTTGCAGTAAATACATATGCTCAGAATCCCTTGCAGGGAATTGTAACCGATGCCGAAACTGGCGAAAGTGTGATTGGTTGTAACATCTTGTTACAAGGTACCACAATAGGTACTATCACTGGAATGGATGGTGAGTATGCTTTCAAAAACATTCCAAACGGAACGTATAACGTTATCTATTCGTTTATTTCTTACGAAAAGCAGATACAAAAAGTATCCATTACTAAAGGAGGTGCATTGGTACAGAATATAAAACTGAAAGCAGCCTCTACCCAAATAAAGGATGTGGTGGTGACTGGAACCCGCCGAACCGATACAGAACTTTCATTGTTGATGAACAACAAGATGAGCGTGTTGACGGTGAATGGAATCTCTTCGCAACAAATAGCTAAGTCGCAAGATAAAGATGCTTCGGAAGTGATTCGCCGCGTACCTGGTGTAAGTATCCGTGATGGTAAATTTGTGATTGTACGTGGATTGACCGAGCGTTATAATTCGGTTTGGCTCAACGGTTCCACCACACCAAGTAGCGAGAGTGATGTGCGTGCTTTTTCTTTTGATGTTATCCCCAGCGGACAAATTGATAATATACTTATCTACAAATCGCCTGCACCCGAACTTCCTGCCGATTTTGCAGGTGCCATGATTAATATCAAAACAAAAAGTTTGATTGATAAAAACAGTATTAATTTTTCGTATTCTTATGGTAACCACCTAGGTACTACCGGAAATGAATCATTCACATACCAAGGTGGAAAAACAGATTGGTTGGGTTACGATGATGGCACAAGAGGTATTCCATCGACAGTGCCAACTACTGAAGATTATAAAAATCTTTTAGATCATGTTACTTATGCTAAAGTTGATAAAATTAATGAAATTAGTAAATCATTCAATAAAATAATGACACCTTATGCTAGTATAGCAAAACCTGATGCTGATTTTCAATTGTCATTAAATAATCGATTTACAGTCGGTGATATTTCAATTGGAGCAATTAATGCGATAGGATACAATTCTACAAATACAAATGAAAATTCTTTCAGGGCTGCCTATTGGGCGTATCCCGATACTTCATACCGTTATATGCAGCGAAGTTTTGCATCTAAAATCCGTCTCAGTGCATTGTCAAATTGGACATTAATTTTTGGCAATAATCAAAAAATTGAATTTCGTAATTTATTCAATAATAATGGTGTTTCTAAAGTAGTATTAAAAGAAGGGTTTGACTTTTATAGGACAACTAATGAACGTGCCTATGAGTTAGGATATGAATCACGAGCAACTTATTCAGGTCAACTTGCAGGTACACATGCGTTTGGGTCGGGTAAAATAAAATTGGATTGGGTTGCTGGATATTCTTATGCTGATAAAAAACAACCTGATTTAAGAAGAATTAAAGCTACACCTTATGATACTGATTTAGGCACACAATACATGATAAATTTTTCTAATTCTATAGATGCAATTAGTAGAATGACATTAAATAACAAAGAAAATATTTTCAATGCATCAATTAACTATTCTCATTTGATTAAAATTGGGAATTTTAAACCAGAAATAAAAGCAGGAACTTATTATGAGAAGAAAAATAGAAATTTTGACTCAAGAGTATTTGGCTATATAAAAATGGGGATGTTTGATTTCAAACAGAACAACTTTAGTTATTATCCTATTGAAAGCTATAATGGTAGTGTTGGATTTGATGAACAAATGTTTTCTTCTATCACAGAAATGCTTGACACAAAAATTGATTATATGACTGGTACACATATAATAGAATCGACTCAAAAGGCTGATTCGTATTCTGCAAGTAATGAATTAGGTGCAGGTTATATTGCTTTTAATGTGCCGATTACCAAATGGATAAATACCTACTTAGGCGTAAGAGTTGAGAAGAATACAATGACATTAAATGGTTATAAACGTGATGGTACAGATAAAAATCCTATTGAAGTAAAGATTGATTCAATAAACATATTCCCTTCAATGAATGCTACAATTAATATTGTGGACAATTTACTTTTTAGATTTGCAAGTGGAAAAACAGTTAACCGTCCAGAATTCAGAGAAGTTTCACCTTTTGTTTTTTATAGTTTTGAAGATAATGCTATGACGTATGGAAATACTAAAGTAGTTAATAGTTATATACAAAATACAGATGTTCGTTTAGAGTGGTATCCAACTTCAGAAGAAATTGTATCGTTAGGTGCCTTTTATAAAGATTTTACCAATCCAATAGAATCTAAAATTTTATATACTGGATCTGGGTGGAATTATACATTCGATAATGTTCGCAAAGGTGCAAAATCATATGGGGTTGAATTGGATATACGTAAAAGATTACATGAATTTGAAAAATCTGGCACTTTTAAATTTTTATCCAATTTCACATTTGTTGTAAACGCATCTTTAATTAAATCAGTTATTAAAACAGATTCAATTACTGAAGGAGCTTCTGAACGTACTTTGCAAGGACAATCACCCTATATCATAAATGTTGCTGTATATTACAATGATCAAAAATCTAAAGTTATAACAAGTCTAATGTATAACAAGGTAGGTGAAAGAATATCAACTGTTGGTGATATTGATACACCTCACATTTACGAAAGGCCATTTAAATCTTTAGATTTTACTATTGAAAAAGGTATTACTAAATGGATGAGTATTAAGTTTGGTGTTAAAAATATTCTTGATGACGATCTTGTTTTTCTTCAGTATCAAAAATATCCAGAAAAAGGAGAAACAAAAACCAGAGAACAAGTTACAAATAAATTTAAACCAGGTAGACAGTTCAAATTGGGTATTAGTGTAAATTTATAATAATACATTAAATATTTTCTAATCAATTTTTTTACCAATTATTTTTAATCAATTAAACAATTAAACAATTAAAAAAAAATGAAGAAGAATTTTCTTTTCGCAGGTCTTTTATTTTGTGCGTCACTTTTTGCACAAAATACAATTGACAACAGTTTTTTTGACAAAGTGAATTTCCGTGGGGCGTTTGGCTCAACAGACTGGACCACTGGTTGGACAAATTTCACTCCAACTACTACTGTGTACCCGGCATCAAAGTACACATTTTTTGCTGGAGATATTACCAAAAGTATTACATTAGGATCTGCATTTAATGCACCTGCCTCTTTTGTTAATCCATTGCTTAACAACTCTTTTTTTACTAAGGTTGATTACGTAGGTGCATTTGACCAAACTGACTGGACTGCAGGTTGGGCTAATTTTAATCCACAAAGCACAGTTTATCCTGCTACTACAGCAACAATTAACGCCGGTAATATTACAACCGATCAAACTTGGACTAAAGATCAAGTTTATTTGTTGAATGGTTGGGTATATGTAAAAAGTGGTGTTACTATAACAATCGAAGCTGGAACAGTTATTCGTGGAGACTTAACAAACAAAGGTACTTTGGTTATTGAAAAAGGAGCTAAATTAATTGCAAACGGTACTGTTGCCGAACCTATTGTATTTACATCAAATCAAGTTGCTGGTAGTCGTAATTCAGGTGATTGGGGTGGTCTAGTAATTTGTGGAAATGCTCCAATTAATCAAGCTGGTGGAATAGCTATAATTGAGGGTGGATTAGGTACTGAATATGGTGGAGGTCTTACTCCTGATGCAAATGATAATTCAGGTAGTCTTCAGTATGTTCGTATTGAGTATCCAGGTATTGCTTATTCGTCGAACAATGAAATAAATGGTTTGACTTTAGGTGGTGTTGGAGCAGGTACTACTATCGATAACATTCAGGTTTCCTATTCAGGCGATGACGCTTACGAATGGTTTGGTGGTACAGTAAATTGTAAACATTTAATCGCATTAGGGGCATGGGATGATGATTTTGATACTGACAATGGTTATTCAGGTATGGTTCAATTTGCTGTATCACTACGTGATCCGTTTAAAGCAGACCAAAGCAAATCAAACTGTTTTGAATCCGATAATAATGCTTCAGGATCTGTAACTACACTTGTTACTTCTCCTATTTTCTGTAATGTAAGTTCTTATGGTCCAAAAGTAAATATCTCTGATGTTGTAACTACAAATTACAATAGTTTGTATCAAAGTGCATTGCATTTACGTAGAAACACTAAGATCAAAATCTTTAACTCTACTTTTTCTGGATGGCCTTCAGGTGTTCAAATAGATGGTGATTTATCTCAAGCAAGTGCAATATCTGGTGATTTAAAACTTGAAAATATTGTACTTTCAGGAATGGGAACTGATTTTGTTGTTCCAGCACAAAATTTAGTTGATCCAGTTAAACATCAGACTTGGACGCTTACTTCTGAGGCTTCAAATTGGTTTAATACTGCTGCTAGTAATAATCGCATATCTACAGAAAATACTTCTTTGATGGTAAACAATGCATTTAATTTAACAGCACCAGATTTTACAACTTATGGTTGTTTTTCTTTAAACGGTTGGAATTATGTTAAATCAGGTAGCATATTTACTGTTATGCCTGGTGTTGTAGTTCGTGGAGATAAAGGATCAAAAAGTGCATTGATGATTGAAAAGGGAGCTAAGCTTATTGCTAATGGTACAGTTGATAAACCAATTGTTTTCACTTCTGGCGAAGCAGCAGGTTCTCGTAATTATGGTGACTGGGGTGGTATTATTCTTTGTGGAATTGCACCGAACAATTATCCAACAGGTGAAGCAACAATTGAAGGTGGTGTTACTTCAACACATGGTGCAGGTGCAGGTACTGCTGATCCACACGATAATTCAGGTAGTTTGCAATATGTACGTATAGAATTCCCGGGAGTTGCTTTTGCAACAAACAACGAAATTAACGGATTGACTTTGGGAAGTGTTGGAGATGGAACTACAATTGATAATGTTCAAGTATCGTATTCAGGTGATGACTCTTACGAATGGTTTGGTGGAACAGTTAATGCAAAACACTTAATTGCTTTCCGTGGTTGGGATGATGATTTTGATACTGATAATGGTTTTACAGGTATGGTTCAATATGCGGTTGCACTTCGCGATCCAAGTAAAGCTGACCAAAGTAAATCTAACTGTTTTGAATCAGATAATAATGCTGCAGGTTCTATAACAAACTTAATAACTATGCCAATATTTAGTAATGTAAGTTCTTTTGGTCCTAAAGCAACTTCTACTACAGCAAGTGCTAGTTTGTATCAAAGTGCAATGCATTTACGCAGAAATTCAAGTTTAAAAGTGTATAATTCAATTTTTGCAGGATGGCCTTCTGGGTTGCAAATTGATGGAACCAAATCACAAAGGAAAGCTGATATTGATTCACTTGTTGTTAATAACTGTGTGTTATCTGGTGTGACATCTACCAATTTCCTTGCTCCATCAGGAACTTGGACAGTAGGTTCTGAACGTACATGGTTTAGTAAACTTGCATATAGAAATGATACAGTTAATGTAAATTCGAATTTGAAAATTACTGATCCATTTAATTTGACAGCTCCTAATTTCTTGCCTTTAGCTACATCTAAAATGAATACAGGATCAAATTGGTCTTGGTCATTTACTGCTCAACCAGGTTTAGCAAATGCTGAAGCAATGTATTTTACTGCTTATGTAAATGGAGTTCAAATTACAGCTGCAGGTTCTAAGTTAATGGTGTATAAAAACGATGTATGTTTAGGAGTTGGTGTTATAGCTAACAATAAATTTTCACTTTCTGTAGGTTCAAATGTAGATCCTGAAGATAGTTTAACAGTGAAAGTTTATGATGCAACTACTCAAAAACTTTATCATATACCAACTTTTGTTGACTTTGACTCTTCTACACGTGTTGGTACATCATCAAATCCAAAAAGATTAGATGCTACAGCTTCTTTGACAATTCCTTTAATTAAAGGAAGTAATTGGATTTCATTTAATGTGCTTCCAGAAAATGCTCCAATTAAAACTGTTTTAAATTACACTGCATCAACTGGAGATTTTATTTCTAATCAAACTGAATCTGCTTTTTATTCGAATGGTAAATGGTTTGGATTCACTAATTTATTGAAGGGAAAACTGTATATATTATCAACTTCAACAACAACACCTGGAAGTATTTCAATTACTAATCAACCATTGGAATTTAATGAACCTAATAAAATGATTGCAGGTTTCAACTGGATTGGTTATTCTTTATTGAATGCTTATGATATTAATAGTGCATTTGTAAATTTATCTCCTTCAGCAGATGATTATTTAATTGGACAAGGTGTATTATCAACTTATGATGGTACCGCATTTGATAATCCAATTAATCTAAATCCAGGAACTGGTTATATGTTAAATATCGCAGCTTCGGGTTTATTAACTTTTCCTACAAATGATATCAATACTGCTATTAAAGTTAAGTCTGAATTGAAAAATTCTCAAGCTAAATTTACACCTGAAGTTGGACAGCGTTATGCTATGGCAATGTATGCACAAGTGTATAATAATGGAGTGGTATATCAGCCAGAAGGAATGCAATTAGCAGTATTTAAAGATGGAAAATGTTTTGGCTCTACTTTAATTAACAAAAATGCTTTTAGTGTTTCTGTAGGTTCAAATAGTGAAAAAGTTTCTGGTATGACTTTTAAAGTATATGACCCAACAACTGCAAAGTATTATGATTTGGAAGAAACAGTTGAATTTGATAACATGTTATCAGTTGGAAAGTTAAGTTCTCCAATAGCTTTGAAAATTAAGGGATTATCAATTGATAATCAAAATTCAGTTAGTGATGGATTTAGTATTTATCCAACTCAAATTGATTCAGAATTTAGTATTACATTAAATTCTGCAATAACTTCAAATGCTAGTGTATCTCTTTTTGATATTCAAGGTAAAAATGTAAAAACTATTTTTAATGGTGAAATTAATGGTAATAAATCATTGACAGTTCTAAGAGAGAACTTGAATAATGGAATTTATATGATTAAAGCAACTGTTGGTAATAATAGTTATTCACAAAAAGTTATTCTAAAATAACCATTTGAATATAAATATTAATAATTTAAGAATCCAGGGTGTCTTTTGACATCCTGGTATTCTTTATTTTTATATAATTTAAAATTAAAAAAAATGAAAAAGATAATACATGTATACATATTCATTTTTTGTTTTAGCTTATTTGCTAAAGCAAATAAAAATGAAACAACTTCGAATCCTTGGGTAAGTGAAGTAGGATTTAGATATAATATGCCTGTAGTGGCAAAAGTATATAAAAACAATACAACAACTTTGTATCAAACTGAAGGTTTAATATTAGCTGCTTTTAAAGATAATAAATGTTGGGGATTTGTTAATAATATAGAAGGGCCTGATGGTCAAAAAATACATATTGTTACTGTTGGTTATACAGCTACTACTGGAACAGGTTTTACTTACAAAGTTTATGATCCAATTTTAGATCTCGTTTTCAATGTTGTTGAAACATTTAATTTCACTACCGGTGTTCCAGTTGGCCAAATTGATTCCCCAGTTTCTTTACATACAACTGGTGTAGGTGTAGTCCCAAGTGCAATAAAAGAAATCTCTGATTTTATATTGAGTGTGTACCCAAATCCAATTAAATCCAATTTTTCAATCAAATTTGGAAATGAATCTGCAAATAACTCAAGAATAGAATTATTCAATTTAACAGGATCTTTGGTCAAAGTTTTATATGTAGGAATAATTTCTCCTAATCAGAGTTTCAATTTTAATATTAATGTTACTCCAGGAGTTTATATTTTGAAATCTAAATTAGATAATAAAAATAGTATCAAAAGATTAATATTTGAATAATAAATATATTTAATTAAACCATATTTTTTATATTAATAAAATTATTACTTCTCATGAAAAAAAATGCATTATTTATTTATTTAGTTTTATTTTCTATGTCAACATTCGGTTATAATGTTGAAAATTCTTCTCCTGCAAGAATTTTATCATCTAAACTAGAAGACCCTTGGGTTCTACCTACTGGTACACAATTTACTATGCCAATAGCTGCAATCGTAAAAAAGAATGGAGTATTGAGTCAACCCGATGGTCAATACTTAGGTATATTCAAAAATAATATATGTCAGGGTTATACCATTCTCACAGAAGGTCCTGTTGGTCTAATATATGTATTAACAGCGATGTATTCAACAAATAACGTTCCTGGATTTACATTTAAGGTTTATGATTCATATGCAAACCAGTATTATGATGTAGTAGAGACTGTAACATTTGTAAAAAATACTTCTATTGGAAATGCTGATGTACCAAAAGTTTTAAATTTGAAATTTGCAATAACAAAAACAACTGGTAATGCTTTAATGGGAAGTGTAAGTGGAACTGCAAACGGTAGTTTTACTTCTAATCAATCTGTATCAGTAACAGCAACTCCAACATCAGGCTACCACTTTGTTAATTGGACTGATGGTGTCGGTGGTACTGAAATGTCGACTGATGCTATTTACACATTCAGTGCTTCAGAGAATAGAAATTTAATTGCAAATTTTGATAAAACGACCAATATAAATCAAGTACCGGATTTTAAAATTGGAGTTTTTCCAAATCCTATTATTAATTTTTTTGAATTATCATTTAATTCTCCAACTTATACATATTCTACAGTTGAAATCTATGATTTACGGGGATTGTTAGTAAAACAAGTCTTTTCTGGATCTTTTGTTGGTGATAAGGTAATTGTTGTAGAAAGAGGTAATTCTTTTTCCTTTGGGTTATATATACTTAAAGTAAAAAATGGAACTTCACAATCTGTAAGAAAAATATTATTCCAATAAAAGTAATTATTTTTTTATTAATTAAAAAAACCGAAGCAATTATTGTTTCGGTTTTTTTATTTATCGTTATTGTAATAACAAATACACATCATTGCAACCAATTGAAGCTACTTTTGTGATATGTTTATGTGCCGATTTATCCATTATAAATATTAAGTGTCCAATAAATCATCTGAATTTACAGATTGATTGTATTATTTTTTTTTTTTCGTTTTATACAAATGATTTATTAAAACGACACGTTTTTTTATATCAATTTAATTGCCTTATAAATTACATTTTTGGAAAAAAATGGTTTTTTTTTATTGTCAAAAGAGTGACATTGTCCTATCTCTTTATAAAATGAGATTGAATCCATGAATTATTATTACATTACTAACTTAAAACTTAATTTAAAATGGAAGTAGAACTGGAACAGATGAATCTTGAGCGTGAGGAATATGTAGATAAGATTATATCAGACTCTATGAACCTATATGTTGCACAATCTAAAGCTTACACACTCAAAAATATTCAAGTTCTCCAAATAATGGTAAGAACTAGATTTTTCCGTATAAAAAATAATTACGGAAAGGTATTCACAACCACAGCCAACGGCAATCAGATTACCGTAACTCGGTATGAGGATGAAGTTGTAAGATAAATCTAAAACTGCCAATAGAGTAATATAACAAGTCAATGGTCTTTATTCTTTTAGAACAAGTTTGAAGTGAAGGATATTCTCGCAAGAAAATTAATTTCAAACAAATATAAGGTATATTTCAGATACAAAACCCATAGCAACTTATTGTTTTGGGTTTTTTTTATTTATCGTTATTGTAATACCAAATACATGTTATTGCAACCAAATGAAGCTACTTTTGTGATATAATTATTATTGATTAATTCAAAAACACATTATGAAACAAACTACTACAACCGAATCAATTTCAGCATTATTTATTGTAAAATCATTGTTTTTCAGAATGATAGTTATACTATTTCTTTATTTCGTTTATTCCCAACCGAATTTTCTTTAGATAATGTCTCTTTTGCTTGAAGCAGCGCAGTTCTCTCATTATCAGATAGTGTAGGATAGCTCATGTTCAATTTTTTCAATTCCGCACAAATAATACTACCAATAGTGTATCGGGTGAACCATTTTTCGTCGGCAGGAATAATGTACCAAGGTGAATTTGGAGTGCTGGTATTCATAATCGCATCTTCGTAGGCCGACTGATAGGCATCCCAATGGACTCTTTCTTTTAAATCATCAGCCGAAAACTTCCAATTTTTGGTTGGGTCATCTATTCTGTCCAGAAATCGTTTCTTTTGCACATCTTTGGATACATGCAAAAAGAATTTAAGTATTATAGTGTCATTTTCTGTAATGTTCTTTTCAAATCTGCAAATCTGTTTGTATCTCTTTTGCCAAAATGATTTGTCAATATCTTTCAAATCCTTAATGTCAATGTGCTTTTCGTTTAAAATATATTCGGGATGCACCTTGGTAATCAATACATTCTCGTAGTGCGAACGGTTGAAAATGCCGATTTCACCCTTTGCGGGTAAAGCCACATAGTGTCGCCACAGATAATCATGGTCCAGTTCAATGGTGGAAGGCGACTTAAAGTTGGTTACTTTTACACCCGCAGGATTTACACCCGACATAATGTGCTTGATGGTGCTGTCTTTACCAGCTGCATCCATGGCCTGAATTATTATCAACACTGCACGGCGGTTTTCGGCATACAACACATTTTGTAATCCAGCTAATTCCAATATGTCTTTTTGAATCTGAACTAAAGCTTCTTCCTTCTCAATTTTCTTATTTTTGAATTCTGTTGCATAATCGGATAATTTAAACTTTTCTCCATCTTCAACCCTAAATTTATCAATTTCTCTCATGGCTTAATTGTTCTTAATTATATTTTGTGTGACTAGATTTTTACTTATTAGTAGTTGAAGTTATTTGTTGATTCATATTACAATATTTGACTGTGCCTTACTAATTATTAATTGTTCATTATTCATTATTAATTAGAGTCTGTTTATAAAGTCCTATATTTTTTGCTTGATTTTATTAATCCATTTTTTTTTGAATAGTTTTCATTTACAGAATTCATTTTTTACAGTTTTGAACTTACACATGCTGG
>Ga0247844_1003024_pt1 | contig 25781 bp, 21 predicted proteins | sample LaCtaG_FD_192421 | JGI IMG/M metagenome (GOLD analysis project Ga0247844, IMG submission 192421) | Freshwater microbial communities from meromictic Lake La Cruz, Castile-La Mancha, Spain - LaCruzMarch201714.5m_1 | ecosystem: Environmental > Aquatic > Freshwater > Lake | place: Spain: Castile-La...
CATTATAACTGATTGGTAGTCAGCTATAAAGATACGAAATTTCAAGGTCTTTACCAAATAAAATATAACTTATTTTATTGATAATCAAACAATTATATCGCTATATAATTTTTGTCATGTACTAAATCATTATAGTTAAATACTAATTCGTTGGTATTTACGGGCAGATATTCACTCTTTTTTATGAAGCTAATAGCATTGTTTTTCCCTTCTATAAGACTAAAATTTACCTTATGAAGAAAATTATCAATCATATTACTATAGCGTAAATGTTCAGATTTTTTGCTATAAATTTCTGTAATTATTTCTAATTCAAATGGATTTGTGTAAGAATATATTGGCTCAAAATAATTTGAAAGTTCAATCAATAATTTCTGAAAGTCATAAGTACTTAAATTAGCTAATAATACATCTAAAACTTCTACATGTTGTTGAAGTATCTCATTAGTTTTATTAATTATTTTGTCGAAATTATCATTTAAAAATTCTAAATGCCTATTTCTAATCTCTGAAATACTTGCAGTTATTATTTCTCCATTAAAGCATTTTTTACGATGATATCTCAAGTAGTCTACAGCATCATATTTTTGTTCGTAACTTATCATTGTTACAGAAGTTAATTCTTTATTCTTATCTTTATCACGACTAATTGGATGCCCAATAAGTTCATTTCTTAAATTCCTATTTAAAGAGTAGTTTTCGACATTTTCAAAAGATTTTCTTTTGTTATCTAAATTGAAAAGTCCTAAAAGTTCAAGCACTAATTCTTGTTGAATAAAAATTGCCTGTAAAAAGCTAATATGATTACTAAACATTTCTACAAAACCGTTACATTTACGTGTTTCAAGTATTATTTCAAATGTGTCGTGCAAATAACCACTAATACCTACAATATAATTTGTTAGTTCTTGTTCTTCATATTTTATTTCCTTTCTACAAAATTGATATGGTATAATTAACGAATTCCACGCATAAGTGATTTTGTTTAATTTTTGCTCAATCTCGTAAATCATATTTTTGAATTTTGTTTAGTATACTTTTTTACATACCAAAAATGGAGTTGTAAATTGTTTCTATTTCTTAAATCATTTTTCTCCACAAAGATAATTATTTATTCCAAGCTGAAAATAAGAGTATTGCGATTTTTCATTTCGTTTGATAAGTCGTCGGTATCCATTTATGAATCAACTTAATATTTATGTGTTGTTGTTTTTTTCCGCTCCAAATGTAGCTAATTATTCATTAATTTTTGGCAATTTATTTGTATCCTTTTCAATTTTCTTTTCATCGCCAGCTACACGTCGTTCAATTTTTTTAATATCTTCAGCTGCTGGTAGTTCTTCGGGTTTGATTCCGCGTTTGCCAAGCATATCGCGTACGCTTGTATTGTTTTGTATGTGTTCGTGAGTTATGGGGTTTTCGCCGTGCAAGTCTTTTGTTTCTACATTGTAGTTGGTCATTTCGGTTGCTAAGTTTTTGGCAGCAATGGTTAAAGTGGGTAGAAAATCAGCTAATGGTCGGCTTGATTTTACACCAAGTCGTAGTTTCATATCCTCGGTGGTATGTCCGCCAAACAAAGCGGTATCTCCTTTTGAACGAATTCGTCCAAAACCTTTATCGTCTACTCCTCGTTCAAAAATATTCTGTGATAATTGCTTTTCGGAGGCACGCAGTTTTTCTCTTGTTTCGATACGCGAATAATGGTTCAATCGCTCTTCGATTAATTCGGCTTTTCGGGTTTGTAATGCAAAATAACTTTGAGCAAAAGCAATTTCTTCTTTTTTAGGGTCGCCATTTTGGGCAATTAAATAACAAGCATATCGAGTAAGCATAAAATCGTTGATTTCACGTTTAGAACCGCTTCCTAGCACGACCATTTTCGTGACCTCACGAAAATGGTCATTTATGTTGATATTCTGTGTTTTACACGAATCGATTGCTCGATTTATAGCTACTATAAAATTCTCCCAACGTGCATATCCAAGCACTTCTTGCAGTTCGCGCGCAAACCATATTTCTACTTGCTGGCTATTGTCTTCGTTATTTAGGTTGTGTGCGATTGTGTCAAAAACAGATTTTAATTGCGTAATTCGTAGTTTGTCCATGTTTTTTTGGGTTGAAAATTAGTAAATTAAGAGGGGTTTATTTCACCGCTCCAAATGTAGTTAATAATTTTAAAACTAATAGTGGTTAGTTTGATGTTTTCTTGGAGAGGTTTTAAACATTTTTTTTATTCAACCCCAGTCGGGGTTGTGTGTTAGCGTTTGGAGTTGTTTTATCCTTGCACTTCGTACAAGGTTAAGTACATTTAACCCCATTCGGGGTTATGCTATGTTATCAGTTATTGATTTTTTTTATGGCATTGAGCGCTGTAAAGTATTCCTTTCCATCGGCAGCGAGCATTTTCAACTGTCCGATTTTTTCGGACAGTTGACTTCCTTCAATCTTGACTTTCTTTTTAAGGTCGTTCCAATATTTGCCAGGACGGTCGGTGCCGGGATGTGTTTGTTTTTTTTAAGAGTAAGTTACAAACAAATCTTGTTTTATTTCAGGTTTTTTAGCGAAGCATTATGCATCAAAACCTTTAGCTGTTGAATGCAGTTTTGTTAAGTTGCGGCAGACGGTCGCTTTGTGGTAATTGCTATCCATTTTTTAGGAATCATTAGCTTTTGCTGATTTAAATTGCAACACTTTCAAACATCAAGCCCAACGTAATTGTTTTTTTTCAAAGAAATCAATCTGATAATTAATAATTCGGCAAAAAGCATTACTTTTGAATCGGAATAGTGATGTGGTAATTTGATAATACCTTCGCTTGACGCAGACAAAAATATACAAATGAGCAAAGTAATTTTATATATAGCTTCGAGTATCGATGGTTTTATTGCCCGAGGAAATGGTTCGTTGGATTGGTTGGATAATTTGCCAAATCCTGACAACATTGACCATGGTTACAATAAACTTCTAGCTGATATTGATACAATAATTATGGGGCGAAAAACGTATGACGTGTTGATTGGATTTGGAATAGATTGGCCATACTCAAATAAAAAAACCTATATTGTTTCGAAAAATTCAGAGCTAACCATTTCAACTCCAAATACTTTTTTAGTAAATGATGAATTAAGCACATTGACACATCAAATTAAACTATCGAACTCTAAAAACTGTTGGTTAGTTGGTGGAGGTGAATTGGTCCACTTTTACTTAAATAATAATCTGGTAGATAAAATGATAATTTCGATTGCTCCGGTAGTTCTTGGTGAAGGTATTCCTTTATTTGTAGGTAAATCTTTGCCATCGAACTGGATGCTTGTAGATGTTGAAAAATTTAATACTGGCATTGTTAATTTGACATACAATAAAAATTAGAAGAAATGAATCACTTCCGTCAAGGAATAAAAAATATACCCGAAATTTGCGCTCAGCATGGCGTAAAGAAGGTGGTTATTGCCCCAGGCTCGCGCAATGCGCCTCTTATTTTTGCTTTCACGGCTAAGCCCGACATGGAATGTTTGAGTATTGCAGATGAACGCTCGGCAGCTTATTTTGCATTGGGAATGGCTCAGCAAAATGGCGAAGCCGTTGCATTGGTTTGCACTTCGGGAACAGCTGTTTTGAATTTTGCACCAGCTATAGCCGAGGCTTATTATCAGAATTTGCCTTTGTTGGTTTTTACTGCCGACCGTCCTGCCGAAATGATTGATCAGGCTGATGGACAAACACTTCGACAAAACAATATTTTTGGAAATTATATAAAAGCGAGTTTCGATTTACCTGTTGAAACACTAGTGGATGCTGACTTAAATTTCTGCGACCGACAAGTTTCGCAAGCCATTGATACAGCAGTGACTTATCCGCAAGGTCCGGTGCAAATAAATGTTCCACTTCGCGAACCAATTTATACTGCATTGCCCGAAAATCATAGTAACCCAAAAATTATCAAAACGCTTTTTTCTCAACCAACTATAAACAACGAAAGTTTGAAATTGCTTCAAAACAGTTGGAAAAGTCACAAACGTAAAATGGTTGTTTTTGGTGTTTTTCCAAAAAATGATTGCTTGTCAAAATTAGCGCAACAGCTTGCCAATGAACCTGATGTAGTAGTAATAGCTGAAAACCTTTCGAATATCTCTGGTGAAAACATTATTACACAGCCCGAAGCATTGTTTGCCAGAATAAATTCACTTGCAAATAACGATTTATTTGCCCCAGATTTATTAATAACCATTGGTCACTCTGTTATTTGCAAACAATTAAAAATATTTCTGCGCAACCATCAAGCTACCGAACAATGGCAAATTGAATCGTCGATGCCTTATGTTGACACTTATAAAAGTCTGACAACGATCATTTCAGGCTATGCTACCGAAAGTATTGGTAAAATGCCTTTTGGACAATGCAAAAGTGATTTTTCCGAATTTTACATGAGCGAAATGGCAACTGTAAATACGCTCCACCATGTATTCAGTACCGATCAGCCAATTTCGGATATGGTTATAACAAAGCAATTGCTTGCGTTGATTCCTCAAAACACAACTTTGCATTTGGCCAATAGCACTTCAGTTCGCTGGACGCAACTTTTTCCGGCTCGCACCGACCTTACTTATATCTGCAATCGGGGCACGTCGGGCATTGATGGAAGCATGTCCACAGCAGCTGGCTATGCATACACTTCGGGACAACCAACCGTTTTTCTGACCGGCGATATTTCGTTTATTTACGATTCCAATGCTCTGTGGAACAATTACATAAGCAATAATCTGAAAATTATTGTAATGAATAATAATGGAGGAAATATTTTTCGATTTATAGGCGATAAAGCACTAATGAAGAATAGCTTAGACTTTTTCACCACACCACATCATGTAAAAATAAAATCGTTGGTAGAAGCATTTGGATTGAATTATTTAACCTGCGACAAAACTGATGAACTGGAAACGAGCATAAAAACACTTTTGAATGCTTCAAAGGCAACTGTTTTAGAAGTATTTACCGATGCTGATTTGAATACTGAAAATTATAAAGCGTATTTTACAAATATAAGAATGACTCCTAAACCCTATTCCGATAGCTATCGTGGAGAGAACTAAGTTACTTTGTCAACTTACATATTGTTGGTTGCATAATTCAATTTATGTCGTTTTTTGTATGACGCAGAATACATTATAAGGTTATAATTGTTGGTTATATCATACAAATACACTATATTTGCAGTTTCAAAGTATAAAAAATGGAACAACTAATCGAGAAATTCAGAAAAAGAATTGCTTTGACACAAACAAATTTTGTGCGTAGCATTATATCTCAAATCAATTGGGAAGCTCGATTAATAGCATTAAAAGGTGCTCGAGGTGTAGGAAAAACAACCTTACTTCTTCAATATATCAAGTTGAGATTACTCACTGAGTTGGATACAACCTTGTATGTAAGCTTGGATAATATATGGTTCACAGAGCATAAACTAGTTGATTTAGTAGATCAATTTGTAAAAAAAGGTGGCAAGTATTTATTTTTGGATGAAGTACATAAATACCCTAATTGGTCAATTGAAATAAAAAATATTTACGATGACTTTCCTGAACTAAAAGTCGTTTTTACAGGCTCTTCACTTTTGGAAATTTTAAACGCTCGAGCTGATTTAAGTCGCAGAGCTGTAATTTACAATATGCAAGGATTATCTTTCAGAGAATTTCTGAATATAGAGTTAAGAATTAACTTGAAATCGTACTCTTTAGAAGAAATTATTACTAGTCACGGTGAAATCTCAAGAGACATTATTTCAAAACTTAAACCTTTACAATTCTTTAGTTCTTATTTACAAAATGGATATTACCCATTTTACAAAGAAGTGCCAGATTTATACCATTCTCGTTTAGAGGAAGTTATAAATATGGTACTCGAGATTGAACTTCCTCAATTGCGAAGTGTAAATATGGGATACATTCCAAAATTAAAACAACTGTTGTATATAGTTTCTGAATCAGCGCCGTTTACACCTAATATTTCAAAAATAAGTGAGCGAATTGGTGTGAATCGCGAAACTTTACTTGCATATATATTTTACATGAACGAAGCACATTTGCTTTTTTCAACTTACAAAGATGCAAAAGGTATAACTTTATTACAAAAACCAGATAAAATTTATTTAGAGAACACTAATCTGATGTATGCTTTAAAAGGGCTTTCAGTAAGTGTTGGTAATGTAAGAGAAACCTTTTTTGCCAATCAACTACGTTATAATCACTCAATTGAACTCGCAAAAAAAAGTGATTTTTTTGTAGACAACAAATACACCTTTGAAATAGGAGGTAAAAACAAAGGTAAATCGCAAATTGAAGGCTTAACAGATGCTTACATTGCGCTAGACGATATTGAATATGGATTTGAAAATAAAATCCCTTTGTGGATTTTTGGATTTTTATATTAACAAAATTTATTATTTTGCGATTACTGTCAATCAATTATTTTTAGTTTTATATAAATTTCAAACTTGAACATAAATTATTATAATAAAATACTAACCAATTAATTAACCCCTTTAGGGGTTTGGGGTCATTATGAGAAACTGGACAACAATTAAAGAATTTGAAGAAATTAAATTCGATTATTTCGAAGGGATAGCAAAAATTACGATCAACCGCCCACGTTATCGCAACGCATTTACGCCCGATACAATTAAAGAAATGATTGAGGCGATGGTTTTTTGTCGTGATAGTCAGGACATTGGAACCATTATACTTACTGGTGAAGGCGATAAAGCATTTTGCAGTGGAGGCGATATCAATGTAAAACAAACTGCTGGTTATATTGGTAAGGATGGAATTCCACGTTTAAATGTACTTGATTTACAGAAGTTGATTCGTAGTATGCCTAAACCGGTTGTGGCTATGGTAAATGGCTTTGCCATTGGTGGTGGACATGTGCTACACGTAGTTTGCGACCTGTCGATTGCATCCGAAAATGCTATTTTCGGACAAACTGGTCCAAAGGTAGGAAGCTTCGATGCTGGCTTTGGTTCGTCGTACTTAGCGCGCATCGTAGGGCAGAAAAAAGCCCGCGAAATTTGGTTCCTTTGCAAACAATATTCAGCTGTTGAGGCGTTGGAAATGGGATTGGTAAACACCGTAGTTCCTTTTGATAAACTCGAAGATGAAACTGTAAGCTGGTGCCAACAAATGATGCAACACTCGCCACTTACATTGCGCATGATTAAGGCCGGACTCAATGCCGAACTTGATGGACAAGCAGGAATTCAGGAATTAGCAGGTAATGCCACCATGCTATATTATATGACCGAAGAAGCACACGAAGGAAAAAATGCTTTTTTAGAAAAACGTAAACCCGATTTTAGCAAATATCCAAAAATGCCCTAAGTTATGATTATAAACGAACGTGAAAACAGAACAGAAAGACTCCTGAATGTGGCCAACGATATGATGACTGCAGCACGCACAGCACCTAAAGGTAAAGGGTTCGACATTATTGAAGTGGCTATGGTTACGGGAAAAACTATAAGCGAAATATCCGATAATATGATTCGCTATAGCGAACAAACAGGGTTGAAGTTTGTATTACGTGATGCCGAAAACATATTACAATCCGAAGCAATTATTTTGGTTGGAACTCGTCAACAATTGCATAATTTAAATTGTGGTTATTGTGGATTTCCCACTTGCAATGAGAAGCTAGAACACATTAATACTCCATGTGCCATTAATACTGTGGATGTAGGAATTGCCTTAGGTTCGGCTTGTGCAGTTGCAGCCGACCACCGCGTAGATAGTAGAATTATGTTCTCGGTAGGCAGAGTAGTACAAGACATGGGATTATTGCCTGGTTGTAGTTCTATTTATGGCATACCCATAAGTTGTAGTTCAAAAAGTCCTTTTTTCGATAGAATTTCGAAAACACCACCAGTGAATTGAATAATCGGAAAACGTGAATTGTATAGGTGAAACTCAAGCCTTAATTTTGTAAAAGTCTGATATTGAAATAAATTCATTTTTCACGTATGTTAAATATTTATCGTGCATCTGCTGGTTCCGGAAAAACACATCGTTTGACAGGTGATTATATCCGCCTTCTTTTCAGTAGAAAAAACGAACGTACATACCGTAAAATTTTGGCTGTTACGTTTACGAATAAAGCTACCGAAGAAATGAAGTCGCGTATTCTGAAGGAGTTACATGCGCTAAGCACTAGTCAGGATTCAGATTACCGAACTGATTTAATGAAGGCTTACTCGCTCACTTCCGATGCCGTAAATCATCGTGCACGCAAAATTCTTATTGCCATTTTGCACGATTATTCTTCGTTTTCAATTAGTACAATCGATAAGTTTTTCCAACAAGTAATTCGAGCATTTGCACGCGAAATAGGAGTACAAGGAGGATATAATCTTGAATTGGATAGCGATACTACACTCCAACAATCTATCGACAATCTTTTTTTAGACTTAAACAAAGAGGAAAACAAGCAATTACTCACATGGCTCACAAACTTTGCCGAAGAGCGCATCGAACAATCGGAAAGCTGGAATCCACGAAAAAATATTGAAAGTCTGGGGCAGGAAATTTTCAAAGAAAGTTATCAAAATAAAGCTGAAGAAACAAACCGAAAACTCCACGACCGCGAATTTCTTACATCCTACCGCACTAAATTGCGTTTAATTAAAACCAGTTTCGAAGAGAAGGTCACGGGACTTTCTAAGCAACTACTACAACAAATTGAAACCGTAGGTTTAACTACCGAAAGTTTTAAATATGGCAAATCTTCGGGCATGAACAGCCTGAACAAAATTGTGGCTGGCGATTACAGTATTGGCGAACGATTTAGAGCATCGTCCGAGGCGGTTGAAAACTGCTACACAGTCAAGAAAACACCTGCCGAAATTGTTTCGGCTATCGAAAGCATTTACGCTAATGGACTTCAACAAGGTATAATTCAACTAATTGAATGGCTCGAAAACGACATTGTTTTTTACAATTCGGCAGTTATAATTTTAAAAAACATCAATACACTTGGCATCCTGACCGACCTTGCCATGCAGATTAAAAAGCTGACCGATGAGCAAAACTCCATGCTAATTTCGGATTCCAACATGCTGCTTAATCGCATTATTGATAATTCGGACACACCATTTGTTTACGAAAAAACGGGCATTAACATTGACCATTTTATGATTGATGAGTTTCAGGACACCTCGGTTCTTCAATGGAAAAACTTTTTGCCACTCCTAACCAATAGTTTAGCTGCCGACAACTTTAATTTAGTAGTTGGCGATGTAAAACAAAGCATTTACCGTTGGCGAAATTCGGACTGGAAACTGCTCGACGAGAATGTATTACACGATTTTAGGTCTGAACAATTATCGGAAATTACCTTAGAAACAAATTGGCGAAGCGACAGCAATATTGTGGCTTTTAATAACGAATTTTTCAAAACAGCAGCTGTGCAGCTTCAGCACAAATTAAATAACATTCTTGAACCCGTGCTTGGCGTTTATCCCGAAATGGTAAAACACACCAAGCGCATTTTACATGCTTATGGGCAAGTGTACCAACATGTTTCGCCAAAAGCAAACCAAGGGCGTGTGGATATCCGCTTTTTGGACCGAAAAGAAAACGAAGATGGTTGGAAAAGTGAAAGTTTGAAGCAATTGCCAGCTATTTTAGAAGATTTGCAAGAGCGTGGATATAAACCAGGCGATGTAGCAATTTTGGTTAAAAAGAATGACGAGGCACGCGATGTAATTCACACGTTGCTAAGTTACAAAACATCCGACAAGGCTCGAAGTGGACTTAGTTATAATGTAATGGGCAACGAAGGATTGTTAATTTCATCGGCTTCCACTGTACGTTTTATTACCAGTATTTTAAAGTTAATCATCACACCGCTGGATAGTATTAGCAGAACCATAGTGAGTTATGAGTATGCCAGAGCTTATATGCATTTACCGGCCAACGAGGCAGTTCAAGTTTGTTTTTCGGGAGGTGAAAATCCGGCAAACTTTTCCCACCTATTTACCGAGGAACAAAACAAAGCTTTATCTCAAGTAAAAAACGCATCGATTTACGATTTAGTCGAAAAAATTATTTCCATTTTTAAACTGGACGGATGGTACAACGAAACTGCTTTTGTTCAAGGTTTTCAGGATTTGATTTACAAATTCACGAATGGCAAAAACACCGATATTTTTAGTTTTATTAAATGGTGGGATTCGGTGGGTATAAAACAAAGTATATCCACTCCAGAGAACGATGATGCTTTCAGAGTAATGACGGTTCATAAATCAAAAGGACTTGATTTTAAAGTGGTTGTGATTCCATTCTGCGATTGGGATGTAAATAAAAAGAGCGGATTGTATAAGAATATCCTGTGGACAGAACCTGTACACGAGCCGTTTAATGAATTGCCTTTGCTTCCGGTTGAATACGGTCCCAGGTTGGCACAATCCATTTTTGCACCTCAGTATTTCGATGAATTGATGCATCAATATATCGACAATTTGAATGTGGCTTATGTTGCATTTACACGTGCAAAACACGAATTGATTTGCATGGCACCCAAGCCTGAAAAAGACTTAGAAGATGTACACAAAGCATGTTCGCTGGCTGGTTTAATGCATTTAATGTTTAATTCGGCAGCCGTTTCCACCACTGAACTAAACTTAAATGAGCATTTTGAAACTTCGAACCAAAGATTGGAAATAGGAGAAACAAAACAAGCAGTACAAAGCAAGAAGCCGACGGTCAACAATACAGAAAAAATGATGGCCTATAAATCAAGTTCTCCTACGGGGCGACTACGGTTACGCAACATGAGCACTGATAGATGGCTAGAGAATCAGCAACTCACTGACAGTAAATTAAATATGGGCACTATCATGCACGAAATATTGCAAACCATACGTTTCAAATCCGACACAGAAGCTGCCATAGCAAACTGCTTGCGCGAAGGGAAAATAAATAGTTCGGAAGCAGTGATAGTGAATGACATGCTCGAAAAATTCTGGCAAATGCCACTCGCCAACCAATGGTTTGCTGATGGTAATACAGTATTAAATGAAGCAGTGATACTAACTCCGCAAAGCAGCCACTACAGACCCGACCGCGTAGTAATTAATGGCAATGAAGCCACCGTAATTGACTATAAATTTGGCGAAACCGAAAAGGAAAGCTACCTGAAACAAGTCAGAAACTACAAACAGTTAATCACTGAAATGGGTTACCAAACAAAAGCTTATATTTGCTATATCATGCTTGAAAAAAATGTGGAAGTTGAATAAAATATGAATAACACAATTTTGATTCGTAAAACGGTTATAAGCTTTTATTCCAAATAAATATTATCTTTGTGCAATATAAAAAATTAGAATTCTTTTCGATTCTTGCTAGCATTCCGCAAAATACACGGCATAATCTGAAGTAAACTTTTAAACATTCAAAATGGTATATTTTGTATCCGATGCTCATTTGGGCTCTTTATTACTCGAAGATAAAATTGAACACGAACGCAAATTAGTTCGTTGGCTCGAAAGTGTGCGCCCCACAGCAACAAGCATTTATTTGTTGGGTGATATTTTCGACTTTTGGTTCGAGTACAAAACAGTGGTACCAAAAGGTTATGTTCGTTTGTTAGGAAAATTAGCCGAAATGGTGGACTCTGGCATCGAGATACATTTTTTTACAGGCAATCACGATATATGGACCTTTGGCTATTTGGAAGAAGAAGTGGGGTTAATTGTTCACCGCAAACCCGAAACGATAGACATTAATGGCAAGCGATTTTACATGGCGCATGGCGATGGATTGGACAACGACAAAGGTTTTAAATTTATTCGAAAAGTATTTCACAGCAAGTTTGCTCAACTGCTTTTTGGTTATTTTCCTATCCGCTGGGGGCAAAAGTTTGGCTACAATTGGTCGAAGCAGAACCGCCTGAAACACAAGGCTTACGATGGCAACTATCAGGGCGAACATCAGGAGAATTTAGTAAAATACTCTAAGGCATATTCGGAAGCGCATCCCGATATCGACTTTTTTGTGTACGGACATAGGCATGTAGCGCTCGATTTACAAATCAAAAACAAAAGTCGTATTCTTATTCTGGGCGATTTTGTATCTTTATTTTCGTATGGTGTATTCGATGGCGAAAATTTCTGGTTGGAATATGTGGAAAAATAATTGTTTTTGGAATTAAAATAATAATATACAAAAAGCCCTTTGTTTTGAATCTATCAAACAAAGGGCTTTCATTTTAAATCCCATTTCAGGGACAAATATTCAAATTACACTACATAGGTTGTTGAAGCAGTATCGCCACCACGACCAGTCCAATTAGTATGGAAAAATTCGCCACGTGGCTTGTCAATGCGTTCGTAAGTGTGCGCTCCAAAATAGTCGCGTTGCGCTTGCAATAAGTTGGCTGGCAAACGTTCGCTACGTAAACCGTCGAAATAGCAAAGTGCTGATGTTAAAGCAGGCACAGGCACTCCGTTAGTAAGTGCAGTAGCACAAACACGACGCCATCCGGCTTGTGCATTTTCAACAATAGCTTTGAAATGTGGGTCAAGCAATAAGTTTTCCAAAGCAGGATTTTTATCAAACGCTTTTTTGATATCGCCCAAGAACGTAGAACGGATAATACATCCACCACGCCACATTAAGGCTATTCCACCGTAGTTTAAATTCCATTTGTACTCGCTAGCAGCTTCCATCATAAGGTTGTACCCTTGAGCGTACGAAATGATTTTTGCTCCAAACAATGCATCTTTCAAGTCGGAAATCATTTGTTTTTTATCGCCTGTGAATAAAGCTTCAGGTCCGCTAATTACTTTCGATGCTTTTACACGAATGTCTTTTTGAGCCGATAAACAACGAGCAAATACCGATTCGCCAATCAAAGTCAATGGAATACCTAAATCCAATGCAGCAACGCCAGTCCATTTTCCGGTACCTTTTTGTCCGGCAGTATCCAGAATTTTTTCAACCAATGCTTCGCCATTTTCGTCGCGGAATCCCATAATATCGCGTGTAATTTCGATAAGATACGAATCCAAATCGCCTTCATTATATTCCTTGAAAACTTGATGTATTTCGTCGGCATTGAGTCCAAGTAAATCTTTCATTACCTGATAAGCTTCGCAAATAATCTGCATATCGCCATATTCGATACCGTTGTGAACCATTTTCACAAAGTGACCAGCGCCACCTTCGCCAACCCAATCGCAACAAGCTACGCCACCTTCTACTTTGGCCGAAATAGCTTGCAAAATATCTTTTACAGCAGGCCATGCGGCAGGCGAACCTCCGGGCATGATGGATGGGCCTAACAAAGCACCTTCTTCACCACCCGAAACACCAGTTCCGATATAAAGCAATCCTTTGCTTTCCACATATTTGGTACGACGAATCGTATCAGGGAAATGTGTATTTCCACCATCGATAATAATATCACCCGCTTCCAAATTTGGAATGAGTTGTTCGATAAAATCATCCACAGCTTGACCTGCCTTAACCAGCATCATCACTTTGCGTGGTTTTTCCAACGAATCGCACAATTCTTTGATAGAATGTGCACCAATAAAGTTTTTTCCGGCACCACGACCAGCCATAAACTTATCTACTTTTTCAACCGAACGGTTAAAAACTCCCACGGTAAAGCCCTTGCTTTCCATGTTCAAAACAAGGTTTTCGCCCATTACGGCCAAACCAATTAATCCAATGTCTGCTTTTTGTTTCATAATAAAATCCAGCCCCCTAAATCCCCCGAAGGGGGGACTTAATGTTAGCGTTGTTTAATAGTTTATACCAAATTTAATTTTACTTTCTATTGATTATCAATAATTTCAGAGAATCAGTCTTTAAGCCTCTCCTTCGGGGAGGTTTGGATGGGCATTAAACCCTATTTGTTTTAATTTCCCCAATGTTCTTTCTTCAAAATTCTTTGCCTTAATGGTAAATGCCGGAAACTCTCTACGAGTAGGATAATCGCCACGTAATTGTTCAAAGAGTTCAGGGTTGTTACGGAAAGTTTTATCATCGTTACGAATGTCATAAGTATGTAAAATGGCTTTCGAAATAATTTGTTGTTCTGTTAAACCACTTCCATCTATTTCAAATTCGGGTTCATTTGGCGCTTCAACACCTGTGGGCTGCCAATTTTCCAATCCTAAGCCGAAAAATTCGCTGATAGCCTGAACGCTCATCAAAGTTCCTGTAGCTTTTCCATCTTTGGAATAACCTGCAATATGTGGCGTAGCAATTTCAGTCAACGCCAAGAGTTCCAAATCCAAATCCGGTTCATTTTCCCAACAATCGCAAACAAAGGTAGCAATTTTATTTGCTTTCAAAGCGACTTTAACCGCATTTGTTTCGGTCACTTCACCCCTGCACGAATTTATCAAAACAGGCTTACATTTCAACGAATTTATAAATTCATCATTCCCCAAATGAAATGTCGCATCTTCGCCTTTCATATTCAAAGGTACATGTAACGTGATAATATCTGCTTCATTTTGAATGGTTTCCAAACTCACAAATTTAGCTGAACCTTCGGCACGTTCACGCGGAGGATCATTGAGCAGCACTTTCATGCCGAAAATTTCACAAATGCGAGCTACTTTGCTTCCTACATTGCCTACTCCCACTACTCCAATCGTTTTCTCGCTCAGATTCCAATTGTACTTTTCGGCCAAAACCATTATTGTAGAAGCAATGTATTGCTCCACCGATTTTGAATTACAGCCCGGCGCATTTGTCCAAGTAATACCATTTGCTTCGCAATAATCAGTATCAATATGGTCGTAACCAATAGTAGCTGTAGCGATGAACTTTACGGAAGAACTATCCAGCAATTTTTCGTTGCATATAGTACGAGTTCGTGTAACTATAGCATCAGCATCTTTGGCAATTTCAGATGTTGTTTTTGAACCCGGTAAATAAATCACTTCAGCAACACCCTCGAATGCACCGTGAATATATGGAATTTTATCGTCGATTAATATTTTCATTTTTTTGAACCACATAGGCACATAGGCCACATATTTATATTTTCAAATCAACCACATAGACACATAGAAATCATAGTTTTAATTGTTCTATATGAACTATGTGCCTATGTGGTTCATCATAAAAATTAGTATTTAAATCTCTCTTTAAACGCCCACAAGCCCAAAGCCGGATTCGAAATATAGAAAATTTCTTCTCCATCTGGCATGGTATTATAGCCATCACGCAGTTTAGCCGGATCGTATTTTGCTGTTACTTCGTCAATATCGGCGTACTTAAAGCCAACGCTTTCAATTTCAGCTTGCGTTAGGTTTTCGGCACCTTTGCCAGGGCAATAGGTAATACTGAATCTGCCTTCGGACGAACCATGAATAAGGTGAGCAGCTGCACTTAAATTATTGCGTAGTTCTTCGTTTTCGTCGCACGACTTGAGCGTAGCAGGAGTACCAAAATATCCATATTTACGAATTAGTCGGTCAATTTCTTTGTCTTCGCCAAACTCTTTCAGAGCCGGAGCTAATACAATTAACTCACCGGCATCATCAATAGCCATACGGGTACGATACACCGATTTATTGCCCAACCACGTACTTTTAAATTCAGTAGGATCCAGATAAACAACAATTTTTTTTAGTGGTTTATCCAATAAATCGAAATTCACCTGAAGCGCCAATTTTGCAGCTTTGGTAAACACTTCGTAATCGTCGCCAATATATAATCCGCGACATTTAATTTTGCCATCGGTTTTGTCCAAACCAACTACCGTTTGAACGTATACAATGGGTAAATTGTTTGTGAAATTATCCGATGCATAATTAAAAATGCGACGTACAGGTGTATCAGCATGACCCATCATGCGTTCCATGCCGTAAGCAGCACCCACAAAGTGACTTTTGTTGATACCTTCAACGCCACCTGTACCAACAAAAATATTTTTGTTGTAATTAGCCATTCCTACTACCTCGTGTGGCACGACTTGTCCGAGCGAAAGAATCAAATCGAAATTTCCTTCGAGCAATAATTTATTAACCTGAGCTGGCCATGGAAATTCAACTGCACCACCCGAAACTTCTTTTACAAATTCGGCAGGAACATAACCCACAGTCACCACATCGTTACGCCAATCGTGCTCACGAACCAATGAAGCAGGCATAGAACCAAACATGTGGTCGATTTGATGAGCAGTCATTGGGGAGTGGGTGCCCAAAGCAGGTAAAACATCCGTCAAGGCATCGCCATAAAATTGCCACGCATATTCGGTGAGTTCACCGGCACGACTTGGTAAACGCGTATAATCAGGTGGAATAGCAAGCACCTTGTGCTTCTTTCCTATTTTCTCCAATGCTTCAAAAAGACCTTTTTTCAAGTCTTCGGAAGTCAATTCGAGTTCAGTTGAACCAATTTCGTAGTATAACATTTTTGTAGAATTTAGCGTTTCACTCTCGCATTTCCGCCCCAGATACTCCAAACCATGTCTTCGTCGGCAGGTTGTGCGTAGTCAGTGAGGAAAGTAGTTGCTAATGCGCCCGAAGCCCAACCGAATTTCGGCCAAGTGTCAGGTTCCCAGCCTTTCAGAATAGCATATAGCAAACCACCCACAAAACCATCGCCACCACCAATACGGTCGAGCACATTGATTTTGCGTGGCATAATTACATGCCAGTTTTCTTCTTCGAGCATTACGGCGCCCCAAAGGTGTTCGTTTACACTAATCACTTCGCGCAAAGTTGTTGCGTATACCGAAGCATTTGGGAAAGCTTCTTTTACACGACCAATCATGCCTTTGAAACCTTCAATTTCAGCTTCGATACCTTTTCCACCCGCTTCGGGACCTTTTATACCCAAACAAAGTTGAAAATCTTCTTCGTTACCAATTAAAATATCCGACACAGAAGCAATTTCGGTGAATATTTCACGTAATTCTTTATCACGACCTTTCCAGAATGAAGCACGGTAGTTCAAATCAAACGAAATTCGTGTTCCTGTTTTCTTGGCATAACGGGCAAGCTGCAAGCAGAATTCACTTGTTTCGACCGACAAAGCGCCAATCAAACCCGACAGATGTAGAATTTGAACACCTTCTTGTACAAAGATACGTTCCAAATCAAAATCCTTCACGTTCAATGTGCGTCCTACTTCACCAGCACGGTCGTTTAGAACACGTGGCCCACGAGTACCAAAACCACTATCGGCAATATTAAACTGGTGACGATAACCCCATGGATCACCTTGAGGAACTTCAACGCCCTCATAATCCATGTTGCGGGCACGCAGGTTGCTTTTTATCATTTGAGCAATCGGACTATCTTTTACAAAGGTAGTCAAGACTTTAACCGGAAGTCCTAAATAAGAAGCTATACTTGCTACATTCGTTTCGGCACTCGAAACTTCCATTTCGAACAATTTGCTACTATGAACTGGCTGTCCATTTACTGGTGTAATGCGAACGCCCATACTGGTTGCCACCATCAAAGCGTATTTTGTGTCTTTTTTTAATTCTATCATGATTAGATAATTTGTTAATTTGGGAAATAGTAAATAGTAAGTGAATAAATTGTAAATTAAAATAATGTTCTTGAAATTCCCAATTCGAGCCCACGTAATTCCGCCATTCCTCTTAACATTCCTATTCCAGAGTATCCAGGATTGGTTTTTTTGTGCAAATCGTCCAACATTTGATGTCCATGATCGGGACGCATTGGGATATTCCGTTTATACGTGTATTGAACAACCAACAAAGCTTTCATGGCTTCGTACATATCTACATCGCCTTCCAAATGGTTGTCTTCATAGAAATCGCCTTCATCGTTACGGCATGTACTGCGGAAATGAACATAATACAAGCGTTCGCCAAATTCGCGTAACATAGCTGTCAAATCGTTGGTGGACGAAACTCCAAATGATCCAGTGCATAAACAAATTCCGTTAGCATTGCTTGGCACCGCAGCAAAAAGTTTACGTACATCATCAGCATTACTCAGAATACGAGGCAACCCAAGAATTGAACGTGGAGGGTCATCGGGGTGAATAGCCATCAGCACACCTACTTCATCGGCCACATGGCAAATTTCATTGATAAAATAAAACAAATTATTGCGCAAATGACTTTCATCAATGCCCTTGTACGTATCCAATGCAGCCTGAAATTGCTCCAGCGAGAAACTTTCTTCGGCTCCGGGAAGTCCGGCAATCATATTTCTTGTCAATTTTTCTTTTTCGCTTTCAGCCATTTCATCAAAGCGTTTTTTCGCTTTCGAAATTTGATCTACCGTATAATCTTTTTCGGCATTTGGACGTTTCAGAATGTACAAATCGAAAGCTACGAATGCAGCCATTTCAAAGCGCAAAGCTTTAGAGCGGTCAGGCATTTCATAAGCCAAATCGGTACGTGTCCAGTCGAGTATTGGCATGAAATTATACGTTACGATACGAATATCACTTTCAGCCAAATTACGAACGGTTTGTTTGTAATTTTCGATATACTGTTTGTAATTTCCAGTACGTTTTTTAATATCTTCGTGCACTGGAACACTTTCAACTACCGACCAAATTAAACCTGCTTCCGCAATCATTTTTTTGCGATATTTAATTGCCTCAACAGGCCAAACCTCACCATTTGGAATTTGGTGTAATGCTGTTACTATATCTGTTGCACCAGCTTGACGAATATCCCAGAGTGATACAGGATCGTTTGGTCCATACCATCTCCACGATTGTTTACATAAATACATAATCTTTTATTTACTATTTTTTAGACAAAAGAATAAAGACAAAAGAACAAAGACATGCTATTTGCAAATGTTAATTATTAATAATCAACCAACTAATCTTTTTCGAATTTTCTCTTTGTTATTTAATCTTTGTTCTTTAATCTTTGTTATTGAATCTTTGCTCTTGAATCTTGGCTCTTGAATCTATCTTAAATACAAAACGCATCAAAACCACCATCAATAACGGTCAACGTTCCAGTTACAAATTTCGAAGCATCGCTGGATAACCAGTGTAATGTTCCAAATAATTCATCAGCTTCGCCCAAACGACCAAATGGTGTATGAGCCACAATCGATTTACCACGAGGCGTTGGTGTGCCATCCGGATTTGTCATCAACGCACGGTTTTGTTCGGTTAAGAAAAAGCCCGGAGCCATGGCGTTTACACGAATTTTTTCACTAAATTTGGTTGCCATTTCGGTAGCAAGGAATTTTGTGAAGTTAGTTACAGCAGCTTTTGAAGCACCATAACCAACTACGCGAGTCAACGGACGAATAGCAGATTCCGAAGAAATATTGATTATACTTCCTTCTTTTTGATCCACCATAATTTTGCCAAAAACCATACATGGCAATACCGTTCCAAACAAATTCAAATCAACCACTTTTTCGAAAGCATCAATCTGAAGATCAAAAATAGTTTGGTCGGGACCAATAGTAGCACCAGCCATATTGCCGCCAGCAGCATTTACCAAAATATCAATACGACCAAAAGTAGCCACAATGTCCTTTGCATTTTGCTCCAAAGCTTCTTTGTCGAGCACATTGGTATTCAAATACAAAGCTTCGCCACCCTTGGCTTTTATTTCTTCGGCAAGCGACACACCTGCATCGGCTCTATCCAAAATTACAACTTTACAGCCCTGTTCGGCCATGTATTCTGCCATACCTCTTCCAAGTATTCCGGCACCACCAGTGATAACAATCACTTTATTCTTTACATCGAATAAGTTCTTCATTTTTTAAAAATTTGCCCCTTACCCCTAAAGGGGAATAAGAGTTGATTAGTATTAATTTTTATGATTGATAAGAATAATAAGTTACTGCGTCTTTAAGCCCCTTTAGGGGTTTGGGGCAGTTTTTACAAATTAAACAGTCTCTTTAAATGTCTTTCGTATATATTTTCTTCCACGCAATTGCCAATAATATCGGCATATTTTTCGAGCATTCCGGTGTAGGTTTCACCCATTTCGGATGCAACTTTATATGCCACATGAATTAACTGACGGAAATTAGGATTATAATCAGCATGTCCTGGAATATGACGCAGTGTATTTGCAAACATTTCGCTCGACCAAGCATTAACCTCTTCAATAGTTGGCAGTTGTGTATTATCAATTTCAATTACATCGGCATAAGGCGCACATAATTCTTCGCTACGATTGAGGGAATTAGCATAAATTTGCTTGGCTAAATCCAATGCTTTGCCACCAGCCACAGCCAAACCAATTACCTCTTCGAGCCAAGTTGTACCAGCCGTTTTCACATGTAATCCTTTGTCGTATTTTTTAATAATATCGGCCATAATTGGATAAATGGAGAATTTATCGCTACCTGAATGCACACTTAGTTTCAATTCCTGCGGTAAACCAAATTCTTTAACTGCAAAATCAATCACCAACACATCTTCTTCAAACTCTTTAGCAAATTGCTGTAAATCACCTTTGTAGTCAACACCTTTATTAAATCGACCGGTAAATTTTGGAGCAATGGTTTGAGCAGGCACACATTTATCGGCCAACATTTTAAGGATGAAAAGCATTTCGAGTGGTGTTTGCGGACTTTCTACTTCGTCCATCGATACTTCGGTAATAAAATTGCCTACGCCTTTTTCTGTTTTCAGAAAGTTATAAATATCAGCCGCTTGTTGTGTTGCAGCCAAAAATTTATTAGCAATTTTCTCCAACATTTCAGGTGAAACTTCTAAAATATGATCGAAACCGGGAATTTGAAGTTTACCAACGTATTTACTACACGACGATATGAATGCCTGAATATCAGCAGGATTACTTTCCTTACCAATAAACGAAGCTACATCCAAGGTGAAAAAATCGGAATGCGCTACAAATGGAGCTACATTGCTAAAATTAATATGGTCGGCATCCACAAAATACTGCCCTGAGTAACCCAGTGCCGCAACTGCAGCATCCGCTTCTTTGCGCGTATCAGCAGGATGTGAGTGAACGTACGTGTGTTCACGGTTCGATTTGTTCCAAACGGGATTAATTTCTAAACCCTGACTGTTGGCTCTCATTATTCCACGTAGCTGCGCTTCACCTTGATGCGAAAAGCGATCGCCTACTCCTAAACTGAATTTACCTAATTGCATATACTTATTTTTTTAATTTATTTTAATTCAGAAAAATGCATAAAAGCTTCAATATTTTCTTTGATAAGAATATCGATGGGCATATAATTAATTTTATTGACTTCCTGATTAAAAATCAATTTTTTACACATATCTTTTGCTGATAAATAGGACTGTTTTTCGGGGCGTTGGGCTAACAATAACGAGATAACACCTTTTTTGAGAAAAGCTATATTTTCGTCGAGCAAGTCATATCCGATAAGTCGTACATTGTTGATTTCTAAGGCTTCAAACTTTTTGGCCAACCTAAAAACCTTTGAATTGAAAGTGATAGCAGCGCGCAAATTGGGGTTTTGATTAAATAAATTGCGCAATAACTCTTTGTTGGAAGCTTCATTATCGTCGAGTAATTCGGCTTCAATGAGCTGAAGTTTTGAAACCAAATCGTTTTCCTTCAGATAATTCATAAATCCGTCATATCGATTTCTTGTTTGATTGGATACAGAGCCTTTACGTTTAGTACGAATAACAAGAATTGAATCAGTCGTATTTAATTGTTCCACTAAAAACTTAGCAGCAATATATCCGCTCAACGTTGAATTTTGACCGTAATACGTCAAAAAATCAGCTTCTTCAATCATAGAATCGATAAATGAAAACTGCACCCCAAACTCGCTTAACTGATTAGTTAACAGTAGAGTTTCATCTTTAAAAATAGGAGCAATAAAAACAGCATCCGGCAAGTTTTGAAGCAATTTATCCGCCACATCATTAAACGAATTTACATCGAACTGATCAAAACACGCTTTTTCGAATGAAACATTATAGCCTGCAAATTCGGGCATTGCCATCTCAAATCCTTTTTCAACCATTGACCAATAATCGCCAGGTTGATTTTGAGGAATGAGATAAATGAAACGAAATATCTTTTTGGATGCCAACGAACGAGCCAATATATTGGGTGTGTAATTAAATTCATCGAGCACCTTGGTTACAGCCTCCAAACTTTTAATGGACACATCGCCACGTTTGTGCAAAACACGGTCGACAGTACCTTCAGACACACCAGCCATGCGAGCAATATCTTTTATACGTAAGTTGGAATTGTCGTTTTTCATGCATTTATAGTAACAAACCGTGTACGCACACAGTAATTAAATGCAAAGATACAAACAATTTTGAATTATCAATACAAAAATCCATACTGTGTGCGCACACGGGAACAAATAATAGCATATATATCATTGTTAATCAACAATATAAATACCTAATATTTATTTTAAAAATAATTATAAAAAAGAATCACCCACTCTGAGTGTTTAAAAATCTCAGAGTGGGTGAATTCGTAACCATAAAAAACTAATTTATTAAACTAAACCTATTTCCTGTTTAAACGGACTTTGAACGCTATTAAATGTTTCGCTTGGACCTGCTGGAGGATTTGATTCCAATGCTAATGATATTTCGTTATCAAGAAAAATGATTTCGATACGAGGTGCGATATATTTTTTCTTTGTTTCCATAATATTTTGTTTTAAGTGCCCCAAGCCCCTAAAGGGGAGTAAAAAAATGACCATTCGGTACTAATCCAGTTTTTCTCCCTCACCCTAATTTAGCCTGATTAGATATTGTCTCCCAATAATTTGTAAACTTCCAGTCCTGCCAAAAAAATGGCACCTAAGCCATGTATATCATTATAGGGAGCAGGTCGGTCGTAATAAAACTTTAAATCGTCACCTATTATCGTTCCTTCACAAATACCGATTACAGCACCCTCTTTGGTGATTTGAGTTAGGAGGCCTTTCCATCCCTCAAGAGCAATAGTCTTGTAACGTTGGTCAATCCAACCATTATTCACAGCTATGGCAATAGAATAAGTAAACATCGCAGAGCAAGATGTTTCCAAATATGAATCTTGCTTGTTTAGTATCTGATGCCATAAACCCGTCTGACTTTGGTATTGTGCAATATTAAGTATCTGTCGTTTAAGCAAGGTGATTACTTCACCGCGTTTAGGATGGTTCAGGGGTAGGAAATTAAGCAGGTCGGCCGTTGCCATCATCATCCAGCCGTTGCACCTTCCCCAAAAGGTACCACCATTTTCTCCAAGATCGCCATAATAACAATGCCACATCAGACCTGTATTTTCGTCGTACAGGTATTTATTAAAAAGAACGATTTGTTTAACAGCTTCGTCAAAATAGGCCTGGTTACCTGTCTGTTTTCCCAACCGTGCAAGAAAAGGAACGCTCATATATAAATCATCAGCCCATACGGTGTTAAAATATGGCTTATGTCGTGAAAAAATTCCGTCCGGCAACCGCATCTGCTTTTTCATTATATGTTCAGTAGCAGCATCAATATAAGTTTTATACTCTGATTTTTTGTCTGTTATATAAAGTTCCAGAAGGCTTGCTCCCATAGCACCACAGTCGTCTAATTCTTTAATATTTATTCCTTGAGCCAGAGGGAAACTCCATTGATCTTTTCCTTCATACTTTGATTTTAAGTATTCATAATCTTTAAAGAAGAACTCGAAGTTTTTACGTGTATAATTTTGATATCTGCCTATGCCTGTTTCTTCTCCAAGCCTGTTAAAACCTATATGTATCACTCCATTCCAATATTTCCAGTCATTATAGCCGTTTTGCGGCACGATGCTTTTATTGTATCCGTATTTGCTAATATCGGAAATAAGTTCTCCTGTCGCTCTGTCGTAATAAAGGTAAGTAGTATTCTTAATGACATTATCTGCCACTTTTTTTACCGTATTCAAAACATCTTTTTTCGTTAAACTCTGGGCATATGCGGACATTGATATCAATGCTAGCATAAAATAAAAAACTGCTTTCATTCGTTTTTTTATTTTTTAATGAATTAACTCTTTTTTTTGTATTTCCTTTTTTCATTTCTTTGAAGCCCAAATTGCGCCGGATTCAAATATCCCACCGAATATGCCGCTACCCCCATCCGGTACTGGTGATCCTGCATCAGGCACACCTTCTTGTTAATTGCGGGAATATTGGTGGAATATATCCTGATTTCACCAGCAAAGCTTGTTACAATTTCTTCACGCCAGTCGCCAATAATGTCCGCTACAAACAATACATTTCCTTCGATATTTAGCAAAGTATCCTTCTGATATTTAAAAATATTTTCACGAATATTAATTTCCTTTTGTTCGTCAGCATCCCACCATAAAGGACGAGGCTCCAACGATCCCATGTTTTTATCAGACAATCTGATTCCCTTTGAAGAATAAAGGAAATTTTGGTTCCCTCCATCTTTGGCATCGCATCCGTAGCCCTCCATGCCAGGATAGTTCGAATCAATATCTGCAAGCATCCCTTGTTCGTGAACATGAATGGTCGGTTTGTCATAACCCCATATAATTTCTCCTGTAGCGGCATCTACAAGACAAATACCATTCTTTTGGGAACGAGATTCTATACCGTAGAAGACTTCCAATCCTGGACGGTCGGGGTCAATATTGGCGACATAACAGAAATCGTTGTGCCCAAGTCCGAGATGCCATATCGGTTTTCCATTGTCATCAAGAGCAAAAGTGCCTGGTACTAATTCGTCCTTACCATCTTCATCTATATCAGACACCACGATATTGTGCCCGCTTTGTCCCCTATATTTCAAGTCATTCCCTACACTTTCCCAATGCCATTGTGTATTCAGGTTTTTATCAAGCGCTTCCAGTTTGAGGATAGAATAAGTTCCACGTTGCACAATCAAACTAGGTTTAAGTCCATCCAAATAAGCCACTGCTAATGAATTACGGCTCCAAAAATTGTAATTTTCAAATCCTTCTCTCGATAGCCAATCTTTCTTTTGAATTTCTTTTCCATTTAAACCGTTAATCTTCACTAAGTATTCAGCACCTATTAATACGCGCCCGTCTGGTTCGCGAGGGTCACCTTCGCCTGCCTTCGCATATACCTCAGCCTTTCCATCACCGTCAATATCATATACGATATACGGTGCATACCAAGTTCCGGCCTCTATAGACCATCCCATATCGTAACGCCATAAAAATTTCCCTGTTGAAGAATATGCATCCAACTTATAAGGTTGCGGACTTCGCTTCCAATACCCAGGTTTCCAAAAAGGGTCGGTACTAAAATTTGGATGTTGTAAAACATAATCATAGGTTCCATCGCCATCCAAATCCCCAATACCGACAGTTTTTGCCGTTATCGAATCTTTCAGAAATATGGAATACCAAGGTTGGTTACTGTTATTCATGAACACGTATGCTTCACCGGGCGTTTCCTCTTCTTTTCCTCCAATAAACTTTTTGATACGATACCGATAAGCATGCCCTCCCTTAACATTGTTATCAAAAAAATCAGTTGTAAGAATCACAGGTTTTGGAGTTATTTTTATAAATACTGAATCAACACCAATTTCTTTCCGGTAAACATTGAAGGCTATATCATCGAGATCGTCCTGTAATAAACGCCATCCCACATAAATTTTATTATTATTTGCATTAAGTGCTACTACACCTCTGTCCAATTTCTCCTGTTGCCTCTGAGCCATGCCATAGAATTCCCTTAGATATAGGACATTTGCAATAGGAGCTTATTTTGAAAAAGTCAATGATAAACTCGTTCTCAAAATAGCATTGAATAAAAAAAGGCGAGCATGGTTCTCTGGCCTGTGGAATTATTCAAGTGT
>Ga0247844_1003027_pt1 | contig 25779 bp, 20 predicted proteins | sample LaCtaG_FD_192421 | JGI IMG/M metagenome (GOLD analysis project Ga0247844, IMG submission 192421) | Freshwater microbial communities from meromictic Lake La Cruz, Castile-La Mancha, Spain - LaCruzMarch201714.5m_1 | ecosystem: Environmental > Aquatic > Freshwater > Lake | place: Spain: Castile-La...
GCGCCGAATACAGACATCGTCACGATATTGGCGGTCAGTGTCAAGCCACCAATCTGAATCCACTCATCGCTAAAAATAGCAGCGATCCCGATCACGCCACCGGCCAAAATAGCGCGATGTGGAGTCTTGAAACGCGGGTGTACCTTGGCAAAGTAGGCGGGTAAGTAGGCGTCGCGGGACAAGGCGAAAATTTGGCGCGAATAACCCATGATGATGCCGTGAAACGAGGCCACCAAACCGAACAGGCCAAGCCATACCAGCATGTGCAGCCAACCGCTGCTCTCACCGACAATCATCTTCATGGCCTGCGGCAATGGGTCGTTGATGTTGGCGAGCTGCGTCCAGTCCCCCGAGCCGCCAGCAAAAAACATCACACCCATCGCGAGCCCCACCAACGTAAGGATGCCTGCTATATAAGCAGTCGGGATCGAACGCCTGGGATCTTTGGCCTCTTCAGCGGCCATCGCCACGCCTTCGATAGCCAAGAAAAACCAGATGGCAAACGGTATGGCGGCAAACATCCCAGGAATCGAGGCTAGGCTGAAGCTGTCCTGACCAGACCATCCTCCTCTGACAAAGTTTTCCATCAAGAATCCGGGCGCAACCACCCCCATGAACACCAATAATTCAAACATAGCAACCAACGTGATGACCAAGCCGAAAGTGGCTGCAATCTGAACGCCAAGGATATTAAGAGTCATGAAAACGATGTAAGCACCCAATGCCACCATCTTGGGGTCCAGCCCAGAAAACTGCACGTTCAAGTAGGCGCCAATGGCCAGCGCAATCGCTGGCGGCGCAAATACGAACTCAATCAGTGTGGCGGCACCCGCTAAATAACCACCGGTCGGGCCAAAGGCGCGCTTGCTGTATGCAAAAGGGCCGCCTGCTTGGGGAATGGCGGTGGTTAACTCTGTGAAGCTGAAGATGAAGGTGGTATACATGGCAGCGATGAACAGCGCCGTGATCGTGAAACCTAACGTCCCGGCTGTGGCCCAGCCAAAACTCCAACCAAAATAGATCCCGGAAATCACCAACCCCACAGCCATGCCCCAGAGCTGCCAGGTATTTAGGACCGGCTTGAGGGCGTCAGGTTGATGGGGTGGATTTGAAGTATTCATCTTTGTTGAGCTTTATTCTGTCTTAAGTTTCATTGCAGCTGGGGTCAGCTGACTAAAAGAAGAATAATTATCTTCAGCGAAAACATATATTTCGCCATTATTAGCTTATATCCCCATCCTAAAGAATAACCATTTAGTGATCAGTTTTAGAGATGCTTCCAGCATTAATAGTTTAAAACAGATTCTACTTTTAACAGAGTTAAATACCAGCTTGCCTTGGATAAATATTATTGTTGTTATATGCCCACAAATAATACAATCTCGGTGGTTGAAGTTACTGCCTAATATCCCATTTTCCTTTAATGTCAGAGCGATGAACGATCATATAAAAAGTAATCACTCTATCAGTCGTCGCCAAATCATCTCAGCGGCAATCGCTGCCTCTGCCCTGTCGGTGCCGGCTTGGTCTGTCGCAAGAGGATTTTCAGTCAATGAGATGATCTTGCTATCAGCAAAACTCACTCAAAAGTCACCCAGTCTCTTTTTGCCCGTCGATGCCCAAAAGATGCTTGAAACTTACGCACAAAGAGGGCTCATACACCGCTTGCAGGCTTTATTGGCCAACCCCGAGTCTGACCTAGAGCTCGGTAACGAAATTGTGGCCTCGTGGTACAGCGGGATTGCACAAACCTTGCAGGGCTCTGAACTCATCACTTACAACAATGCTCTGATGTGGCGTGCAGCTCCCTTTTTACATACGTCAGCTAACTGTGGCGATCCCACCAACTACTGGGCTTTGCCACCCCCAACTTAAGGACATTGACTTTGGAAAACACTGTCACGACAGATGTTGTCATCATCGGCTCTGGCGTGTCGGGGGCGTTATTGGCTCACCGCCTGGCTAAGCAAGGTATTAAAGTCTTGATCCTCGAGGCGGGCAAGTCCGTTGAGCGAGCCCAAGCCGTCAATACGTTTGAAAATGCTCTTATCAAGGTTCCAGAATCTGCCTACACCCAAGCCCCGCAGGCGATGTTCCCACGCACTGACGAACCTCATCAGTGGTACGTGCAAGCAGGTCCAGATATTTTTAAAAGTACTTATCTAAAAGTGATGGGTGGAACCACTTGGCATTGGCTAGGAACAGCTATACGTCTCATCCCCAGCGATTTCAATACTCAAACATTGTTCGGCCAAGGGATTGATTGGCCCATCAATTACAGTGACCTAGAACCCTACTACATCGAAGCCGAGAACGAGCTTGGCGTCTCAGGTCATTCAATGCATGATCAAGGCTCTCCTCGCCAGAGCCCCTATCCCTTACCTGCGATCGCACAATCCTACTGCGATCAAACATTCATCAAAGAATTAGCCCAAACACCCTACGAGGTCACCCCCACTCCGCAGGCACGTAACTCGGTTGCACATGACAACCGGCCCGCCTGCTGTGGCAGTAGTAGTTGTATTCCCGTCTGCCCGATTCAAGCTAAATACGATGCGACGGTTCATATTAAAAAAGCTCAAGCGGCAGGAGCCGCTTTGATGACTGAGTCAACAGCTGTTCAATTACTTGTAGGCAAAGACCAAAAAATTGAAGCCGTCAGATACAAACGTTGGGATCAGTCAGAGGGCTTCATCAAGGCTAAACAGTTTATCTTGGCATGCCATGCGATTGAAATTCCGCGTCTGTTGCTAGCCTCGAAAACAAGCACGTACCCCCAGGGGCTGTCTAATCGCTCTGATCAAGTCGGTCGCAATCTCATGGACCACCCCGTGCAACTTTCGTGGGCTCTCTCGCGAGCGCCTGTCTACCCATATAGAGGTCCTCAGTCAACCTCAGGCATTGAAAATATGCGTGACGGCGGGTTCCGAAGAAATCGAGCGGCGTTTCGCATCGAAATCGGTAATGATGGCTGGGGATGGCCCACTGGTGCGCCAACATCGACTGCCCAACAGTTTGCCCGAGCAGGTTTGCGTGGCAAGGTTTTAGATCAAGCCATCGCCAATCAGGCCTCGCGCCACATTCGATTGGCCTCGCTCATGGAGCAATTACCTGACCCCGAAAACCGAGTCTCGCTCGATCTTAAAGAGTTGGACATTTATGGAGTGCCGAGACCAAAATTGCATTACCGTGTCGACGACTACGTACAAAAAGGCTTGAACGCCGCACAAACGGTTCACACAGAGATTTTTGGTCATATTCGTGCCACTGAAATACAGCATAAACAACAATACGAAGGTGCGGGTCACATCATCGGAACGACTCGCATGGGCCATAACGAAAAGTCCTCTGTCGTTGATGCCAACCTTGTGAGTCATGATCATACAAATCTGATGATCGTTGGATCAAGCGTTTTCCCTACAGGTGGAACAGCCAATCCAACCTTAACCATCGCAGCACTCAGTCTGAGGGCCTCCGATTTTTTAATCAGACAACTGCGTCTTGAGACTGCTGTAAAAAGAGTGCAGTGATCTTTAGAAAAAAAATTCAGATCATCAATATTGAATCAACCAGTCATCTAGAAAATCAGATCATTCTTAATTATTTTCAATTTAACTTCATGATTTTGAGGCGATCAGAGGCCTCTTGCAAGGGCGCATTACTGATCGCGTCCAAGCCAGCAAAAGGATTTTGAGATGCGTAAGCCAGATACAGCGCAAATAGACTGACCACAAAAAAGGAAAAAACACACAGAAATTGAGCCGCTGACTTTTTAAGCATCGCCATAGATAATATGACAGTCGAAGCGACTAGCGTGAGGATGGCAAGAATGAGTCCGCGAGAACCAATTCTGTATTCACTTATTTCAATTCTGACGAGCCGATACTCCCGAATTCGCGCGACAAGATTGCCGAGTTGCGAAGCTGTGAGTGGTTGAAGCTTAGTAAAATTGAATGGGTCGTAAACGATGTCTGACATCACAGTGAGTTGTGTGAGGGCGCTTTGATTACCCAGACGAATGGAGAGCGCATCGCCTTGCAGCATCGCTGGCCACTCTTTTTGCAAAACGCCTGAAACGTAAGCACGTGTTGCCTCCATGAGAGGTTCTCCGACTTCTGGTTCGATATTGAGTGATATACGTCCAAGTGTACGGAGCGCATCCGCCTCTTGCAATAATGAGGTCTTTGCACGGATATGGATATTTGAGATGTCGCTGAAGACAAAAGCAATGCCCAATGAAAGCAAAACTATGGCTCCAGCATTCAATCCCGAAATATTAATACCATCAAATTTATGAACCAATTCGGCGTGTCTTTTAGGGGAAAAGCTCCAACGCATAATGATATAGGCGATGCCAGCGCTTATAAGCACGATGAGTAAAAAGAATAGGGCCAATGAAATAATTGTATGCATGATCCGGACACGTTTGATAAGTAATTATTATTCATTTGAATCAATTGAACAAGCAGATTCTGATACGTTAGGAAGGGAATATTACGATACAGTCAAATTGCATCTCAGCTTAAAATGCTGGACAAAACTTGAAAAACACTGCAGTCCGCTTAACAGATATTTAGCATCATCAATGACGCCGTCGACACGACATGGGCCTCATTGTTAGGACCTCGCGGTCGGACGCGCAACGACAGAGGTGTACCAGCGGGTGAGCTCTTTAAGCTCTGGCGGGATGCGTGTGCCGGTCGCTTTACCGACTAGAAAGCCACACTGCGCAACAATATCTGCGATCGTGTAGTGATCCGCGGCGATGAATTCACGACCCGACAGCTCACGATCAAGCCAAGCAAAGGCATCATATGCCCGATGACGCGCATACTCACCGCAGAGCGGCTCTTGCGGCAGACGGCCAGTCCAGTACTCGCCCGTATGCTGAAAGTGACCGACAATTGGAGCAACGATTTCAAACTCAATACGCCGAGTCCACATATCCACTTGAGCTTTTTCTAAATCAGTACGACCAAAAAGTGGGGTTTCTGGATGGAGCGCCTCTATGTAGCGACAGATCGCGATGGACTCGGTCAGCAACGTTCCGTCATCGAGCTCAAGAACCGGCACCTTACCTAGAGAGTTAATCGCACGGAACTCAGGGGTGAGATTTTCACGCTTAACGCCATCGACCTGACGTGTCGGAATCGTGAGCCCCTTTTCCGCTAAAAAAATACGTACCCGGCGGGGGTTCATCCCTACAGTCATGTCATAGAGCAGCATGTTTGCACCTTTGAATACAAATATTGAATTTGTTAAGGATACAACAGACCCCTAATAAACGCTCAACGGCCAGTTCGCAAGCAAATCTGCGAGATAATTGCATCATATCAATAGACCCGTTTTCTATAGCGCCAACGCATTTAATGCATATTTGAGCGGATTCTTAGATTCTGTCTTTTAATTTTTTAAATTAATTATAAAAATGCTAAACAAGTTGGATTCGAACCAAAATAAAGCGCCTGCATGCCAAGCACCAGATCCGCTTTTGAAAAAACCGGCTTTGCGTGTTGGTCGGGGCGCAACTGATTGTCATGCTCATATCTGTGGGCCAGACGCAATCTATCCTTTTTCACCCCAGAGGATATACACGCCACCAGATGCGTTACTCCCACAATATCAAAGTCTTTTAAAGACCTTAGGCATTGATCGGGCTGTGCTAGTTCAGCCGAGTATTTATGGGGACGATAATCGTGCTTTGCTCAATGCGCTAGTTTCAGATCCCAGCCATCTCCGAGGGGTAGCGGTCGTGAATGCAAACATCACAGATGACTACCTTGAGCAACTACATCTGGCTGGCGTTCGAGGAGTCAGGTGCAACATCGTAGATTTGGCAGATGCTAAAGGCATTTTGCCGATTGATGATTTACGTTATCTTGCCGATAAAATCGCACCTTTTGGTTGGCATATGGAATTCCTCATGCATGCAAATGAGTTTCCTGAGCTCAACCAAATGTTAAAAGAATTTCCAGTGCCGATTGTATTGGGCCATCTCGGCTACATTAAAACGCAGCACGGAGTTCTTGATCGCGGCTTTCAAAATCTTTTGGCTTTAATGCGTGAGGGACGTGCATGGGTAAAACTAACCGGCCCGTATCGCATCTCATCTTTTGATCAACCACCTTATCCTGACACAAAAGTATTTGCCCAAGCATTAATCCAAGCAAATCCCAATCAATTAGTATGGGGCAGCGATTGGCCGCATGTGATGGTAAAAGGTTTGATGCCAAATGATGCTGATTTATTAGATTTGCTGCTTGATTGGGTGCCTGATGCACGATTGAGAGACAAAATTCTTTGCGAGAATCCAGCTAGGCTTTATCAATTTTTTGACATAGCTTGAACATTGGTCAGTGTTTTCTTAAGTTCAACGCCCACTTGTTTATTTACAAATTGCGTTGTTGCAACTTTAGACAAATCAACATCCTTGGCTTGATACAGGCCGGCCTTAACCATTTGCGCGTAAAAGTCTGCTATGCGTGCAGGCTTCATCGCGCCTATTCCGTCAACGCTCGCGTCCCCAGAGTCCACAATTCCCTGCTGCTTCATTAACTCTACCGAAGCTTCAATTTCAGCGACTGTGATTTCAGGGTTGTCTTTGAGCATGCGTGCATTGGCTGCTGTGCGATCTCCATACATAAAGTTGACCCACCCAATGATGGAGGCGTCAACAAAGCGTTGGACGAGATCAGGATTGTTCTTAACGGTTTCAGTTCTGGCTTCAATCAAAGTGCTGTAAGTTGAAAAGCCATGATCCGCTAAAAGATGAACAACGGGTTTGAATTTCCCCTGCTCCTCGATATAGATAGGTTCCGCTACCGAATAACCCTGTTGGATTGATTTGGGCTGTGAAAGAAAGGGGCCGAGGTTGTAGTTGTAGGGTCTGAGTGCTTCATCTTTAAAACCATGCGCAACCTTGAGCCATTGCCACCAAGAGAACTGCCCATCCTTGGCGATGAGTGCGATCGGTGCATTTTTAAGTGCAGAAAAATTTTCATAGCCTTGATTGGGATGCGCCATCAGTGCTTGCGGATCTTTTTGAAACATCGCGGCAACCACTGTTACCGGGATGCCGTTTTTTACATTATCAAAACTATGCAGGAGATTGCCAGTCATTAAAAAATCAATCCGCCGCGCGGGCAAGAGTGGCCGGTTGTTGACCTGAGGACCACCTTGACGGATCGTCACCTCAAGACCGTATTTTTTGTATGTACCATCCGCAACCGCTTGATAAAAACCTCCTTGAGCCGCTTGCGCTTTCCAGTTGGTCGCAAACGTAACAGCTTGCTGAGCGTGAGAAATGCCCGCTAGCGTAGCCATCAGCATCAAAGATTGAATGAGTCGCCAAACCATGTTGCTCTCCTAAAGGGTCCGACCGGTATCGGTCAATTGCTCAGCATCATGCCAATGTGCGAGCAATACGCGTGAAAGTGCAGTAAACAACATAAAGATCAATACCCCTGTTAATACCAACAATGCCAGTGCGGCAAACATTTTGGGTGTTTCGGTTCTAAAACTGGCTTCCAGAATGCGCGAAGCCAGTCCTGTTTCTCTGCCGGCGGCCCCCGCCACCATTTCTGCGGTCACTGCGCCAATCAAGCTGAGTCCACCAGAAATCTTCAGCCCAGCCAAAAAATACGGCAAGGCTGAGGGTGCACGGAGTAACCTTAGGCGCTGCCAGGGGCTTGCCCGATAAAGCCTAAAAAGATCCATGAGGTTACGATCCGTCATCCGCAGTCCAGTGACTGTGTTTGAAAGAATTGGAAAAAAGGCGACGATCCATGCGCATATCAAAAGCGCAGCGGTGGTGCTGTCGACATAAATAAGGATCAGGGGAGCGACCGCCACAATTGGTGTCACTTGCAACACAACCGCAATGGGAAAAAAAGCACGCTCTAAAGCTGGAGAAAGGGAAAAAACGGAAGCAATCAAGATTCCACCGCTACAAGCCAGCAGCAGCGCACCAAAGGTGATCTGGAGGGTAAACCACCAGCTCGCTGCGAGCGAAGGCCAATTCGCAATGAGACTGTGTAAGATCACAGAGGGAGCGGGCAAGGTGTAAGAAGGGATATCCGCCCAGCGCACACCGAACTCCCAAAGCATCGCAAAGATGACGAGTGTGGCGATTGGGAGCATGACATCCGTGAGCCGCTTCATCGCGCCGAGGTCTCCGTAAGCATTGCACGCTCGAGTGCAACAGAGAGTTCTCGACAATAATTCAAAAAAGTCATAGAAGTTCTGAAAGAAGGTTCTCGAGGATAAGGCTCATCAATTCTTAATGCATGCATAATTTTCCCTGGGCGTGCCTGCATGACAAGAACACGTTGACTTAAAAATACAGCTTCGGCGATATTGTGTGTCACAAAGAGCGTTGCAACAGCGCGTTCTTGATGCCACCGTAGCAGATCATCGTTGAGCTTTTGCCGGGTAAAGTCGTCGAGCGCGGCAAAAGGCTCGTCCATGAGCAAAATTTTAGGATCATTGATGAGCGCGCGTGCAATGGAGGCCCGCATCCTCATTCCGCCCGAGAGCTGCGAGGGGAATGAAGATGCAAATTCCTCTAGCCCTACACTTTTTAGCGCGGCAAACACGCGTGACTTGACCTCACGCTGCGCAAATCCCTGCAAACGTAACGGCAGATAAACATTATCAAAGACACTCGCCCAAGGCATCAAGGTGGCTTCTTGAAATACAAAGGCCGTTGAGACTTTATCGGTCGTGAGAGCAGGAGCGTGCACGCTGCCAGCCGAAGGGCTGTCAAGACCCGCAACCATGCGCAAAACTGTACTTTTCCCGCAGCCAGAAGGGCCCAGTAAGGTGACAAATTCACCTGCATCAATAGACAGTGAGATATCCCTTAAAGCAAGCGTACCGGATTTAAACCGTTTTGACGCTTCTCTTAGCTCAACGAGGGGCTTGGCTGTCGCATGATGCATTTTGGTCTCGGAATACTTTCAATACGATATATTGAGCTTAACAGTATCCTCAGCGTTTTTCTTTTGCTGAAGCTACATCACCATGCCTGACGCTGTCCACCGACCCAAGTCTCCAACACCTTGATGTCAGCGATTTGAGCAGGGGCTGTCGTGCGTGGATTTTTTTCAAGCACCACAAAGTCTGCTAACTTTCCAGCTTCCAGACTACCCACTTCGTGATCCGACATCATCTGATAGGCTGCATCAATCGTCACTGCGCGGATTGCATCATCGACAGAGACTCTCTCCTTGGGACCCAGCACGCGTTCAAAGGGACTTTGCCACACGCGTGTGACACCCTGTGTGATGTATTTGAGTGGACCATAGGGGGAAACAGGAGAGTCACTGTGATACGCAAACCGAACACCCTCTTTCTTCATCGAGGCGGACGCATCGATTCGATTCGCACGTGCAGGACCAACGATTTGGTTATGAAACAGTTCGCCCCAGTAATGAACATGACCAATCGTAAATCCTGGAACAACGCCCAGTTTTTTGGTTTGGATGAGTTGTTCAGGCTTAGTGATTGTGAAATGCTCGATCCGCAGTCTTCGTTTCTCGGGCTGTGCAACACCGGCGAGTAGCGTGCTGTAATTTTCCAACGCTTGATCGATCGCGCGATCACCATTGGCATGGATTGAAATCTGCCAGCCTTGATCAAAATAAGGCCGTATATCATTCAAGAGCGTCTCAGTTTGATAGTTGAGACTGCCTTTATTTTCGGTACCAGAGGGGTATGTGTACGGTTCGTTCAACGCTGCGGTTAAGCCCTGGGTTGATCCATCGGCCAAAAATTTCACACCCACAAAGCGCAAGCGATCATCCCCCTGATTGGGCTTAATCGCATTAAACCCTTTTGGAATAGCGCTGCCATATAAATAAGCACGCACTCTAACGGGTAAACCACCATTGGCCATCAGGTATTGATATAGACCCAATTCATGATCCAGACCAAGGTTCGCGCCAACCGTGATTTCAGCTGAGGTTGTGATGCCTTTCGTCGCAAGCCTTTTGGTCGTCTTGCGCATCGCTTCAATCAACTCAGCTTGCGTAGGCACAGGCATCTTGGTCTGGAAAGGCAGGTAACTCGGCGGTTCAATCAACTTGCCGGTCAGATTGCCTTGCGCATCCTTGACGTAAATACCGCCACCGGGTGGATTAGGCGTTTTGTTGGTCACACCAGCCACTTCGAATGCCTTGGTATTGACATATGCAATATGACCAGATTGATTGACGATAAAAATTGGAACATCGGTCGAGACTTTATCAAGCACCTCTGTTGTCAGCTCCGCCATAAAAGGAGAAGTACGCGAGGGATCCACACCGAATCCCGCCAACCATCCCCCAGGTGGCACATTTTTGAGTGCAGCACGCAGCTTAGTGCTGATCGTATCCAACGTATCGTAGGGCAAGGTAAAGTTGGACAAGTTCAACCACAGACCCTCGACCATTGAGGTTAAGACAATGTGAACATGCGGCTCCACAAACCCTGGCATCAGTGTGCGACCATTCAAGTCAATCACTTTCGTCTTTGAACCTGACCAGTTTTTCTTGATCTCCGCTTGCTGGCCGAGTGCGACGATTTTGCCATCCTTGACTGCGATTGCTTCCACCTCTTCATTCTTAGCATTGACCGTCACGATCGGTCCACCCAGAAAAATCGTGTCTGCTGCCGCATAGACCAGAGCACTCTGAGTCAATAAAAAAGCTGAAAAAAATGTGCTCAATACAACTGAAGTTCGCGATCGCATTATTCTGACCTCTTGATTATTTATTAAGAGTAGATTGATAAATTTGTTGCTGAATACTTTCTGGCAGAGGCTGACTTTCTTCGGGGGAAATCATAACTTCTATATACGAACCACCGTCATGGGCTTGTGCACGCGCAATCGCAGCGTCGAGCTCCGCCACCGTGCAGACGCGTGCACTAAACCATTTATCACATCCCATCGCGGCAGGGATTTGTGCATAATTCCAAGGCGCGAGATCATCATAGGATGGGCCTTTCTCACTCAGCACAATCTCTACCCCATACAGACCATTATTCAGCACAAAAATGATCGGCTTGATGCCATACCGTCCCATAACCCCGATTTCATTTGCCGTCAGCTGATGTGAACCATCACCTGTGATTAAAACAGTACGGCCTTGTTGATTGGCCATACAGATACCCATTGCAGCAGGTGTCGCCCAACCAATCGACCCCCAAAGCGTCTGCGTCTGAAACCCAACGTCCTTCGGCAGCAACATCGGGGTAGAGTGAATCGTGCATGTGCCAGTCTCAACCACATACACATCACCTGGGCGAAGCATTTTTTGAACACGCGCATACAAGTTTTCCGAAGATGTCGGCTGGGTCGGTTCGGCCTCGATAGACAAGGGTGATAAAGATGATGAAAACTTTAATTGAGGGAGTGCTTTTAACTTTTCGGTGAGACCTTTCAGCATGTCTTCTAGCGCCACACCGGTAAAAATAGTGTCGCCCAGCCTGACAAAATGATCACCAAGGGTGAGCAATTTGTTTGGGCTGATTTTAGAAGACCAGAAAGTCGTATTGAAATCCTCAAAGACAACACCGCCAATATCGAGCACCAAATCTGCCCCTTCTACTGCAACATTCAGGCCTGCTGGATTGGACCATGCGCCGCTATAAATACCTAAATACTGAGGATGAGATTCGGAGACAATTCCTTTATCCATCGGCGTGGTCGCGAAAGATATTCCAGTTTGGCTCAGGAAAGCGAGCAATGACTCTCGGAGCCCATAGTTACCAACAAGATAGGTTGGCAATGCCAAAATACTTTTAGCTGAATTGATTTTTTCGATTACAAAATTTAATGCAGCACTCAAACTTTCCGGATCGCTTTGGGCCCGTTTAATCTCAGCCAGAGCCTGGCCTTTGATAGGTGTACCGATGATGGGCATTTTCGCCAAATCCATCGGTACTGTAATGTAAGCAGGCGCGCTCAGACGTAGCGCTTCACTGATCACTCTCTCCATCTCGCTCACAACATTATCGGGTGTCAAGTTAGCAGTCACACAACAGGCGGACGCAGAAAGATGCTGAAAGTTATTGAACACTCCATCGCCGAGCGTGTGATGTGTGATCAGACCTTTCTTTTGAATCCGTGAACTTGGGGCGCCCACAATATGAAAAATCGGCAATCGCTGGGCACGCGCACCCATCACGCCGTTGATCGCACTGAGTTCACCGACACCATACGTGGTCGAAAGAATCGAAACGCCTTTGATACGCGCATAACCATCTGCCGCATATGCAGCGTTGAGCTCATTGGCGCAGACAATCCACTGAAGTCGCTCACTCGCCTCAATCGCATCATCAAAAGGAAACGCATAATCGCCCGGCACACCAAAGACTCGATCGATACCAAGATCAGCTAGTCTATTAAGGACATACTCCGCTAAGTTGGGAATTGAATGATTCATCTTTTACCTGAAAAATTTGCGTGATCCGAATTAATTTTTTGCTGCAGGGAAGGATGAGTAAAATCTTTTGCCATTAGGATCGACATAAGCATTGACCGTATATCCTGTTGCGTTATTGGTAATTGCTACGCCTTGCAACACACCAATTGGCTGTCCTAAAGCATTTTTTTCTACCGTACCATCGATCTCAACGTAAGTAACATAAGCCCCATTTTGAAGATTATTGGTAATGTTAACGGTGTGATCCGAGCTCGCCACTGTGAACGGACCTGCCGGATTACTCGATAGATCGTTGCCAGGCCCACCGGGGTTAAAAACAGGTGAATATGCTCCAGAAGATGGCATGCGGATCGTCGTCAACCTTGCAACGGCAGCAGCGTCGCCCGAAAGGATAATGTCATATTGATTGTCATGATCTTCGACATACGCAAGGTTATAGCTCGATTGCAGAGGTCCGGTATCCGCGATGCCTAATACTTTGAGATTGCCAAAACCTGGGATGTTGTAGCTCACTCCAGCTTGAGTAATTTGCACGACATTATCCGAGGAATCGGTAGCTGCCAAAATAAAAAACTTACTAAAGTCAGTCGGCAAGATACTGCTAATACCATCTGGTGAAAAACCTGCACTTGTATAGACACGTAGACGGTATTGCGCATCAGAACCAAACAAATCAGAGCCGCTATTCGCATAAGAGGCATTTAACCACTTGGGATTGCTTTCCCCTAGGCTGGAGAAAACATTTAACTTAGCCGCGAGAATTCTGGGTCCATTTCCGCTTACGTAGGGATTTTTACTTTCAATACTGAGTCCAACAGCAGAAACTAAACCTAAGGGTGTGACAAATTTTAATTCAGTGGGTGCGCTCACAATACTGACTGTGACCGGATACTCAGCACCAGGGTTGCCGGGTAGGATGCGATTCCCCCAATAACCCGTTAGTACAACGGTTTGCCTCTCGTTGTATTCTGTGTTTGGTAAAAAACTTGCAACCAAGGGGGTGATGACGTCCCCAGTATTCATGGTGACCTGAAAAGCTGCTGGGGTGACTGATGGTGGCCAAATAGGATGGCTAAATACGACTGGAATCGTGTCGCCGGCGGTCGCAGAAACACCGTAGATACTTGCAAAGCTTTGGGTGCTTATGGCGGAGTAGTAAGCTCTTGAAGCCGCCTGAAGGCTCGGATCAATATTTTCATAAGAAATATTGCCAGCATAAGCAGCAGCCTGTGCCGCAGAGCCTGTGCCATTCAAATTAGGCACTCCCATATAACCTTCAAAACCATAATTGGCTGTCATGATTGTTGGTGTTGTAGCAAAGTAATCAGCACCCAAAATGATGCTGGTGCTCACCGTACTTGATACGGCGGTCGTGACGGCTTGATCTGCTGCAATGAAATTAAGTAGTGGCGTTGCCAATGAGGTATTCGTATTAGTAGTGTCTGGCGCCCCACCGTTCCTCGACGTTGGATCGTCAGAGTTACCGCCACAGGCAATAAGCACTGCACCAGTCATGCCCAACATCAAAAATAGTTTAAATTTCATGTATCGAATCTAACATTAAAATGCATCGTGCAGACGGGACAGCAAACACGACAAGATGGCGAGCGCTAACTTGCCGCACTTGCACAAAGTCTACACCGTGTAGGCTTATACGCCTATGAGTTCAAATTAAATGGTGTATATCAGGCTGTAGGCAGTTGAACTCATTTTATTAAAGACAAATTTATATTGTTCTTATTCGTTTGTGTGGCCGAATCGGTAACCGCTAATACTATTTTTTTACATTTTAAAGCGAGAGTGGCAGCGGCGCGATGATTCTTGATAAATAAGGCGATTTAATATAAGAGAAATTTGATCCACTCCTTGCAACAGACGTTTATGGGAGTATATTAAAAACGTAAAAAGCAACTGCAACAACAGAATTAAAAACGGAGCGGCCAAGAACTGCTTCAAGCGTACTGGAACCTACAACTTAAACTCTAGCAAAAAGTTTTCTTGAGTTTCCGTTCCATCTTTCAGATTCAATTCAAATTGCGATTGAACCTTTTTATGCACCCTAGACCGAGGCTTACCTATGAAACAACAAATGATCAAAAAATTAGTCGCGGCATTCGTTGCCACGACCTTCGCTTTTACTCCATTGATAGGCAATGCATGTACGGCCGTTAATGTCATCGCAAAAGATGGCTCTGTTGTTGCAGGAAGGACCATGGAGTGGGCTTTTGACATGAAATGGGAGATCACTGCAAATCCAAAGGGAACAAGCATTTCATTGACTGCGCCCGCTTCAATGAAACTACCTGCAACAAACTTATCTAGCAAGTACGCTTTCGTTGGAGTTTCCCCTGGAGTTTTAGAGGGTTCGCCCGCATATCTAGAGGGACAAAATGAGGCGGGCTTGGCAATCAGTGGAAATTTTTTACCTGGTTTTACTGAGTACCAAACCGTTACTCCCAAAGATAAAAACTATGTTTCTGTGATTAATTTTGGAGGATTTATCTTAGGCATGTTTGGATCAGTCAAAGAACTGCGCACTGAAATTCCAAAATATAAAGTTTGGTATGACCCAAGTGAAGTCAAAGGTATCCCAACGCCTCCCTGGATACATTACGTCTTAACAGATCGAACCGGTGACAGCATCATCGTCGAGTTTGTGAAAGGTCAAATGGTGATTCATGAAAATGTAGTGGGCGTATTGACCAACGCACCAACCTATGACTGGCACCTCAATAATGTTAGAAACTATTTATCACTTACCGCTACTGCAACACCCTCTGTCTCAGTAAACGGCACAAACGTGACAGAGCTTGGACAAGGTGGCGGTTTGATGGGACTGTCCGCAGATTACACCCCACCTTCCCGTTTTGTCAGACAAGCCTATCTCAAGCAGTTCGCTTACCAAGCATCAAATAGTACTGAAGCGGTTCAATTGGCTGGGCACTTCTTGAATAACGTTGACATGCCTGCTGGCGTTGCGCGCTCTACAGATGGTAAGCAAGTTTTTTCCGACTACACACAATGGGTCAATCTGAAAGATTTGAACAACAACCGCATGAAGATCACCAACTATGCAAATCGTACAAACTTTATAGAGATTGATCTCAATCAGGTCTTTAAATCTGGAAAATCAAAAACGTGGCTCATTGACAAGTTACCGTACCCGAAAAATGATTTAACAGCAGAACTATTAAAGTAATTTTTCCAAAAAAGGCCTTAGGACGTGTTCGTCTTAAGGCCATAGTATTCGAAGAAAAGAGTACGAAAAGATATTTAAACATAGCGAGACATTACTTCAACATGACTCAAGAAAAGCTGTCTTTTTTGTATTGACCTCATACAGATTAGGCTGCCTCATTCATTTTTCACCATGTTGAAATATTCATGCATGAGTATATATGGAAGTTGCTGACTTAATAGTTCATCAAATCTTTTGCATGCTTTATTGGATAATCAATGTTTGGTTTAAATAAATTAGATATTAATAACCACCGCCAACTTGCTTTCATCACTCAGGCATATATCTTTTTTCTTAGCGTTCTATGGTTTGTCATTGCAGTTGTGAGCCGAACAGCTCCGCATAAAGACAACATAGAAGAACTCAGTTGGCTGCAATATTTTGACTGGGGATATCCAAAGTTCGGTCCAATTAGTACCTGGTGGTTACATTTTTTTGTTGAATTATTTGAGCGGGCGATGTGGGTCACCTACCTTGCTGGTGTGGTCAATATTGCTCTGATGCTCTTGATTGTTTGGCGAATTGCTCTGTTGATTTCAACGCCTGCACGTGCGCTCATGGCAGTCGTTTTAACGAGCGTGGTTGTTTATCACAACATAAACGGACTGCAAGTCAATCCAAACCTAATCCAACTTTTCCCGACTACTCTGTTTTTATTGGCTGCTTTATTGGCTGTTCAACAACAACAATGGTGGAGATGGGTGTTATTAGGATTAGTAGGCGCAGTCTGTTTATTGACGAAATACGCTGCAGGCATTTGGATTGCTGTCATGGGCATTTGGCTGTTATGTGATCAACGCGCACATAACAAACGTGCACTCACCGGTGTGGTCATTGCTATTATTGCTGGTGCACTCGCCATGGTCCCACACATAGAATGGTTGATACGAACAGATGCACCACCTATCCGCTATATGCAACAGCAATTGCAAACAGATACGAATCATTTCGTGGAAGTTGGAAAATTTATTCTGAGTCAATTAGGTAAACTTTCACCTCTTATCGTGACTGTTTGTGTCGTGAATCACTTATTTAAACGCGACAAGGACACTACTTTTTCCTTTGGATACCATACTGACATTACAGCTGAGAGCCGCTATGTTTCTTTTACAGCATACGGACCGATGCTTGTGACTTCTGTACTAGGCGCTTTTTGGGTTAATTTGAATGCAAACTGGGGGACCGCATATTTTGTGCTGATCGGTTTGTATGCGCTGCGTTTCCTTCCTAAACTCGACTCTTCACTCTTATTACAGCGTGTCGTCCGTATCGGCCTCACGATCAATATCGCGATTGCCTTTGGATATGGCCTTTACTACGGCGTCCTCATTGACGTATTTAATAAAACCGGTCGAGCAAATTATCCGGCTGCTGCGCAAGGTGTGTTAATCGATCAAGTTTGGGATGCTAAAAAGCGTGGGCCACTCAAAGTGGTCATTGGTGAAACATGGACCGCAGGGATTTCTTCAGTGATGTCTCGCGATCAACCTTTGGTCATGCCCTACGGCGTTGCCAGGCTAGCGCCTGCTATTACTCCAGATATATTAAAAAAATGCGGTGCATTGATTGTTCTTGATTTATCACAACCAGATCAGCTCACTGATAGTCTTAATCAATACATACAACAAGCAACCGAAACTGGAACAATTGACTTGTACTGGAACAGATATAAACAAGTCCGGCCATTTCAAATTCAGTGGTCCATTATCGAACCAGAGTCGCCTGGCGCTTGTCGATAATGTTAGAAACTATTTATCACTTACCGCTACTGCAACACCCTCTGTCTCAGTAAACGGCACAAACGTAACAGAGCATGGACAGGGTGGCGGTTTGATGGGACTGTCTCAAGCAGTTCGCTTACCAAGCATCAAATAGTACTGAAGCGGTTCAATTGGCTGGGCACTTCTTGAATAACGTTGACATGCCTACTGGCGTTGCGCGTTCCACAGACGATCAATTTATAGAGATTGATCTCAATCTTATCTTCAAAAATTGTCCGCGTCTAATCATTCGTGTCCTGAACTCCGTTTCGTGATTTTCATCAACATGCGGGGCGACATGTAAGGGGCTGGAACTTTTTTGACTTCATCAGAATTCGTTAAAATCCAATCATGATGACGCAAAGTCTGGCCCAAGAATAGTTTCACAGACACCGACAGCAACTCCTCTCCCAGGCAACGATGCTGGGTTCTGCGATCCTCGCCACCACCAAAAGCGACAAAGCCATACGGCAAGCACTTGGACATCGGACAAGCACCTTTTCCCATTGCTTGACTGATCTCTTCAGGACGACGAACGTTGAACTGATCAGGTTCTGGAAACACCTTAGGTTGATGGTTTGTTGCATACAACCCAGCAACCAGCAAGGTTCCTTTAGGGATAATATATCCATTCACAGAAAAATCCTGAAGAGATCGGCCTGTCTGCGTGTTGATAATCGGTGTCCAGCGGGTCACTTCTTCTATCAAGGCTTGTAGGAATTTAGCCTGATTGAGTTGGTCAAGTGTTGGAATTTCAGCGAAGCTTTGGACTTCCTTGCGCGCCTGACGCATAAGTTCTGGAAACTGACTTAACAAAGCCAAAGCTGTCAAACTGATAATCCATACGCCGGAAGAGCCAACAAACAGATGCTGAGTCTCAGCAATGATTTCATCATCGGTCAATCCCGTTTGATGAGCAAGAATCCCGATCATGTTGCTTTTGGCCTGCTCCGGCGTTTTCTGACGCTGCAAAATCAAGGAATCGCGATACCAACTCAAAAGCTGATCACGAAATACTAGCTTATTCATTGGATCAACACCCCGGAAACCAAGGAGTGACTCCTGATAAGCCCTGGCATCTTCAGCCCGACCCGGGGCTCCCGTAATAATGGTGCTCGAGGATAAAAAGGCCATTTGAGGAGCTTCCAAACGCAGGTCACACTCACCTGCTTGAGACCAACGTCGAACAAATTCAGCCATCACTGCATTGACTTGAGGTATGTATTGCTCAAATGCCTGCGTTGACACCAAAGTCATCAAATTTGACTTTCGTTTAATGAAGGCAGGACCATCCATGGCTGGGACAACCTTTGTTCTACCATCACTCAGAAAGGCTAAATCAGCAGCCGTCTTGCCCTGTTCACGAGAAACATAGTCACTGTTATAAAAGGCTCGTATTCCATTTTCGCCGGTCAACAGTACCGCGTCTTCACCACCGAAGGTGGTGCGACATACTTCACCAAATTGCATCGCCCTTTGCCGTGACCACGCATAGCCTCCGCCTTCAAGCGCAGCCTTATTCTCCTCAATACCGGTTAGCCCAGGAATCTTGGTTGGATCCGACGGCGGGAGGGAATCTTCCGAACTCAATAACTTTGCTGAGCTTGAAGAGGTTTTAAAGCCAAAAAAAAGCGTACTACTTGCACCTACAAGAAACCTCAACACGCCACGACGTGAAAGTTCCTTATATTCTAAAATCATGCTCCAACTCCCACAAAGCTTTTATCGATTTGGGTCTGTAGGCTCAAGGCCCAACAGTTCATAAACTTCGACAATCGATTTTCGACCCTTAACAGTCACATCTTCAAGCTTGCGCAGGTTTAGCCTTTCTCCAGCCTCTCTGACGACTGCTTTACTGACGCAAATTCGAGTTCCAAGATCCTTGTTTACACCTTCTAAACGCGCTGCCACGTTGACGCCATCACCCATCACTGTATAAGACATGCGTTCGTGTGAGCCAATATTACCGACAAGCACGACATCAGAATGAATACCAATTCGAACTTTTAATGGGGGTAGACCTTGATCCTTCCACTCTTGGTTAATCAAATCCATTCTCGCTTGAATCTTAAGTGCGGCAGCGCAGGCTCTGAAAGCATGATCTTCAAGGGTATTGGGGGCGCCCCAAAATGCCATGACACCATCGCCAATAAATTTATCTACGGTACCCATTTCTTCATTGATGGAGCGTGTTGCGACTTCTAGATACCTAGAAACACGAAGCAAAAGTGTTTGTGATGGGCTGTTTTCGCTCAGAGTTGAGAACCCTTCTAGATCACAGAACATAATGGTCAGAAACCGACTGTGCCCACCCAATTCAAGCTTCTGCTCTGACTTGAGCAGACCGCGTACAAGATCTACGGGTACAAAGACTGCGAAAGCGGCTATCGCCTTACGCATCTTGTCAATCGATTTGGTTAACCGATCAATTTCGTAAAAGAATGAATGCGGTAATGCCACCCCTTCTGACACTTTGAGCTGTTCGATATTATCAACTTGAAGGGCCAGCTGTTCAAGTGGCCGAGCGATACGCACGGACATAAAATAGATGACAAGCAACTGAGCTAAAAGTGCCAACACACCAATCACTGCAATAAAACGATTGTTATCGGAAATATCCGTTAAAAAATCTTGTGCTGGCGCAATGCTTAAAACTCGCCAATCTACGGGTGCCTTGAGATTGATCTTACTCATGCTGGCCATGTAATTTATGCTGCCATCATCATTTTTAAAACGAAATGCGCCAAGGTATTGACTTGAGGGGAGTGAAAGTAAGGCTCGTTTGGGTAGATCACTCGCCAAATCAGTGACTTGACCGATACCCTGTGCTTGACCGCTACCTTGCTTTTGTGGCTCTGATGAAACAACTACCCTGTTCTGTGAGTCAAGTATGAGACTTATCGCATTTTTGCTAATGCGGTTGCTATTTAAAAAATCTTGAATGGAATCTAGTGACATATCTATCGAAGCAACCGCTGTTACGCGGTCATTCACGATAACGGGTGTTGAAAAAGTCAGTTCAATGTGCCCTGTAATTGCATCCAGGATGGGACCATAAATAATTGATTTTTTTTGTTTAAGTGCAGCTTGGTACCAGGGGCGGATTGTTGGGTTATAGCTTGTTTCTACGTTAACCCGCTCAATGAATTGATCGTTAGCATCTTTAAAGAAAACATCTCTTATAGAATTTTTTTGCGATGCATTGTTGAGTTCAATAAAAGCAAATTTGGCTTGTTTTGGAGTTGGTTTATCAAAGAAATTAATACCTTCTTTGGCATGGTAGACGGCTCGGAACGATTGGTCCTCAAACCCGATGTATGAACTCAAAAACTCAGACGACTGAAGAAGATGGGTATGCAATTGATACCAGGCATTATCGCCTCTAAAAAACTCGGGGTCTCGTTCCGCCAAAGCTGCTACGCTTCGAGTTAAAGAGATCGCTGGGTCAAGCGTAAACTGGACCTCTCTCACAATTTGATTATTAAACCTGTCAACAATGTCTTTAGAGGTTGTTATGACGGCTTTATTGGTCGTTACAAAGGTCAGTGCAATAATCGCTGCGAGAAACGGTAAGGCCAGACCCGTAAAGAGCATAACCATACTCGGCCTTAACCTGAAACGTCTTTTTAGCATGTTGAATATCACCAGGTTACTTTTTTGCCATTGTAGCGTTGGGATGACTTTGATAGTCGTTTGCTCCTTGATTAGCACCTAGAAGCGCTCAATTGCTGCAATGCAACTAAGATTTGAACAAACTAATAATCACGTCAGATTTTTATGATCATCTTATTTGCGTCTGTGGTGTGATGGCCAGTAATCGCAAATAACTCCAGTCGATCGACTTATGCAGAATAAATTTAAATTAAAGAAAACAAATCTTCTTGATACGATATATAATAAAATGGAATGAACAAAACCTCAAGAAAAATTATATATTCGGGAATAACTGCGACAAAGAGTCTTGAACCATATGAGAAAATCAGCCTTAATGATTGACAGTCTATTAACACCAGGGAAATCATTAATATCTTTCAATGAATTTGAAGAAATCCTTGATGACACAGACTTGAACGGCGAAAGTTTTTTTTTGACTATAGCCGAAATTTTGAATTCTCCATTTTGGAGATCTCTCGACTATCATAACAATCCGTACAAGACCCTTTGCTTAGATTTAGCAAAGGAAATTGATTCTCTTGCAAGGATTCAGGTTGAACCTGCCTATCATTCAAGACTACATTTTAAAGATGTTTGTTTAGTTATTTCTTGCTTACTCATGCAAGAAGAAAACTTAACTCTAAACAGTGATTCAAATACATGGTTATGCTCCACTGAGGAGAAATGGTTATTATTATTGGCTGCGATCGCACACGACTTTTATCATCCAGGACTTATTAATAAGACTCCGCTGGAGATTGAAAAAAATAGTCTTCGTATGCTTGAGCTTTTTTTAACAAGAGAAAATTTAAATGATGATTTAAAAAAATCTATTATTGATAGATTGACACCTTGGATATTAGCGACCCATCCAGATGATTATTTACAACTTCATAAAAATTTAGCTAATCGAGTGAATGATCATGAAAGTAAATTAGCGATGCTATTAGTAGAGGCTGATTTATTTTCTAGTTCTCTTCCAACCAAAGGTCTGAAACTTAGTGCTCGCCTAGCAGAGGAGCTTAAAAATAGTAGTTCATCGAAGTCCGATATCGTAAAAAGCACTGAAGGTCGTCTTGCTTTTTTAAAACACATAAAATTCGTCAGTCCTCATGCTCTGGCGTTAAAGTTTGAAGAAATCAGAAAAAAATCAATTGCTGATCTAACCTAAGAAAAGTTGAAAGGCTCTGCAATTAAGTAAGGTCTGAATAAGTCTTCGACTTCACGTTCAAGTGTATTTATTCAGACGTTCCTCAATATTGCTTGACGAGAAATCTGTACGATTATATGTCGCTACAATTTAGCGACTTTAGCGAAAAAAGACTCCAAACATCAACCGAATTGATCTACTATTTAGAAATTAGATTGCTAACGTTTAAGGATAAAAAATGCAAAAAAATCAATACAAAGCTGGCGATGTGATCCTAAGGGAAGGAGAGGAAGGCAATAGCGCGTTTCTCATTACGACAGGCTCTGTCGAAGTCATTATCGGTGAAGGCAGCAAAGCCAAAACGGTTGCAAGCCTCGGCGAAGGTGAAGTATTTGGTGAAATGAGTCTACTTGAACCAGGTCCCCGCTCAGCCACCATCAAAGCGGTGACTGATACAGAATGCGTGGTGACTTCATACGACGATTTCATGGTTTCAATTCAGGATAATCCTGGACAAGCCATCAAATTTATGAAAACCCTTGTTTTACGACTGCGCCAAATGAATGAGGTGATGGGAAAGATGGATCCCCAGCGCCGTCGTATGCGAGATATGTTAAAGGATTGGCAGAAATCCAACGAAGCCGCAGAGGCTGAAGAAACCAAGCGGTGGGCGAGTCTTTCTCCACAAGAAAAAGAAATTGAATTGAATTACCTTGGCGCATTACGGTACGGCATTTTTTGATCGCTATGCCGGGGCAGTTCCTTACGCGAGCTACATGTCTTGATGTTAACTGGGCACCATCCCAGAACTCGAGCAATCGACTAAGAATCCGCTATTGCGACTGAACCGAGCCTATTAATCATTCTGTGTAAGTACTGGCGGGTTTATCCATTGGTGATCAGTGAGTCGATCACCAAATTCAATCTTAAACCCGCTCAACGACAATTTCCAGTTTCTATCAGCATTGTCTATTTCCTTGAGGCCTGCTGGATAAACCATACACCCCAGGAGTAAACATTCAAATCGACAGTAAGCAAAATCACCGAAAAGCCTAGGTATTTTATTAGCTTCGGAGTCTTAATGTGAAAAAGTTGGGATACTACTGATGTCAGATTTTTTTCAATCAAATCAGGTTACTACGCTGCAGCATCTTCGTCCAAACTTCCAACTAGAGGAAGAAGTTAAAAAATCGCAAAGAAAGTTAGTTGTGGTTGTGCCGTGTTTAGTATCACATTACAAAGCCGGAATATTACGGGCGTTATTAGAACGCATTGTCACAGTATTGTATATATCTGAAATCGTTGTTGTTTTGAACGGCACCGACATAGAATTAAAGAGCCAAGACTCCTCCCTCACCCAATCTATTGAAAATAATAAAATTCCTACAAATATTCTATTGTGCGAAGGCCTTGGAAAAGGTCGCGCCATTAAGATGGGCTTCGATTATATATACCGCCGCTATCAAAATAGCGCCATATTAATCACATTAGATGCCGATTTTCAATCATTCAGTAAAGAATACTTTTTACGCTTAGTTTATCCAATCGCAGCATTGGGTGGACAAGCAAACAAAGGGTACTACGCTCGCTTCTCTCAAACAACACTGAACGGTCGCTTAACTCGTTTATTAGTTTTCCCAATGCTTTATGCGATTCAAGAACAATGCCCAACTAGCGAATTAAATCGATGGCTCTTGTCCTTTCGCTACCCCTTATCGGGAGATGTTGCGTTGGCAAGCGAAATATTGCCGTACCTTAAACTTGAGGATAATTGGGCATACGACTTGTCCTTGCTTAATTCTTTATCTCAATACAAAGACGATCATTCAGTTTATCAAACTGATTTGATTGATAATTATGAGCATTTACATCGAGATTTATTTGATGACAGACAATCTGGATTAATCGAGGCTTTTGAAGATATATCAAATTATCTCATGAGCCTCTTTCAGATAGACCGTAATCGTCTTATTCTTGATTACAAGAATCTAGCCCAAATTTACTGCAATAAATATGAAAAACTTGCACTGTTTAATGGCATTGCAAATTCAGATAGAGATAGGCAATTAGTTTTAGAGTTTATAGACCATCTTAATAGTTCGATTTTATTGTAAATTAATTATTGTTAATTTCCTTTAATCATAAGGGGATCGTTATTTTGCGTGAAATTATTGGCTTGATGGCCTGTGATAAAAATTATGTTATCTCTAATAAAGGCAAATTACCGTGGCATTGCCCTGAGGAAATTGCTTTCTACAGAAATATGATTAAAAATCAAATTGTCATCATGGGCAGGAAAACGTTCAATGAAATGCCTGTTTCATTTTCTGAAGAACATACAGTGATTGTTTTTTCAAGAATATTTAAAAGCTCTCCTCAGGTTATATTTGTTTCCTCCCTCAACGAGCTCTATGACTTAAAAGAACTACCTGAAGCTAAACAGTGTTTTATGATCGGTGGTGGCGAAACAGCGAGTTTATTTCTAAAAAACAATGCAATTGACCGTTTTTATCTTTCGGAAATTGACGGTGACTATCCTGGCGATATTTTTTTCCCGATCAATCTGCTTAAGCATCACCCATGCGTAACATATAAAAGGGAATCTTCCTTCACAGTTTATTGTTATGACAATTTAAAAGAACGTAATGACTAAAATTTTCTCGGTTTTAAACTTATCTTATGAGTCACCGCAAAAGGATGCTTACGCGAAGAGCCCTGCTGATGCCATCAATAAAATGGAAGTATTACAGCAACTTGGTGCCGATTATATTGATCTTGGAGCTCGATCATCTTTTTCTAAAAGTGAACCACTCGATGATACGATTGAGTTTGAACGTCTTGCATCGTTTTTTTCTATTCCTAGAAAAGAGGGTTTTATTCCCCTATCATTAGACACATGGTCAGATATTAATGCGTGTAAGTTTTTAACTCAAATAGATGTATTAAATTACACGAGCACCTATTTCTCGGATAAGTTAATCAGTGATTTGAAAAATACTCATTGTAAAATAATTTTAAACTATCTTCCGGCAGAAAATCCTTATGAATTAAGAAAGATCAGTTATTCTCCTCCTTCGGTAGAGGCTATATTTGAATACTTCAAGGTGTTGGTAACCAAGTTAGAAAAAAAGGGGGTTGACGTACTCGCTATTGACCCTAATTTAGGCATGTGGCACCCAGAAGTTCCTGACGACCTCAAGCCTATTTTCCAAAGAGAAATTATTGAAGCGATTCCGAAACTAAAAAAATTAGCTCCTGTGTTTATTGTCGCCCCTCGTACTAAAGGTGTTTTAAACGTTGAACTCGTTGAGCTGATTATTTCTAAAGGCATTGATTTTTTGCGGACGCACGATTTGGTTTCCGTCAAAAAACTTATTAATTAACGTTTGAATAAGTACTTTGTGATAAACAAACTCTGACCTTCATTCACTAGTGTCCCAACGTTTCAGAATAAAACCGCTGTAAATAATTGATATTCATAGATAAATCCCCATTTTTTGGTGTCCACGATTTGAATCCAATTTCCAACTTGAGTCATCATTTGCAGATGTT
>Ga0247844_1003033_pt1 | contig 25751 bp, 23 predicted proteins | sample LaCtaG_FD_192421 | JGI IMG/M metagenome (GOLD analysis project Ga0247844, IMG submission 192421) | Freshwater microbial communities from meromictic Lake La Cruz, Castile-La Mancha, Spain - LaCruzMarch201714.5m_1 | ecosystem: Environmental > Aquatic > Freshwater > Lake | place: Spain: Castile-La...
TGAGTTCATGTAAAAGTTCAGATCGTTGTTCAGGAGTAAGAAAATCTTGCATTCATCAAGTTTAAGGTTTTTTAGACAGGCCGTGAAGGCCCTAACTGAAATTTAAATTGCGATGGGTATATCAGATTGGACGGCAAGAAAAACTCTTCTTTTAATAGGTAGCTATATTTTTTATGGTGCCTGGAACCCCGCCTTTGTTTTACTCCTGTTATTGTCCACAATCATCGATTGGTATGCGGCCAAATGGATAGAAGGTGCCAAATTGGCATCACATAAAAAGTTTTTCTTACTTTTGAGCCTTGTTTCTAACTTGGGACTTCTAGGTTTTTTTAAATACGGAAACTTTTTTCTAGAAAATATCTCCTGGTTAGCTCATTTTGCGGGCCACAATACGAACTGGGAAAGCATGAGTATTATTCTTCCAGTGGGGATTTCGTTTTATACATTTCAGACCTTGAGTTACACAATCGATATCTACAGAGGCAATCTTAAGTCCTGTCGATCATTTTTAGACTTTGCCCTCTATGTGACTTTTTTTCCACAATTAGTCGCTGGACCCATTGTCCGTGCCGTAGACTTTATCCCTCAATGTGTGGAACCTAAAAAAGTGACCCTGAATCAAATGAGCTGGGGATTTTATTTTATGACGTTGGGACTTTTTCAAAAAGTCGTTCTGGCCGATATCTTTCTTTCAGGAACTTCGGATCATGTTTTTGGTTGGAAGGAGGGATCTTTAAATTTTGTGGATGCTTGGATCGGGGCCATCGGTGCATCTTTTTGTTTGGGTTTTTTACTACCGGACAACTTTCGTTTCCCTTATGCCTCTATCGGTTTTTCAGATTTCTGGAGACGATGGCATATCTCGCTTTCAACCTGGCTCAAAGACTATCTCTATATTCCCTTAGGAGGAAGTCGCCACGGTGAGGCCAGAACGATGGCCAACCTCATGATCACCATGGTCATTGGGGGATTCTGGCATGGGGCCTCATGGAACTACATTATTTGGGGAGCTTGTCATGGAACCTTTTTAATAGGAGAGCAGTATTTAAAAGTTCTTTTTAAATCCTACTCTCCAGGCATCTTAGGTAAATTCCTTTTAGGCACCACGACTTTCCTTTTGGCCACCATGGCACAGGCCATCTTCCGCGCTCCTGATATTCCTCATGCCATAAATATCATGGCCTCGCTTTGGGGATTTCATTCTCATGGAATTAACATTTTAACTTCTATTGAATTATTTAAAGTTCTTCTAGTGATGGGATCTTTAATTGCTGTTCATATCTTTATGCGAAAATCCCAGTTGGAGTTTTTTATGGAAAAGGCCCCCTCATGGTTTGTTGTAACGATTTGGTCAGTGATGTTATTTGGAATAGTTATCGCTCAAGGAGGAAGTCATGCTTTCATCTATTTTCAATTCTAGTATCGTTGAGCGACTTTACCCTGAAAAAAACTGGAAAGTTCTTTTTTTCATTTCTATTTGTATTTGCTCTTTGATGACTTTAGGCTGGGAACTCTATTGGCGTAAGCAGGGTTATGAACCATCTCTAAATGACAACAAAGACCTGTGGGCGCTTAATCGTGAACGACTGGATAAAAACCCTAAACTCACGACCGTCATTGGTTCCTCTCGAATTCTGTTTGGTCTAAATCTTAATGAATGGAAAAAAGAATTTGGAGAAAAACCTCTACAACTATCAACAGTCGCATCCAACGTCACTGTCTACCTTCATCACCTTGCCCATGACTCAAACTTTTCTGGCACACTCATTATGGGAGTAGACCCTTACCTCTTTTTTGCTCCAAGTGGTGCTCCCATGGATATTCCGACTGGAAACATTGAATATTATAAAAAATTCAGCTGGGCCCAAAGATGGTCTCATCACATCGGCATTCCATTAGATAAAAATTTAGCATTTTTAGAACAAGATGATTTGCCATTAAAAAATCTACTTGAGCGTCTTCCCTTGCCGTTGAGAAAAAATGTTAAAGAGGCCCCACCCATTCCTCCATATTTTGTTTCCGTGGATGCTGACCGCCAAGGTCTTATGATAAAAAAAGTAGAAACTGATCCGGCCTTTAGGGCACACATGATAGCTATTTGGAAAAAATATTTTACCCCTCCACCTCTCCCTAAAGGAGTGACTGAACAAGAGTTTATGAAACAAAATGCTGAACACGTTGGAAGCACCTTAAAAAAAGTCGCCGAGAGCATTAAAAAGATCCAGGATCGTGGCGGAAAAGTGATCATGGTCCGTTACCCTTCCACAGGCCATGTACGGCAGATGGAGGCCACATATACGCCAAGGCAGCAGTTTTGGAACCGCATAATAACTGAGACTCATGCTAATATGAGTGTGCATTTTGAAGACTTTGAAACTCTTAAGAATTTTCAATGCCCTGAGGAGTCTCATCTCAATGGTGAGGATGCTGTGTTATTTACAAAAGAACTTATTAAGATTTTAAAAGAAAAGGGCCTCTAAAAAAGAGGCCCTCAAGGAAAAACGATTTCTATCTACCAGCTATTTAAGATAAATGGCACCTTGGATATCTTTGGGATATTGTCCTACCATGCCTTCAAGAGTTGTATTGGTAAGAACAACTACTGATAATTCATTGGTCGGATCAACAAAAAATGTATTTCCGTAAGCTCCAGACCACTGGTAAGTACCTTTGGCCGGTAGTGATTGAGCAACAACAGCATCTTTCACAACCATAAAACCTAAACTCCAACCACATCCTGGAGCAATAAAAACATTAAAATCACCGATCTGATTTGTTGTTAAGCTCTCCGTGGTTTTTTTATCTAAAATCGTACCTGTATTCTGACGAATCTCTTCTAGAAATATCATGTAATCCATGGCCGTTGCGGCCATACCTGAACCACCTGAAGCATAGGCCTTTTCATCAAAGATGCGATTTGGTGAAAATACAACTGAAGAAAGTCCAAAAGGAACTTCTTGTCTCTCAGTCATGGCCGTAGGTTCAGGAGCTGAATTCATATAAGGAGTTGTTACTCTCTCAGAACGGGCCACAACAAAAGCTGTATCGTTCATTTTTAGAGGTCCAGTCACAAGGTCTCTAACAACTTGGGCCAGAGTTTTACCAGAAGCACGTTCGATCACTTCACCAAAAACATCGTAGGAAAGGGAATACTGCCATGCCACCCCTGGTGGAAAAAGAAGTGGAACAGAACTCAATCGACGTAGATTTTCTGTCATCGAAAAATTCACGTCGTCAGAGCCATCTGAAACTCCGGCCATGTGATAAGGACCATTTGCTGGCTCAAAAAAGCCATAATTAAGTCCAGAAGTATGGGAGAGTAGCTGACGAACAGTAATAGAGGCATCTTGGCCATTGGCCAATTGAGGAGAAAATTCGGGAAGCCATTTTGTAATAGGCTCATCTAAGGTTAAAATGCCTTTATCAACCAGTGCCAAGGCCGCTGTCGCGACAAGGGGCTTAGTTAAAGAAGCTAGTCGAAAAATAGAATCATTTTTCATAAGAATATTAGATTCACGATCTGAAAATCCCGCAGCACGATGATAAACAACCTTGCCCTTATGGGACACGATGACAACTGAACCTACGATGCGTTTTTGAGCAACAGCTTGGTCCATGGCCAAATCTAATTTAGTGCGGAGTTCTTGTCCCTCATTGATGGCAAAGGCCGAACTGGCCACGGCCATAAGAAGGCATAAGAATGAGATATATCTCATGATAGTTCCTTGATTAAATTGATAAATGAATCAGAAATAACAAACAATCAAAGGGGGTGTAAAGGAGCTTTATGAGTTATGCGGAATTCTTAGATCCTCAGGTCCTGAGCTTCTTATTGAAATCCAGGTTTCTTGGGCCAAAATATAAACAATGGGTACTGATAAACGAACGGCAAAAAGAATAAACGAAACGGAAGATTGAATTTTATGAAAAGCGTTAGTTTTTAACATAGGGAGTATTTGTCAGAATCTGGATGATCTGTCCACCCAGCATGAAAAAAACTCCCTACAAATATTATCTTTTTAAAAAAGACGAAGAGAAAGAGGCCACCACATCACGGATGCCAACCAGGCCCACGATTCTGATTCGATTACCATAAACATAAAGACGGTTCACAGGTGCATTCATTAAATCCGTTAGGAAAAAATCGGCCCCTTTCCTGAACATTTTCAGTTTTGTATTTCTTCTTGATCCAGTAATTCCATTGTAAAGATAGTTCATAACAATCGTTCCGCCTGTTTCAACCGAAAAGTTTTCAACTTCTAAGCGTACAGCTTCTCGACCTTGTTGCTCAATAATTGTAATCCCCTCTGCCATCACTCGTTCAGCTAAATGAAAGTCATCAGAGACCACTGCCCCAAACTCATCAGTCATAAAAACTCGAACACCGTCGGCAGTGCCATCTTCCTTGGTTTCAAGATAAAATTTACAAACGTTACCATCAACATCAGATGTAATCGTGGCCATTAATTTTTCGGCGGCCATACTTTGAAGTGAAAACATCAAACAAAGTACGGTGAACATATTTCTCATTATTGACCCCTTTAATTAAATCGATCCATTGTAGGAACTAGATGTTGGGATTTAAAGCTGAGTTGCGTCTAATAGACGATGTGCAGAACATTATTACCTGACTGCGATCGTCAGTCTAAAGAATCTCATCAAGTTTCATTGTGCTCACCCGATAGGGAGGATTAGATAAGAGGATTTTATTATGTCTGCAGCGCCAAAAAAATTAAGTGATAAAGACAGAACACTTGAAATTGTTCTACCTGAACATATTACCAAGTCACGAATAATACCTAAGCCTAATCTTGAGGTGGCACCGGTACCCCTATCGCTGCATGATACATCTGAAAGTTTTGTAGAAAAAAAACAAGGTGAGATCCACCTTCCTGAGACAACTCTGACCATTGAAAACCTTGGCCTTGAATTTGAACATCCTATTTCAACATCTCAAGAAAAAAATTTGCCAAAACCTGAGATCACCCATTCTCCTATTCAAAACATGATGCAGGAACAGCAGTCTAAAACTCATGACGATTTGAAAAAGGTTGCCCACGCCCTTTTTCAAGAAACAAAAAAAATTATTCCTCTGAATCAGGATTTAAGAGCAGAAATCATTAAACTTAAAGAGCAGGTTGAAAAAATTGAGCATGTTGCTCCTGTGCAGGTGGCCCCACAGTCGGAATATCTTGAAAAGATCCATGAAACTCAGTCCATGGTAGCTGAAATCAAAAATGAGCTCGCTTCCCTAAAGGCCCTTGAAGGGGATAAAAATGTTGTGGATCATATTTGTGAGCTCAATGAGGTCATAAAAGAGTGCACGAATAATCTTAAGTCTGACTATCAAAACATTGTTCATGATGTTCAGAATCTTCAAAATGAGAAGATGTCTCTATCTTCAACACTCTCACAACTTGAAAACCATTTAAAATCAGCAGTCGATCAAAAAAATGACGCTACAAAGTTTTTCAATGAACTACAATCTGAAATCAAAGAAAAAGAAAAATCATTACGAGACTTAGAAGATAAAAATATTCGTATCAATGATGCTGTATCAATCTTCCCAAGTCTACTGCATGAAATTACTGATTTTAAATGTGAAAAAGAAAGGCTCACTCTTGAAATTCACGCCCTCACCCAGTCCGCACGCCATCTCGAAGCAAAAATTTCTTTTTTAGAAGCTCAGTTTCAACAGAGAAAAAAGATGCTGGATGTAATCGGTAAAGATTTTCTAGAAGAACAGGATTTTTTTGAATCAGTTCGCCAACAAAAAATTGATCTACATAAACAATGTGCTGATGAGCAAATAAAACTATCTTTATTGAAGGCAGAATTGGCCGCTATGCAACTCATGAAGGCCAATCAGGACAAGATGCGAGACGAGGATACTTTTTTTTATAAAGAGAAAAAAGAATATCTCTACAATGAAACTCAGGAGGCAGAAAATAAATATAAATCTCGCCTTATGGAATTAGAAATCGAACTTGAAAAGAAAAAGACTGAATGGGATATTGATCTTGTACGTCAAATGGAAAAACGAGAAGTTGAATTAAAATCTAACCTTCAGTTAATCCAACTCTCCCATGTTGAGGAATGGAATAAAAATCATCAGCGCCTTCTTGATGAAATCTGTAGGGCCACTAAAGACTCAGTAACAGAAAACGAACAACGAAACGGAATCGATCAAATACTTCATGATTTTTTTAACCGAAAATTTAGTAAAACATAAGATATACCTTCCTTTAGTTTTCTCCAATTCTTCTTTTCATTGGTAAAAATGAATTTGCCGCACATGCGTCCCCTATCTAAAGACCAGGCTTAAGTAGACAAAAAAACCACATTTTTATGATGATACTTAAGTTTGTTCGTTACGTAGAAAACAATGGAGGGTTCTATGCGTGTTTTCGGACTTTTAGTCCTGCTTTTTAGTTTTCCACTTTTGGCCAAGATACAAATGACAACACAAATTCAAGAAATTGATTTTGGCCAACATATAGGAGATGAGATCCTGGTTCTCCTTAAAAATGGTCGCGTAGGAAAACTTAAACGTGCAGATGCCTTAATTTTGGATCACATGCAACTAAAAGGAAATCAAGAATGGTTTAAGATTACGATGGATAAAAATCGATATATCACCCACATAACAAACACAGATTCTCCCCAACAAGAAGTCGTAGACACTTATGTTTTAAACAATAAATCAGAATATATTCCTACAACCATCGAAAACATGACTGTGGCCAAAAAATATTTTCGAGAATTACCTTATAATCCTAAAGACTCCCAATGTTTTAATCGAGCAATGGTGTGGACTTATGAATGGTGGAAAAACCATAGCCTTAAATCAAATAAGATTTTGATTTTTTTTACTCGTAACTACATCCGTCGTTATAATTTTGAATGGTGGTTCCATATCGCTCCCTACGTTCACATTAAACAGCCTGACGGCACAATTGTGGAAAGGGCCATGGACCGTAAGTATTCGAGTGGTCCGATCACTTTTAGAAAATGGACTGACACCTTTATGAGAAACAATGCTGAATGCCCAGTCATCACACGTTATTCAGAATTTGCTGACTACCCATACAGTGGTGAGTGTTACATCATCAGAACAAACATGTACACCTATCAGCCTGCGGATCTTCAGATGAATGAAGCTTGGGGATATAACAAAGATAAATTTAACATGCTCGAAGTCAAAGGTGCTTATTTAGAAGCTTTTGATATTTCAATGAAATAATCAGGGAGACAAAGAGAAATGAAATCATCACATAATATTATTTTTTCTACCGCACTTCTTCTACTTTTGGTTTCTTGTGGCAATGATAAATCTTCTTCAAAATCTTCTGCTGCAGACGTTACAACAAGGGCCGCGTCCGAAACTGAGTCCCTGGACACTCTAGGTCCTGACAGTTTATATAATGCAAAGTTTATGACTTTAAATCCTCAGGTTAATGGAACAATTCCGGGTTCTGCCACTATTCGTCGCCAAAATGATAAAGTTTTTGCTTATATCCGAATTTTTGCCGGAGCTGCTGGAGCTTGGCATCCACAAAATATTTATACCGGTGATCGATGTCCCACAATGGCCGATGATGAAAACAGAGATGGATTTATTGATATCATAGAAGGCAATAAAGTCTGGGGCAATGTTCTGATCCCTCTTGATGCCGACATTGGATCACAAAACGGAGGAAAAAACTTTTATCCTCTAGGTGATATGTCAGGCAGTTACTTTTATGAACGTTTGACAAGTTTTAAGAGAATGATCAATGATCTGCAAGACGCGGATAAAGACCCACATGATCACATCGTCAAAATGGCAACAAATGAAGAATTAAGTCTTTTGGGAAAAGTGGTTGTCATTCAAGGTGTTCTCACAAGTACAAATCTTCCTGATACAGTGGCCGGCATGGGAAGATTTAAAGCTCCTCAAATGCTTCCTATTGCCTGCGGCGTCTTTCAAAAGGTCACTTCATTTCCTGGTACATCTGATAATGGACAAATTCCAGGGCCAGTAGGAGATGTTATTGAAGGCCAGGACAGGCCCGCTTCTCCAGGCGAAGGCGAAACAAGTGGTGATACTGGTGGCGGTTCAAGAACTGGGGGAACCAATGATTCAGAAACAGGAGAAACTCCAACTTCATCTGATGGCGGAGGCAGTGGATCTTCAACAAGTGGATCAGATTATGGGGATGATGATGATGAGTGAGTACACAAATATAAGGGCCACAAAAATGTGGCCCTTATTGTTGTTTTAGTAATACCAACCAAGAGCTTCACGGCATTCATAACCTGAGCTGAACGTTGCTTGTAATAATCCCGACTGGTCATAAAGACTAGCGTAATCACAAAAATCACTTGTGCTGTAGATGTCTGCAACAGCTTGTCTACAATCAAGGACTGAATAAAAATTATGCACTGGATACCCATTTCTATAAAGAGTAGCAAATGAACAAGAAAATCCAGTGATAACGGGAATCACTCTATATGATGTGCGAAGACGACGAAAAGAGCCTGGAGGATTATAACGAGGCCCAACAAATCTTGGTCTGTTTGATCGACGACGTCCTGGAGTGACAACATGTCCACGTGGAGTTACAACTGCGCCGCCTCTTGGAACTGAATGAACCGTTCGAGGAGAATGTCCCTGATTTGATCCATGTCTATTGTGATCAGCAAATGCTGAAAGTGTTAAAAAAGAGAATAGAACTACTAAAGTTGTTTTCATCAGAACGCTCCTGTGTTGATGAGTAATGAAGCGTATTTACCTTAAAAAAAATTTTTTTGAATAAAAACTTTGCCTGTGCCGTATAAATTATACAGTGACAATTTGGCACCTAATTAAAACCATCTCTGTTTTCATTTAGAGAGAGTTTTCGTGCTTTTTCAGCACGTTTTAGACTTCGCTCAACTCCCACACTGTCCATCTGATAAGCATTCGCGGCCACGAGCATGCTGCCTTCACCACAAAAAGGATTTACCAACGTTTTTGTGCCCACTTCCTCTTTCATAAAGCGGGCAATCATAAGGGCAGCACCAAGTCCCATGCCTCGCTGCCAGGTTTTTTCCCCAATATGGAGTAATACATCAGGTGTAGATTTTGCCACATCAACCGTAAATTTTTTTGAGAAACACACGATATGTGAATATGCGGGTCTACCAAAAGTGGTGGTTCCAGCAGGCGAGCGGCAAACAATCTTATGCCACAAGAGCTTATGCCCCAAGGCCTCAGCGGCCTTTTGGCATAAATAGGCCTTATCCACCCACTCTCCTTCATATTTAATATCTGATTGATAAAAAACCGTGACCCCAAGATCTGGGCACCTCGAAAGGATGAGGCAGGCCGTCTCTATAAACCAGTTTTTCCATTGCTCCAAAGTAAGGCCCGGAAACTCTGAGATATCTGGCATTGAGGCCACATAGGACTCACCTTCTTGGGTCTCATGATTTTTGAGCCAAAAAAGTGCATCTTCACAAAAAACCTGTCTACCCTTATTCATGTACTCTATAATGCCTCATAATCAGGTTAAACAACTAGTCTCTTTTATCAACTATTCTTAGTGAAAGACCAAAGCAGTCCAGGCCCTAAAACCTCAGAACAAAATGATGGGTCATGTGTTGATGAAAAGATTTTAAAGATTTCGTTTCAGATATGGCCATTGATAAGTAAAATAGGTTCATGGATAATGTTTTACTTATTGATGACGATTCTGAGATTTTTAATCTTGTAAAAAGTTATGGTCGTGACTCCTTTGAACTGCATCAAGGAGCAAGCTTTAAGGCCGCTTCTGATTACTTAGCAACAAACACTCCAGATCTTATTGTATTAGAGATTGAACTTGGTGATGGAAATGGTATTGATTTTTTTATGAAAAATCGAGCTCGTTTAGAAGAACAAGATATTTCAGTCCTCATACTCAGCAGAAATACCCAACTTCAAAAAAAACTTGAATCATTTGAACTGGGTGCACTTGACTACATTGAGAAACCTTTTGAGCCCATGGAGTTCATGGCAAGGATTAAAGGGATCTTAAAACGTAAACAAAAGAGTGCATCAATCTTTACGAAAAAAGATATCACCGTTGAACTTCAATCAAATAAAGTGACTATAGATTTAGAAGGAAAAAAAACCAGACTTGATCTTTCTCCTCTGGAATATAAACTTTTAATTCTCATGATGAAACACGAAGAAAGAGTATTTTCCCGTGAGCAATTAATGGATCTTGTATGGGGGCCTGATTTGATCATGAGTGACAGGACGGTGGATCAACACATCAGCAAACTAAGAAAAAAATTAACTTCAAATTTTTATCATATCAAGACTGAACACCGTTTGGGATACAGTTTTTCATTAATTTCTGAGAACACATTAACAAAGGCCTCGTTTTAAAGCGAGGCCTTTGTATTTTAAGCTATTTTTTAAAAGGCATCTCACCAAGATAATCTTTTTTACCTACTTCAACTCCATTATGACGAAGAATTGCGTAAGCTGTTGTCACATGAAAACCAATATTTGGTACCGCGTGCTGAATGAGATATTCTGTTCCTGTTACATATTTTCCTTCCCAACGAGGCTGAGTCACACGAATATCATTCAAGTTTGTCTCAAAATCTTTGGGAGTAAAAGTTTGTAGGAACGTAATCACTTTTTCGATACGTGTTTTAAGTTCAGGAAGCGTTTTTTCGTTGTCATCGTGTGCTGGTGCTTCTTTGCCAGTTAAACGAGCGGCCGCTAATTTAGCTGTATCACAAGCAATCTGCACCTGGCGGATAAGATTAAATTGATCCGGAGCAAGCCTAGAGTTTAAAAGAACATCCATCTCAATTTTTTTAGAGTCAGCAAAGGCCGCACCCTTATCAAGAATGTTACTTAGGTTTTTTAGCATTTTAGAAAATTGCACGATGGTCATTTCGTAATTCATACATATCCTTTGATTATTTTAACAGGTAATGAGAAAGCTTCCGGGTCAATGTTGGCCCAAGGCGCCAGAGCTTGTAAAGACGCCTGCCGTTCTCGTCCGGGATAATTTCCTTATTGCCCACTAAAACCTCTTTAATGATTCCACGTGCCGTATCCTTGACATCAGAGGCCCGTTTGAGCATCCACTCAGGAAGCCTCAACGTTTCATGAGAGTTAAGAATGTTTGTTTTAACAAAACCAGGTGTGACAATATGGATTTTTACGTCCTGCACTTCTTCTTGAAAACTTCGAGAATAGTTAAGTGTTGCCGCCTTTGAAGATGAGTACGCCGACATCATAGGTGCGGGAATATAAGCACTCATAGAAGAAACGTTAATAATGGAGCGTGGATGGGCCACATCCTGCTTACCCATGGTGGTGTAAGCAAATTTTGTTCCTCTCACAACGCCCCAAAAATTCACATCAAAAACTTTTTGAAGTTCTTCAATTTTTTGTTTACTGGCCTCACCAAGTCCAGAGATTCCAGCATTGTTGTACCAATGTACAAGAGGGCATTTTTTAATATGTTCATCTTGGAAAAAAAGATGGCCCTCAAGTTTCGCCCATGCCTCAGGACTCCCCACATCAAACTGCAAAGCATGCACGTAAGGAAGATTAAGATGATCGGTATGAAGATCCAAGGCCAGAACCTTAATTCCATGTTCTGAATAAATTTTTGCCAATTCAAAACCTATTCCATTATTGGCACCTGTGATCACAACAAAAGCATTTTTTATATTTGCGAGGCCTTTCATGTTGTTAACCAACCTTCTTTAAGATGGGGAACATTTTCTGATAACCAAAAGGCCCTACCAGAATCATCGACGACTAAAAGCTCCTCAAATTTCGCACCAAAATCTTTTCCGCCAATATGTGGTTCAATGGCCCAAACACCCACTTTGCTGCCTTTATGCTTAGGTCCTAGAAGTTCAGAAAAAAGTCCATGAGACGCTAAAGACCAAAGACTATGCCAACCAAATGGTATGGTAATACCTGGAAGATGCCCTAAAGGAACTTTTCGTACCCTATGACCTAAAACTGAAAAGGGATAAAGCTGATGAATATTATCAAAACCATTCTCTTTGATTTCATCATCCACTTTTTCCCAAATCTCTTTGGTCGAAATTGAAGACATAAACATGCCTGGTAAATCTTTTCGAAGTTTTAAAAGAAGCTTTTTCGCTTTAATGACATCAGGATTTTGCTCTTTACCAAAAATAAACGTATGTCCCACATCAGCGACATGACCTTGTAATATAGGTGCCACATCAAGAATGACAACATCACCCACGTTTAAGCGACGATGAGAAGGAAGGAAATTAAACTGACTTTTGAAATTAAGAAAACGAGTGCGATCTCCAAACCATGCAAATGGTTTATGAAAAAAAGAAGCGACCTCTGAGTCCCTACAATAGGTATCCAAGAGTCCTGCTGCCTCTTTTTCCGTAATACCCTCATAAAGAAGTTTCATGACCGATGAGGTTGCTTCATAAGCGAGATTTTGAGCTTTTTCAAATTTATCTAAATCTTCTTTCATGCTCATCCTCTTTAATTCTTTTGAATCAATCTAAAAACATCATCTTCTTTTTCTAAAAAAAGCCAATGACCACCTTCAAGGACTCTGATCTCTGGAAACTTCGCAACCGTTTTTAGATCTTTCTGAGTGGGAATGTTAAGGAAAGGGTCCTTGTTTCCCCAAAGAAGCATTGGTTTATCTACTAAGGATGTCTTTTTTAGAAATCTCGTGGGAAGTTCAGCAAAGGCGGCCCGATAATGAGGTAAAAAAGAAATGAATAAATTGGCCGCTTCTTGCACTCGCTCAGGAGTGATTTCAGGGAATCGTCCCAGTTTTAACGTTTTTTCCGCAAGAGGAACTTTATACTTATCAAAAAAAAGTTCAACTATTTTGCCCGTTTGAAAGAAGGCTATGTACCAACTTTTTTTAACCTGTGAGATTTTCCTGAACTGATAAAAAAGAGTCATGGGATCTGGCGAATTAATGGCCACAAGTTTTTTAAGTCTTGGCCCAAGTCTTCTTGCAAGTTCCCAACCAGAAACACTTCCAATATCGTGACAAACCACCGTAACAGGAAGATCTTGGCCATAATGAGAAATCAATTCTAAATGATCAAGAGCAAGAGAATCTTTTGAATAACGAGATCTTTTTTTATCTGTAGGGGCCTCAGACTTATCTATGCCCCGTAAGTTTGGAGCAAGAACAAGATAACCTTCTTTATAAAAACGATTCATGAGATTTTTCCAAATCAAATGATTGTCAGGGCAGCCATGAATAAAAAAAAGGATGCCTTTGACCTCTGATTTAGGAACACCGACGAGATAAGAAGTTTTAAGACCCCTACACTGAATTTCTTTGGCCTTGATTTCACTCATACAGGGTCACCTTCTGTTCTAAGTTTTGCGGGAAGAGGTCTTGGAAAAGGCAGTGTCCAGACACCTAGATCTTCAATGATATGGGAGAACTTCGTATGATAACGATGATTCATAAAAGAACTTATATAGGGTGTTTTTACAAGCAAGTTCCAACTAATTTCAAAGATGTTTTGTTCTTTTAACATCGGAATTGTATCGGCCAGGGTTCGATAAAAAGGATGAACGTCCCTTTTTTTCTCAACTTTGGTAAGTTTTTGTACAGTGGCCGCAGTCCAAGTAAGTTTTAAACTTTGAGCAAACACGAGATCCACTTTTCGAAGAGCAGCAATCATGCCACCCTCTTGACGATCGGAGAGATGTTTTAAAAAAAGATGGGGAAAAGATAAATGCCTCACCTCTTCTTCAAAATGTTTTTTATGAATCGTGAAATGCAAAGGCTCAAGCTTACTCGCAAAAGGTCTCATGGCGTGATATAGATACAGGAATTCCTGTTCCACTTCGGCGATGATCCACCAAAAAGCAATACCACCAGTTTTAAGATTTTGTTCAAGAAACCATTCAGTTTTTGTTTGTTCAACTAAGGGAAGAATCGATCTGAGTTCTTCTGGATCAAGTCCCATGTCACGGCAAAAATCACGAATGAAACGGCGAAAAGAGGCCGCATGTTTTTCTTCTTCAATAAAAAACTGCTCCCCTAATGCAAGAAACTCAGGGTTAATGGGATTTTCTTCCATAAGTTTATCCCAGCACTTAGACTTAAGACGCATGAGGCTCTCTTCCATCTCACAGATCGCCGATGCCATCACAAGTCCCATCATCTGAGAGATGGCCAAACGTTGTTCAGCACTGGCCCCTGGAAACATCAAAGCATCATCATCCAATGGGACAAGAGGTTTTGTGAGATCAATAGGTCCCCAGGGAATATCCTTCTCTAGGTCCCAGGCCAATCTCTTTTGGAGATCCAACTGTTTCTGAAGGTCTTCATCGTTAAATAAAGAAAGTCGATTATGCATGACTTTATTATGAAGTTTCTCTTTCAAATTGGCACGGATTTTAAAGATTACCAAACCGAACCAATCTGGTTTTATTTTCCTGCAATAGAAAGATCATTAAAGATGAGAGGCACTGAGAAAAACGACGCATCAGAAGAGGCATGAAGTTCTGATCCCACCACTTCAACCTCTTTAAGCATATTAAAAAAATTTCCTCCCAGAGTAACATTGCCAAAAGTCATTTTTTTCTCAGCATTTTCCCAGACAAATCCTTTCACGGGCAGGGAAAAATCTCCTGTGATACGATTGGTACCCGCATGAAGACCATCTAATTGAAAAATCTCCAAGTATTTTGGGGGTAATGGTTTTACGTCTTTCCCTTGAATAAGCATGGTGGTTTCACTCAAACCGAGTGGACCTTGGGGCCCACGGGAAGCATGGCCTGTGTTTTGAGTCTTAAAAAAATGAGACGTTAAAGAATTATGATAAAAAGATTTAAGAACGCCATCTTCGATAAGGCTTAAATTTTTTCTTTCTACCCCTTCGCTGTCAAACTTCGAAATTCTAAAAGCTTTTTTATAATCAGCATGATCATCGATGCTTAGACATTTGGCCGTGACAACTTCCCCTAATTTCTGTGCCCAAGGATTAACTTTATCCATGGCCGCTTTGGCGGAAAATAATGAAGAAAAAACATGCATTAAATTTTTAAGTGCGTCTTCAGTAAAACGAATTTGGTATTTTCCAGTTTCTAGTGTTTGTTCTTTTAAAATCTGTCGTGAATAATCCAGAGAGTGAGCAATGACTTTTTCCCATAACAAATCTTTATAGGTGTGAGAGATGTCAAAATCATAATAATTGGCCTTTTTGCCATTTTCGCCTAAAAGGGCCGCCGTATAAATTGAATATATCTTATCTGAATAAAAAGTCGAACGGCCACTGGTACTCATAAAAATACCTGTATATTCTCCTTCGGAATATCCATTATAAGTACTGGCCAAAAAACGAGGTTCTCTTTTTTTAAGTTCTGTTTCAAGACTTATCGCCTTCTCCACTTTAAGAGAAATAGGTGTTTCTTGTTCTTCATAAGTCATTTCATCACGGATCTCTCCAGAATGATTTAAGATCTTTTCATTGGGATTAGGATGATTGGTATCTGCATTGCCTAGGGCCTGTTTAATCATCAGTTTGAGAGCATCTTCATCTAAAGATTCAGTGTAGGCCAAACCTACTTTACCATCTTTTATGAGCCTAAGACCCAAAACTTGTGAGCTTGAAACTTTATATTCAGACAGCGAAGCTTCTTGTGTGCTCATCTTAAGTGAGGTTGAACGATTTAAAATAAGATCAGCTTCTGCGTGATTTTTTTTTACATCATTTAAAACTTTTTCCATTAAATTTTTCATGCGCGTCCTCCTACTAAGATCTCATCTACTTTGATGGGAGGTTGTCCTACCGTCGTGGGGATTGATCCACTGACAGAGCCACACATTCCGGCCATAAGTTTGAGATCATTTCCTACCATTGAAATCTTTGTCATAATATCTGCTCCTGAACCAATGAGTGTTGCTCCTTTTACGGCCCGAGCAATTTTCCCATTTTCAATCATATAAGCTTCTTGAACAGCAAAATTAAATTCACCAGTTCCTGGGTCCACTGATCCACCTCCCATGGTCTTGGCATAAAGCCCATGATCTACGCTGGCCAAGATGGAAGAAAGATCATGTGGCCCTCGATCAATAAAAGTATTTCTCATGCGCGAGGCCGGTGCGAATTTATATGACTGCCGACGTGCTGATCCTGTTCGTTTGTGGCCCGTTTTCATTTCTCCTATACGGTCGGAGATAAATCGTTTTAAAATCCCATTTTCGATGAGGGTTGTTCTTTGGGTTGGCATACCTTCATCATCGATTGAAAGAGAGCCCCATTCGCCACCTAAGGTTCCATCATCGATAGCACTTAATGCATGATGAGCGATTTGTTCTCCCATCTTATCCCAAAAGACACTGGCCTTTTTTTCGACGGAAGTTGTCTCAAGTAAATGTCCACAGGCCTCATGGAAGATCACTCCTCCAAAACCATTATCAATAACCACAGGCATTTTACCTGCTGGACATGGAGAGGCGTAAAGAGCGGTTGTCGCTCTTTGAATTAGGCCATCACAAATTTCTTGAACGGGTAGATCGTGTATAAATTCCCATCCCCCTCGAGCTCCAGGACCGTAAAAAGCGTCTGATTCATGGGCCCCATCTTTCATGATGATCTGATGAGCAAGTCTAATATAGGGACGATCTTCCGATGCAAAAAGTCCTTCAGAATCGTAAACCTCTATTTTTTGTTTTTTACTGATAAAATTTAAAATGACCTGAGCGGTTTTGACGTCTTTTCTTAGAATCTCATCAATTTTTTTCATCTTGGCCATTTTTTCAACAGCACTTACATTTTTGTCAGCAACTGCTGCGACTGTTGGATAATCAAATCGCTCAAAATTAAACGTCGTCGAGAGTGACTTCTTTTGACCGATACGAGAACCTAATAGAGTTGTGATTCTTAAAAGTTCTTCCCGCTCATTAATGTTGGTGTATCCATAAAGAGCTTGATGGCCATGAATAAGCCGGATGCCGATCCCAAAAATTGTACCGGACTGCTTATCCTCAGTTTTAGAGTTTTTAAATAAAAGACTTTCATTTTCTGTACGCTCAACAAACACATCAACAAAATCTGCTCCATGAGAGAGACCTTCAAAAATAATATCTTGAGCAATTTTTTTATTTAACAATTCCATAAGGCCTCATTTTTTTGCCATAAATTCAGTTTGTAATAGTAACTCAAACTCTTTTGCGGCCACTGGTCCCGAATGTCCGCCCCAATCAAGGAGAATAATTTCGTTTTCATTTAATCCTACTCTTGTTCTCCAACTCTCCCATGAGAACCCCTCATTTAAAAAGTCATCCCTGGAACTTAAAACTTGAAGATCAATTAGTGATTGTTCTATTTTAATTTTTTTTAACCAATACCCCAGATGCATCGTTTGATCACGTTTTTGAATAGTGTCCCAGAAAGGTTTTCTATAAGACTGGAAAAAAAACTTAAAAGTAGCGGGATTTAAGTCTGGAACTTTGTTTGTTTCAGCATGGACTGTATAGACGTTCCGAAGAGTTTTCTGAAATCCCATATAAGCAACCCATGCACTCAAACATCTGCCATCGGTTTGTGAAATTTCCTTCGGAGTGGTGTCCATTACAAAATACTTCATAAAGATCGGTAATGTGAAAAAAAGTCCACATCGTTTCCAATCACTTTCTAACGTTGTGACATAAAGATCAATGTTATCAAGAGCGCGATCTAATTCAAGAGGTGGCCAAAGTAATGTTAGTGAGCTTGGTCTTGGTTTCCATTCTTTCTGTGAGACCCATGCTGATGAAATGAGTGTGCCTAAACTTTCTCCCACCACATGCACTTTTGAGATCGATGATTCCGGTATGTATTTGATCACATCCCGCCAAATATCATGAGTGATGTTAAGTTCAGTTTTTGAAGGATCACCTTCACCATAAAGTGGATACCCACGGACCCATCCCATGGATAAAAAATTCGGAACCACAATGACATGCCCGTCAAGTGCTTCGAGCATTTCAATGAAGTTGTCCGTCACTCTCTGTCCTGGTTCACCAAAGATGCCAGGAAAAAGAATAAAAAGTGGTCTAGGATCTTTGGACGAATGACGGTATCGGTAATATTCTACGTTTCCAGTTTTTGTAAAGGACGTGGCGGCCTGAACGATTTCTCCTTTAACTGAGCTCCAAGAAAAAAGTCTCTGCCAACCACCCCAGGCAGTCATAAGATAACTGTCTCCAGAGTTTTTATAATTATCATTTAATGCACGCGCGATGGGTGCTGTTTCAGGGACCCACTCGGCCCAAGAAGGAGAGAAAATAAAAAAACTTAATAACAAAAATATTTTCATGGAATCTTCTGATTAAAGTTAAGATCAAAGATTGTATAGTCGCAGGTTAGTTCTTCACCAGCTTTGATGTCTCTGCCCGCAATGTTTATTCCGGGATCATGCGCTTCTTCCAACAAATTTGGTGTTTTTGTGTGGTTCATATGTCGTGCATGATCACCACAAAGGATCAACGTTTTTTTGCCGGCATTCTCTTGGCCATAGGAGTACATACGTAAAAAATCAAGAACAGCAGGCGCACAGTTTTTAACCTCATCTTCAGAGAACTCTAAATCAAAACGTGGATCATGTTTCCAAACAGTCTCCCCTTTTTTGATATCAACCTCTGTAAAACAACCCACTCCGTGGATCGCACTAAATTTTAAAATCGTTTTTACCAGCAACATATGACTCCTTTCATTTGTTAGTTCATTGTTCAACGTTAAAATCTATTCCGAGTTTAAACGCTCTCACTGCCACTGGGATCTAAAACCAAAGGACAAGGACACATAAACTTTTAAACACTTCGTCTTTTAAGTTTCCCATCCTGTGAGGTGCCTTTCAACACTTCTTTCACCCGACAAAAAAGATCAGGACGACACCAGTGCCATTGAGGGTCCGTATCAAGTGCATGTTAATAAAAGTATTTTTCTTGGCCCCTTTATTGCATGTCTTTCCTCGTTTAAACCACAAGGAGTTCACATGCATCGCATAATTGCGACCCTGTTTTTGTTGTCGTCTTTGGCCCACGCTCAAGTTGAAAATCTTATTCAGTTCCATGGTCAAGAAAATGAAATCATTAACATTGAAAAGATGATTCAGGTCACCCGTTCAGTTCCTGTTGAAGTTCCTTCAACATGTACCAGACAAATTCCTTATGATTCTTACGAGTGTAATAACGAAACTCGTTACCGCCAAGAATGCACTTGGATTCCAGAAGCTCAAAGATGCTGGCAAGAAAATGAAAGAGAATGCCGAAGTGTCACTCGCTCCCGTAGAGAATGTTCACCAGGCCCTTCTCATCGCGTTTGCACAGATCGCCCTTCAAGAGAAGTTTGTACTGACCGACCTGATCGTCAAGAATGCACCACAGTCACTCGCCATCGCCAAGAATGTTCTACTGGCCCTGGCCGCCAGGTTTGTACACCAAAACCTTCTCGAGAAGTTTGTACAGAAAGACCAACTCGTGAAGTCTGCACAGAAAGAAATGGCCGCAGAACTTGTAGCCAAGTTGGAGGTGGACGCACATGTAATACCGTTGGTGGTGGCCAAGAGTGCCGTACAGTTCCTGGAGAAAGAGAATGCCGAAGCGTTCCTTATCAAGACAGGGAATGCCGCACAGTCAGCGGTGGGCGCACATGTAGTCAAGTTGGTGGGGGTCAACATTGCGAAGATGTCAGAGGTCCTGAGATCTGTCGTGACGTTTCGTACCAAGATCAAGACTGCCATGATGTTCCACGTAACCGTTGCCAAACAGTTGCTGGCCATGATGACTGCCGCAATATTCCTTACTCTGAGGAAGTCTGCGGAAATGTCATTCGTTACAACCAAGAACAATATGCATGTACTCGTACTGAGCAGCAAGAGCGCGTTTTTGAAAAAATGCTTAAAGGCCAAGTTCAGGTGGACTTTAAAACAAACGGTCAATCTGAGGAGTTTCCTCTGTCAGTGATCCTTTCATCTGTAAATGGAGATCAAACATCTTTTGTTAATAAAGTGACACTTACATCAGCGCCACAAACGATTGTTTCCCTCCAAGAAAATAAAGTTAAAGTCGTAGCAGAAACAGAAAGCTCAATCATCCTCGAGGGCGCAATCAAGATTGAACTTCTTGATCCAGCTCTATTAGGCGCTCTGCCCACTAAAATCAAACAACGCACATTCAACTGGGAATCTGAGGTATTAACTTTGACTGCCACAAGTGCCTTCCCTTCTAAAGGTTCCGTTTCAATGGAACTTTCTGCCACAACACGCTGGTTAAGACGTGGCTACACCGTTGCAAAACTAGATGCTTCATATCCATCTGATCGAGTGCAGGTTGTAGGCAACAAACTCCTTATTAAGCTTTCAGGCCTTGTCATCGGAACTCCAAAAAATGGCATGAACCTAGATCTTAAAGTCAAGTCGACTCCCACTGAAATTGAAGGGGAAATCCTCAACACTAAAAAACCTAAACTCGAAGAAGTTTATACAGATCTTCAAGTCCTGTTCGAATAACTTTTCTCAAGGGCCCTTAACTGGGCCCTTTCTTTTTGAAGCTCTCCCCTGTTATGATCTAGAAGGGAGTTTTTATTATGTGCCAACTATTAGGTATGAACTGCAACGTTCCAACCGACATTTGTTTTTCATTCACAGGTTTTCAGGCCCGTGGTGGTCTAACAGATAACCATAAAGATGGTTGGGGCATTACATTCTTTGAAGGCAAAGGTGTCAGACAATTTCTTGACCCTAATCCTTCATGTCATTCCCCTATTGCAGATTTTGTCCGCACCTATCCTATTAAATCAAAAAACGTTATCGCACATATTCGCAGGGCCACTCAGGGCGAAGTTAAACTTGAAAATACTCACCCATTTATTCGCGAGATGTGGGGTCAGTACTGGTCATTCGCTCATAACGGAGATCTAAAAAACTTCACACCTGCCCTACAGGGTAATTTCCACCCCGTCGGTAATACAGACAGCGAACAGGCATTTTGTTTTATCCTCCAAGACTTAAAAAAATCTTTTGGAGATAAAGCTCCTTCTCTTGAACATTTAAGCAAAAGGTTGCATGAACTCACTTTAGTGCTCGCAACTTTCGGAGTCGTGAACTTCCTGTTATCTAATGGTGAGTTTATGATCGCTCATTGTTCAACAAGACTTGCAAGCCTTGTGAGACATGCTCCTTTTTCTGTAGCTCATCTTAAAGATCAAGACATGGCTATTGATTTTACCCCTCTTACGACAAGTAACGATCGAGTCGCCGTTATCGCAACTCAGCCTCTTACTCAAAATGAGCAATGGACTATTCATAAACCCGGAACTTTAATGATACTTGTCGATGGCCAGATCATTAAAGAATTCCAAACTGTGGCCGGACCAGAAAAAGATTGTCCCGCTAGCTGAAATAATGTTCACTTCATCCGGATGAAGTCATCAGCTTTTTCTTCTTGACTTATACGTACATTTTACGTAAAAGTCAAGAATGAATTTAAAACATCTCACAAATAATATTTTACGAATGGACTCAAAACGAGTCGCTCGCCAAGAAAAAGGTGCGACAACTCTACTCCTACATCACATTAAAGAAGTTGATAGACGCAGACTCTATAGTGACTGGAAATTCACAAGTCTTTTTGATTGGTGTGTAAAAGATCTGGGTCTCTGTGAAGGTAGCGCCCATCTGCGTATTACAGCAGCACGTCTGCTGGCCGACATTCCTGAAATCGAGATAAAAATTGAAAATGGTGCACTCAATTTAAGCAATATTTCTCAAGTGAATCAGTTTTGCCGAGAAAATAATATAAAAGATCTTGAAGTAAAAAAGGATATTCTCAATCAAATTGAAAATCTCACAAAAAAAGAAACAGATCAAAAGTTATTCAGTTTGACAGGGATTCAAAAACCAGGGCGAGAAACAAAAAAAAGAATTTCTGATAAAAAGTCAAAGGTCACTTATATCCTATCTGATGATACCTTAGAGGCCCTTGAAGAAGTCAAAAAGCTTATAGGCATACAAATGAGTTCCGATGAACTTATGAAGCTGATGATTGGGACCCTTAAAGAAAAAGTTGAGAAAAATAAATTTAAACAAACAACAACCCCTAAACAAACGAAGGGGACAAAAGTATCCGGCAGAATGATTTCTGCCGAGGTAAAACGAAAAGTATATTTAAGAGATAAAAAATGTGTGAACTGTGGATCGCAGCATAGGCTTAATTTTGATCACTTAAAACCTTATGCTTTGGGTGGAACAAATACGATTGAGAATATTAGACTCTTATGTTTTCAGTGTAATCAAAGAGCAAGTATGAAAATGGGGTTGAGTCGACGGTGACTTCATCCGGATGAAGTCAAAATAAAAACCTTACGCTGGATTTATTTATTCAGAAAAAAAATGGGAGAAGAAAAATGAACTTTGTCTACCAAGAGTTTTTAAGTGATTTATATTGGACAGTGAAAATAATCATTTACCCTGCTTGCAGAACCTCCACCACATTCAAAGAACTTACTTAGGGAAAACCTTTAATTTTTCTTTTGAGATTTTTCTAGTTTTTGAAGACGCTCTTCCATCTTGAGAAGTTTTTCTCTCAGCTCTTGATTCTCTGCTTTCACCGAAGCGATCTCTCGATTCTCAATTCGGTCTACTCGTTTGACGAGGGTTTGAAAAGCTTCTATAAGTGGTGCAATTAAGTGATCGTAGGCAACTGTCAGAAGTCCAGATTTTTTATCTTTCACAACAACTTGTGGAAAAACTTTTTCTAACTCTTGAGCTATAAAACCAACCTGTTGATTGTATCCATAAGTTTCTCGTTCTTTCCATATATAACTGACTGCTCGAAGCTTCATAATTTTATTTAAAGAATTCGCAATAGGATGAATTTTAGTTTTCAGTGAGTGGTCTGAAACTGCTGTACAGCCGGCCGCCGCGCAAACTTGAGTTCCTCCGAAACGGAGAGCATTTGCCGCAGCTATGTTTGTATCACCATTTATATCTAATTTATAACCAGGAGATAAACCTATTCCTACATTCCCTGTACTGAGAATTCGAACTCGTTCAGTTGAAACACCTGCAGTAGGGGTAGTATTAAAGACGATGTCTTTATTTGGCCGTTTATTATCCAAATACAGATCAGCATCAAAAACATCTAACACTGAGAGTGTTAAACGATCTGTGGCCCCTTCGTCGTAAAAGAGTTCTGCTCTTCCAAGAAAGTCAATTTTAGCAGTTCGAGTAGAACTAGAATCCCCGAACAAGAGAACTGGATCATTCCCTTGGACTATCCCATTTCCTAAATCATCTACCCCTACAGTAGCATTATTGGTTACTCCCTTAACTCCTAAATATCCACTCGCCTGTGAACTATAACCAATAGTACCTATTAAGGTACTGCCCTGAAAAAATTTAAGTCCACCAAGGGTCGTACTGGTTGCTCCCATATTAAAACGAACATAGGGATCCTCTTGAGATAAGTTTACAATTTCAATTGGACTTGTAGTCCCAATACCAATGTGGCCAGTACTGCCCTGAACATACATTTTACCGCTATTAATATTGAGTGCTGCTGGATAGACAGTAAATGTTTCGGCTGTAACTGCTGCTGAAAAAGCGGGAGTTACAGTAAATGAAGTTGTCGTCCCGCCAACTGTTACGACTCTGGCCTGCCCCGTAGTCGTTGTTGGAATAATATAATCACCAACATTTAGTGTCGTCGTCGCAGATGTTGTAAATGTCGTCGCAGCGTTTGCTCCAGTCATAGTTACAGCACCTGAACTTGCGGAGGTCGTGGCCACTGTCATTGTTGCCGTAGGTGTGGATGTCCCGATACCAACGTTTCCAACCGAGCTAATTCTCATTCTTTCAGCTATAATTGCTCCATTTGGTCGGGTGGAAAAAACTAAGGCTCCACCAGCATCGCCATTTGTTGAATTTTCTTTCACTCCCTTTATATTTGCGAAGAGCGCATAATTTCCAGCAGCATCATATTTACCTACCAGAGTAATTCCTGGACCTATGCCACTACCATAAGCAGTAGTATCATCTAGACGAAGATTTCCGCGCTCACTTCCCGTGCTGCTAGTAGCAGCCCCAGAAATGTGGACTAGTTTACTTGGTGTAGTCGTCCCAATTCCTATATTTCCTGAAGCATCTACGCGCATTCTCTCGGTTCCTGCTGTCGATACCGCCCAGATATCCGCACCTGGAGAAAAAATACCAGTATCAGTATCACCAGTGATTGCAAAGCTAGGGACTGTTGCTGAACCAAGGGGAGACAAAAAGGATCCTGCAGAAGAGACGTTTCCTGCCCCAAAAAGTGCTCCGCCCACTCCTACTCCACCTGTTACAACAAGGGCACCTGTAGAAGAAGAAGTTGAGGCGCTGGCCCCAGTCACTGTCAGGGGACTTGCAGTTGTGACTGAGCCTGTTCCAGATCCAGCGATAGTTAAATTTTGGTTTGTACCTCCGGCCGCTACTGTCAATGCTCCTGAACCAGTAATGCTATTAACTCCTGTAAAATCATCAGTCGTATTTGTTGAAGTGATCTTTCTTCGAGCGCCACCTGTTGTAAAAAAGAAATCTGTGCCGTTATATTCAAAAGATCCGTTTTCTGGAGTTGTTAATAAAACTCCACTTGAAAATTTTAACGGAGCGGTCTCGGCGGTCAATGTTCCAGCTTTTAAATGAAGAGCTGCTGTTGGAGCTGCTACACCAATACCTAGACTTCCAGAACTTAATAAGCGCATGTGCTCAGTGGTGGTTCCCATATTGTCGGAGAACTTACCAAAGGCCATATCACCACCAAAAGATGTCGTAATGTAGCGCTTTTTCTCATCAACTCCGGAAGCACTGTTTTCTATAATCATTGTTGGAGCTGAAGCTGAACTGATATGAAGAGGACGACTTGGAGATAAAGTTCCAATCCCAACTTCTCCGTTTCCAAGAATCGTCATTTTCGTTGTTGGAGTATTGTCTCCAGTTCCAGTGGCACTTGCAGTAGCCGTTTGTAAAAAGATTTTTGATGTTCCGGTGCCAGTTGAGATACCAGAAGATAAATAAAGATCACCACCACTCAAGTCAGATCCCAAAGAAACTGCACCACCAGACTTCACAGTCAGATCATTACCTGCACTTGCGGCAGTTGAATGTCTCTCTAGTCCAAGAATGCGATCTATGTTACCACCAAAACTAAAGTCATATGAAGGAGCGGCACTACCTACTGCAATTCGGCTTGTGGAGGCGTCTACAAAAAATGAATTTGTATTCACAACAAAGTCACCACTATTTGTAACTTGGGCAATGGTTGAGCCATCGATTTTAAAATTGATATCACCAGTGTTGTCACTGTTTGAGTCAGCGTTGATACTGACATGATCAGAAGCTGAGTTTTGATTTAAAAAATCTGATGGAACATAGCCTTGAAGAGTTTGGGCAACTAGTGCACTTGGCACTGAACCCATATATATATCGGGGGAAAGAAAATCAGTGATATTTGTTGAATGGGGCATGACTGAGATATTTAAGTAGCGGCCTTCTCCTCCTGTGGGAGTGTAAGTTGAACCCACACAAGTCACTGCAGAACCAGTGATGGGATTTGTATTTTGAAAAACTTCAACCATTGAGTTGCCTGAATCTCCAGCGATTCGTTTGCTATACCCATCGCAATTTAAATTTCAGTTAGGGCCTTCACGGCCTGTCTAAAAAACCTTAAACTTGATGAATGCAAGATTTTCTTACTCCTGAACAACGATCTGAACTT
>Ga0247844_1003034_pt1 | contig 25738 bp, 27 predicted proteins | sample LaCtaG_FD_192421 | JGI IMG/M metagenome (GOLD analysis project Ga0247844, IMG submission 192421) | Freshwater microbial communities from meromictic Lake La Cruz, Castile-La Mancha, Spain - LaCruzMarch201714.5m_1 | ecosystem: Environmental > Aquatic > Freshwater > Lake | place: Spain: Castile-La...
CAAATTCTTTGGCAAGGTTGGATTAAGTTTTTCGAAAGAGTTGAAGGCTTTATTCTTGCAAAAAAAATGTTTCAAAAATAAATGTGGGTTAAGCTAAGATTTATTAAGCAATTTAGAAAGTAAAGAATAATGGCCAAGATACTCAGTATAGAAACAAGATGAGCAGAGGCTCGATAATTGCGACCTAAAGATATGAAAAACTCCCTTTTCACAAATGAAAAGTTTAAACGAAATTATCAAAAAATTATGACGAATAAAAAAAGTTTGTGTTAATGACTTGCAAAAAACTTGCTGAGTATTTAGGAAGTTTTCTGATAGGTGCGAGAAGGGGAATCTGCCCCCCTTCTCAAGCTCCACTAATGGCGGGGCATCACCTATCAGTTTTATTGTAACAATAATTGAGAATAATTCAATCATAAAATAAGTTGTTTCAATTTCAGAACATGTTTATAAAAACTCGAGCGTTTTTGTGCTTCGCCAATTATCTCAAAAAGTCTTGGTACAACTTCAGAAAGGTAAGAGTATTAAGATCTGCATACGCATTTTTTGCCTCAATCTCCAAACTTAAAATTTAAATTGCCGCTATTCCCAGCTTTTTTATCTTTCTTATTTAAACCAGAATTCAATTTATTTAAGTCGTGCTGTGTTCCAATTCCTGACAGGCAAGTATCATAACCGACATCACCTTTTTTAAATTCCTTCCCCATAGAATCTTTACAACTTACACTTATTTTTTCACGAGTCACTTTAGATTCAACCACTGGCTTTGTTGGCTCAATATTTTGAAAATTTTTTTTATCTATTTTCAAAAGTGATAAATCTTTTTCAATAACTTTCGTTTCAGCAAACATAAAACTTGCTTGTATTAAAAAAAATAAAATAAAAATCTTCATGCATTCTCCTCGAGTTTTCAATCACACTCAATTTTACAAATAAAAATCCAAAAAGAAATTACAAAAAAATTATTACGAATAAAAAAGTTTGTGCTAATGACTTTCGAAAAAAACTTGCTGAGTATTCAGCAAGTTTTTTGATAGGTGCGAGAAGGGAATCTGCATATAACCTTCTCAAGCTTTTCGCCACGAGAGGCGCCACCTATCCGTTTTATTGTAACAATAATTTAAAACAATTCAATCGCAAAAAAGGTGTTTCGATTTTAGAACGTTTTGACAAAAGTTCGAGTGTTTTTGTTTCAACACCATCTTCTATTATCGCAAAACTCTCCTCACTCGCCTTGCAAAATCACCCGAGACCGCACGAGTTTAACTTTTTCTAAATCAAGCTCAGCAAAAATAAGTTTCTCTCCCTCACCGGCGTCGGCCAACACTTCTCCCCAGGGATCAACAATCATGGAGTGGCCCCAAGTTTCTGTGAGTTCATTATTTTTGCCCCATTGATTACAAGCCAAAACGTAGCATTGATTTTCGATAGCACGGGCGCGCACAAGTGTATTCCAATGGCCGGCCTTTCCTGTTGGAACAGTAAAGGCGGAAGAGATAGAAAGAAGATTTGCGCCTTGATCTTTGTAATCTTGATAAAGACGAGGAAAGCGCAAATCAAAACAAATACTGAGTCCAATTTTAAAAGGCCCCCACTCAATCAGCCGTGATCTCTTTCCCTCTGTGAAAAGCTCGCCTTCATTAACTTTTTTATCGGGAAGGTTACAGCGAAAAAGATGAATTTTATCGTAGTGACCAAGGTCATTACCAGCTTCATCAAAATTAAGTGAGCGATTCAAAACTTCGCCCTTTTCACCCTCATAACAAACAGATCCTCCAAGAAGAGCTATTTGAAATTCTTTGGCAAGATTTTGTAATTTTTCAAAATGCGTGTTGCCTTTTTTGACTAAGACAGAGGGCTTTTCCATCCCAATAGGCATTGAATAAAAAACTTCAGGCAAAAAAATGCCCTTAATATTTTTTTCTTTCGCTTGAGATAAAAAGAAGCGAATTTTTTTCAAATTCGCTTCTGGATCTAAAACGGAACAAAGTTGTATTAAACCAACCTTCAAGGCGACGCCTCACTATTCTTCGAGTGTTTTTCCAATAGCATAATACTCCATCCCAACATTTTTAACTTTTGAACGCTTATAGAGATTGCGAGCGTCAAAGAGTACAGGAGTTTTGAGGCGAAGTTTAATTTCTGCAAAATCTGGCGCGCGAAATTCGCTCCACTCAGTCATAAGAACAAGTCCGTCCGTGCCATTAATACAATCATACTTGTTCGTTATGATTTTCGTTTTGCCTTTTGTTTCAACATTACTCTCCATCAACTCATGAAAGTGTTTAGCGCCTTCTGGATCATAAAATTGAACCTGTGCTCCTTCACGAACAAGAGCTTTCGCCATAGAAATTGCTGGAGACTCACGAATATCATCCGTATTAGGTTTAAAGGCCACTCCCCAAAAAGCAAAAGTTCTACCTTTAAGTTCGTTTCTAAAATGGCGCTTCATCTTTGTGAACATATAAACTTTTTGAGCATCATTGACTGACTCAGCGGCCTTCGCTAATTCCAATTCAATACCAAATTCGCGACCTGTATGAATAAGAGCTTTCACATCTTTTGGAAAACAACTTCCGCCATATCCTGGGCCTGCGTAAATAAAATGAGGGCCAATACGACGATCACTTGAAATTCCTTTTCGGACTTCTTCAACATCCGCGCCACTAGCGTCGCAAAGTTTAGCAATGTCATTAATGAAAGAAATTTTTACGGCGAGCATGGCGTTCGCTGCATATTTTGTCATCTCAGCAGAAAGATTGCTCATAAGGAAAATAGGATTTCCTTGACGAACAAGGGGAGCATAAAGTTCTTCCATCACTTCTGCGGCATACTTTTCTTTGTAACCGATCACGACGCGATCAGGACGCATAAAATCGTCAATCGCTGAGCCTTCTTTTAAAAATTCAGGATTGTTTACTAAGTAGAATTTCTTCTTCGTATTTTCGCCAATGTAAGTTCTAAATTTAGAAGATGTTCCAACTGGTACAGTTGATTTAATCACAATAATTGTTTCATCACTAATTTCTTTGGCGACGGAAAGAGCAGCTTGTTGCAAATAATCTAAATTCGCTTCACCGTTATCAGCAGAAGGAGTTCCAACACCTAAAAAAACGACTTTTGCATTTTTCACTGAATCATAATTCGTCGAAAATTTAATACTGCCAGCTTTAATGTTTTTAGTAATAAGTTCACTCAAGCCTGGTTCATAAATAGGCGACTCGCCGTGATTAAGTTTTTCAATGATTTCCGGACGAATGTCTACGCAAGTTACATCATGTCCTAATTCAGCAAAACACACACCAGAAACTAAACCTACATAACCAGTTCCAATCATCGTGACTTTCATTTTTGACTCCCTATTAAAAAAAGATGACTAAGATTATACTAGCGAACACCTTTTATCTAGACCTAAAGATCACCGTTTGATATAAAACGATCAATCATTTCAGGAAGTTCTACATGCTCAAAACTATTTTTAAATTTCTTTTTGCGGGCCTTATTATTTTTTGGCTCATTTCTAAGGGGCAATTGGACTTTTCTCTCCTCTTACGAGGCTGGGATTATAAACTTTCCTTTCTTTGCATGGTGCTTGTTATAGCCTGCAATATTGTGCTTACAAGTTATCGTTGGAAACTTTTAGTGGGGACACATTCAAAGGCCAAACTTCCTATGAAAAGTATGATTAATCTGACTTGGATTGGTTGTTTTTTTAGTAGCGTTCTTCCAGGTGCCGTGACGGGAGATTTTATTAAACTTCTCTATGCACGCGATTTAGATCAAAAACTTTCTAAAACTTTTCTTTTAAGCACAATTTTTGTAGATCGTTTCATGGGGCTTTTCGCTCTTCTTAGCCTTGCGAGTTTTTTTAGCCTTCTTGATTACCAAGTTCTAACAGAGAAAAGCATACAACTTACTCACCTCGCTCACATAAACTTTCTTCTCTTCGCTGTTTGTCTTGGTTTTTTTGCTGTTTTGATGGTGCCTAAAAATTTCCAAAAAAGAGTCCTTGATCTTTTTTTACGTTTTCCCATTATCGGAACACGCCTCGAAAAAACTATCCGTGAAACTTGGATTGTTGGTGAAAAGAAAACAACACTCATCACCTGTTTTCTTATGAGCATTGCTATTCAAACACTTAGCGTTTTTGGTTTTTGGTTTCTCATTACACCTTTTTTAAATGCCCCACTTACACTTGGAAATGCTTTTACATGTATTCCCGCAGGCTTTGTTACTGTGGCCATTCCCATTTCACCTGCTGGCCTCGGCGTGGGACACTTTGCTTTTGCAAAATTGTTTGAGTTTTTTGGAATCAATAACGGGGCTTCTCTTTTCAATATTTACTTTATTATCGTCGTCTGCATTAACTTACTCGGCGCTATCCCCTATCTTCTCTATGGAAAAAGACATTCCCTCCAAGAAGCTGACCTCATCACCGAAAATTAAAATATAACGACTCCCCTCTTCTGAAACTGCTCGATCTTTCGAGCAGATTTTGAGATAGTTCCCGAGGAGCGACTGAGGCTTGCCCAGGCAAGCCGCAAGGAGATCAGAGGGAAATAGCTCGAAAGATGCCGAAAAGGCGAGCAGTTAAAAGGTAAAAATTTTATCGGCATCGATGTGGCCGTACCGCTTCCAACGCGTTTTGAGATTTTCTAATGTCACAAGAAAAGACCATTGCCTATGAGGATCATCAAATTGCCCGATACGTTTCGCTTCTTTTTTTAAGAGCAACTTAACATCTTTAGGAAGAACAGTCTGACCGTCTAAAAGATAAAAGCGTCCTTCATCAGAAACTAAGCGCCCAATAAACATATCACCCTTGATAAATGTAGGCATCAGATGGGCATCAGAAATCACATATTTTTTACTCGCGATGGCATCCATAATGACAATATGCTTTCGAGAGTCTTCACCAAGATACTCAAAGAGTGAATGATTGACATTTTGCAAAGCTTTTTCAACAACTTCATTAACACCATATTTTATAATATAGTTTTTGATAGGAGTACGTATCGCCTTTCGAGAAACAAAGTGAAGAAGATACCAATCATTAAAGCCATTCATTCTCGATTCATAGTCATCATCTTCTTCAAGAAGCTTCCCTGTTAAAACAAAATATTCTTCCTTTGCTTCTAAGAGAGTTTCGTAGTGTTCTCCCGAAGTGTATTCAAGGAGAGCTTGATGATAATGCCTTCTAATTTCTTCAACCATTGACATAATTTTACTCGTCGACTTTTAAAACGGCCAAAAATGCTTCTTGAGGAACTTCGACGTTACCTACAGTCTTCATGCGCTTTTTTCCTTCCTTTTGCTTCTCAAGAAGTTTGCGCTTACGGGTAATATCGCCTCCGTAACACTTGGCCAAAACGTTTTTACGTAAAGCTTTAATAGTTTCTCGGGCCACAACTTTAGAACCAATGGCGGCCTGAACTGCAATATCAAACTGCTGACGATCAATTAATTTTTGAAGCTTACTTGTTAAACTTCGGCCTTTAAATTGGGCCGAATCGCGGTGACAAATCACAGAGAGCGCATCTACTTTATCACCGTTTAAAAGAATATCTAACTTCACAAGCGCTGACTGTTTATATTCAGAAAGCTCATAATCCATACTCGCATAACCTTTTGTAAGGCCTTTGAGCTTGTCATAAAAATCATAAACCATTTCGCTCAGAGGAATTTCATAGGTCAGTTGAATACGATCTGTTGTAATATATTTTATGTCTTGTTGAATCCCTCGACGTTCTTCACAAAGTTTAAAAATATTTCCTACAAATTCATTCGGAACGTGAATAGTAACTCTCACGTAAGGTTCACTAATACTTTCAACTAAAGTGGAATCAGGCATATCATTAGGATTATCAATTTCCATGATCTGCCCATTCGTTTTTTGAATACGAAAACTACATGAAGGCGCAGTGGAAATAAGATTAAGTTCAAACTCTCGCTCCAAACGCTCTTGGATAATGTTCATATGAAGAAGGCCTAAAAAACCACAACGATAACCAAAACCGAGGGCCTTTGAAGTCTCTGGTACATAAGTAAATGAGGAATCATTGAGGGCCAATTTTTCAAGCGAGTCTTTAAGAATTTCATAATCATTAGACTCAACAGGATAAATCCCGCAAAAAACCATAGGCTTAATTTCTTTATAACCAGGAAGCGAAGGTGTTTCACGCTTATTGTGATAAATAACGGTATCACCAATTTTAACATCGCGAAGAACTTTGATTCCGCAAATAATCTGACCAACCTCACCAGCGCGAAGTTCATTTACTTCAGTAAAATAAGGCTGATTAATTCCTAGTTTTAAAACTTCATATTCGTTGCCAGAATATTTAAGAGAGATTTTATCTTTTAATTTAACAGTTCCTTCAAAAATACGACAAAGAATCACAACGCCTTGATAAGGGTCAAACCATGAGTCAAAAATAAGGCCTTGTAAAGGCTTGTCTGTATTGCCTTTGGGAGGTGGAATACGTTTGACAATGGCCTCAAGAAGAGACTGAATCCCAATTCCTGCTTTAGCAGAAACCTCAGGAGCATCATGAGTATCAAGGCCAATAATCTCCTCAACTTCTTTTTTAACTTTTTCGGGATCAGCGTGAGGAAGATCGATCTTATTGATGACAGGAATAACTTCAAGATTATTTTCAAGGGCCATATAAACGTTGGCCAAAGTCTGAGCTTCCACCCCTTGAGAAGCATCCACAACTAAGATCGCTCCATCACATGAAGCTAACGAGCGGCTCACTTCATAGGTAAAATCAACGTGTCCAGGAGTATCAATTAAATTGAGTTGGTATTCATTTCCATCAAGGGCCTTATAGTACAAACGAACTGTTTGCGCCTTGATCGTAATCCCACGCTCTTTTTCAATATCCATGTTATCAAGAAACTGTGCGCTCATATCTCGCTTGGTAACAGTTCCTGTAAATTCTAAAAGGCGATCGGCCAAGGTCGACTTCCCGTGGTCAATGTGTGCAATGATCGAAAAATTCCGAATAAATTTTGTTTCCATAAGTTGAAGCGAGTCTATCAATGATGTTGGAAAACGTCGAGAGAGAGCACCATCAAATAGTAATCTTGAGAGCTTTCTTTTCCACGAATCGGAATAATGTTGGCATAGCCGTCAAAAACAAGCAATTTTTCTTCGATTTCGACCTTAGGACGTTCATCGCCTTTTTCATTAACCTGAGCCTTGGCCTGCTGCACAGCTTCGGTTTTAAGATGTTCGGCATCATCCTTTTCTGTGAGTCGACCAAAAATCTTAATCGTCGCATTTTCAATCTTGGCCCTACGTTTTATGGCCAATTCAAAACTTTCGATAATAGAAAGAGGAAGAAGAGTTTCTCGCAACTCCTTTCCAAGGACATCTTCAGACTGCAACTGAAGAAGAGAAAAGGTCGTATTGTTCATATACATAATCTTCGCTTCAGCATTGGAAACTAAAACTGGTTTTCTAACCATATTAGCGAGAGCATCAAATTTTCTATGCTCTAAAGAAATGCGATCCGTTCTAAGTTCATCGAATTCTTTAAAATTCTCGATCATCTTGTTCATCTCAGAAGCAATTTCTCCAATTTCATCTTGCTGATTATAATAAATAGAGACGTCAAAATTACAATTTTGAAGTTCGCGAATAGCATCTTTAATCTTTTTAAAAGGAAGGGCAATTTTCCCTGGGATCACTAAGCCTAAAATGATCGTACCTAAAAAGCCGATGATGAGAGTAATCATCATACTTCTTTTTGTATCATTAATAACCTTGCGCACTTTTTTATCGCGTTCAGTCCCTTGAATGTACTGATAATCTTGAAACTCAGAGTAAGACTCTAAAATTTTATCGGCCAATTCTCCAATCGTCGCCATCCCAATACGATCACGGTGGAAAAGCGATGTTTTATTTAAAACAACTTTGAGCGAATCAACATAAGAAAGCATTTGAGCAATAACTTTTTTAATATCAGGATCACGATAAAGAGAATCTAAGCTTTGAAGTTGAGAAGTAAAACTATCGCAAAGAGAAATAATTCGCTCGACCATTTGCTCAGAATTTTTATCCTGATCAGTAAGAAGTCTGCGCTGATATTTTAAAATACTCACGGCAGAAATACGGATTTCATCAGTCAAAGTTACAATGCGCGTACTTTGGGCAGTTATGCTTTCAATCTCTCGATTAAGAGAATTTAGAAAGTTAAAAACAGTGAAGGTCAAAACCCACACCACAATATTGGCCACAACAAAACTGAGCATTATGCGTAATTTTAAAGAAAGATTCATAAGTAGTCTCCGAACTAGCCTTCGCCCATATCATTAAAAAGTCTGTTAAAATTTCTTTCACTACCTACCAAAACTAAAACATCATCGCCATCAATAACGTCCATCGGCATCGGACAATCATTAATTTCAACTTTAAAAGCGGCCTTACCATCCTCGGTAATATAGGGAACACGCTTCTGCAAAGCAACAATATTGAGTCCATAATTTTGCCGAATTTTACTTTCAACAATGGTTTTTCCATTAAATTTCTTTCCGGCCCTAATTTCAATGAGAGAATAGCCCGCTGAAAAATTATAACGTTGCAAAACGTGAGGAGCGATAATTTGTGAAGCAATAATCTCTCCCATTTCTTCTTCCACTTTAATAATCTCACTAGCGCCCATTTCTTTTAAAACGTGTTGATGTAAAGGAGTTGTTGCTCTCGCAATAACTCTTCCTACACCTAATTTTCGAAGCTGCGCAACCGCCATAATACTCATTTCGATATTATCACCAATGGCAACAACAGCTACATCGACATCAGAAATATTTAAAGAACGAAGCGCTCTTTCATCTGTAATATCCATCACCACAGAGTGAGTGACTCTCTCTTTGATCTTATTGACTAGTTCTTCACTTTTATCAATAGCGATAACCTCAGCGCCTTTTTCAAAAAGTCGAACTGCTGTTTTCGCTCCGAAAGTTCCAAGTCCAATAACGGCAACTATCATAAACTCTCCTTAAGCTTTAACCTATAATAATCTTACCCTCAGGGCGCTCATAAAGCCCTCGCCCCCCCGATCTCTGTCCAACGGCCAAAACAAGAGTGAGAGGTCCCACTCGTCCAATATACATTAAAAGTGTGATGGCCAATTTTCCTGCGACTGATAAAAAGGGAGTAATCCCCATGGAAAGCCCCACTGTACCAAAAGCACTCGTTACTTCATAGACAATGGCCAAAAACGATTGATCAGGCTCTGTTTTCATTAAAATTAAAATAAATAAAGTGGTAATGGCCAGAGAGCAAATTGTAAGAGCAATAGCTTTAATCACGGCCTCCGGAGAAATCGTTCGATCAAAAGCTTCCACTTTACGGCCCCCTCTGAGAAGAGACTTAATCGTCTGAACTAAAATACCAACAGTCGTCGTCTTAATCCCACCACCAGTCGAACCGGGACTTGCCCCAATGAACATTAAAATAACCATCACATAAAGAGTGTACGAATTTAAATTACCAATCGGGATCGTATTAAAACCGGCAGTCCGCGGAGTGACGGCTTGAAAGAAGGCTATTTGAAATTGCTCCCAGAGAGTATAGTTATCAAGAGCGTGAACATATTCACCAAAGAAAATAAAAGCAGTTCCTGCGAAAAGAAGAAAACCACTCACACTAAGAACCATCTTTGTGTGTAAGGTAAGTCGACCTATTTTTCTTTTTTGTGTTAAAACTTCATTTACCTCTCGAAGAACAATAAAACCAAGTCCTCCAAAAATAATTAAAAAGGCCACAGTTAGATTAATCAGCGGTGAAGTTGCATAAGATTCAAGATTATTATTAAAACTAGAAAGACCGGCATTACAAAAGGCCATAATGCTATGATAAAAACCATGATAAAGAGCTGGGCCTAAATCAAAACCCTCAAAATAAAACCCAACCGTCAAAATAATCCCACCCCAAGCTTCAATAATAAAAGTGTATTTAATAATGGAAATAATAAGTTCAAAAAGTTCTTGTGAACTTGAAGACTCAAGCAAATCTTGCATCACAATTCTTTCTTTTACATCCATGGATTTTCCCATGAATAAACTCATTGAAGCAGTTAACGTCATAATTCCTAGTCCACCGACTTGGGCCAAAATAAGAAGAATCATTTGCCCAAAAATACTCAAGTCATCACCAGAATTGATCGTTGCTAAACCTGTCACACAGGTCGCTGAAGCTGACATAAAAAGGGCATCAACAAAACCAATCAATCTATTGGGGTCTGGAGCAGAAACAGGAAGCATAAGTAAAAAGGCACCTGCCAATATAGTCAGTGCAAACGAAAAAAGAACAATTTGCGCAGGACTTAGACGAAGAAAAATAAAGCTACTGTTTTTTGGAGCAAGGCTAAGGTCGCGATGATCGTCATCATAAAGGGCAAGCATCGAAGAGAGGAGATGGGCCGAGCTTAACCAAAAACAAAATTCCAAATCTCCCCATGTAATCAAGAGGGGAACAAAAACAAAAAAAGAAAAAGAGTACTTTCGAATAAAGTCTTCAATGTCTCTTGAATTTAAATAATTAATGATAACGACCATAAAGAGAACAATCGGTATTATCCAACTGGCAAACTCCAATCCTTGGAAAACCATTTGAGCGTCCCAAGTTGCAGGGAGCTTACCCCACGCTCGGAGCGAATAAATCAGAATGAACATTCCATTAAAAAGAAGTTCAATTAAAAATGGGGCCTTTTGAACAAAACTAAACATATGCACCAATAGTAATACTCTTTAAGCTTAACTACGACTAGGTGGCTTTTTCCATCTTATTGCCCCTATATCTATCATGAAAAACGATAGGACCATTTATAAGAGTTTCATTAGCTAAGTCACGATTTTTTTTGAAATAATTATAAAATGAGTTTAAACTAAACGTAGACTATGCCTATAGTTTTAACAAGGATGAGGCTAGCTCAATGAAAATAAATTTCGCCCTAAATATTTTATTATTTGCCTCACTTTTTTTTGCGTCATGTGCAAACTCACCAGCTCCCCTAAGTAGTGATGAAAAAAAAGGAGAGCTTTATTATCAACATGGCACAGAAAAACTCCTGGGAAAAGACTACACTCAAGCTCTCGACTTTCTTCTCAAGGCCCATAAGCTCAAACCAAACGACACCAAGGTAGAAAATAATTTAGGCATGGCCTATTATTTCAAAAAACAAATAGCAAAAAGCAAGGAGCATCTCGTTCGCGCGGTGACAATAGATCCAAAGAACTCTGATGCTCGAAATAATTTAGCTTCTCTTTATCTTGAAACTGGTGAATATGAACTTGCTGAAAGCGAGTATAACAAAATTCTTGAAGATCTCCTTTACACAACCCAATTCACAACGTACTACAATCTTGCACTTGTTAGTTTGAAAAGAAACAAAGTGCCTTCTGCAATTGATCATTTAAAAAAATCACTTAAAGAAAATGAAGATTACTGCCCCTCTTACTACCTTCTCGGTGGAATTTATAAAAAACAATACCGATACAAAGATGCCTTAGATATGTTCCGCCGAGGAACACATGGGTCGTGTTATAACAATCCTGCGCCACTTTACGAGCAGGCGATGATCCAGATAGAGATGAATGATTTAAAGCGAGCAAGCGAAAAACTTCAAGAAATAATTGAAAAATTTCCTGGAACAAAATATCAGGTAATGGCCAGTGACAAATTAAAAGAATTTAAAGAAAAAACAGATAATCGACAATACAAGGTCATGAGTGATCAAAAGAATTTTGTCACACCAACTTTCTAAGGAAGGAATTACAGAGCATGGACGATAATAAAAACGACAAAAATTCGCCTACACAAAATAATTTTTTATCAAGTGTTGATAATATAACAATCGGCCCATACCTAAAATCGAAAAGAGAAAAGAAAAATCTTACTATTAAACATATTTCTCAATTTACTAAAATTAACCCGACTCAGATTGAGCTTTTAGAAAAAGATTTCCTTATAAAACTTCCGAACAAAGCTTATGTCGTCGGCTATATTAAGGCGTATGCAAAAGCAATAGGAATCCCTTTAGAAGAAGCTCTTTTTTATCTCGAAAAAACTTATCGCGAACAAGCTCCCCAAATTCCCTCCTCTCCACTTAAAAGTGAAAACAATGAAAATACGGAAAAACATGAAGTAACTCCATCTCAGAGCAAAACACAAAAGCTCGCCTCTATTAAAGATAAATTTAAAGAAAGTCACAAAGAAAAAATCATCCTCATCGGCATTGCAGGAATTATGATAGCGATAACCTCCCTTGCTTTGTTGTTTAAAAAAGTTGCGCATAAAGACCCAGAACAAATTAGCTCTGAAAAAAAATCAGGGCCAGTTCATGAAAAAACACCAACTGCGACTGTTACCAAAATTCCAACGACAACACCTACACCTGTACCAACACTAATCCCAACATTAGTTCCAACAATAACTCCAACAAAAGCTCCCGTAAGTACCCCTCTGCCAACACCTGTGCCTGAAAAAACCCAAACTCCAGCACCGATAGAAAAAGCAGAAACACCTCCTCCTCCAAAAATGGTTGACATTAATATTTATCCAGATCTTGAAATTTTAAAAAACGTTGAGCAGTTTTCAACGCCTTTACAGCGTCCAGCGCCAAACCAAGAAGAACTAAAAAATAAACCAACAAATGAGATTACTTCAAAAAGTGATGAAACTGACGAAACAAAAAAGCAAAATAAAACAGAAGACAAAAAAGATGATAAGAAAAAATCACCTTTTTATAAAATTCGACTTCCATTGTATCAAATTACAGACAACCCCGAGCTAACCAGCAAAATTCCTGCAAATGTCAAAGAGTCAATCGTCCATGGAAAGCAAAATGTTTTTATTTCAACTGAAAGCGGTCGTACTTGGATCACCTATAAAGTGGACAAAGAACCCATAAAACAAATTTTTCTTAAAGAAAATGCAAGTGTCTTAATCAGCGGTAGTGAAGTTCGTCTCTTTCTTGGAAATGCTTCTGCGGCCAATGTTTATCTCAACAATCGACCAGTGGATATGCAATTAAAACGTGGAATAAAAAATCTTATTTTTCCGGAAAGTAGCGCTTCAAAATTTGCAGTTCCTCTTTTCATTTTTGATGAGGCAGGGACAATTAGCCCTTCTGATGAATATATGAAAAAGAAAGGGTTAACTGCGCAATAATCTCCTACTGCCCTCTCCTAACTAACCCAGTCGAGCTTTCGATAGAAATAAGCTCCTACGATAAATGCCAAAAGAGTGGGGGCAAAGTTTGCGAAACTAGCTAGCAAAATATCTTTCTTCGAAAGACTAATACAAAAAAATAAAAGAGAGTAGTAAACGATAAGCACAATCAAAACAAGCACCCCAGTATTACTGCTTCTTCCCCTTGCTTTTTTTATCCCAAGCGTAAAACCTAATAAAACAAAAACGAGGCACTGAAAAGGGGCATTTATTCTACTCCAATACTCTAATTCAGCTTTTCTTTTGTCTTTTTTTTGCTCTACCTTCGTTAACGTCGCAATCCTCTCAATAAGCTGCACGTTTGTTTTCATGCTATCTTTAGTAATAAACCCTGGATCAGAATCACGTGAAAAAAGCGGGAAATCATACTCTTCAAAAATGACTTTTTCAACGTCGCGGGTAGCTTTTTCTATTTTTGTGATATTACCATTTTCTAAGTGAAGTCGTAATTGTGGTAAGCCCCAATCATCTTCCCCTTCATGTACAAGTCCACCTTTTTGAGAAAAAATAATTCGTTCTACTTGGTTGTCAGGACTTTTAAAATGGATAAAAACATTATCCATTCTTTTTCCTTGGTTATAAACTTTACCCGCAAAAAGTGTAATATTGGGAATTTCTGTAAAAAAGGTTTCTGACTTAAGATCGCTTACAGTTCCTTTGGATGAAAGTTTGATCACAATGTTGGCAAACTGTTTGTAAGCGATGGGGATAATATTTCGATTCAATGAAAAAATTGATAGCGCAATAAAAATCCCCATAATAAGAAAAGGAAGAAAAAGTTTGTGTTTTGAAAACCCAAACGAACGCATAGCGATCACTTCAGAATCTTCACTCATCTTGTTCATGGTATAGAGCATGGCAAAAAGAACTGAAAGAGGAATTGCCATTGGCATAAAAGAAAGCGCAAGATCCTTAATGAGGATGAGCATTGTTGGCAGATCAACCCCTTTATTAATAACCACATTCATGATTTTAAAAAGATCAAATGTCAGTAAAAAACAAGTAAAAAAAATAACACTTAAAAAGAAGGGAGGAATAAAAGTAACGGCGAGATAACGCTGAATTATTTTAAACATAAAAATCTTTGTCTTTTGTAGCAAATTCTAAACGATAATCTTCACGCACAGATTCATAATGCAAATAAAACTTTGCATAAGTTTCTCTTTCTTCAAGACTAAGTTCTTTTTTTAAGACAGCAGGTGTACCAATAATAAAACTATGAGGAGGAAATTTTTTTCCGGGAGGAACGAGACACCCCGCGGCCACCAAAGAATTGGCGCCAATTTCAGCACCATCCATAATGATGGCCCCCATTCCAATTAAGCAATTATCTCCAATACTACATCCATGTAAAATTGCTTTATGTCCAATCGTACATTCTTTCCCAATCATCAAAGCATCGTTAGTTCCCACATGTAAAAGACAAAGATCTTGCACATTCGTCTCGTCACCAATCACTATTTTGTTAATATCAGCGCGGGCCACAACATTAAACCAAATACTAACTCTAGATCCAATCAGTGCATCTCCAACAATGTCTGCCGAAGGAGCAATGAAACATCCAGTGCCAATAATTGGTTTTTTTCCTTTGAAGGAATACAGTGGCACGTTTTAATGTCCTTGTGAAAACTCTACAATAATATCTTCGATTTTTTTTCTTTCTTTAAGGAGCGCCAAATCAGAATCAGATAAAAAACCTTCTTTATTCACAAGCTGAAGGTGTTTGATAAAATGATCAAACAATCCGTTATAATTAAAAATGAAACAAGGCTTCGTATGCTTATCTAGCTGGGCCCAAGTGATAATCTCACAAAGCTCATCAAGAGTTCCATAACCACCGGGCAAAGTCACAAACCCGTCGGCCAATTCATACATAAGAGCTTTTCTTTCATGCATTGTTTCTACAATGTGCGTTTTTTGAGCATGAGGATGAGCGGCGCCTGCTTCAACAAAAAATCGTGGGATCACGCTACAAACATAACCTTTTTCGGCCAAAACGCCATCCGCAACAGCTCCCATGATGCCAGAGCGGCCACCACCAAAAATAAGGCCTATATTATTTTTTGCCATAAGTTTTCCAAACTCATACGCAATCAACATGTAGGATTCATTAAGACCAGATGAAGAACCACAAAAAACACATAACTTTTTCAAGAAAACCTCATTAAAAAAAATTATTAAAAATAGGGAGTAAAAATGACTTCAACAATTTGCCCCAATTCCTCTCGCTCAAAAATAAACTTCTTCGTTTTTCCAAGCGAAATAAGTAAAGGCGAAGCACTAAAATCTTTCAAAAGAATTCCATTATGGCCATAAATTTTTGCATTAACCCAAGCAAGGGAACTGGGACCATAAACACCATAATCGGGGACCATGTGAGCATAGACTTCCAAGCGAAGATTATCCTTCATTGTTAAGACCACAGGAGTTAATCCTAAAAACTCTTCCGTACTATGAAGTTCATTAACAAGAACTAAACCTTTATCAATACCTTTTTTATTCACAAATGCGATATCCATTTTAAGATTCGCAAAAGCAAATTGAAGAGAGTTGATAAAAAGAAGTAGCAGGAGTAAAAATATTTTCATTGTTTTTTCACTTAAAAGTCTATTATAGATTCTAAAGTTTAAACTGCCCCTTTCGAGATATCAAATTTTTTAGATTGTTTCGCCGCTAAAATGGCAAACAACGCTTCCTTCAAGGGAGGTCCAAGAAAGATCAGGGGCCAGTTCGACAGAAAGCTTCCCACCCTTTGTTTCAACTTCTACAACACTCACCACTTGATCAAAATATTTAAGGCACAAAGCAGTTGCCACAGCACCCGTTCCACAAGCGAGGGTCTCCCCCTCGACTCCCCGTTCATAGGTTCTCACTTTTACTTTCAAAGAAGTTTTTCGTTCATAAAAATTAGCGTTTGTTCCCTCTGAAAAGCGTTTATCGTAGCGAATGAGTGAGCCTAATTGCTGGACATTTATTTGATCAAGATTTTCCACTTCAAAAACGGCATGAGGCACACCCGTATTGACAAAAAGACTACGCTTGCAAGGGATTAAGCCCTCAAGAGAAATTGCTCCCAAATCTCGTACTCCAGGGAGTTTAATTTTAACATCGTTGCCCCGAACCCACGATTCGTGCTGACCTGCTTTCGTCATGAAAAAATAATGCCCCTCATTTTTAAGTTTAAGAATATGATGGCAGTAATGGCTTATAGAACGGGCCCCATTGCCACACATAGAAACTTCCCCGCCATCCGCATTAAGATAGCGCATCGAAAAATCAAGTGTCTGATGATTTTCAACGAGCAAAACTCCATCGGCCCCAATGCCTGTGCGACGTTCGCAAAGAGATGACCAGAAAGCCTTGTCCAAAGTAAATGTACCCTGTCTGTTATCAACAATAATAAAATCATTACCTGTTGCAGAATATTTATAAAATTTAAAAGCCATGACACCTCTTTAATGCGAAGCGAACTCTTGCCAAAAAGACCTACTTAAAGATATAACATTCAACGAAGAAATTCTATGTGGGATCATAGCTCAGTTGGTTAGAGCTCCCGGCTCATAACCGGGTGGTCCAAGGTTCAAGTCCTTGTGGTCCCACCATTCAAGTTCCCTTACCAACTGATTAAACCTTCGAAAATTATCAAAAAAATTGAATTTTAAAAACTATGCGCTAGGTCTTTAGGGATCAAGCGGTATTTCGATTCTACCTCTCAATACTCACTCCTCAGCACCCACCTCTGGCGTTTCTGCCAAAATCAATCAAAAAAAAATTTATGACTTCTTTTGCGACTTCAGCCAAGCCACATAGTCTTCTAAAATTTCTGCGATCAACTTGGAAACAGGATACCCATTCTTCTTGGATATTTTTGTCAGCTCTTTAGACAGACTTCCCCGTATCCTCGTGCTCACAGGAACAGTTTTCTCGTATGCCTTGATCTCTTCTGGTTTTCTAAATTTATTCGACATGCTGTTTATTGTATCTGTATTGAATACGTATGCAATACAAAATCCAATAGCATAAGCAAAAAAACTATTGAAATCAATCCACAAAATTCTTTAAGAAAATTTAGTAAAATGACCACGATTCTGGTTACTCTTCATCTTGATTCTCATCTTCAACAGCAAGAAATCGTGCCCCATTATTTGTATTGCCAAAAGAATCCCTAACAAAAAGAGACTCAAGGCTCTGATACGAAGGAATTAGATGTTCTAATATTTCTCCCTGCTTTCCCAATACGTCGATCGCCTTTTTAACAAACTTATTCCAACTGGTAAAATATGTATCCACATACGGAAAATTCATTTCACGAATTCTGTTGGTGTCTATAGAGTTAAATTCTAAAAACGGTTGTAAAGTCTTTTTTGAAAAATTACTCAACAAAACATCGTGGCATTCTTTGAGATCTGTAACCTCCTTATCATGGCCTTTATGAAGACAACAGTTGCCTAATATCCGTACATTATTCATTTGATGATTTTCACTCATTTCAAAATCCCAAGAAGCGTTGTCTTTCACATCTTTTTTGAAATCAAGTGAAGGGTGAAGAACCAAGCAAAGAACTTTTGCTTTCGGATTCATCGCTCTTAAGCAAGCAGCTAAGTTTTGATATTTCACATACTGCTCAAAGGTGTATTTATGAGGAGCTTTCTTTAATGAAACTTTCTGCTCACCCAGAATAATTATTTCTTGATTTTCATCGCATAAAACAAAGTCCGGATGCCCCAAGCAGGACTTAACACTCGGAGCGGAAGGAAACCTCAAACTTTTTAAAAACAGTTTTGACTTAATTCCCCCTAAGAAGCCTGAAAAAATGTCTGTAATCACCATGGGAGGAGTTGCAAGTAGGCAATTATGAAATGAAAAGTTAACGCCCTCTTCAAGCGAACTCCACTGGCATTTTCTTATCTCATCATCAGTTATGGTCTCACCTTTGCTTCCTTTATTTAAAACGAGGGCCTTTATAGTGCTTTCATGCCAACGAGTTTTTTTCCACCACAAATCTTCCATCACATCAAATTGAAAATTTTCAAGATTCATTTTAGAAAAGGAAAGCTCATATTTTTTCTTTTTTATTCCAAACCATAAAATTCTCCTAACAGACATATTTTTATCTTTTAAATTCTGTAATCTTCAAGAAGCGTCTTTAACTTCTTGCTCAATGTAGGCCAAGAATATCCACCGTTTACTTTCCAAGAATCAGTCTCACCAATATCCATGAGGATTTTCCCTAAGATCTCATCATGAGGATAGAGATAGCAGTCATGTCCATCAAAGAAACAAATATAGAGGTTTTTCTTTTCATATTTTCTGTCAAAAGTAACCCGCCCCTTGAGTTGGACAAGAATGGGGATATCACCACCAATATGTTGGGCAATGAAGTCAGCTCCCATCCAGTCATCGGTTAAGCGTATTGTTGAGTACCCGTAATCAGCAAGTAGAGCAGAAACTTTATGAAAATTGTAATTCTCTTTTTGACGGCTGTTTAGATCTTCATAAGTAATTTTTTTAAGATGTAGTTTCATTGACTCTCACTTTTTAAATCTATTTTTTTACACATTAAGAAAGCAACTCGTGAACAATTTCTATTCCTTGCTTTCTCACCAAAAGGACAAAACCTGTTGCGTACCCATATTCCCTACCGTCATGCTTTTTTTGACAAAACTGATTTACCTTGGAAATAGCATCTTCGATTGAAGCACCAGACTGTTCTTCTTTTTTTATTTCAATAACTACAAGATTTTGATCATCAGAACTTCTTCTGTGAACAACAATATCAGGCCGCCTCTCTTTTTCGTTAAGTTTCTTAAGAGCAGAAATATGTTTATTGTATTCGATATCAACACTAATCATTGGACTAATAAGTTTCTCATTTCTCAAGAGAATTTCAAGATAGTGTGCGATACGACTTGCAATGCATATCTCATGAATTTTATTATCTGAGTCAGCAACGCTCAAAAGCTCTGAGTCATTTCGGTGAAATTCCTTAATTGATTTTTTTATAAACTGTATAATTTCACGACTAAAAATAGCATCATGAATTTTCTTCGAATAAGCCACTTCTTTAATTTCAAAAAAGGAATGTTGCAAGGCTACGGCTATATCCTCTGGAACAGCGATCGGATTGTCATCATATCTTTTAATGTCTCGCAATGGGTAACCCGATCTTTCATTTTCGTTATCAACGATTAAATCACCTGCAACTTTGCCCATTGCAATTATTCCGGCTTTATTTTTGTAGATAAAAACTATATCTCCATCATTGAGGAAGTAATGAGGTTTTTCAAATTTTTTCCGCTGTGAAAAAAGCCATGCGCACTCGTCTGTTAAAATTTCATCTCCACGACTTCCATCTTCAGCATTCTTCATATCGGTATTCAACACAAAGTATCTGGTCACAAGAGCCCCCTGATTAATCATAATGATTTGGAACTCATGCTCTTCGACAGTTTTTAAAAACTATTGATTTGAATTTTGAATTTTAGTTAAAATTAATTAGCCGCTTTACTACCCAACACCGTCAACTACTCTACTGATACATCCGACTTTGCTCATCTAATATTCCTAAGCAACCAGCAGGGTAATCTGACAAGTTCTGTTTGATATCCTCAATTTCATCATTAATGAGATTATGTAAATATAAAATTTCAATTTCGGCATTAGGGAAATTGTCTGGCCCGTATGATTCAAACTCAGATTGAACAACTAAAAGTTTTTTCTTAACCGTGTAAAGAGAAGGAACAAATTCTTTTGTTGTTTGCTCAATGTCTGTGTCAGTTAACACCTGAATGGCAGAATCAAAATGATCCTTGGTTCCGATTTGGCAAATCCAAAGTTCATTTTCCAGAGGAGAAATGGCAAGGATATCAATCTTTGATTTTTTGACATGATGATGGGTATAGCTTTTTACAAACATCCCTAGGCTTTTTTGTAACCACGCAGAGACAATGCCTATTTGAGTTGATTTCGTATCATCTCTTTTGGGTTGTGGAGCTGATGCTAGTGACAAATAGATGTCATTTAAAAACGATATCTCAACATCACTATTATCCAACATACTTCCAACGTGATTTTCAAGTTCGTACTTAATTGAAAACAGTTTTTTCTTTAGCTTGTAATGCAAGGGAAGTTCAATGTTAGCACTTTTAAAAAAGTGCTTGGCAACAGAATCAAAATTGTGCCGATCGCCTATCTGGCAATCCCAAAACTCTTCCTTAAAAGGATCTACTGCAAAGAGTTCTGCAATAGATGCAATTGAATTCTTGGGGCTTACATGTGATAAGTTCCTCACAAATAACTTTTGCGAGTACTGTAACCAATCATCAAGAACAAAAACATCAACAAGGTTCATTCCAATCCCTTTAGCTCATAATGCCTATGAAAAACATTATATGCCAGTATTTTTTTATTATAGCAAATGAGTGAGGCAAACGTTGGCCATGCACTAAAATTTAAAAAGATATGAATCTTTAAATAAAACTACTCCGTTGCGTCGACGCCAAAGACCCCTTGGATTTGCTGCCACGATCATTCTGTCAGTGAAAAGGAGAGACGTTTTTATTCCATCAACCTTTTTACCGAAACATTTAAATGAACTAATCTCAACCGTTTCCATCTAAAATTTTTTTCCATGATTTAGTGCATTTTTGTGCTGTTAAGTTCTCTACACAAAATCTCACCTTTGAATTTTGTAGCATGAGGTTTAGACATTTTTTGCTCACCTTTTGGCCCCAAGGGTGCTTTTTCTCAGCGAAATACTCACTATCTACCCTCTTTTGCGAGCTTTTATTTTAGCGGTAAATTTTTTGGGTACTTCCACTTTCTCCGAATGAATATCCCTACAATTAAGTTCCATAAAATAGCGATATTTTTTTATAAGGAACAAGACCTTTGGGAGATTGATTATGCACTTTGAGAAAATCACAAAAAAGAGTGGAACGCTTGAGTACAGTTTTCGCTTTCGTGATCCACAAACAAAAAAACTAAAACGCCTTGCACGTGACCTCACACCAAGAATGAATACAGATGAGGAGGCCAACGAGTTTTGTCAAAAGTGGAATGCTCGTGAAGATGCGGCCAGAGTAAGGGGCCAAGAGCGTTTGGCATGGCAGAGAAAATTCTACAATTTTGAAAACCTCCTAAGCATCTATAGTGAACACATGAAACGCCAAGCTCCTAACTCGTGGAAGAACAGTGTCTTTTTTATGAGGCATTACGTCTTAGACTTTTATCTCAACAAAATGAACGTTCCTAATCTGGAACTCTGGCATCGTTACTATCTCGATTTTACGGAATGGTTGATCAAGGATGCAACACTTGTTCGTCAAACGGAGAAGCAAACTCATATTAGCTATGGGAGCAAGAACCACTGTATTAGAAGCCTCAACACTTTTCTACGTTACATGAAACTCAAAAATCAAATCAATCATTTTTCCCCTTGTCCTTCCTTTAAGAGTCATCTACTCAATACTCGTGGCGCTGATGATCTTGTCAGTGAGGATGAATATAATACGATTTATAATGAACTCACCCAGCTTAATGAGGAGGTTGCTGATTTTTACTGTCTTCTCTACCACTCTGGTATGAGACTCAACGAAATGAGAGGCCTATCACTTGCAGATGTTTTTCCTGGGAAAATTCCAATGGAGAACATTAACAACGAGCTTGAACGCTTTGGATTTTCTACCTACGGCCATATTGCGCTGACTTCTCAACCAGTCAACGATCATCTAGGAACCCTTCGAAACAGTGATGGACACGTAGAAAGAAAACCACTCAAAACAAGAAAGGCCATGACCTCAAAGGAAGGAAGACTCATACCGATCAACGACAAAATGGCCTTTAATACTTTGGTTAAACTTTACAAAAAAGCTGAGCAGGATTTCCAAGAGAAAAAGCATGGTCCAAATAGATCTGATTATCTTTTTTTTGATACTGTTACAAAAAACAAAATCAGTTTCACCCTCAAGTCGGTCTATGACAAATTTCATTGGAGGTATAAATCACCACATTGTTTGCGCCATACTCGTGCAACATATTTAGTGGGAAAAACGCTAAACCCTATTTTAGCTCGCTTAATTTTAGGGCATACTAAAAATGAAACAACGGCCCGTTACATCCATCTTCATGAGGATGTCATAAGGAGGGCCAAGAATGTGGCACCAGAACAGGCCAGTGCCATGGAGTTTGTAAGATAAAAATCGCAATTGATATAGATGGAGTCATCGACCGTATCCCTGAGTTTCTAGCAGAGATTACTCCGCATCTCATTGATAAACAGCACAAGGTGATTATCCTTACTTCAAGAAGCAACAAGCCAGAGGTTATTGATATATCCCTTGCCGAAATCAAGAAGGCCAATATCCATTTTACAGATTACTATTTTTTGCCAGAGATGAGCGCACGACCAGATTCAGATTTTCCACAAGAGCTAAATTGGTTTGAGAAACATATTTGGCAAAAGGCCGAGTATTGCAAAAAAAAACAAGATCAACATTTTCTTTGAGGATGATGCAAAGACGATCAGCCTTGTGCAAAAGTATGCTTCCCAGACAATTTGCCTTAAGGTCTGTTAACGGCCAGTTATTTAGAGATTTCCAACTTTACTTTTTTCGACAGATATTTATCCCAATCTTTCAAAGTGTTTTTCGTTAAAGTAATTCCCTTCTCAACATTTTCATTAAAGGCCCGATCATTCTTTTTTCCCGTATAAGCTTTTAACTTTTCACGTTTAAGATCACTCTTCGTTAATACATAAACGCTTGTCAATGGAGATTTTTTATATTCCCGAATATCAATCAAGACAAAATAATACAGATTAACATCTTTGTGAAATGTTCGAATCCCCCTAAACGTTACTTTCGAAGATTTTAATGGGGTTATAAGAGAGCTTTTTATCTCGACAATTTTTGGACCAAGAAGAGCATCACCGTGAGCTGACTGCCCTGTGATCTTCTTCATTTTGTTGCAATCAATAATTCTTTTCTCAATAAAGGTTCCACGCCTCTTGATATCCATCGTACTCACCATACGAACAAAGATATCCCAGTCATGGGCCTTAATTTTTTCATACTCGCCAAGCTGAGTTTGAATATCCCAATAAGTATTAAAGAAATTGATATATTCGCTTGTCTTTTTCATAGTTACTCAGCGACCAAGTCTTGGTTTTTTGATCGCGCGAAGTGACTCTTCAAGAAGTCTTAATGCAACTTTATGATGCGCTTCAATTTTTTCCGTACTTTTGATTTCATAAATAGTTAGAGTGAGCTTAACATATTTGGCGATATCTTTGTTCATCCAATGATATAGTTTTAGTGCCCAGGTACTCTTGTGGCCCATATCAAAACCAATATGATCTTCAATGCGCCCGAGAATATTTCCTTCACTTTTCCCAACATAAAGAGTATTTGAATCCTCACTAGTTGCAGCATTGGTTGCACACAACGCATGTTTATCACTTTTGTTTTTCTTTTTTTCCTGCTCGCGGTACTCCAAAAACAAATCGGCCAACAATTTTGAATCATCGGCCGAAGCGCAGTCAAATGCGTATAGATAAATCGAAGCCTTACTTTTTATAATTCGTTCAGAAAAATTTTTCAAAAAATCTTCAACGTCGTTGGAGGATGTGAACCTGCTTATAGAAAATGTTTCCTGTACTAAAACTTGAATATTGAAATCATCAACTACTTTTGTAATATTCCCTAACAACACATTTAATTGCGCCTTAAGATCTTGCTCTATTATGTTTTTAGAATTCATCTTCCCCTCACTGTTATTAAAACAGTATAAGAGAAAACCAAAAGTATGCTTATGGAAATATTTCAAGTGGGTGATAAATCTGTTTCAAGACCTCAATCTGTCTTGGCAGAGAAACATACCAGAGTAAAAAAAGCTGACACCATCAACATTTCTTCCAATACACTTGGCCCTTTATACGAAAGTAACCATTTTGAGGAACAAAGCTAAGTCTGATTTTGATATCATTTTCTTCGCCGTAAATAATAATTCTTCTCGCGTTCACAAGACTTTTAAGCGCTAAGCTTAGCTGGCAGTAATTTAAAGGAAACATTTCCAGATTTTCAAGAATCAGTTTTCTTCTCACTAAATCAAAAAGCGCTTTCTCACTTATAACGATACCGTTAGCTTCAATAAGGTGAATTATTATTTCTTCAAGTGATGTTTTCGACATGCAGATTCACCATCGTTTATCTAGGTATGTACCAAAGAGCATTACTATTAACACTCCTCAATTTAATATAGGCACACGAAGCTGGATCTAATACTAAGTAAAGGATATGGCGTTGTTATTTTTCAAAATAATCTTCTGCCTTTAAAAAAGGCCAAGTAGAAAACATCGATTTAAAATCAATTTCCAAATGAATGTTAATAAACTCCTTAGACTCTCTGGTTATATCAATTTTTGTTTTTGCGAGAGCAAGTACCCAAAAAAGAATTTCTTTAGGCATGGGATATTTCCAGATTGTTTTTGCTAACTGATCCGAGGAATTGTATTCTGAAACTTCTTCTTCACCATCGCCTTCTTTAATATAACAAAAAGAACTACGAGCTATTTCTTTTTGAAGTGAGCCCGGTGATATTTTGTCGTCTTCAAGATATTCGGAGAAAGAAGAAATCGCTGTTTTTTTTATCTTACCATACTCTGCACAGTTTAATGCTGGTGGCACATTTTTTTCCAAGAACTCAGACAACGGAGAATAAACTTTATAAAGTTTTCTTATTCCCTCTAAAACCTCAATCACCCGCTCATTCAAATACGCACTTCGTTCAGCAACTGCATCAGTTTTTAGCAAACCACTAGTAGATGGGTATTGAATTTTTCGATCAATGATAATTTTATCACTAAAAATGTTTTTCTTTTGTGTTATTATTTCAAGTGCCAACTTGAGAGCACCCTCAACTTGCCAAACATCATCTTGCAACTTTCTTACCTTGTTTTCTGATAGGAACCCCAGAAAATCACTTTCCGCAATTCGACTTATACCTGCTGGCACAAAAATCACACGGTTGCCATTTGTACGTATCACCTCATCTCTATTTTCAAAGCTATCATATTTTTGACTTGCACAAAGTGCTGCATCAAATGTGAGAAAATCTTCGAGAAACCTCACCTCAGCAAAGATTTGTTTGAAAAATGGATCTTGCGTTTTAATTTCTAATAAAGACGATTTGTTAAAATCTATATCAATTTTTTTACTCACATCATGCTGAGTAATATTCAATCCGCTTAAAAAATCTGTATAGCTCTTACATCGACGATTTTCTCCTGATTTTACGACATTGAGACTTTCCCTTGGGACTGTTGAAGCACAGGAAGTGAGCAGACCCAACATAAAGAATATTAAAATATGATTTTGTCGAGTAGACATATAGACTCCTATAACTTTCCATTATGAGGAAGACCATGCCCCTCACAGAACCGTACTTGTAGTTTTCCCACATACGGCTCTTCGTTAGTATTCAAGTAGACTGCTTTGAGAT